>OFLO01000020.1_pt1 | contig 164111 bp, 128 predicted proteins | sample 1540831 | NCBI WGS metagenome assembly OFLO01 (sample SAMEA4413049, study PRJEB24355) | metagenome | biome: human; feature: gut; material: faeces | place: United Kingdom | collected 2010 | reverse complement strand
TCGTTGAGCTGGAAGACGATCTTGTCCGGGAAGGTCGTCAGGTCCGGTTTGTCCTGGCCCGGGTAGAAGACGCGGATGGCGTCGTGCAGGGATGCGGAGACGAAGAAGTACTGCTGCTCGAGGCGCAGTTCCTTACCGACCTTGGTGGAGTCTTCCGGGTAGAGAATCTTGGAGATGTTCTCGGCCTTGACCTGCGGGGCCACGGCGTCCATGTACTCGGAACGGTTGAAGGCGAGCAGATCGAACTCGTCGTAGCTCTTGGCGGTCCACAGGCGCAGGGTGTTCACACGCTGGGACTTGTAGCCGGGAACCATGTAGTCCACCGGCACGGCGCGCACGGACCAGGCCGGTTCCCAGGTCTTGGTGCCGTCGGCGTTTTCGACGACCTTGCCACCGAAGGAGACCTTCTGATCACGGTTGTAGTCGGTGTGACCCCACGGCTCTTCGTTGGCCAGCCAGTAATCCGGGGTCTCAACCTGCTTGCCGTTCTCGTCGAACTTCTGCTTGAAGATGCCGTACTTGTACTGGATGCCGTAACCGAAGGCCGGCACACCGAGGGAGGCGAGAGAGTCGATGAAGCAGGCGGCCAGACGACCAAGGCCACCGTTGCCAAGGCCCGGCTCGTATTCGGCGTCCACGATGTCCTTCGGCTTGAAGCCAAGGGCTTCCACAGCCTTGTCGAACTGGTCGGTCAGGCCAGCGTTCAGCAGTGCGTTCTCCAGCTGCTTGCCCATCAAGAACTCGGCGGACAGGTAGCCGACAGCCTTGGTGTTGCCGCTGACGGTGTCGGCCTGGGTCTTGAACCAAGAATCAGCGAGGTGGTTGCGCACGGCCTTGGAGACGGCGACGTACACGTCGGCGGCAGTGGCCTGCTCGGCGGTGACGTTTTGGGTGTATTTCAGTTGTTCACGAATCTCGTCGGCGAACTGTTCCGCCGTAACGGGAGACTTCGGTGCGGTAATTTCGGTCATTCTGACTTTCCTTCCGGGATAAGTGCCCGTGCTTATTATGCCGCGCGATTGGTATCGTCGCATAAACGTGTGCATGAACTCTCCGTAACAGCGTTGGCAGAAAGTTGTTGCATACGTTCTCAGTCAGAGAGTATCACATGTCTTATCATTCCGCATCCCACAGTATGCCATCGTTTGCACAATGCCGTCTTTCGTGGCTCAGTGCAAGGATAGAACGCATGGCTGTAATTCTGGAAAAGGATTTGAAACGCGGGCGTGACGCGCTGGCGCAATGGCGTGCCGCAGCCCTGGAACTGGCCGACAACACACCACATCGCCTGACCACCTCCCCCATTCTGCCGCGCCCGATATGGGCGATGGCTGTGCGCTACTCGCTGTTCCTGCTGGAGCGGCGCGCGCCCGGCCCCGGCGTGGAGGTGCGCGTTGCGCCGTGGGGTGCGGTCAAGATCCTGGACGGCCCGGAATCGGACCCGCATAACCTGACCCCTCCGGACGTCATCGAACTGGACCCGGAAGTCTGGCTGCGACTGGCCTGCGGCATCACCACGTGGGCAGAGGAAAAGGACGCCGGCCACATCAGCGCGGTCGGCGAGCGCGACGACCTGAGTGATCTGCTACCGCTGTAAATCGTCGGACGCCCGGTATCGGATGCCCTTTATCAGAACTGTGCGATGCTCCAACGCTGGATGTGCTCGGCCCAGCGGTCCGGCGTGGGTAGGGTGATGAGGCTGCGCATCGTCAGCGCGTAAGCGGCGGCAGCTACCAGTACGGTGGCCAGAATCAGGCAGGTCGGACCGTAGCCGATGGTCTGCATACCCCAGCCGGCGAGCGCCACGGCCACGCCATAGGCACCGTACTGCAACACCATGCTGCCCGCTCCAACGCGGCCGAGCTTGTCCTTGCCCACCAAGGTATTGCTGAGGCCTCCAAGCACCGCGTTGCCCGCGGGCAATGCCAGTACCGAGCAGGCCACAAATATGGCCTTGCCAACCATGGAGGGCACCAACGCGGCACCGGTGAATCCTGCGGCGAGCAGGGCGAACATCACACCCACCAGTACGCCGCCGGGTACACGGTTGACCAGTTGCGAGGCCATCAGTGCGCCCAGCAACATGCCAACGGCGGAGGCGGCGTTGATGAATCCGGCGGATATCAGCTGGCTGCCACCTTGGGAGATGTCCAGCGCGGTCAACAGTAGGAAGGCATTGCTGGCACCGGTCACCATGGTCGCTGCGATGATGAGATGGCGTTGGAACCGGTCGTGCAGCAGCCAGATCATGCCGTCCAGTGCGTCGCGCCAGCGTGGGGCAGCGGTGATGGCACCGGAAACATCGATAGCATCATCGGCATTGCCTGAATGGCCGCTATCATCCACAGTTGCGCGTTTCCAATAGCGGCGAATACGCCATGCGGACACCATGCCCAACACACTTAGCACTGCGCTGGTCAGGAACGGCACCGCATGTCCCACGGTCATCAGCAGACCGCCCAACGGCCCGCCTGCCAGCGTGACCGTCGAATCCCTGGCGTCGTTCAGCGCCATCGCGTGCGGCAGCTGCTCATCCGGCACCACGCCACGCAGCACGGCATTCGACGTATTCTCCAACAGGCCATCGCGCACCGAAAACAGCACGACGATACACAGCAGCGCGATCGGAAGCACGTGGGCATACGGTCCGCCGAATGCCGGAGCGTTTGCCCCGTTAACCCCATGGCCGCTCGTCTTCGGCGCATTGCCAAACAGCATCACCGCTGCCGCCGCCACCGCCGAGAGCACCACACCGGACGCACCCCAGATCAGCATGAGCGTACGGCGATCATACCGGTCCTGAATCACGCCGCCGGCAAGGCCCAGCACCGCCTGCACCACCACGCAGATGCTTTCCGTCGTGGTGGCGGCGGCAGAGGATCCTGTCGTGGCGAGCATCATCAGCGGCACCGCGAACGCGATCAGGCTGGCACCGACCGCACCGGACGTGTCCGCAGCCAGCCACCATCCGTAATCAGTTCCCCGCCATAATTCCGTATCACTTGCCATCGTTGCCCTCCCTGGGATTGATCCTTATGGACGCCACCATAGGGAGCCGCCGCCGAGCCGAACACCCGCAATCCTCGGTTATGGGGACATGGCTGCGGTCGTCGTCCTCATTTGTGAGGACAGGGCACAATCAGCGCCGGACGCCGGACATCGCAGCTTCTGCCCCATCAGCCCCGCACGCACGGGATACGCACGTAAATCATCCACGTGCCATCATCCGAACGGGTGGTCAATTCACCGCCCAACTCCTGCACACGGGTGCGATGCATGGCCAGCCCACGCCCCGACCGCTCCTGCGCGGACAGGCCACTCTGCGCGTCGGCATCGTCACGGATATCGTTGGTCTCGCGAATCTCAATCCATTCGGGAGACAGGGTGACGAATAGCAGGTAGGAATCATCTCCCGCCGGCGCATGGCGGCGGATATTCGTGCCGATCTCCGTTATCAGCGACAGCGCCTCGGTCGCCGCCTCGCGGTCCACGACCATGGCGATGCCGTTGACCGCGGCCGTCCCCCGATAGCCCTGCGCCTCCAGAAACTCCTCGGTATCGGTGATCTGCGCCTTCACACGCGTGACGAAGGACTGCGGCATGCCCGCTGTGGATTGCGTACGGTCATCGCCACCGGCGTTCTCGGGCACGGCATTGTCAACCACCTCATTCGCAATCGCCGGACAGCTCCCGGCGCCTACCGGGTCACGAGCCAGGGCGGATTCTTTCGTCGGCGAATCAACCTGCCCTGATTCCGCAGTCGCCACCTCAGATGTCCCGGTGCCACCGACCGGCAAGGACTCGTCCCGGAAGCCGGCGTCCATTCCGCTCTGCTCAGTCAGAAAATCGATGATGCCATGCACTTCCGCAAAGGCACGTTGGCTGCGATCCAGCACGCGCTGCCAGTCGCCACCATCGATGCCGGCTGGCGCGGCCAGATTATTCCGGGCGATGGTCGAGATATACGTCAGATCGTTGGACAGCGTGTCGTGCAGTTCGATCGCGAGCTGGTTGCCGTGGCGCAGATCGGCCAGCGCCGATTCCATCCGCTCGTTTTCGTTCTCCTGATTCACCACGCGCTTGCGCCAGCGCAACGCAATGCCCAGTAATACCAGCAGCACGCTTGCCGTAGAATCGACTGCAATGCCATCAAGGCCATGCGGTCGTTGTCCATGATGAGCATGGTGGGCTTCGATCCATCCCGCCCACTGATATCAGGCACGTTCCCTCCCCTATGCACGTCATTGCACGGCATTCGCGCATTCAAACTGCACAAAGGCGTTATCACGTCAAGAATTCCAAGCCCGATACGGCGAACGTCTCAGCACGCCTCAGTGCACCCCAAATATCGCCGCGTAAGTCAATCGATCCGCGGCTAATAAGTAATGGAGTTCAGCTCTTCTTCGGCTTCAGCGCTGAGGGCATGGGCATCGGAATCGGCTTGCGCGGGGCCGGCTTCGGCTTGGGCGCGGCCGGCGCGGAGGCCGGGAATTCGCCGCTGGTCGCCTTTGCGGCGGCTTCGGCTGCCCACTTGGCGTACTCGTCGAGGTCGTCCGCCTGCGCGGCGGGCGAGACCTTGGCGGTGTCGGCGTCAGCAGCAGAATCCACATCCTTGTCCGCATACTGGTCATCAACGTCGGCAAACGGGTCAGGAGAGCCCGTTCCCGGCTCCTGCTCGCTTAGCTCTTTTGCCAGCTCATCGTAATCGGTATCGGTGGTCAGGTACTTGAGCTTTCGGGCAATTTTCTGCTGTTTTGCTTTTTGACGTCCGCGGCCCATCTGACCCCCTGCGAATTACTGTGCTGTTCGATTCATCAACAATAGAGAGTACCACTAATACTGGCTTGTTCGTTGTCGGCTCACACTTTTACCATAAAAAGCGTTTATCTGAGGCCTATTCAAAGGATTTCGCATGACCGACGAGCAGCAACTGACAGCGGCAGGCAATGAGATGAGCGCGAGCTTCCTCGCGGCGAAGAAGCGTTCGGACGAAACGCTTGCCAAGCTTGAGGCCAAGCCGTCGAGCTTCACCATGCTGACCGGCGACCGGCCGACCGGCCGCCTGCACTTGGGCCATTACTTCGGCTCGATTCGCGAGCGCGTCGCCATGCAGGAGCGCGGCGTGAACACGAACATCATCATCGCCGACTATCAGGTGATCACCGACCGCGACACCACCGAGCACATTCAGGACAACGTGCTGAACCTGGTGCTCGACTACATGGCCGCCGGCATTGACCCGAACAAGACCATGATGTTCACCCACTCCGCCGTGCCGGCCGAGAACCAGCTGCTGCTGCCGTTCCTGTCCCTGGTCACCGAGGCCGAGCTGCACCGCAACCCGACCGTGAAGTCCGAGATGGAGGCTTCCGGCCACGCGCTGACCGGCCTGCTGCTCACCTACCCGGTGCATCAGGCGTGCGACATCCTCTTCTGCAAGGCCAATGTCGTGCCAATCGGCAAGGACAACCTGCCGCACGTGGAAATCACCCGTACCATTGCGCGCCGCTTCAACGAGCGTTACGCCAAGAAGAATCCGGTGTTCCCGGAGCCGGCCGCAATTCTGTCCAAAGCGCCGGAGATTCCGGGTCTTGACGGACGCAAGATGAGCAAGTCATATGGCAACTCCATCATGCTGGGCGCCACAGCCGAGGAGACCGCCAAGCTTATCAAGAAGAGCCCGACCGACTCCGAGCGTCGCATCACCTTCGACCCGGTTGCGCGTCCGCAGGTCTCCGCCCTGCTGACCACCGCCGGTCTGGTGACCGGCCGTGACCCGAAGGACATCGCCGAGGAGATCGGCGATTCCGGTGCCGGCGCGCTGAAGGCGTACGTCATCGAGTCCGTCAACGAGTTCCTGGCCCCGCACCGCGAACGTCGCGCCGAACTGGCCAAGGACATGGATTCCATCCGCGACATCCTGCACGACGGCAACAAGCGCGCCAACGCCATCGCCGAGGAAACCCTCGACCAGGTGCGTGAGGCCATGGGCATGAAGTACTGATCTTTCACTGCTCGCGGCAAGACGCCGTGTCAGACCCATCGGAGCGACTGACACGGCGTCTTTCGTTTTGGGTTCATAGACAAAACGTGGGTCTTATCCGCGCGTGTTGATGGGTTAGTGTGGGCGTCCAGCCCAGCTTCGTTTTGGCGCACTAGCGTCTGCGCGTTCTCTTTATCGCATAGCTGGAACCGCGTGCATGAGTACAGACTGCCTCGTAGCGCAGAATCAGAACGGTTCCTCATTGCAATATGGCGGAGATTAGTCCTTTTCTTATTTATGCGAGCCCTGTGCAATGCCGCAAACACCCTGGACGGGCCGCATAGCCGTCCAAAACGTCCGCTCTCCCCCTTGTGTGACTGCTTTTGCGCCCGTACTTCCGTTTCGAGGGGCGGATTTCTCGTTGTCCGGAGGTCTACTTCCGTTTCGAGGGGCGGATGCCCAAGTAGACACGGTACAAAACGGCGGAATGACGTTGGCACAGATGGGCTTCTATGCGAGGTTCAGCGGATGACCGGCCCCTCAAAACGGAAGTAGACCTCCGCAGAAGCGTAAATCCGCCCCTTGAAACGGAGAATCAAACACTCATAACCGCAATTCAAGATTTCAACGCTGCTTTTTGCGCGATATACACGATATAGCTGTCGAGGCGAGCGGTGACAGCCGCCGAACACCAAGACCTTCGCTCAATACGTGCGTACACCACGCAATAGCGTCATCACCACGTGTCCCGGCATGGCGCGCATGGCTTCCGGAGTGGTTGCGGCGTATGGGTCGGTGTCCAGCAGCACCGCATCAGCCGGGTCGCCGGCTGCAAGACGGTCACGGCCGGTGGCGGTCGAAGCCGACAGCGAGGTACGCACATCTAGGCACTGCTCGGACTGGAACGGCTCGCGGTCAGAGCTCTCGGTACCGAACACGGCGGCGGAAATAGCCAGCCACGGATCCAGCGGGGCCACAGGCGCGTCAGAACCCATGCGCAGCGTGGTGCCGACGTCGTGGAGTGCCTTGAACGGATAGGGAATGCCGGCCGGGTTGGCCCAGAAACGGGTGATGACGTCGCGGTCGTCCATAGCATGCTGCGGCTGGATGCTGGCCGTAAGGCCCAACTCGGCAAAGCGTGGGATATCGACGGGCTTGAGCATCTGCGCGTGCTCAATTGACCCATGTGCATGCGTGGCGGCGGCTGCATTGAGCACAATGGTGTTCGCCTCGTCGCCAATGGCGTGGCAGGCGATGTCGAAGCCATGCTCTGTGGCCAAGCGCATGTAGTCTTCGATTTGCTGCGGCGTGTAGCTCAGGGTGCCGTACGTCGTCGGCTCGATGCCCGAATACGGCGTGGAGCAATAAGCGGAGCGGGTGTTGAGGGAACCGTCCGAGATGAGCTTCATGGCACCCACGCGGCCGAGCCCGTTGCTGTCTGGAAGTTCCCTGCCGGTATGCCAGCCCGCGTCGATGGCGGCTTGCAGTCGTTCGGGGTATACGCCGGCATCCACACGCAGGTTATTGACACCGGCCTTGAAACGCTTGATCCACGTGTCGATGTTTTCGGCCATCTCATAATCGCGGATGCCGACCACGCCCTTGCTTGCGGCGTCCTGTTCGGCCTCGCGCAGCAGACGATCGGTCTCCTCGGCGGCGCCCGGTGCTTTGTCGAAGGCGGTGTAGGCGTTAAACCATTCGAGCTCGCCGACCAGTCCGGATTCGTCCACATGTACGCCAAGTCTGCGAGCCGCGGCAGAGTTCACCCAACCGCAGTGCATGTCCGCGCTGGAGAGGGCCACCGGCTGGTCGCCGGTCACGGCGTCGATGGCGGCTAACGTGGGCTGCTCATCATCAGCCCACAGCGAGTGACGGAATCGCATGCCCACCACGAAGGCATCCGGGTCAAGCGTGCCGGCGGCGCGGCGCTCGTCCAAGTGACGGTGCAGCATATCCATCGCCTCAGCAGCCGAGCGAGCGTTGATGAGATCCAGACGGCCCAACGTCTTGGCCCATTGCGTGAAGTGCGTATGGCAGTCCCACAGGCCGGGGATGATCCACAGGCCATCTGCATTGATGGTGGTTTCGTCAGCAGGTGCGGCGGCTGGCGTTGGAGTCGGGGCGCTGCCGGCGTCAGCGGCGTTCGACGTGTGCGCCGAGAATGCCGTATGCGCTCCAGCCGGCATTGCGCCATGCGAGGCTAGGTCCGTTCCGGCAGGATTGACGGACGCAACAACCCCATCGCGAAGAACCACGTCCACGCGGTCCTGAGACCCCGGAACACCGGCATTGACAATACGCACCAAGCTACTCATACCCGCCATCATGCCACCTTTGCTTGAACGCCATGGGGATTTCGTCCAAGCTTAATCATGCCGTCGATGGTGCCCCGCCATCGGACCCGCAAATCCCTGCGTTCCTTGTAATCACGGATGTCCTGCAGCCAACATGAATGGAACTGTTAGACCAACGCGCTGGTTCACCTACAAAGGGCACGGGTTCCACCCCCCCGCCCATCACCCCACGTGAACCAGAACCAGCGGTAAGGAGGGCGTGCGCAAGGGGCAGGGGCAGGCCTCATTTAGGGCTCCGCATGACTTATCCAATGTATTCGGAGCCACACTGGTCTGACAGACCTCAACGAATACCCCCAGTTATCCACTGACTTATCCACATCTATCCACCGAAAAATTGAGGCGGTAGACAGAGCGGGCAGTCAACCCCTACACTTCTCAAACACAAAGCAGAACATCACGAGGGGGCGATCATCATGGGCAGCTCAATCGCATTGACAGAGCTGACAATGCAGAAATATCAACGATATGTAGACGTGTGCAGATGTGCAACGGCGAAGCGGCTGGCGACCGCCCTATGCCCTGACAACGGCGTTGGAGCTTTTATCAATCGAGGCGCCCCGCATATTGAGCAAACACAGGGGCCTTGCAACTGCAACCATTGTTGCGGTTCCACACGCCAATGCCAAGCGACACGTTGTGGGGGTCAAAGTGGTCGTATGGCCTTTCCCGTTAGACACAGTCATGGTCGAAGGGCAATTCACATGCACTTCGCCAGCTTGCACATGGGCCATGTTCTCCGCATATCTCGAACTGGAGGAACTTGTCGTTCTCGCTGATTCCGTGATGCGTCGAGATCAAAGATTATGCAGAACGACTCCAGACAATCTTTCCCTATATCTCGATACGGCCGAGGCCCAAGTGCGCGCCGATAAGGAGAGCGGCGCCAATACGAACCTGTTCCGCGGATATGAAAAATGCCGCCGGGCTCTGCTTCTGGCACGCGCCGGCACAGACTCTTCCATGGAAACACGAACCCGCTTGGCTCTCCTGAGATACGGCTTGGACTGCCCGCAAGTGAATTATCCGATATTCGTGGGCAATGGCACCAGACCCATACATCTCGATCTCGCGTACCCTGAATTCAAGATATGTATCGAATACGAGAGCTCACATCACGCCGGACAATGGCTGAACGACGCACGACGCCGTCAAATGATAGAGGATGCCGGTTGGAAGTACATTCAAGTTACCAAATTAGACATTGGCGATGAAGCGGGAGAAGAGGCTCTTGCCCGAAGAGTCGCCGAAAGGATACAAGAGGTCACGGGCAAAACGGTTCAGCTCACTACGCGGCAGACCATTCGACAAGTCAGCGATGCCCGATAATTACGCCGTATTCCGCTGTACAAACGTTTGAATGTCGAGCCGCTGCTTCCAATTATTCCGATAACGCCGCGTGAATAGCTCAATAGAGACAGCCGCACCTCAACAAAGAGGCATCAGTGGATGCGATGACCTTGCAAAGCGGGCTAAATGTATCCTTCCATCGAAGAAACCCCACGAAGCCGGCAAATTCATGCGACTTCGCGGGGCCAAAGGATACAGCGCCAAGCCAACCGCGCAGCGGGTACGCGTCACTTGCCGCTGCGGACTTCGGCCTCCATGGCTTCCATGGGTTCGTCGACGAGCACGGTGCCGGACGGCAGGGTGCCAGGCAACGGATCATCCATGTAGTGGTCGAATTCGTAAAGCATGCGTTCATTCGGCTTGGCGGTTAACAGCGAGACCACCACGATGAACAGCAACGAAATGACGAACGCAGGCAGCAGCTCGTAAATGGCAAACACACCACCCAAAGGCTTGACGAGGTTATGCCAAATCAGCACGGTCGCCGTACCAGACAACATGCCGGCCACGGCACCGGCCTTGTTGGCACGACGCCAATACAGCGAGCACAGCATCAATGGCCCAAACGATGCGCCGAGACCAGCCCACGCATAGGAGACGACCTGAAAAATCGAAGAGTTCTGGTCAAACGCCACCACAATGCCGAACAGGAACATAACCACCAGCGTCACACGAGCCACAATCATGACTTGCCGATCCGTGGCCTTCTTATGCAGCAATCCACGAAAAATGTTCTCGCCCATGGCCGAAGCGCCAATAATCAGATACGAGGAGCTGGAGCTCATCGAGGCGGCGAAGATGCCGGAGACCACCACGCCGCACATGAAGCTCGGCAGCAGGGTCTGCGCCAGCACGATGAAAATGGTTTCCGCGTCGGTGGAGGTCAACAGTTCGGTGGGCATCATGGCACGACCCACCAGGCCGATGCACACTGCGCAGCCCAGCGAAATCACACACCAAGAGGTGGCGATGATTTGGGACTTACGCACTTCCTCCACGCTGCGGATGGAAAGGAAGCGCACCAATACCTGCGGCATGCCAAAGTAGCCCAGGCCCCACGCCAGCATGGAAATAATGGTGATAATGCCATAATCGGAGGGCGCACCAAACACGGCCTTCCCCGCCTCGACCAGTTGCTGACCGGTGGCCGGGTCCAGCTTGGGCGCGGCCACCTGCGCGCCGGAGAGATAGCCGGGGATGGAGCGCAGGAATTCCACGGTGTTGTCGATGCCGCCTGCGCTGGCCACAGTGCCGATGAACACCACCGCGAGCGCAAAGAACATGAGCATGCCCTGAATGAAGTCGGTCATCACCACAGACAGATAGCCACCCACCACGGTGTAGACGAACACGACCACCGCGCCGATGATCATCATGATGTGGTAGTCGAAGCCGAACAGCGTGGCAAACAGCTTGCCCACCGTCACGAAGCAGCTGCCCACATACACGCTGAAGAACACCAAGATGATTACGGCCGCAATAGTGGAAATCACGCCCTTCTCGTCATGGAATCGCTTGGCGAAGAAATCAGGAATAGTGATGGCGTCACCGGCCACCACCGAGTAGCGACGCAAGCGGCGGGCCACAAGTTTCCAGTTGAGATAGGTACCGAGAGCCAGGCCGATGGCAGTCCACATCGGATCGGCCGCGCCGGTGAAGTAGGCCAAGCCCGGCAGGCCCATGAGCAGCCAGCCGCTCATGTCGGAGGCTTCGGCGCTTAGCGCCGTGAGCCACGGCCCCACGCCGCGACCACCCGCGAAGTATTCCTTGGAGGAGGAGTTGGAGCGCTTGGAGTAGATGAATCCGATGGACAGCATGGCCGCAAAATAGATGACCATGGCCAGCAGAATCCAGAAATCGTTGGCCAACGCCCCTCCTCGATCATGACGCCAAGCGGCTATCGCCATGGCATGAGTTTGTGTTGATGTGTGATGGGCGCTGAACCAGCGCCGTGCCGGCCGCCGCAACCATGAACACGACTGCAACGCACTTCGCCCGATGGTAATGGATGCAAGGTCTCAAGCGCCTTCCAGTGTCACCATACTGAGACGCTATGTTATGTTGCCTGGCTCCCCTCACCCGAGGGGAGCCAGCACAACGGCTAAATGTCGTATCTCCAGGATTTATCGGTGACCACGCGAGCCATCGCCAAACCGATCGGCAAACAGACAATCACCATAAATGCGCGGAATGCCCAATCCAGAGCATTGACAGTGTCGAAGCTGCCGAGGTACCACATCGCGCGGTACATATACAAGCCGGGCACCATGATTACGATAGACGGCACAGTCAGGCAGATGCGCGGATAGCCAAGGTGCGGTGGCAACCAGCCGCGCCTGACGGATGAACGCCATGCAGAGGCCAGAATACCCGCCAGGAATGCGCCGATGAAGGTCGCCATCTCGGGTGCCACGCTGAAGTCCTGCAATTCCAAACGCAACGTGTCGGTGATTGCACCAATCAGCGCGGCCGTCAGGCACATACGTTGCGGCGAATTGAACAGCACGGAGAAGCCCCACACGCCGACGAACGCTGCCACGAACCGCAGCAAACCGTTGACCCACGGGTTCAATCCCAACGGCTCGAAACCTTCCGGGTGCAGGTGCACCATCACGGCCACGGCCCAGCCTGCGAGCGTGGCCATCAGGATGATGCACAGCACGTAGGCCACGCGCTGAATGCCAGAGGGGAAGTCAATCTTGGCCATATCGAGGCCGCCGGTGATAAGCGGGAAGCCCGGAATCACGAACAGCATGGCACCGATATAGGCCGTATCATGCGAAAGTGCGACCGGGTCGAAGATGCCGATGAGTCGCAAAGTGCCCGTGCAGGCGAGCGCCGCCGCAGCCACACATACAAAGGTGACAAAGAACTGGTTCAGATGATGCGCGAATAGTCGCCGGCGCATCCACTGGCCAAGGCCCGCTCCTACGAACGCACCAATCATGTCATACGGGCCACCACCGAGCAGGAACACGAAGGCCGCACAAGCCAAAGCGGAGGCTAAGCCGGAGAACCACGGTTTGTACAACGGCTTGCGGCGCTCGATGAGATCGAGCCGCTCGTGTGCCTGACGCACAGTGATGCCGCCCTTGGCCTTCTCTTCATCGGAACGCTCGTTGAAATGTTCGGCGTATTCCTTGGGCACGCGACTCTTGCGTTTGGCCGAACTCGGCTCAGTCGCGGCATCTGCAGCGTCACCTTCCGATGCACGCACGCCCGAACCGTCAGAACGCGACGGCTCGCCGGCAGCGTTCTCGTCATTGTCCGAAGCATTTCCCGCCTCATGCCGCGTCAGGCTCTCGGCCCCGGCAGAACTGGCCGCCTCGACCGCCTCGTTGGAATCGCCGGCGAACACCTCGGCATCATCGTAGGCTTTTTCCTCGGCCGCCTTGTCTTCAATCGGGGTGACCTTCTCGCTGTCCGCCAGCAGACGGTGCGCTTCCTCGTTGTCATCATCCAAGGATTTAGCCACAGAGGTAACCGTGACCTTGGCCCTCAACGCCACATCCAAAGCATCATCAACGCTGCCGTCGGCCGCAGCGGCACGAGCCTTGGCCCGTTCACGCAGCCGCTTGGACAGATCAGCCGAATACTGCGAGGCATCGCGCTCATCAAGATGTTTGACCACTCCATCAGACAACTGCGAATCGACGTGATACATCGATCCCTTACCGAGGTTCACGGAGAACCAGTCGGCAAAATGCTCAAGCAGCCAGATTCGTTCGGTGTTCACGCCGGTAGTCGGCAAATCCACGACTTCGGTGATGCGATTGCGGCCATCGGTGCAGGTAGCTTCGATGTCCGTCAGGTTCACATCGGCGCGCACATGCACGCCCAATGGATAGGCGATGCGGTGCATCATCTCACGCACGCGGAACGATCCAGTGCCGGCCCCCAAATCCAGCATGCCAACGCGCACAATAACGCTCGCCTTGGCCGCGATACCGGCATCCACCACCGGCTTATCCCAGTCACGCGCAATGTCTTCCATGTCCAGCGGAATAGAGTGGGTGTGGAATTTTCGTACGGCCGATGCGCCTTTCGCCTCAGGCGCATTATTTTTCTTCTGTTCGCTCACGTTGTCCATTACTACTCCCCGCCTACCCCTGCGGCAATCGCCTGATGCCTGATTTTTCCGCGCTTCGGACATCGTCCCATATGTTGTCCAATATTCGGGCAAATGCCCCCCGAAATGAACATCACCGCTGCGCACTATATGGACTTCGTAACGTAAGTGGTGATTTCGTGGGGATACACTGTTGCTTACACAACAACCACGTTGAATACAGGCTGTGGGCTCGCAACGGACGGCCTCAACAACCGCGGAGGAGCCGCGGACGACCGTCAGACCGAGCAACCTGATATTCGGCAAAGGAGGTTATATGGCAACACCAGAAGAACAGATCACTCCTGCTGACGCCGCCATCGTCACCACCGGAACCGGCCGTAAGGGCCCCGAGGAGCATGATCTTCCCCAAAACCTCAAGTACGACATGGATCTGTGTTTGAAGATCCTGCGTGACGTACTGGGCGAATACAATCCCGATCTGCTTTCCACGTTCGACACCGTGCGCAATTACGCAGTGGAGGCCAGCGCCGGGCATTTCTCCGAGGTCAAGAATCCGAACCCCTCACGGGACGGCTTGAAAGAGGCCGTGGACGTCATCGACGATATGACGTTGCACGACGCCCAGTTGCTGGCCCGCGCGTTCGCCACGTATTTCCACCTGGCGAACCTGTCCGAGGAGAACTACCGCGTCTCCGTGCTGCATGAGCGCGAGAACAACGTGTCCGACGACCAGGCCGTCGATCCGATCAACGAACTCACCGTCGCCTACCACCAGCTCATCAACGAGATGGGCCCGGCCAAGGCCAAGGAGCTGCTCGACCGGCTCGAGTTCCACCCCGTGTTCACGGCGCACCCCACCGAGGCCCGCCGCAAGGCCGTGGAAGGCAAGATCCGCCGCATCTCCGAACTGCTCGAGGAATACAAGAGCCTCGGCGGATTGGACAAGAAGGAGAGTCTGCGCCGTCTCTACAACGAAATCGACGCGCTGTTCCGCACCTCCCCGATCGCGCTGAAGAAACCGACCCCGGTCGAGGAAGCGGACACGATTCTCGACATCTTCGACAACACCCTGTTCAACACGATTCCGGCCGTCTACCGTCGCTTCGACGACTGGGTGCTGGGCGACAAGGCCGGCTTGGTGGAGCCCGCGTGCCCCGCGTTCTTCCGCCCGGGCAGCTGGATCGGCTCCGACCGCGACGGCAACCCGAACGTCACCGCCAAGGTGAGCCGTCAGGTGGCCCGCAAGTTCTCCGATCATGTGATCGCTGCACTTGAGGAAGTCACCCGCACGGTGGGCCGCAACCTCACCATGGAAGCCGAGACCACGCCGCCAAGCGCCGACCTCAAGAGCCTCTGGAGCCACCAGAAGGAGATGAGCGAGCGTCTGACCGACAAGGCCGCCCTGATCTCCAACAAGGAACTGCACCGCGCGGTCATGCTGGTGATGGCCGACCGTCTGCACTACACCATCGAACGTGACGCCGATCTCATGTACCATTCCTGCGACGATTTCATCGCCGACCTCAAGGTGGTGCAGCAGTCGTTGGCCACCGCCGGCGCGAAGCGTTCCGCCTACGGCCCGCTGCAGGACCTTATCTGGCAGGCGCAGACCTTCGGCTTCCACATGGTCGAAATGGAGTTCCGTCAGCACTCCGTGGTGCATGCCCGCGCCCTTGCGGACATCCGCGAACATGGTCTGCACGGCGAACGCGGCGATCTGCAGCCGATGACCCACGAGGTGCTCGACACCTTCCGCGCGCTCGGGGCCATCCAGAAGCGCAACGGCCTCAAGGCCGCCCGCCGCTACATCATCTCCTTCACCAAGAGCGCCCAGAACATCAAGGATGTCTACGAGCTCAACCGCTTGGCGTTCTCCCACCCGGAGGATGTACCGGTAATCGACGTCATCCCACTGTTCGAGCAGCTTGAGGATCTGCAGAACTCGGTGGATGTGCTCGAGGAAATGATCAAGATCCCCGAGGTGCAGGCTCGCCTCAAGGCCACCGGCAACAAGCTCGAGGTCATGCTCGGCTACTCCGATTCCTCGAAGGACGCCGGTCCGACCTCCGCCACGCTGGCCCTGCACTCCGCTCAGGAGCGCATCGCCAAGTGGGCCGAATCGCACGACATCGATTTGACCCTGTTCCACGGCCGCGGCGGCGCCGTCGGTCGTGGCGGCGGCCCTGCCAACCGTGCGGTGCTTGCCCAGCCGGTCGGTTCCGTCAAGTGCCGCTTCAAGCTCACCGAGCAGGGCGAGGTCATCTTCGCCCGCTACGGCAACCCGGTGCTTGCCATCCGCCACGTGGAGTCCGTGGCCGCGGCGACCTTGCTGCAGTCCGCCCCGAGCGTGGAGAAGACCAACACCGAGATGACCCGGAAGTACGCCGACATGGCCGCTCAGCTCGATGAGGCAGCCCATAACCGGTTCCTCGACTTGCTGGGCACCGACGGTTTCGCGCCGTGGTTCTCGATCGTCACGCCGCTGACCGAGATCGGCCTGCTGCCGATCGGCTCCCGCCCGGCCAAGCGCGGCCTTGGTGCCAAGTCCCTGGACGATCTGCGTACGATTCCGTGGATCTTCTCCTGGGCTCAGGCACGCATCAACCTGGCCGCTTGGTACGGCCTGGGCACCGCATGCGAAAAGTTCGGCGATCTGGACACGCTGCGCAAGGCGTATGAGGAATGGCCGCTGTTCTCCACGTTCATCGACAACATCGAGATGTCCATCGCCAAGACGGACGAGCGCATCGCCAAGATGTACCTCGCCCTCGGCGACCGCGAGGACCTCAACAAGAAGGTGCTCGAGGAGATGGAGCTCACCCGCAAGTGGGTTCTGGACATCGTGGGTGACAAGTGGCCGCTGCAGCACCGCCACGTGCTCGGCCAGGCCATCCGCATTCGTTCGCCGTATGTGGACGCACTGTCCGTCACCCAGGTGCTCGCCCTCAGGTCGCTACGCAAGAAGGTGGACAAGGAAGAGCTCTCGCAAAGCCAGCAGGCAGGATTCATCTATCTGATCCTCTGCACCGTTTCAGGTGTTGCTGCCGGCCTGCAGAACACGGGCTGATCTACACACCAGCGCATATGGGGAAGCCCCGCTCGATGTGAGCGGGGCTTCCCCGTTTTTGTGTGCATCTTTCATCATCTTGCAATAATTCTTACATGTAAACAGAGAGTTCTTACATGAAAGAATTATTGCAAGGTGATGAAAGAACTTACTTTCACACGCGCCAATCATCCCAACACGTATCGGGATGACGGCCCATTCCCCTCGCGACGCAACTTGCCCACATCTTCGAGCTTCTTCAACAACCGGTATGCACTGATATAGCTCAGGCCGAATAGATCCATGACATCCGCCGTAGTGACGACACCATCATTTTTTTCGGCGAACTCCAGAACAAGGCCACTGCGCCGGGTGGCATCGATGTCACGCTGACGCACGTAAGACGCCAACCCCTCTGAACGTTTGTACACTTGGGCACTCAGCATATACGAGCGAGAGCTCCCACTGCCGACCCCCTCTACCAAACCAGCTTCCACCAAATTCTCAACAGCAGACACGATGCGTCGATGCTCCAAATGGGAGAAATCGCACAACTGGACCATAGTAAGCCTACGATGCTCGCGCAGTAGTGAGAGCACAATCAGCGACCAGACTGGCAACGGTGCTCCTCGTCGACGCTCCTCATCTCCAATCATGGTCACGAATGCCTCGTCAGGCACCACACGGCGGAGGAACAGAATGACTTCTTCGGCACTGGACTGCGAGTAATCCGGGAAAGAACCGCCTGCCGCAATCGACCCGGCATAGATGGTATCCACACCTCGCCCGGTACGTTCAACATATCCGGCAGCTTTCAAAATCAGAGCAAGCTGCGGATTACGGGAACGCGGTTGTGCAGTAAGCAGGTTATCTTCGGAGACACCCTCTATGAATCCTCCGGGATTAGCTATGGTCAACCCATCATCATCAACCAGGAACCTCACCGAACCCATTCGTGCATAATCGCGATGACAGAAAGCGTTAATCATTGCCTCACGGAATGCCCCTCGATCGAAGTCTGGCAGATCGACACGAATCAAGCCGCTCATGACTTCGTGGCTGGGATTCCACGGCTCCATCAGCTCGCCTACACGATCAAACATATCCACCAAGGGCAACACGAACGGATCCATATTGACCTTTGGAGACATGCCTTTCATCACTTGAAAAACAGCCGATGCGGCTGGAATCGATCGATGAATAGCATCAACCGAACCAATGGTGAGCAGACCAGCAACAGATGGCTGCAATCCATACGGGCCATCAACAACCAGCTCAAGTGCCCGATCGAAATCCTCATCCGTAAAAGACAACAACGAGTTTTGCGCATTGGCACTGCGAATATGGCTTCTCAACTTGTTCCGTGAGTCTGGATTCAAATCGTCCAACCGAGCCTCTGGGGCAGGTTGCGCACTGAAATCGTAGAACCGTTGCTGAGATAAACGGCTAATGAATTGGGAAACAAACAGCGGAACGACCTCAGGCGAGCCGTCTGCTTTCAGCCGGCGCTGTAGTGTCTTCCCCTGACTAGTAGACACGATTTGCTGACTGTTACCCACCTCAATACTGACTATCGGCACCTCGTCCTCATACAAGAGCGCCACGCGAGCGGGAAGCTGCGGAACAGTCTTATTGAAAATTAGTGCCGCAAGTCCATTGATATTGCGATGCTCGTCACATACGCCGGTCACAGTGCCATCGTCTTCAATACCGAGATACAGTGTGCCGCCTTCGGTATTGGCTAGAGCCACTACGTTGTCAACAATTTCATCATGCGATTGAGGGCGCTTCTGCTCGCTCTTGAACTCAACTGTCAAACTTTCTTTAGCCGGCAACATGAGCATCCCCTTTCACCATCTTGCAATAATTCTTACATGTTAACAGAGAGTTCTTACATGTAAGAATTATTGCAAGATGGTGAAAGGGGCAAAGAGACACCCATACTGCCATATCCAGTAAGGTAGTGCCCGCTTCGCGCCGGAGGTCCCTTTTTGCAGAATCCAAATCTGCAATACCTGTGCCGTCGCTTATAGCATCGGCCATCATTCCTTGGCCGATGGCGCGAAGGTACTCCGTGAAATCCATTGGACGCAATGTCAACGTATCGACTTTGCCGACCGGGTACGAAGTGCCTGCATGTCGGGCAATACCCATGTAGGAGCCAGTCGCAATAACGTGATATTCACGAGCATCTTCGCAGAAATACTTCAGCGCAGTCAATGCACGCGGACATTCTTGAATCTCATCAAGGAGCACCAAGGTATCTGTCGTGATAGGAACACCTGTTTCGAGGCTGATGTTACGCAATATCCTGCTCACATCCAGATCGCCGTCAAAGAAACTCCTCGCACGCTCATTGTTCATGAGGTCGATACGCGCCACTGCCTCATATCATGTACGCCCGAACTCCTCCGACAGCCACGTTTTGCCCGTCTGACGGGCGCCTCGGATAATGAGCGGCTTTCTATTTCGAGACGTCTTCCAAGCCTCAAGCTGCTTCATAGCCGTACGATCCATGACCAATCCCAATCTCCTACAGAAAATGTGCGAGTCGAACCCTTGTTCCGCACTAGTTATGGTGGAACGACCAACGATATCCACATATGCAGAGTAAAAAACGACAGCTCCCCTTGGTGAGGGGAGTTATCGGTTGCAGGCCGACTGAGGGGTAGTCGCTCTCAGCCAAGATCAGCACAAAACAAGCCAGACCGCACGCAGGCAAACGCGGCAATCGCCCTTTATATTCTTTTATAATTTTTTATAATCTCTGTCATCCTAAGAATCGGTAGGGGGGGGGTGCCATCATCCATCGAATAACCTGCCCTTCCGTACGGCAGGTCCTTACGTTCGAACACCCACATGGTCTTGTCCGTGGATCTGTTGTCGGCAAGAATCGTCAACATGAACCGCTCACCGTCGTTCTTCACGTAACCGCATTGCACTGCACCTTCCGACTTGAGCCGGCTACGGACGACATCGTAGTCAAGCAGTCGCAGGAGTCCTTCTTGATATTCGGGAGCAATCCTCACACGGCAAAACTCACGTAATGCTTCGCGGAAGGAACCGTCATGACCATCAAGCATACGCTGAAAGAAATCGGGCACCATGATCGAACGCTGCGTATCGGTATTCAGATTGACTATAAATGACACCGGATAACGTACATTCAGATATTCAAGCAGCATTTTCATATCATCATTGCGCACCAAAATATTCTCAAGCCGGTTGTTGAGCATGCGGAGCTGGCGTTTGCCTCCACCATTGACGTAATACTGTTTCTTGTCCTCGCGCATACGGATTTCCGCCTGATTGATGAGGTCTGGAAGATCCCCTCCATCATCGGATTCGGCCATGCCTACGGATATATCCCAATCACCTTCCAGAAAATCCCGACGCATACGCGCCATCCGACGCATACTTTGGCTCACCGTATGGTTGCAGCTGACAATCACGAACTCATCGCCTCCGACGCGGTAGATCCTGTCGTCATCGAAGCAGGCACGCATCGCATCCGCAAGTTCGCACAACGCCGAATCGCCCTTGGCATGCCCCAAATGGTTGTTGATTTCATGCAGTCCGATCATGTCGACGTACACCACCGTCAGCGGCTGGTCATGCGTGGCCTGGATGTACTCCAAGTCGTCATCGTAGGCATTGCGGTTGAGCAGCCCCGTCAGCGAGTCCCTGCGGTAATTATCGGCATCGCCGCATGCCAATAGTCCGATGGGCAGATTCTGTCCGACCAGCACCACAGCCCAAGGGTTGGATGGGGAGCATGCGTGAGTGGGAATCACCGCGAATGTGACTACGCCGGTTTTGGCCAATACCTCGCTACGGTATATCCCCAGCATGGTTTCCTGCCTGTATAGCCGTTCCCGGAGTGAAGGCAGATTCAGATCGTCGAAGAATCGTCCGGCATCGTCAGGATGCACCACCCGGTTGGTGGCCACCGCACGCATGTAGGCGCCGAATTCGTCGACTTCCGGATCGGGAATCACCCCATCTCGTTTGATGGCACGGTATTCGCCTGTCGCCACATTCAACCGGGATATTTCCGCCAGACCATCAGCCAGGATTTCAAAGGCGTCGGCCGCCAACGCGGAGGCTCCCAACAGCACCCGGCCGTTAACGGTCACATGATCGCGATGCAGGTAATCGCACGACATATCCCAATAGTGCCGACCGTCGGCACGCTCGGCCAACAGCGTTTCCATCCGTTTCACCGGCAGCGGAGGGTAGAAATAATATCCTTGGATGTATCCGCATCCAATTGCTTTCAGCCAATCGACCTGTTCCTTGGTCTGGGCGCCCTCGGCGATGATCATCAGATGCAGCTTCTTAGCCATCACAATCATGGATTGGATGATTTTCATGCCTTTACCGGCATTCTCATCGCTCAGTTCGATGAACTTCGTGTCCAGTTTGATCACATCGACATTAATGTCTTTGAGCATGTTCAGCGAGGAATATGCCGAACCGAAATCATCCATCAGTACCACGATGCCTCTCGCATGCAGTTTGCGGATGGTATCCTTCACCACGGGCAGGTTTTTCGCCACGGCGCTTTCGGTGATTTCCACCTGCAACAGACGCGCGTCGATGTTATATTCGTTCAGCAGCCCGCCGATCACGTCGGCCACATCCATCTGGTTGATATCCATCATGGACACGTTCACGGAAACCGGTACCAGATTGCGTCCTTCATGCTCCCATCTGCCCAGCATCTCAGCCACGAAGCGCCATACGAACACATCCACATGGCAGATACGCCCGGCTCTTTCCAATACCGGGACGAACCATCCTGGGGGAATCACGCCATATTTGGGGTGATTCCAGCGCACCAACGCCTCGGCTCCTACAATGGTTCCCGTCTCCGCATTGCATTTAGGCTGCAGATAACAGCAGAATTCGCCGTTTTCGAGCGCATGATCGATGTCTTCGAATGTAAAGAAAGGCACCAGCTCGTCATTAGACGGCATTCCGCCCATTTCCGGCATGTCGGTCACGCGGTCTCCCTCTCGTCGAAAAAACTATCCGTGGTATTCGCCGTTGTACTGTATCAGAGTGACGTCCTCGACGCCGTCAATCGCACGGATACGCTCGGCGAACGCCATATCCTTGTCGTCGCAGAACACTTCAACGGCCATTTCCGTGCGTTCGCCACGCATGGTTTTGGATTTGACGAAGAATTTGGTACGCCCGAACGCACGCGTGATCTCATCGCCAACCATATCGCCCATATAGTGGATCACTGCAATGTATACGCGACCCTTGTCTTGATGCGAGTAGAACAGCGCCAACATACCGATCATCACCAATCCGGCAACAATCACCAGCACATACATGCCCGCACCCGCCGCGATACCTGAAGTAATCGACCAGAACAAATACAGCAGATCCATCGGATCCTTGACCGCGGTACGGTAACGCACAATCGACAACGCACCGACCATACCAAGGGAAATCACGATATTAGTACTGATGGACAACGTGACCATGCAGGTGAGCACGCACATGCCCACCAACGTGACCGCGAAACTGCGCGAATACACCACGCCCGTGTAGAAACGGCGGTACACGTAGTAGATGACGATGCCGACAATCAACGCCACCAGCAATGCCAACGCCATTTTGGGCACATTGTATTGGCTGAAGGATTTCAGCACCGACTTTTTGATCATGTCATTAACGCTCATAACGCTGTTCTTTCTCTCTTGCTTCCTTGATTCGTAACGTTTGATTTCGGGAAATGCCAGCCGATCATAGACTGTCTTTACAGGCTCGGCACGCTCCAGCCTTCCTGCCAGTAGCCGAATCCCCGCAAATACGAGGCTTTGTCATAACAGAGCACGTATTTCGAGGCCGATGTCAACTCCTGCGCCTTGCCTGGCAACAGATCGCGCACCACTTGCGGTAGAAATTCAGTGAATTTGACTTCCATCACCAGTTTTCCCGGCTCAAGCACAGGCAGTACCGGCAGCGTGGCGTCGAAAACATCGAATCCTCCAACCGCCGCACGCACGTTCATATCGAAAGTGACACGCACGGTGCCAGCGTCAAGAATCCACGGTTCGCGCTCATAATCGACGATCACACGCGGACGCAACACATTGCACATGCATTCCACATAAAACTCGCGACACAATTGATGCTCGCTGTCGCGCAAAAACTCGTAATCGCCGGCAAGAATGCGGTCGAACTGCTCATGGGTGAGCGGCGCATCCTCCTTGTAAATCCAACTGTCGCTTTTGCGTTTGCGTTCCAGTTTAATCACGCGGTCGCTGTAATCGTAGATGCGAATACGGTATTTCTTGCGCAGCAGCACACCATCGACTTTTTCCCGATATGCGGTGTTCCAATAATCGTCGAAATACAGGCTGCGAATCATATAGCCGCCGTTGCTCGCATGTTTGTCGAGACCAAGCAGCGGCGCCATACGCACGTTCAAATCGGCTTTTTGCGCGTATGAGATCAGATATTTGAGCTCATGACGGAACCGTTCCTTGGCGGTGCTCGGCGGAACGGATAATTCTTCGCTGACCCGACGTTTGACACGCTGCAGCAGCGACGTTCCTCGATTGCCACCATCATTGAACATTGGCATCCTCCACAATGCTGCCGCCGGCTTTCACATAGAAGCACTTGGTACCGTAGATCTTGTTGCCGTCGGTGACGTAGTAGTCAAACGCGTCCTGAGTCTCGCCTGATGCGTTGCGCACGCTCACTTTGATGAAGTACTGGCCTTCACCGGGCATGTCCATCACGGCTTCCGGCAATACGAGGTCGCTCTGTGTGAACACTACATCCTTACCTTCGTAATCCTTGGACACGGTGACGGTATAACGCAAATCCTCATCGTTGAAATCGTAGGAGACATCCCAGCTGAGTTTGAGCTTGCCATTGGTAGGGGTAGGTGTGCCGATGTAGAACGGCATGGGCTTGTTGAACCCGGTTTGGTATGTCTGGTAGTTCTGTTCGATTTCGCTGTGCAGCTGGTTCGCGATCACATCATATTGGCTTTTGGTAACGCCTTCATACATGGAATCAGGCATTTTCCACACATATTGTTCCGTAATGCTGCGGTAATGCTTCACCATGGAGTTGATGCGATTGGCATTCATGTACTTGTATTCGTCTTGTATTGCCTTGTCGAGCGCAGTTCGGAACGACTTGGTCTGCAAGCAGCGGCTAAACAGCATGTTGCCCCAGTAGTTGCTGATGCCGTTCTCCCAGCTTTTGCCGTCGGAACGTTGTTTGATCTCATATTCCTTGCGCATGAGCATGCCGTCGTTGTCCCAGTCGAGCACGTAGAAGGTGTCGGAATTCGTGGGACTATACAGGTACATATTGCGGCTTTGCGTATCGGTATTGCCGGTCAACAGCTGGAATGCCATCCAGTATGCGAGATTTTCGGTATCGAAATATTTGCCGAGAATGTCGCTCATCGGCACTGAATAATCGTTGAGCGCGTTCAACATGGCAATCAGTTTGGTATGGTCGTTGTCGCCTTTGATTTCCAGTTTTTCTTCGAATTTCGTCTGATCATAGTCGGGATCGTCGGCGAGTTTGATCACGTCTTCGTCTCGATGGAATTCGAAATAATTGACTTTATACAGCTGGCCGTTCTTATCAAGTCCGTGCGCTTGCAATGCGGTTTTGTTGAGCTGTTCGACCTGCGTATACAGACCGTAATCGTCAAAGGAATCTGATCCGCTGGTCTCGTCTTTCACATACAAGTGCACGAATTGCGTGCGCAGCCCCATCATCTGGTCGATGCCTTTGATGAGATCAAAGGCCATTTTGTTACGGAAACGCAGACCTTCACCCATATGCTTGTTCAATGCGATGGTACGCTGGCCACGCCACTTGCCTTTTCCGCTTTTCAACTCGATCTTGTAATTCTTCTGCTCGTTTTTACTCGATGACTGACCACGTACCTGCACGGTGGCGTTCGGCGCGCTTTCGCCAAAACCAAGCTCCCCGGAAACCGGCCCTTGTTCGTCGCCGACCTGCAGCAAACCATTGACCTTGTAGCGTCCAACACCCATTGCCGCATAGTCATCAACGGAATACTGGTTGATTTCACTCCAGCTATGGTCGGTTCCTTCCGACGAATTACCGCGCGATACCGTCAGATACATGGTTTCCACGCCGCTGTCGTCATACACCTTGTATAACGATTCGTTGTCGCGCAAGTGTGCGCCGTCGATGCTTTGTTCAGCGCTTTTCTTGACTTGCTCATGCGTCTGCGTTGAATCCGATGATTGCGATTGTTCATTATCGCTGGGTGATGAAGTCGCACATCCGGCGCAGGAAAGCACCATCAGCATTGCCATCAATGCCGCTATTTGCTTGACAAGCGTGGTAATGGCTTTTGTGTTGCGTCGATTCCACCATGTCATGATTTACGATTCCTCCCCGATTGTATTGTTCGCTTCTGTAATGTTCGTCCCGCACTCGCGCCGCACGTGCCTCTTATATTCCGTGCGATGCAATGATTGATCGATTCGTTGTTCGCCATGTTCAAGCAGTATGCCCAGTTCGGTGAAACGTCCACGTTTCGTCTGTGCCACAATCGGCTGCTGCCCCAGCACTCGGTATGGCAGATTGTCGGTGTATGAGGCGAGCCGGAATGTCGCATAAATAGCGAACAGCGACGCTCCCATCAGAAAACCGAAGCCGAACAGTGTGGCAGTGAAGAACTGTCCAATCACCGTGAAAATAACCGTCGACCCGGCAAATAATGCCGATGCAGTCAACGCACCGGAATAATCGGTGAAGTACAGCAGGATCAGCATCACGGTATTGCCGACCGCATACAGCGCATATCCGACGCATAGCACACGAAAATATCCATGCATCACATCGTTGAAACCCAAAGGAAGCGCGTTCAGCGCTGTTTTTTCCAACGAAATCACGGCAGCGGTCACCAACAATTGCTTCAACGCCGTGTAATGCAATTCTCGATTGAGCACAGCCAGCATTTCATTTTCGGCAACGGTAATGTCTTTGACCGTGCCACCATCGTTGAGCAGACTGTAATACGAACGATATGTCGGATAGAAATTCACTTCCACCGACACCACAAAATTCACCGTGGTGATCAGAATCGTTAAAAACGCAAGCATGGCGGGCACATCGTAATATGGCGCACCATAAAACAGACCCTTCACTTTGATGCCAAGCGGCCCACACCAGGTGATCACCAAATGGGCGAACAAGCCAATGGTGGTAAACAATCCGGTCAACGCCAACGGCAGAAACTGGTCAACCCACTGCAGAAACAGCCACGGATTCTCACGACTTTGCGGAAAATACCGATGCAACAGCAGCACATCCCACACCAGCATCACACTATAGCCAAGCACCACCGCAAACAACAGCGACTCCACAGGAGAGCATGCCAACACAAGCAACACGCATGACGTGACGAACGCCACCAGCACCGCCGCAACAAAAGAATACAGAATGCTTTTGTAATCTTTAATGGCCGTCAAATAACTCATCGCATTCCAGTTGACGACCATTTCAAGAAACAGCCATAAACACAACACGCCCTGCATCAGCGTGGCTCCAGAAAACAGCAGAAACACCGTGTACAACACCGCGCCCACTACCAACATGATGCCGGTAGACCCCCAAAACGACGGCAGAATCATCTTCTCATCGTGATCAAACAGCATATCCGCCAAAAAACGTGTGACCGGCATCGACAGAAAACTTGTCAACACCAACGAGGCAAGCAATGTGTATGTGATCATGCATACGAGCAGATCACGATCGGGGCGGCCCACCTGCCACCAACTGCTCACGATCAGCACGCCAAACTGCAGAAGCACGCCCAGCAGCATCGGGCCTGCGCAAATCACGCCGGCATAGCCGTAGGCTCGCAGCATCGCCATCAAGCCCCTACGATGGAACAGTTTCTTCAGTTCAAATCCAATACCAGCCATATCAGCGCTCCAATCCGAACTGATCCGCGGTATCGCTATACAGCCTGCGATAATCGTCAAGCATGCGCTCATGCCGATAATAGGCATTCACACGATCGCGGCCGATCTGCCCCATGGTTTCACGCAACACGCGGCTGGAACACATGCGTTCCATCGCCCCGCTTAAGCCTTCGCGGTACATGGGAGGCACATAAAAACCGGCAGTGCCGAAATCATCGCCATCCTCGCCTTCCAAAAGCTCACGGCAGCAGCCGACATCAGTGGTCACGCACGGGCGTGCGGCTGCGAACGATTCCAACACCGACAATGGTTGGCCTTCGGAAATGCTGGTCAACACGGTGCAATCAAGCTTGCGCATGTATTCCACCACATTCACACGGCCCGTGAATTCAAGATTGCGCACGTCCAACTGTTCCACAAGCTCATAGCATTCGTCGGCATACTCCTGATCGTCAACACCGCCGAGAATATGCAAACGCACATTGTCAACGCGAGATGAAAGCTCATGAAACGCATGAATCAGGGTTTTCACGTCTTTGATCGGCGCCATGCGCACCACCGCACCGATATCAACCCAACCATCGTCGGGTTTCAGTGGAATATCGCAAAAACGTTCGTATTGAATGCCGTTGGGAATAACCTGGCAGGCGTCGGCAGGAGCACCCATACCGATTTGGATAAGACGGGCACGACCGAACAAACTAGTGATACGCCATGCACGCTGGTAGATCTGTTCCGAAAGCATGTAGAAGAAACGAATCCAACGCGGACGGAAAGCCGGTAGCACCCATTCGGCGGAAATAATCTCCTCTTCACGTTCGCGCGTGTAGATGCCATGTTCTGTAAGCAATATCGGCGCATGGTTGATGGAACCGCCCAAACAGGCTAGCAATCCGCCATATCCGGTGGAAATCGCATGGTAGATTTGCGCTTTCGGCACTTCGCTGCCCATCAAGTACAACACCGGCAGCAGCATGGAACGCACGGTATGGAAAGCATCCGCATAAGCCACATACGGATATTCCTACATGCAGATTTGTGTGAACAGGTCGATGAATTCACGGCTTTGCAGGAACGACAGCGGATGCACACCTTTGGTGTGGAACAGGTTGAACAGCACATCCCAGTCCGGGCTGCCAAGATTCACCAGTTCGCGCAATGACCGCAATTCCTCTTCGGTGAACGACACTTGCGCGCGTTCACCGCTCAGACGCAAGGCGTCGTCGAGGAACACCTCATGCACTTCCACCACATTGCTAGGCAAGTCATATACGAATTTGCCGCGGTCTTCGGCTTTGGCACCGATCACCCACAATACGAACTCGTGCTCTTTCATCGCTTCGATATAGCTGTGCATCCATGTGGACACGCCACCATGCACGTACGGGTAGCATCCTTCCAAAACCAGGCAGATTCTCATGCTTCTCCCCCAGTCTTGCGTTCGATATGAACCGTGGCGCTCGTGGCTTTGAGCAGATACAGATTCCCGGTCAGCTTGGTGAGGCTTCCGCCACGGACCCTGCCAGGTGTGCCATTGTTCGCACGGAACATGAGCCATCCCTGATCGGTGAGGTTGCCAAGATGCAAATCCCAACTATCGTCGGACGTTGTCATCGAAACCGTCAATCCTGAGAATCGTTGCACCGCCGCAGCGCATTCCGTTCCGGTCTGCATACGAATGGACGGAGCCGACTGTTCCAGCCAGTCAAGATAGTTTTCCAATCCCTGGTAGTACTTCTTCCATCCTTCTTTCGCACCACGATCTTCATCAAGCAGATCGTCGGGATGCATGAAGTGCGTGCTCACATAGTGCATGTTCAATTCGGAAACCGCGGCAAGACGCATGTACGTGTCGCCCACCATGCCGCCGGACACGATACGTGGAGCCTCCACCACGCCATCGGCCGCAACACCGAACTCCTGTATGTACGGCAAGGAACTGTCGGAAGGCATATACGTACTGGCGATGGCACGAATCTGCGGCACATCCTCGCCTATGATCTTTCGTGCCTCTTGGGAGAGGATATTCGACGGCGGCACGTATACCGACGATGTTGCGGCCGGCAATACGTCTTTCTGGAATGCGATCAGTTCCTGCAATGATGCCACAATGGCTTTGCGATTCGGCCATTGCACGTACGCGTATTCCTTGCCGTAATGTGTATTCGGCAACACCAACGGCTGATGGTTGTACCCGTGATATCCGATTTCGCCGTTTTGTCGAAGCAGCAATCCTCCGTAATACTCGAATTGTGTGTTGTCCGTCTGTCGTACCGGATCATCCTTGGTGTCATCGCCGTAATTCTCAATCATCACACCGGTGAAACGAATACCGTACCGTTCCGCAAGACGCACCAAATCCGGCCACCATACTTGAGAATAGAATTCAGAAATACTCATGTTGTAGTCACGTTTGATGTATTTGCCATTGCCAGACGGTACCGGAGAGGGAAAATCATCCAAGTAGAAAGCCGCGCTGTTAATCACCGGATAGGCCATGGCAGAACCGAGCAGACTGAACGTCGAAGCGTAAAATCCTCGAAACACCTTGCCGTAAATGCCGATATTGCACATCACAGCCGTTCCTGACTCCACCGAGCTCCTCCACACCAATGGCGTTCTGCCATTGCTGCTGACCGCCTCCACCTGTGCACGATCATTCAACGCGACGCTCAGCGACGATTTGAACGGGTCACTGAACGTGTATGTCTGCCCCCCCAACATAAAATCCTCGGACGGTGTAATGCCCTCAGTCGCCACATATTCGTATGTGGACGATTCAATGCCGATCTGCGGGCCGATCACGTCCAAATAGCCGGTTTTTTCGGGAGTCATGGCAAACATGACTCCGCCGCCCTTTTTGGCCCATTGCATGATTTGCAGCACATGCTCGCCCAGACGGTCGAGATTAGGCATGGCCACCACTATGGTGCCGTAGTGATTCAACGCTGGAAATTCAGCGTTTTCGTCAGCCACGTCAACCGTAGTGGTAGGGACTTTCATATCAAGCAGAATCTGGTCGAGCATGGCTTCGGCATCGCTGACACCCTCCTGCGAACTGTCAACCACCAACAGATTCGTAGCTTTTTCGCCAGCGATGGCGTTGGCCGCAGGAATGGCCTTGTCTCGATCCAAATACGTGATGTCGAAACGCGTGGCACCGTAATGCAAGCCCAAGCTCTCCACCAGCAACACCAATGCGATGACCATAAACACAGCCCAGACTTTGACCAAACCTTGCCAGCGGAATCGCTTCCACTTGGCCAACACGTCTGACAGGAATCCTCTGATCATGCGCGTTCAGCCTCCTTGGTTCCAGTCCAAAACCGCAGCGCTCGCCTTCCTTGGCCACCGAGATAAATATGCTCGCTTTCGATCTGCTGAACGGTGTGACGCAACGCATCGCCATCATTGCGTGCGGCATCGAGTCGTAGACGCATCAGCCATACGTCACCTTGATCCGGCCACCGTTCCATAGCGCCGTCAATGGTGTGTGCGGCATCATCAAAGAGTCCAAGATCAATCTGCATTTGCGCAAGACGGCACGCAACGTGATAATCGCCATGTTTGCGAAGTCGTTCCTGCAATACTTCGGCATATCGCTGCTTCTGCAACTGCAAAGCATATCCTTGCGCAATGCCGGAATTAACATATCGTTCCAACGCATCGCAATAGCGTTCCAACATCGTTTCGGAATTTCGATGCTGCAGATAATCGTTACGGCAGCGCTGCAATGCAAGATCTTCCTTGGCACTGATCTGCGCCATGGCGGTAGCCGCGTAATGCACGACTTCCACATCCTCATTCAGTCGGGCCTGCGACAGCACATCGATATAACGGCTGGGATTGTCGTTGAGAATGGACATCACCAGACTGCGCCGCCGACTCGAATCGTTGACGATCAACGCCTCTTCCAACGGCACTGTATTGGCGAAATCGGCCCGTTCCTCAACCAGAATGCTCCGACGTTCCTCATCATCCACACGCATTTGCTCAAGCCCCGGAGCCGTGTGCCCGTCAGCGCGAATCAAAGTGCGCACATGCAGCAACAGCACGCATAACGGCCCCCACAATGGCACCAGCAGCATAAAGGGAAGCAGCCGCCCCTCCACACGAAGCACGCCAACGCGAGACAATACGCACAGCAGCACGCATATCATTACATGCACGGCGATAAGCGGCATCGCCATCACCGTCGCATTCATGCTGCGCCGCCTTCGTACGATGCGGAGTCATTCGACGCAGCGTTACTGCGCGGCGTTTCATCCGCTCGCGATTCGGCAGCCACTTGTTCCGAAGCCTTAGCCAGCAACGAATCTTCCTCGTGGTCTGAAACCAGCGTCACATGCAATCCAGCCTGGGACAAACGCCTGTTGATAATCGGCAGCTCATGCTCGCTGACCTGATCCATGAGCACATACACATTGCCGTCCTGCAGTACACCGGCCTCATCCGTTTGACGAATGGCTCCCATCAGGCGGCTACCATCGTCTTGCCAGGCGTCTTCCACACGCAACAGCAGATGATTGCTCATATGATTGCGCTTGAGCTCGTTTGCAGCCAGCACTTTGGGCAGGAACGCCTGAGTGTTCAAGAATTCCGTGCCGGGCACCAGCCTCGTCTGCCGCGCAACATTCTCATAGTCGAAGGCACGCACCATTGCGGATTCCACCAAGCCGCACATGATGGTGAACAGGTTCTGGAAGTACAGGTTCATTTGGTCGGGCTGCGCTTTGGCAAGCACAATCACCACGGCCAGCTTGCCATCGGCACGCACGCCCGCCGCATACATTGGAAGGTTTTGTTCGAGATTGCGGTTTACCCACAATCTGCCATGATCCAAGGCCGTAACAATGTTGGCATAATTCTCAAGCAGCGCCGATTTACTGAATAAGGATTCGGTCTGCGGACTCGCGGCCATCAAATGCGCGAAACGACCACCATTATCGATTCGGTAAATACCGAAACTATCGCCGCCCAACGTATCTTGCATAATGCGAATGGTCGCGTAATACAGCTTTCGAGGCAGCACTTCGTCCAGTTCACGGGTCATCGCATACATTTTGCCGAAACTGTCGCGCCTGCCGATAATCTGTCCGCGCAGCATACGACGATCATCAAGCACATCGTGGTACAGGTCACGCAGGAACGCAAGTCGCTCTCTCAACAAGCTGTTTTCGTCACGCATGAATCGCAGGTTTTCGCGATTACGCAGCTGCACATACCCACATACTGCGCCGGCAACGAAATACACTACGAACGCAAGCCAGTTCGACGTGTCGTAAAACAGCGGAGCGAACGACGCGCCCTTCGACGCATACGACAACGCCATGCCGGCACATGCGAGCGCGGCCGCGAACACGCCTGCGTTCAGTCCGTACATCGTGCCGACGATTACCACGAAAAACAGGCGCAAATCCACGGTTTCGAGCTGACTGTTGCCTTGTACCGCGGTGCGAAGCAGTTCTTCCAATATGAACGTGACGCAGATTTCGAATGCGATCCATGGTTTCGAATGGTTACGCAGAAAATCCCAGATCGGGTGCTTTTCGGACTGTTCCTGCGCACGAGCCTCTTTCCAGCGTTGCAGCACCAGGGGAAAATCCTGTTTGAGCGAATATCGCGGCGACCAGCCATAACGCAAGCGCAGCGCATGGTCGTCTGCTGGGTAACTTTGGGGCCTGTCTTCGCCAAAAGTCACCGACAATCCGGGAAATGCCGCGCTGATTACATCAGCCAAATCACCGTATGTGAAGTTGAACACGTTGGGCACGTGGAATACTTCGCTTTCGGCGGTCCAATCGTCGAACATGCGGTAGATCAGTTCGGCAAGATCGTCGGCGCAGAGAAAGCATGTCTGCTGCTGTTCGCGTTCATGGAATGAGATCGACCCTGCTGACGCCTGTTCGAGCAGCCTGCCGAAATATGCGGTTGCCCCATTGCGTTCGGGGGCATACAAGTATGGGCAGCGAATGATTTTCGCTTCCAGACGGTAGGTGCGTGCGTAGTACAGGCAGAGTTCTTCCGACGCTCGAGACATCAGGCTTTTGCTGGTATCACGTACGTCGGCGTTTTCCGGATAGGTAAATTCGGATTCGGGGCCGCTGACCATCAGCATTTGCGTTTGCCTGTTGCGAATGGCATGCAGAAATCTTCGCAATGCCCCCAGATCGCCGTCCCGGTCGCTGCGTGGGGTCAGATTTTCGGAAAAGAATACGATGCGATCAAATTCGTATGTGGTAAGGGTTTCGGCAAGGGTGTTGGCGTCAGACATGTTGACGATTCTGAGACGGTCATTGCCGTCTACGGTGCCTTCTCGTTCCGCTATCACCACATGGTCTCGGGGAAAGGCATGCTGAATCCACTGTTTGGTAATGAAATCGGTATTACCGACCAAAAGCACTTCCATGCCGCCGCCCCAGTGAATACTCCTTTAAACGGGGTTATGGCATAGTTCTGCCCACAAACCCTCCATTGTTCCTGCCTTACGGTACTCCAGTGTAATCCGTTAACAAACAAATCACCGGTAGTGCCCGAAAAGTTGCGCACTTTGGTCTGGTCGACCTGTAGAATCTGCTGCGGCATGGTTTCGTGTCCTGCTTTCCAATCGCGGTTTTCTATGTCTGGCGACAGAAAATCGTACACAGGACACGGACCATGCCTCTATCCTAAGACCAGACCAAAGTGCGCAAAATCTCGGGCGTTATCTAAGAATCAAAATCATGTCAAAGTCAGAAACGAAAACATGTCAAATCGGGAAATGAAGACATGACGGAACAACGATTCTGCCGGAATCGGGCGCATCAATCGATGCACGTCATGGTTTTGGCAGAATCGTTGTTGTTGCTGTTGAATACGGCTGAGGCCGTGCGGCTTACGCGCCGACCAGTTCGAGCATTTGGGGGATGCTCTTTTTGCCGAATTCGACTTGCTGGGTGCCGTCGGCGTGAGTGATGACGATGCAGGGCACGCTCATCGCGCCGTACTGGTCTTTGAGTTCGGGGAAGTGCGAGACGTCATAGGCTTCGGCGCGCACGGCCGGACTCAGAGAGGCAATACGCTGGGAGGCGAGCACGGTTTCCGGGCACATCGTGCAGGTGAGCGAGACGAGAATCATGATGTTCAGCGGGTCCGTGATGGACTTCGCACGTTCGATCAGATCGTCGCCCAGCGGCTGGCCTGGTCCGGCTGCGTTGTACAGGCCGAGCACGAAGGAGTTGAACTCATGGCCGGAGGGTACACCATGGAAAGCCATGCCGGTGAAGACCAGTGAGCCATTGCCTTCCTCGCTATCGCCCTCAGCCGGCACGCAGATGCGCACGGTCGGACGGGCGATCGGCAGGACGCCGGCGACATCGAATGTGGCACGACCAGAATCGTCCAATGAACCATAAGTGGGCAGTTCGGCGCCGCTCGGCAGAGTGACGGTCAGCGGCTCGCCGACTACCAACGACGTAGGCGCACTCGAACCGTCCACCGCAGTAATCAGCCCTGCGGCATCGACGGCAACCGAGTTCAACTTGCCACCAGACAAGGCGACCATCTCGCCGATAAAGCCTTGCAATTCCGCCGAAAGTGGAGTGTCATCCAGCTCAAGGGCAATCGTGACCGGGCGAGCCATGCGCCCGAATACCACATCAAGCTGCTGCTTGATGGCGGCAGAGAACAGCTCGCCGGGCTTCTTGGCGGCACTGGCTGCGGCTGTGGCATCGGCACTGCGCTTGGCGGGTGCCGGAGCGGGCGTCGTGCCGGTGGCCGAGGCGGCGGAGGCGGCCTTCGCTTCGGACTCCTCGTAAGCGCAGACGGTGGGGCGAGGTGGCACCATGCCGGTTTTCTCGCTCATCTGCTTGGCGTAACGCTCCAGCTCCACGGCAGCAATCGCACCATCGGCGGTGGCGGTGACCACCTGGCGCAGGTTCTTGACGCGCAAATCGCCAGCCGCATACACGCCCGGCACCGAGGTTTCAAGATAGTCATGCGTGACCACGTAACCGTGATCATCGAGCTCCACCACGCCGCGCACCAAATCAGTGGCAGGCACATAGCCAGCAAACACGAAGACACCAAACGTGCCCGAATCGGCGGGCTTCCAAGTTTCGGTCTGACCGGTAGCCAAATCAAGAATCGAAGCCTCACGCAGGCCGCCCTGACCGGCAGTGACACCCTTCAGTTCGACCTGATAGCGCACGTCGATCTTCGGGTTGTTTTTGGCCTCGGCGGCCACTGCGGCGTCACAAGTGAAGTCCGGTTCACGCACGAGAACAGTGACTTTGGAGGCGTACTTAGTCAGGAACACGGATTCCTCGGCCGCAGCGAATCCGCCGCCAACCACCAGCACCTCCTTGCCGGCGAAGAACTCGCCGTCGCAGGTGGCGCAGTAAGCCACGCCACGGCCTGCGTATTCGGCCTCACCCTCGAAGCCCAGCTTGCGCGGGCTGGCGCCGGTGGCGATGAGGATGCCGAAGGTCTTGATGTCGCCACGCGAAGTGTGCACGGTTTTGATGTCGCCGTCCACGTCAAGGCCGGTGGCCTCAGCGGAAAGGAATTCAGCACCGAAGTCCTGTGCCTGCTGGCGCATGGTCTGGGTGAGCGCACGACCCGTGGTGCGGCCAACTCCCGGATAGTTGACGACCTCGTTGGTGATGGTGATCTGCCCGCCGAAATCGTCTTTTTCGAGAATCAGCACACGGTAGCGAGCGCGGGCCAAGTACAGACCCGCGGTAAGGCCCGCAGGTCCGCCACCAATGACTACGACGTCATAAAGATTATTGGTCTGAGTCATGATTGAAACTCCTTGCATATACACAGGCCCCCGCTGGCGGGGGCTCCCGCGAAGCGGGTGGGGATAGTTCACCTATTGCCGCGACCACCTCCAGTCGGCGTTGCCGACAGCCCCCGCCAGCGGGGGCAAACAACATGCCTTAGTTCAAACCGTCACAGCTGGCCGACGAGGTCGAGGCTGGGCTCAATGGTTTCCTCGCCCGGGGTCCAGTTGGCAGGGCAAACCTGGTCGCCGTGCTCGTAGACAAACTGGGAGGCCTGCACGCGGCGCAGCAGTTCCTCGGCATTGCGACCCACGTTGGAGGAGATGACCTCGTAAGCCACAACCTTGCCCTCAGGGCTCACGATGAAGTCACCACGCTCGGCCATGCCATCAACTTCGTTGTAGGTGTCGAGATCTTTGGCCAATAGGGCGGTCGGGTCGGCCAGCATCGGGTATTCAATCTTGGCGATCTTCTCGTTGGCGTCATGCCAGGCCTTGTGCACGAAGTGGGTGTCGCAGGAGACGGAGTAGACCTCGCAGCCGATTTCCTTGAACTTGGCGTAGTTCTTAGCCAAATCCTCAAGCTCGGTGGGGCACACGAACGTGAAGTCGGCCGGGTAGAAGAAGAACAGGGACCAGTGGCCGAGCACATCGTCCTTGGTCACCTCGTGGAACTCGTTGTTCTGGAATGCGTTCACCTTGAAATCGGTCAATTCATGCTGCAGAAGAGTCATTTTCGGTCCTTTCAGGATTCTTCAGGCGATTACCAGAACCCATCGTAGTGTGGCGGCACAGGGCTCGCACGGACAGAACATATGAGCCTTATCACACCAGCCACAGCCCTTGTGCTGACTATCATCACGGCCCACCCTTAAAAAGGATTGAGATTGTGAGCGTTCTCATTATGCTTTGGGCAAAGCCAGATTATGCATGCAGCCGCGAATCCGCACTTCCAATCGCTACTATGGGTACCAGCAGTCCGCTGATAATGGAGGTTTTCATGGCTCAGGCAGACGTTGAACAGGAATCGACCGCAAATGCGACGTGGAGCCGTATGCTCCAAGGCAATCGCCGATTCGCCGAAGGCAAGCCGGACCATCCATGGCAAGACAAGGAAACCCGCCAGACGTTGCTAGACGGCCAAAATCCGGATGCGGCCGTGCTGGCCTGCTCGGATTCGCGCGTGCCTCCGGAAATCATCTTCGATCAGGGCTTGGGTGACCTGTTCACCGTACGCACCGCCGGCCAGCTCATCGATAGTGCCGTCATCGCTTCGTTGGAGTATGCGGTCAAGAAGCTGCATGTCAGTCTGATCTGCGTGTTGGGCCATGAGCATTGCGGCGCAATCGAGGCCGCCACGCAGGAGCTTGACGACCTGATGCACACCATCACCTCCGAGGCAGATGGTTCGTTGGAAGCCGCCGACGCCATGGATGATCTCGATGAGCACATTGCCGATGCCGAATCAATTATTCTGCGTCAGGCAGGCATGTCCGTATGGCAGGCGCGCGAGGCGGAGCTTAAGGAGCACGAGGATATTGAGCGCGTGCACGTGGCCCATACTATTGAAACTTTGGTGGAGCAGTCTCCTGTCATCCAGCAGGCCCTCGCCGCTGACAAGCTCATGATTGTCGGCGCCCGCTACCAGCTCGACTCCGGCAAAGTCGAAGTGCTGAGCTTCTGAGCCTTGTTTGCAGTTCTATAGTGACTGCAAATATTGCCCCAAATGCGGCACCGCAAACTCCAGCCGCCCATGCCCAGCTGGTCGAATGAGCTTATCCTTGATGAGAATCGCCCGGTACTTGCTCACCCAGCTGCGGCTTCTGCGCGTGCGATCCACAATATCGCCAACCTGCGTGGGATTCGGCGAATCTTCGGCCATCGCCGTAAGGAACAACCGTTCTGCGCTGGTGGTACCGTCCAACGCCGGAGCGCATACGGCATCGTCGAAGGCGAGCAACGCATCGGAAACACCGGTTGTCACATCATCAGCAGTAATGACATTCGAGCCTCGACGCTGCGCGGATTGCCACATGTAATAGCCGACGAGCTGCACCATATACGGATATCCGTCGGACTGGCGAGCGGCCTCCAGCGCGTCCTCCTCGCTGATGGTCTTACCGGAATCCGCAACCGTCTCCAAGAACGCATTCTTGACGTCTGGAAGCGGCACATTATCTAGCTCACGGCGCAACGCGCGGCGCAAAAATGTGGTCACCTCGTTATCCAGCAAATCGTTGACCATATACGGCAAGCCGGCAAATACGATGGCAACGCCTTTCTTGTCGGCATCAGGCGTATCACTTTCATCGGCATCCGTAATGACGTGCTGCACGGCTGTAGCAATAGCCACCAAATCATCGTGTGCGGCCGCTTGCGTCTCATCGATGGTGATGAGAATGCCCTTCCCCTTACCGAGCTTCTTACTGCCCAACTGTTTATTCAACGCGTTGCGCAACGTCAGCGGATTGAATTCCGCAGAAAAGTGCGCTTGCCCGAGACTCGCCGTGGCAATGCCGGAAATTCCAATGGAAGGACTGATGTTGGCCTGATCCAGGCGCAATCCCGAAGGCGATAATGCCGCTATGAGTCTCGTGACAAGCCCCGCGGATGCCGTCTCTCCAATGACTTCCCAATGCTGCGCTTTGGCGATACGCCGAAATTCGGTGAGCATCACCGTCTTTCCAAAGCCGCGCTGCCCGGTGACCAGCATAATGCGCCCAGGAGCCCCTACTCCGTTGGTCAACGCTTCGGAAAAATCCTCGATGATGGAGTGCCGACCAATAAGAATCGGCGGCATTTTACCGGCGGTTGGTTTGAAGGGATTGATTGCCATGACCATACTCCTGCCCACAACACATACCATCTGCCACGATTGCGTATTATATTACACGAATGCGTACCAAATTACACGAAATTACACCATATGCCACGATTGCGTACCATTGCATACTATTTCACACCGTCACGCACGTCGGCACACATCACGCCTCACATAGCCAGCGCAGCTAGCAAACCCTGCCCAGCCAGCACACCCCAATTTGACGTGCCACTCCCCTAGAGTTAAAGGCATGTCACTTGGTTTGAACATCCTCCTGATTTTTGTATTTCTCGTTATCGGTTCCGTGTTCTCCGGCACCGAGTTGGCATTGGTCTCTCTGCGCGGCTCGCAGATCGAGCAAATGGAGCAGGAGGACGCTCGCGGCGCCAAAGTCGCCAAAATCGCACGTGACCCGAACACTTTCCTCTCCACCGTGCAGATCGGTGTGACGCTCTCCGGCTTCCTGTCCGCCTCGTTCGGCGCCTCCTCCATCGCCCCGTATCTGATTCCTATGGTGGAAGGTTGGGGTGTGCCGACCGGCATCGCCGGTGGCTTGGTGAACATCGTGCTCACGCTGATTATCTCCTACTGCTCCATCGTGATCTCCGAGATGGTGCCCAAGCGCATCGCCATGCAGCGCACCGAGCAGATCGCGCGCGCCGTGGTACCCGCCATCGACGCGTTCGCCACAATCTGCCGCCCGATCATCTGGCTCATCGGCAAGAACACGAACGGCATCGTCCGCCTGCTCGGCTTCGACCCGCAGCAGACCGAGTCCGAGGTGTCCGACGACGAGCTGCGCGTGCTGGTCAGCTCCAACACCAACCTCTCCAAGGACGAACGCACGATTCTCGACGATGTGTTCGATGCGTCCGAAACCATCGTCGCTGAGGTGATGCGCCCGCGCGCCGATGTGGTCTTCATCGAGGGTGACCAGCCCCTGACCGAGGCCGCCGCGTTCGTACGCGACCAGCCGTACTCCCGTTACCCGGTGACCGGCAAGGATTTCGACGACGTGATCGGCTTCGTGCATGTGCGTGATCTGCTGGATGTGCGCGATCCGAACGCCAAGATCGTGCGCGATGTGGTACGCGAAGGCATCTCTCTGCCCGGCACCTCCAAGCTGCTGCCAAGCCTGGAACTGCTGCGTAAGCGCGGCATCCATCTGGCCGTGGTCATCGATGAATACGGCGGCACGGACGGCATCGTGACGCTTGAGGATATGACCGAGGAGCTTGTGGGCGATATTCGCGATGAGTACGATCTGCCCAGCGAGAAGGGCGGCGAACGCACCACCCGCACCGCGTTCGTCAATGGTGTGGCCACGATCGAGGCCAGCATGACCATTGAGGACTTCGCCGATCTGACCGGCATCGAATTGGAGGACGGTCCGTACGAGACGGTCGCCGGCTACTTCCTGTCCAAGACCGGCAAGATGGGCGCGGTGAGCGACGTGCTGCATTCCGACGACGGCTATGACATGGTGGTCACCAAGGTGGACGGCCGCCGTATCGAGACCATCGAGGTCCGCAAGGCCGGTGCCCCGGATCATGCGCCGCTGCCGGAGGAACCCCAAACCGACGACGCCAACTAACCGCGTTTTGCAAAAAACTCTCACTGAGCCGCTGCCAGTGAGAGTTTTTTGCAATTGGTCCTAATAGTCACGTGATATTCACCACCTATTTGTTCGGCCCGGAGCAGAACCGCAAATCGTAGAATTGAAGAGCAACGTTCCACCGATAGAAAGAAGGAACATTATGACACTTGCATTTGTTGTGCCGGGACTCGATGAGGCGACCAGCGAGAAGGCCATCGCGATTCTGCAGAACCGACTGAGTCAGGAGCAGGAGGCTGCTCTGGTCCTGAAGCACGCTCACTGGAATGTGACCGGCCCGAACTTCATCGCCGTTCACGAGATGCTTGACCCCGAGGTCGAGGCCGTGCTGGCCCAGGCTGACGAAACCGCCGAGCGCATCGCTACGCTGGGCGGCACCCCGGACGGCCGCGCGGACGCCATCGTGCGCAACCGCACGTGGAAGTCGTTCGACGCCGAGGGCCGCGTGGGCACCGAAGAGTACCTCAAGGCGCTGATCGAGTACTACGACGCCTTCATCGCCGACGATCGCAAGGCCATCGCTGAGCTGGATGAGCTGGACGTCATCAGCTCCAACGTTATTCAGGATCACGTGCAGGAACTCGAAAAGTTCCAGTGGTTCATGCGCTCTCACCTGGCATAAGTAAAAGCTGTATTCCGTGGCTCCCCTCAAAGAGGGGAGCCACTTTCGTCTCACGTGAAATAGAGAATCTCCACATACATAAGTTGGAAAAGTGTATAAAACTCCCCATTCTGAGGTTGGAAAACGTAGCCAAAACCACATTCTTATGGTTGGAAAAGTGTAAAATATGCTCTACAGACAGTTGGAAAACGTGCCCAGCATAGATGCAAGGCCTACAAATGACTGGAGATTCTCATGCTGCGAAGAAAAATCGAGACACAGCTGGAAGCTTGGAGATCCGCGCCGAAACGCACTGCACTGCTGGTCACCGGAGCCCGTCAGATTGGCAAAACCTATATCATCAGGCACTTTGCCCAACAGCATTACGACCATATCGCCGAGCTCAATTTCATCGAGAACCCTGACCTCGTTGCATTATTCGACCGGCCCCGCGATGCCAAAAACCTACTGATGAGGCTGGAATTGGCCGTAAATACGCCATTAGCACCCGGCAAAACCCTGATTTTTTTTGACGAGGTCCAGCGTTGCAAGGAAATGGTCACCGCAATTAAGTTCCTTGTAGATGATGGTCGGTTCGATTACGCGCTTTCCGGCTCGCTACTTGGAGTCGAGCTCGAAGATATACGCTCGGTACCGGTTGGGTACCTGACCGAGCTGGATATGTATCCACTGGATTTCCAAGAGTTCTGCTGGTCGCAGCATATCGGCAACGACGTATTCAACATGCTTGCCGAATGCTTTGCCAAGCACCAGGAAGTGGATGAGTTCATCCATCAACAGCTCATGGAGCTGTACGCCAAATATCTGGTTATCGGCGGCATGCCTGCCGCGGTCGACTCGTTCGCGGCAAACGGCAGCGTTGCGGACGTGCGCACTATACAAGAGAACATAAAGCGTGAATATCGCCGCGATATCAGCCAATACGCGCGCAAAGAAGACCGGCTGCATATCCGCGCTATCTACGATTTGGTGCCCAGCGAGTTAAATAACCCAAACAAGCGCTTTACCTTCGCCAAAATCGAAAAGAACATGAGATTCCAATCGGTTGCTTCCGATTTCGATTGGCTGGTCAATGCGGATGTAGCCGTCGCCGCGTACAACGTGGACGAACCGTGCACACCGTTGGAGATGAGCAAGGAACGTAACCTCTTCAAACTCTTTTACAACGACGTGGGTCTGCTTACCGGCTCGTTTCTCAAGAAAACCGCGCTCGACGTACTCGACGGCAACCCTGATATCAACTACGGTTCAATCTATGAAAATGCGGTGGCCCAAGAGCTACGCGCTCACGGATTTGACCTGTACTACTACAACAGTAAGAAGCTTGGCGAGCTCGATTTCCTCATCCAAGACCGCAACGATCACGTGCTGCCGATTGAGGTGAAGTCCGGCAAATCCTACAAACGCCATCGCGCAATGGACAACGTGCTCGCCCACCCTGAATACCATTTCAATACAGGCTATGTGCTTGGCCCGTGCAACGTCTCAGTCGAAGGGAATGTAACCTACCTGCCTGTATACATGGCCGGCATGTTCCATAACGAATGACGGGCAGCACACTTAGTCAACAAGTACAGGCCGGTCAGATGGTTCGGACTGGTCAGAGGGCCCGTTCTAATCAGTCAGGTTGGTCTGAACGGACTGGCTGGGCTGGTTGGTCTGAGTAGCTCGGCTGGACCGATCGGTTCGCCCTTGCTGGCCTTCACACTGCTTCAGCTCCAGCTGAAGTTCGCTGATGCGCCGTTCGAGTTCATCGATGCGCCGCACTTGTGGCGAAGTGAGACTAAGGGGAGCCGAGAGATGGCTCACAGGCCGAGGGCACCGGCCACGGCCATGGCCTCGTGTTCGGGATCGGCCTGGCCGATGTGTACGTTGACGTGAATTTCGTCATCGCGCGGCTCTTCGAGAATGTCGAACTGGGATTGCAGCATGCTCGGTTTCATGAAGTGGCCTTGGCGGTGGGAGAGGCGTTCCATTACCTCGTCGAATGTGCCCTGCATGTAGACGAACACCACGCCTTGGCGGCGCAGCTTGTCGCGGTAGATCTTCTTCAGCGCCGAGCAGGTAACCACGGCGGGCTCGCCGGCACTGAAGCCTGACCTGTCATCGTCACAGCACCACGCGGCGGTTGAGGTCGCGGCGTAGCGTCTTCCAGCCAGGTAGGTAGGCGGTCATGCGGCGTTGGAATCCGGCGCCGTGGCCGCTTTCCCACAGATGCGTCATCTCATGGACCAAGACGTATTCCAGGAATTGCGGTTCCATCACTCCCAATTGAAGGTTCAGACGGATGCGGCCGGTTCGCGGCGTACACGATCCCCAGCGCGAGGTCATGACCCGTAGCGTGATATGCGTGGGCTGCCGGCCAATAACCGGCCCCCACTTGGCCAGCAGCTGTGGCAACGCGGCGTTGATCGCGGCCGCCGCTTGTCGTTTGCGTTCGTCGGTCCAGATTTGAGAGCGGTCAAAATACGGTTGGACATTCGTACCGGCTTGGCCTGGCCCGGAGTCACCAATTCCCGGACGACTGATATCACCGTTTTTCGGACGACCGGCAACGCCTCCATCATGGCCGCTGGCACCAGCTACGCCACGACCTCCGTTCTCGAAGCCGGCACCCTCGTTCAATGCCATGATGGAGCGCCGTTGCGCCTCAGCCATGCGCTGCTGCTGGGCAAGAATCCACGAATGTCGCTCTTTGACGAAATCCGCGATACGACTCTCGCTCATCCGCATCGGTGCGGAGATTTCGACGCGGCCGCTCGGCGGTTTGATGCGCAGATACAGGTTTTTGATGGGTTTGCGCGTCAGGTGCAGATGGATGCCATCAATATCCAACGACTGCTCGGCGGCAGCGGACCGAACGGATTTCGGCGCACCGGACTTCGGAGCGGTGGATTGACGACGGCGATAAGGCATGCAAGTCATTCTCGCACAACGGCGGACAACAAGCGGCACACAATGCCGCCCCTCACGAATCGGCAACCGCCACTTACCCCCCCCCACGCGCACGCCCTGTCCTCCCATGATTCACCCATCCTATTGAGCGAAAGTGACATCTATGTCAAAATCGCGCAATAGAATGAGTTCCTATTGAGTGAAACTGACATAAATGTCAAATCCACGCGATAGCGGCATGGGAACAGGACATTGATCGGAGAATACGATGCGCATCTCCAGGGATAAGTACCTGAACGATCTCGTCGCGCGCAAAGGCAACGGCATGGTCAAGGTCGTCACGGGCGCGAGGCGCTGCGGCAAGACCTATCTCCTGTTCGACCTGTTCGAGGACCATCTGCGCGCGCAGGGCGTGGACGACGACCACATCATCGAGATCGCACTGGACGATCTGATGTACGAGCGCTACCGCGACCCGCTCACCCTGTACGACTATGTGAGATCCCGTATCACGAATCGCGAGGAACCGTACTACGTGCTGCTGGACGAGGTGCAGTACGCGATCTCGGACGAGGAGATGCGCGGCGAGGAGCCGCCCCGTCTGTACGGGGTGCTCAACGGGCTGCTGCGCATGCGCAACGTGGACGTGTACGTGACGGGCAGCAACTCGAAGATGCTGTCCACCGACGTGATGACCGAGTTCCGCGGCCGCGGCGACGAGGTCCGCGTCCGCCCCCTGTCGTTCGTCGAGTTCATGCAGGCGTACGACGGCGACGTCCAACACGGCTGGGCCGAATACGTGATGTTCGGCGGCATGCCGCTCACCTTGTCCATGAGAAGCGACGAGCAGAAGTCCCTCTATCTGAAGAACCTGTTCGAGGAGACCTATCTCAAGGACATCGTCTCGCGCAACGGGCTGCGCAGGTCGCAGGAGCTCGACGACCTGGTCGACGTGCTGGCCTCCTCCATCGGCGCCCTGACCAATCCGCCCAAGATCAAGGCCACGTTCGCCAGCGTGCTGCATTCCGGCATCAGCACGAACACCATCATGCAATACATCGGCCATCTCGAGGACGCGTTCGTCATCGAGGAGGCGAGACGGTTCGACGTCAAGGGACGCAAGTACATCGGCAGCCCGAAGAAATACTATTTCGAGGACATGGGGCTGCGCAACGCGCGACTAGGGTTCCGCCAGATCGAGCAGACGCACATCATGGAGAACATCGTGTACAACGAGCTGCGAACACGCGGCTACAACGTCGATGTGGGCGTGGTCGACCGGCGCGGCGCCAGCGAAGGTGTGCCGTACCGCAAACGCCTCGAGGTCGATTTCGTGGCGAACCTCGGCAACCGGCGCTGCTACATCCAATCCGCGTACCAACTGCCCACACCGGAGAAGGTCGCGCAGGAGAAGGCCTCGCTGCTCGAGATCGACGACAGCTTCCAGAAGATCGTCCTCGTATGCGACGTGGTCAAACCCGTCCGCGACGAGCACGGCATCCTCACGATGAGCGTCTACGATTTCCTCCTCGACCCGGACAGCCTGACGATGTGACGCCGGACGGCCGGCAAATGCCCCGGAACGCAGATCCCCTTATCGGGGCTTGGCATCATCACGTATCCGCCCGGTCCGCCGCAAACCTCAAACACTCAAGTGGCACATGACAAGATACCAAGTCACATCGGGGTGCCCGGCCGCACTTCGGAATCGCAAGGCACCGAGAATCATCCCGCCATTCGATCCGCGCCACGTCAAGCAGAGGAAGATGAACAGTAGGCCAACCATGTCGGAATTATATTCAAAAGTCATTGAACGTTTTTCATTTCGTGTTTTAATGGAGGCATGAGCAATGAAGAGCAGCGGTCACGGACCGACGGACGCCGGCCGGTCGGCACGGTCGTCTTCGATTTCGATGGGACGATCAGCCTGGGCGACAGGCCTGTGCGTTCCTACGCGCGCCATGCCTTCGCTCGGTTGCCCGCGGGGTTGCGCGAACGGGCCGTCAGGACTCTGGATCTCTATCTTGGCGGCGCCGTCACGGATGATGGCCGGCATTGGAACGACGGTTACGATGTGGTGAGCGACATGTGCGCGGGCCATGTGCCGGCGGATGGGTTGCAGCAGGCGTATCTTTCCAGCCGGGACGAGCTGGCCCGGGGTCTTGTCCATGTGGACATGCCGCAGGGTCTTCCCGGTTTCCTGGACGATCTGGGTTCGTTGGGCTGCGTTCGCGTGCTGTTGACCAATTCGCCGCTGCATGGGGTGCGCGAGACCGTCGGACGGTTCGGGCTGGAGGGTCGTTTCGACCTGATCGTCGACGGGGCGGGCAAACCCGGACGCTGGGGCGATCATATCGCCGCGTTCGACCGTCTCTCGGGACGTGGGCGCCTGTTGAGCATCGGCGACCATTGGGACAACGACATCGCCCCGGTGCTCGCCGCGGGCCGCGAGGCCGCGTACATCGGCGGCACGGGCCGGCATGGCGGCGCGACGTACCGGGCGGCGCTCCTTCCCGACATGTACGGGGCGATATTGGAGGGATGCGCGTCATGGGACAGGTGAACGCGAACGGGCCGGCCGAATCGATCCTCGCCCGCATCCGGCTTGCGTTGGACGCGTTGGATCCGGCGCAGCGCAAGGTCGCGCGCTTCTTCCTGGAGAACTCCGACGTCATCGGGGACCTGCCCATCGCGACGATCGCGCGCGAGACGGGCGTGTCGGCGGGCACGGTGGTGAGGACCTGCGCCGATCTGGGGTGCCACGGGTACCGTGCGATGAGGATCCTCATCGCACGCGACAACGCGATCAGAAGCCTGCTGGAGCAGCGCGGGCACGCGCGGGCCGACGGGGAGGCCGGCTCGGAGGGCGAGCGGATCATCGCCAGGATCCGGGGCATGCTCGACATGCTGCGGGAGCTGCCCGACTGCCTCGACGCCGGGGCATTCAACCGGGCGTTGGAGATGATCCGCGACGCGCGGGGCATCGTCATCGTGGCATCGGGCCTGTCCAGCGGGGTCGCGGCGAACCTTGAAAGCCGTCTCCTGCGGTACGGCCGTCTCGTAACCTTCGTCCGGGACCCGCTGGGCCAGGACATCAGCGCCTCCCTGCTCAAACCGGGCGACCTGATCATCGCGATCTCCGGTTCCGGGGAGAACAGGCACACCGTCCACGCGGTCGAGGTCGCCACGGCGAACGGGGCCGACGCGTTGGCGGTCACCAGCTTCGCGAACTCCTCCCTGGCCACGCGGGCCACAACGACCCTGGTCGCGTCCACGCCGGCCACCACGTTCAACGACGAGCTCATCGACACGTCGCGTCTTCCCCTGGACATCGTCATCGAATCCCTGACCGGGCAGCTGGGCAGGGGCGAGGAGGACCCGGGGGTCATCTCACAGATTTCCGAACACCTGGACAGATAGGAGCCGCAACACCACACCTCACCCATCATCCGGCGCCGGCATCGGCCGGACGCCAGTCTTCCTTTCATCATCCGCCGCGGGTCCCGCCGTGGGCCCGCGCATCATCCATCATCACGCGGAAATCCTTTTTTCACAACGAAAACCCATTGAGGAAGGTCGAACCATGCCTTTTTCCATCCAGAACAAGATGCTGAGGACCATCGCGGTCGCCGCCACCACGATCGCGCTGTGCGCCACGATGGCCGCCTGCGGCTCGTCGAAGGGTTCCGACTCCGCCGACAAGGCGCTGGAACTCCAGTTCGTGCCCACCAACAACGACGGCAGCATGCAGGCCAAGGCCAAGCCCTTCGCGGACTACCTGTCGAAGAAGCTCGGACGCAAGGTCGATGTGACCCTCGCCACCGACTACACGACCATCGTGGAGGCCATGTCCTCGCACAAGGTCGACATCGGCATCATGCCGCCCGCCGCCTACGTGCAGGCGCGCGACAAGCAGGCCGCCAAGGCCATCCTCACCTCCGAGCTGGGTGCCTACGACCGCACCACCGGCAAGCCGGTCGAGGGCAAGTTGTCCGGATCGTTCAAGGGCGAGGTGCTCGTGCGCGCCGACAGCGACCTGAAGAAGCTGACCGACCTCAAGGGCAGGAAGATCGCCACGCTGAGCCCCTCCTCCGCCAGCGGCTACATCTACCCGGTGGTCGAATTGAAGAAGGCCGGCGTCGACCCGACCACGCAGTCCACGCTCACCACGGTCAACGACATCCCCAGCGAGATCACCTCCGTGCTCGAGGGCCAGCAGGACGCCTGCTTCGTGTTCGAGGGCGCGCGCAACGTGTTCGCCTCCAAGTTCGCCGGCAAGGACCTGTTCAAGGAGCTGCGCGTCCTCTACCTGACCGAGGGCGACATCCCGAACGACGCCATCGCCGTCCAACCGTCGATGGACCAGGCCCTGCAGGACAAGATCAAGCAGGCGTTCCTCGACATGCCCAACGACGAGGAGGGCAAGACCGCCATGGCCATGTGGGGCCACAAGGGCTACACGCAGGCCGAGGAGAAGAACTACGACACCATCGAGGAATACATCAAGGAAGCGGCCAACTGACCGTTGACGGGGGCGGCCGCCCGTCCACGCGACGCCGGCGGCCGCCCCTTCGCCCGTTACGGGGAAAGGAAAACTCATGATCGAGATACGTGGCGTGACCAAGGAATACGGCAACGGCGTGCTGGGCCTCAACGACGTCAACCTGACCATCCGGGACGGCGAGTTCGTCGCCATCATCGGCCCCAGCGGCGCGGGCAAGAGCACGCTGCTGCGCTCCATCAACCGACTCAACGACATCACCGGCGGCGACATCATGATCGACGGCCAGTCGATTACCAAGGCCAGCCGCAGACAACTGAGGGCGATGCGCTGCTCGATCGGCATGATCTTCCAGCAATTCAACCTCGTGGGCAACAGCACCGTCCAGAAGAACGTGCTGTCCGGCCGGCTGGGCCGGTACGGGACCCTCAAGTCACTGCTCGGCCTCTTCCCGGAGTCCGACTACCAGCTGATCGACGACGCGTTGAAGACCGTGGGCCTCGCGGACAAGGCCCAGACGAGAAGCGACCAGCTCAGCGGCGGCCAGCAGCAGCGCGTCGCCATCGCCCGCACCCGCGTCCAACAGGCCAGGATCGTGCTCGCCGACGAGCCGGTCGCCTCCCTGGACCCGGTCACCTCCGAGACGATCCTCACCGACCTCAAACGCATGAACCAGGACGACGGGACCACGGTGCTCATCAGCATCCACTCCGTCGGCTTCGCCAAGAAATACGCCGACCGGATCATCGGCATGCGCCGGGGAACGGTGGTGTTCGACGGCACCCCCGCCCAACTCACCGACGACATGTTCCGCCACATCTACGAGGGCGACGACGCCGGGAAGACGGGTGAGCGATCATGACCCGCACACCATCGGCCGGCCGCCCCCTGAAGGACACGGTGCACCGGAACCTGTGGAAACGGCTCGCCACCGTCATAGTGTTCGTCGTCTGCTTCCTCGCCGCGAAGGACGCGACCGAGACCGACTTCGGCGAGGCGATCGCCAACATGGGGCAGGCCGCGGATTTCTTCTCGAACCTCCTGTCGCCCGACTGGGCGTATTTCGCCAAGGTGTGGATGCCCCTCGTCCAGACGATCCGCATGTCCGTGGTGGGCACGTCGCTGGGACTCCTGTTCGGCGTGCCGTTCGCGTTCCTGTGCACCAGCAACGTGACGGGCAACCGCGTGGTCGCCACGGTCGCCCGCGTGGTCATGGACATCATCCGCACGATCCCCACACTGCTGCTCGCCGCCCTGGTCGTCGCGTTCATGGGCATCGGACAGGTCAGCGGCATCATCACCATCGCCGTGTTCACCTTCGGCATCGTCGGCCAGCTGATCTACCAGTCGATCGAGATCTCCGACCCCGGCCCCGTCGAGGCTGCCCGCTCCGTGGGCGCCAACCGCATGCAGATCGCCACATGGTCGATCCTCCCGCAGATCGGGCAGGACATCGCCAGCTACGCCATGTACGCCTTCGAGATCAACATCCGCGCCTCCGTGATCCTCGGATACGTGGGAGCCGGCGGCGTGGGCGTCCTGCTGAACTCCTCACTCAGCCTGATGCGCTACGACCGCGTGTCGCTCGTCATACTCACCGTTCTCGTGCTCGTCGTCATCGTCGACTGGGTCAGCGAGATCATCAGAAAGAGGCTCCGCTGATGCGTATCCGTCTCACCGCACACCACCTCATGGCCGCCCTCATAGGCATCGCGGTCATCGTCTGCTTCGCGACCACCAACTGGTCCGACAAGGCCCCCATGTCCTGGACCTCCCTGTCGGACACCATCAGCCAACTGTTCCACCCCGACTGGTCGTACGTCTACGACGGCAGCGGCGAGGACCTAGTCAGCCTCATGCTCCAGACCATCTGCATCGCCTTCCTGAGCATGGTCATCGCCACGGTCATCGCGTTCCCCTGGTCCTTCATCAGCGCGACCACCCTGTGGCGGCACACCCCCGCCGTCGCCGGCGCGGCGAAGTTCGTGACCGACCTGCTCAGGGCGTTCCCCGAACTCGTGTACGCCATCATCTTCGTCAAGGTGGTGGGCCCCGGCCCCGCGGCCGGCGTCCTCGCCCTGGGCGTCCACATGGTCGGCATGCTGGGCAAACTGTACGCCGAGAACATCGAATCCATGGACAACGGGCCCGCCGAAGCCATGGAATCGGTCGGCGCCAACTTCTGGAAGACCACGTTCTTCGGACGCATCCCCCTGCTCATGCCCATCTTCGCGTCACTGTCCCTCAACCACTTCGAGATTGCGGTGCGCAGCGCCGCCACCCTCGGCCTGGTCGGCGCCGGCGGCATCGGCGCGCCCCTGATCTTCGCCATCCAAAGCCGCCAATGGAGCAGGGTCAGCATCATCCTGCTGGGCATCATCATCGTGGTCGCGCTCATCGACGCGGCGACCGGATGGCTACGCAAGAAACTCCTCTAAAAGGCCTGCCACATGACCACGATCACAATCCTCGCCACCAGCGACCTGCACGGCTTCCTACCCGACACCCTCGCGGACGTGCCCGGCGACCCGTCCGCCGCGAACGCCCACGCGGCCGGCATACTCGCCGCACACGCCGCCAAGCGGATGACGGGCGTGGACGACGCCACGCTGCTCATCGACGCCGGCGACTACCTGCTAGGAAGCGCCTACGCCACCTTCACCGCCCGATCGGCCGAGAGGGAATCCCCGCTCACCCGCGTCGCCTCCGCCTGCGGCTACACCGCCATGGCCCTGGGCAACCACGACTTCGACCACGGCACCGCACTGCCCGCAAGCCAGAACCCCCACCTGCACGAACGGCTCCTGTGCTGCAACGTGACGAACGAGGAAGGCCACCCGATCTTCCATCCATACCGACTCGTCCAAGCCCGGGGCATCCGTGTGGGCATCGTGGGCGCGGTTACCGGCGCCCTGCCCCAACTCACCGCGTTCCGCAACACACAGCACATCCACGTCCTGGACGCGGTCGAAAGCATCAGGACCACCGTCAACCGGATACGCGCGGACGTGGACCTGCTCATCGTCGCCTACCACGGCGGCATCGAATGCGACATGGCCAGCGGACGACCCACGCAATACGACACCGGCGAGGACCAGGCATACCGCATCCTCTCCACCATCCCTGGCATCGACGGGCTGATCTGCGGACACCAACACCGCACCAACCACGGCGAATGCCACGGCATCCCCTACGTGCAACCCGGATACCAAGGAAACTCCGTCGGATTCATCTCCTACCAGTTCAAGGAAAGGCGAATCAGCCGGCACGAGACCGCGATGCTGCACCCGACCACTGACAAGCTGGAACCATTGGATCCGACGACGATGAACCTCAAGCTGGACGAATACAGGACCTGGCTGGACCAGCCCATCGACACCGGACGGTTCGGTGAATACATCACGCTGAAAACCGGCATCAGACTCCAACGATTCATCTGGCGGAAAACCAGCGACGGAACCACGACCATCCGCGAATTCCACCACAGCTTCCCCAAACCCTACACCGCATCCGTGTTCCGCCTGACCTGGGAAGAACTCCGGACCTGCATCGACCAAGGCCTGATACAAGCCGACATGATCCCCGCAACGGAAGCACCGTTGGGCGGATACCAAGTCATCACCAACACACCCGAGGCATTCCCCACATACCGACTGGAAAGCCGAACAGTGGACAACCTCTTCGACGAATACCTACACTGGCTGAAGCAATAAGGGTTTGGGGAGATAAGTCGTGCTCCGGCTTCTTCTCCCTAAACCTCAGTTTCATATGACGTATGCACGCGACGATCATGTCGAACAGCGCTATGGGCCATGAGCCTACGCGCCGCATGTAATCCTGGATTCGCAGTGCCGGTCACATGCGGTGATTCTTTGGTGGCTCGCCCTGATCATAGAAATATAGGGTCCGCAACCCCGTATCCCTTTTCTAGAGTGTGTTTACACTAGTTGGGTTTTTGGCTGTGTTTTTTGGCGCTATTGCTGTTTTCGTGGGTGGTGGTTCGTTGTTGAAACGTTGTGGGAGTAAGAGAAGAGCGCTTTCTGGGTAGGATGTTTAACGACCAAGAAAAAACAGCCAAAAAGCGCCTGATGAACAGGGTATTCAACCGGCTTCTCAACGTCAAAGGCACGGTGGTCGAGGACGCGCGCATCGCCGACTCCCCATTGCGTTCCGAACCCGTGCTCGAGATCCGCGTGCGCCCACGTGCGGGCATGCTCAGATGCTCCCGATGCGGCGAACGCCGGCACGGTTATGACCAAGGCGGCGGCGCGCGCCGTTGGCGGCATCAGAAGATCAGAAGACGCCGGCCCGACATCCTACGCACGATCGAGCTAGGCTATTCGAACGCGAGACTCGAGGCCTTCAACAACAGGATCAAGGTCACCATCCGCACGGCCTACGGCTTCCACCACGCGAACAATCTCATCGCCCTAATCATGCTCCGCTGCGGCGGACTCGACATACGCCTACCACAGCCGAGAACCCAACCCACGAAAACAGCAGAAGCCTCATATGTATTGGACATTTCTGTGCAGGGCGGGAGGTGTAACCGCAGCATTACGGTGTGGGAACGCAAGGTTACGTAGCCGGGCATTGGCTGTGGCGTTGCTGAACATTGACCGCTGTGTTGCTGGACATTGACCGCCGCGCCGGCAATCATGGCGCAAGCGACAATCATGACACGCCGTTATTGACATACCGCCGTTCAATGGTATTGTAATCACTTGTGCGCTTTTGAAGCGTATGGATTGGGCCCGTAGCTCAGCTGGTTAGAGCGCATCCCTGATAAGGATGAGGTCGGAGGTTCAAGTCCTCCCGGGCCCACAGGAAAAATGAAGCGGCCGCGAGCCGCTTTTTTTCTCACGGGGCTATAGCGCAGCTGGTAGCGCATCTGCTTTGCAAGCAGAGGGTCGCCGGTTCGAACCCGGCTAGCTCCACTTTCAACCCGCTTTCCGCAGAAAATCAACGGAAAGCGGGTTTTCTTTTACTTGTTTTTGGGTCTACTATTGGGTCTATGAAAACCACCGACAAGGGCGAATACGGCGAAGGCACGGTATTCTATTCCGACAGTATGCACACATGGGTTGCACGATACCCCGCGAGCAAGATGAACGTGGGACGGAAAATATCCGGATACGGCAAGACGGAGGATATCGCTAAAGCGAACCGCGACAAAGCGCTAAAGAGAGCGATAACCAACACGCAACGGAGCACAAGCAATAGCGTGGGCACCATCCTACGTCGCTATACCACATGGCTGGAAGCGACCGACCGTAAAGCGAACACATTAGCAAGGAAAAAAGACCGCTTGCAGCGCTATCTGAAACCATACATGACAGCACCAATCACAAAACTTGATGAAGACGCAATCATCGAGATACTTGCAAAGGCGAAAGCGAACGCGAAGAGCGACACCTACAGCAAGATACCGAACCAAATATACAGCGAACTACACCAACTTCTTGACTGGGCATTGAAACGGAACCTAATACCTAAAAACCCTATCCAACTGGTGGAAAAACCTTCATGGAAAAGCAAGGCGCGCAACACCAATGAGGAATACATTGATTCAAGAATAACGTTGGGCAAGGCGCTTCTTGCATACACAGCACGTCATGCAAGCACCTACGGCGTGGAATACGGCATACTACTGGTGGCATCACTGGGACTACGCGCAGGCGAGATACGTGGTCTTACATGGGATTGCTTCGATCATCTACTGGATGACAAACCATGCATACTACATGTGAGGCAGCAGTATGACCGTGATGCAACCACTGGGAAGTGGCATCTGGTGGAGTGGGCAAAGACCGATGCAGGTACACGCAAGGTTGCGCTACCTACGGAGTGGAAGGCGAACCTATGCGATTACTACGACTGGCTATACGACCGTCAAGGCGACGCACCGGAAAACTATTGCTTCATCACTTCAAACAACACACCATTCACAGGCGGACGGATGACCGAGCATTGGCGCAACCTTAAGACCGCGTTCGAGAAAGAACAACAGAGGAAAAACCCGAAATACGCGATGACCGCTATCGACAAGAGCATGCGCTTGTATGACATGAGGCACGTATGCGCTTCGCTACTGGTAAGTTCCGGCAGAGCGACCATAGACCAAGTTCGCCCGATACTGGGACATACAGACCGGCGCATGACGGAGTATTATACGCACCTGACTATGGAGAGCGAACGCAAGACCATGAATGAAATCCCCGAACTGATGGGGAATGTTGCACCCGATTGGCAGTTCGGCATGGAAGGCTGAAATCAAATCTGACGCTAAAAAATCTTCATCCCGTATGACTACACGCAAAAGCGAAAAACCGGCGGAATCGGATGATTAGACGCGCATATGAACGGACTTCACCGCACACATGCACGGCATCGATTCTGGGCAAAAGAAAACCGCCACATGCGTGCGGTCATGTGGCGGCAAGAATAATGAATACAGAATATGAATATCAAACCGGCTATCACTAGTACATGATACCGAGAGTGATACCGGAAGAATCGAAAAAATAAAGGCCGCCGTCCAGGAATAACCTCCTACTACCTTCCCTACATATACTTACCCCTACCCCCTATATGGAAGGGTGATACATGGGGTGGCACCGCTCTCCACACCTATCACGCTACTGGCATCGTCATCATCAGTATGATGATGCTTATTACTTCACGCAATCCCTACCACAAACGCCCGAACCTAATCCGTCGTGTATCACCGCGACCTATGCATAACGTGTGTAAATAATCTATATTGTTCGTCCATCCCCGTGGTGGCAGGCAACGACGCATGCGGTATATATGCGTATCCCCGCATTCTTGGGTTGATGGCACCGGGAACATGAAACCGATGGCCGGATATGCATGTACACATATCCGCTTGCTTAATGTCCTGACCCGGTAAGCAATGACGCTTACTATCACGTGGCGCTACCACGCTGGATACGTGGCGCTATTGACCCTGATGGCACTATGCTGACACGGCGCGTATCGTCCATTGACTTGGTAGATGGTTATATACGTATCCGCCGATACAAACCACCGATATACCCGCATCCCCGCATATCCCGTCCCCGTAGAGCATACGGGCGGCGATACACAGCATTCATGTTCGATTAAGTTATCCATCTTATATATATCAAAACGCGATTGTCCGAAAGTTATGACCGAAAGGACATGCACACAAAGAAGCGTGAAATCGTTGTAATAACGGGGAAATCATGAAAAAACCATGTCCAAACCCCGTAAATCGCATTTTGTTAGATAAGAGATGGGATAAGGACAACAACGATATTCCATATCATCACAACAAAAGGAGAAGGGGACATGAAAATCGGATACATACGAGTATCAACTATCAGGCAGGCCGAGCACGGGACATCACTGGAAGACCAACGCAGACTACTAGAAAGCAAAGGCGTTGAAACCATATATGAAGATGCAGGACTAAGCGGCAAAAACACATCACGTCCCGGACTGGATGCAATGCAAAAAGCACTTCATCCCGGCGATGAAATCATCGTGAGCGCACTGGACAGACTGGGCAGAAACCTACGTGATATAGCAGCGCTTATCCAAGCATGGAAAGACAGAAAGATCACCTTGATAGCAGTTAGAGAAGGGGTGGATACCTCCACACCTACTGGCGTGATGCTGGCACAAATCATGGCAATGGTAGCGGAACTGGAACGCAATCTGATACTTGAACGCACGCAAGCAGGCAGAGAGGCAAGCATAGCAAGCGGAAAAATCGCAAACCGTCCAAAGGGCTGGAACGACCGCAAAGCACTCAAAGCATGGGACTACGTAAACACAAAACAGTGGAGCATCACAGATACAGCAGTGAGGATGAAAACAAGCAGACAAACCATTTATAGGATGCTTGACCGCGCCGAGGAACTAAAAACGGAGGTACAGGCATGACCTACACGACACGCACCATACAACGCGCGCATGCGCTGGGTATCCCCGTCGCATTGATGAATGCAGTGGATGAACAGGACTGGCACACGCTTACCTACTGGCGAGGCGTGAAATCAGAGTGTGAGAAGCACAACGAGGACTTTCAAGAGTGCCTATGGGCGTTGTTCTACCCGTGGGCACCACTAGGACTACACGAGTAAACAAAAAACAAAATCAAGGAGAAAGGAAAATGAATACATACATATATACAATCACCGCCGCATACATCGCAGACCTATCAGGAGTATGGGCAGCACTGGTAAGAGGCTATATAGGACCCGCAATCATCATCATCGTGGGAGCGATGAGCGTCATGTATCTGGTGCATAGACAACTACGCCCCTTCGTCGTGTACCTTGCACTTGCAATCATCGTCGCCATCGCCATCTACGCAGCACCCGCACTACTGGGGCAGCAGAGCACGCTAGTGAAAAACGGCGGCGAGATCGTGAAGCAGGTGAACTGATGCAAGGATTCCATTACGCAACAGAACTTTACGGCGCGTATGGGCAAGATACAGTAAACCTTGCATTCCAAAAATGCATCGCGTGTGCAGGCCAAACTTATAGTATGTATGACAGCATGGGACACAGGATTGGCGACGGTCATGGTTCGCCATCACCAACCACCACCGCCATACCCGAACGCAACTGGGCAATCTTCATTGAGAATGTCAAGCTGATGCACCACATGTGAGTATCACCCTAGGTATCATGTACCGGTGATACCCAACCACCACATATGCACATATGTGGTGGTTCTTTTTATATCCAAAAAAGAAAAAACAAAGGAGCCATGCGTCAGCAACTTCATTCCCGCTACGCATAACAATCCAATCAATCATGTAGTTCTATGTGTCTGGTGTGAGCGTGTCTATCTTGGGAGCCGTGAGGCGACACACACCATAATGTAAGCATCTGGATACATTCATTTATCCATGCGTCATTTTTTATTATTTTTACTACTTATTTATTGTTGGCTACGCCTTCTGGACGCAGATATGGATTGTGGTTCTATACGGATTTTTGGACTTTTATGACCTTACCCTTGCACACATGTGAGTTCCATACCGCAGGTAAGGACATAGGTAATACGATAATGGTGATGGTCTATTGGGTCTACTATTGGGTCTATTCCGGGTCTGTGGCAGTGGGTTATACCGTTGCAAACATTGATATAACAGCAAAAACCGTCTGAAAATATTGAACCCGGCTAGCTCCACAGATAACCTTTGGAATCATGCCGATTCCAAAGGTTTTTATCTTTTCGCAACTAACTTCTCAACATCCAATCCGCAGCGCTGACAACGTTCACACCTCGCGCCCGGTAGCTGGACTCCACTCGTGATATGACATTGAGACTGTCGCCACCAGCTTTATCAATCTGCTCGCCGACGGAGATGAGATGCTTCGCATACTTATCTCTGTATGTTTGGCTGGATTTAATTTCAGACAGAATGGGATGCCTCCTGTCCGTAAAATCCAAAAGGTCGACTTCTATCTTGCTGTCATCGCGATAGAAGTTGAGGGCAGGGTGTTGCACTTTCAAATAGACAGCGGGCCATAATCGTAAAGTAGTGAGTGCCATAATCGTAAAGTAGAACAATTTTAGCATTCAGCCGATGCCACCATTTGCCATTTGATATTCGAGAACATTGCTCCTCCACGAGCGTCTCCTCATCTTGCTTGCTTTTCATGCCCGATTCTAGTGCATCACAGACAAATTTCAGCGGCCTGTCAACCTTGTAATGATGCGAAACCGCATGCACAGAACCTATATTGACACCATGTCAATATAGGGATACACTATGCCGTGAGAGAAATTGACGCTGCGTCAATAAGCGGCGTCGGCGCTCGGAATCCGATGGAGAATCGCGGGGCGCACCACATATCAGAAAGGACCGCTCATGCTGTTTCAGGTCTACGGCGACAACGCCATCTACCAATGGATTGGCTGGATACTCGTCTTCTGCTGCCTTATCGGCGCCAATGAACTGGCTCGTCGCACCAAAACCGGCGGCATCGTCGCCTTCCTCGTCGTCCCGGCTGTGCTGACCGTCTACTTCATCACCATCTACACCGCCGCCGCAATGGGCGCCGACTGGGCACTCAACAACCCGACCTACGTGCACATGACCAGCTGGTTCCACTACGCCAAGCTCTACGCGGCCACCATCGGCTGCATCGGCTTTATGGCCCTCAAATACAAGTGGGGCTCTATCGGCAAATCCCACTGGTTCAAGTGCTTCCCGTTCGTGATCGTGGCCATCAACATCCTCATCGCCGTGGTCTCTGACTTCGAATCCGCCATCCGCGGCTGGGGCACCACCTGGATCTCCACTGAAGGCGTGACCCTCTACGGTGGCTGGCACAACGTGTTCAACGGCTTGGCCGGCATCCTCAATATCTTCTGCATGACCGGCTGGTTCGGCATCTACGCCTCCAAGAAGAAGGACGACATGCTCTGGCCGGACATGACCTGGGTGTTCATCGTGGCCTACGATCTGTGGAACTTCTGCTACACCTACAATTGCCTGCCCACCCACTCCTGGTACTGCGGCCTTGCACTGCTGCTGGCGCCCACCGTGGCCAACTTCTTCTGGAACAAGGGCGGCTGGATCCAGAATCGCGCCAATACATTGGCCATCTGGTGCATGTTCGCGCAGGTATTCCCGATGTTCCAGGACTACTCCGTGTTCTCCACCCAGTCCGTGAACAACCCGAACGTGAACCTTGCGGTGTCCCTAATCGCGCTAGTGGCCAACGTGTTGGCACTCGGCTACATCCTGCTGCGCGCCAAGAAGCAGGGCATCAACCCGTGGACCAAGGAAGTCTTCAAGGGCACCAAAGACTACGAGCAGGCCATCGCCCGCGCCGATGCATCGGAGTTGGTGGCGTAGGCCACATCCGCTCCACGCCACATCCTGAGCAATTTCTTGTCACCCCTTGACACCGTACATACAATAAAATCGCCTTATTTGATAACCCAACCTCTAGGGAGAATTATGCTCACTGATGAGTACGTGAAGCGCGTGTACGACCAGGTCGTTGCTCGCGATGGTGACCAGCCGGAGTTCCTACAGGCCGTCTACGAGGTGCTCGACACCCTCCAGCCGGTCATTGCCAAGCACCCCGAATACGAAAAGAACGGCGTTCTGGAGCGCCTCGTCGAGCCTGAGCGCGTGGTCAAGTTCCGCGTGGCCTGGGTTGACGACGAAGGCAAGGTGCAGGTCAACCGTGGCTACCGTGTGCAGTTCAACTCCGCCATTGGTCCATACAAGGGCGGTCTGCGCTTCCATCCGACCGTGAACGAGGGCGTCATCAAGTTCCTCGGTTTCGAGCAGATCCTGAAGAACTCCCTGACCACGCTGCCGATGGGCGGCGGCAAGGGCGGCTCCGACTTCAACCCGAAGGGCAAGTCCGACGCCGAGGTCATGCGCTTCTGCCAGGCCTTCATGACCGAGCTGTGCCGTCACATCGGCCAGTTCACCGACGTTCCCGCCGGCGACATCAACGTGGGCGGCCGTGAGATCGGCTACCTGTTCGGCCAGTACAAGCGCATCCGCGACGAGTACTCCGGCGTCCTGACCGGTAAGGGTCTGGAATTCGGCGGCTCCCTGGCCCGTACCGAGGCCACCGGCTACGGCGTCTGCTACTACACCGCCGAAGCCCTGCGCGTGCTGAGGAACGACTCCTTCAAGGGCAAGACCGTCGTGATCTCCGGCTCCGGCAACGTGGCTATCTACGCCGCGCAGAAGGCCGAGGAGCTGGGCGCCAAGGTCGTGACCGTGTCCGATTCCAACGGCTACGTCTACGATCCGAACGGCATCGACGTTGCTGTGGTCAAGCAAATCAAGGAAGTCGAGCGCGGTCGTATCAAGGAGTACGCCGAGCGTGTGCCGTCCGCCGAGTACCACGAGGGTTGCTCCGGCGTGTGGACCGTCAAGTGCGACATCGCCTTGCCGTGCGCCACCCAGAACGAGATCAACGAGGAGTCCGCCAAGGCTCTTGTTGCCAACGGCTGCAAGGTGGTGTGCGAAGGCGCCAACATGCCGTCCACTCCGGAGGCCATTGAGGTCTACAAGAACGCCGGCCTGCTGTACGGCCCGGCCAAGGCTGCCAACGCCGGTGGCGTGGCCGTCTCCGGCCTGGAGATGAGCCAGAACAGCTACCGCCTGAGCTGGACCTTCGAGGAGGTCGACGCCAAGCTAAAGTCCATCATGGAGTCCATCGTCGCCAACTCCCTGGCTGCCTCCAAGGAATACGGCGAGGAAGGCGACCTGATGGCTGGCGCCAACATCGCAGGCTTCGTCAAGGTGGCCAACGCCATGGTCGCCCAGGGCGTGCTGTGATCCTCTGACAGACTGCCGCGATCGCAATCGCGAATAAACCAATCGGCCCCCGTCCTTCCACTCATGAAGGGCAGGGGCCGATGCTATTCAGCGTGGGACAACATACGATAATCGCTGTTTTTGCGATGTTGTCCCACGAGACTGTGGGACAACATCAGCATCAATCGATTGACTGTTCGATTGTCCCAACACAAGAAATCAGAATCGTTGGAATACCGCCATTCCTACGGTTATGCCATATCAGGCCACAACTATGGGAATGGGACAACAGCCAAAAATCGGCCTATTTTTCATCTTGTCCCACAGTATTCGGATTTGTGGCGGCGGATTCATCGCCTTCGGCACGCGCATCACCCGTATTCTCCGTATTCACCGCACCCTTCGACGCAGCATCCGAATCGGGCGCGCCAGGTACAGCATCATCACCCGCCACGGTTGCCGCACCCTCTTTGTCCGAATGTGCATTCGCGGCAGATGACTCAGCCGGCGCCGCAGCGACATCCGCCGCTCCATACACGGGCACAGCCGGGGCCGGCGCCACCGAAGATCCGGGCACAAAGTCCCAAGGCATGCGATGGGCGAACACCGCGAAGAGGAACAGGATGACAAAGCCGTAGAAGGTGTAGCGCATGATATGCGCGTTGTGCCCGAATCCGATAATGACCATAACCACCATTGCGCCCATAATCAGCGTGCGCAGAATGTAGAACACGGCGCGCGCGATTCCCTTGCGCGGCTTGGTTTCAATGGTCATGTGCGTATACATGCCGCCAAGCGTGCGGCCCTTATGCCCCAGCGGAATCAGGAACTCGAAAATGAGGAACGCCAGACTGGCTCCTATTGGCGCAAGGAAGTTCAGCCAACCAACGCCAACGGTCAGATGCCCACCGAACAGCATGAAATCACCGTTCTGCAAAGGCTCAGCCGCCCAGTAGAACAAGAACGTCACCAACAAGGTGAGCGGGACGTATACCAAGGCCACAAAAACCATATCGATGATGAACGTCACCAGACGATGCACCGCGCCAGGGTGTTCATTATACTCGCTGCGTTTGGGCATGTGGGCCATCGGCACCCACTTGCCGAACAACACGGCCACGGCGAGGCCCGCCATCGTACCCAACGTATTGGTCATCAGATCGTTGACATCGAACTGACGGTAGGCGCACGGGTAGAGGCCCCAGAAACCGCTGAGCTGCGAGCTTTCGATGAACAACGATACGGCGAATCCGCCAATCAGCACCGCCCACCAACGCCAGCGCAGCCACCGGGTGAGCACGAAACCAAGCGGCATGAACAGCACCACGTTCATTACCAGCTGCAGTATGCCGCTCAATCCGCCGTTTTGGATGTCTGAGATGAAACGCAGCGGGTCAAGCTGTGGTGCGAACTGGCCGGCATTCGCCGCGCAGAACGCTTCCGGGTCATCCGGCATCGGATACAGTGTGAATGCAATCAAACCGAGCACATACAGTACCGTCAGATATGCGGCTCCCGCAGACAACAACTTCATACGATGGTGGCGATGGTACAGCCCAGCCAGAATCGGCAAAGTAAGTACGGCCGAAAGAATCGGCCACATTACGATTGCAATAGTGAACGACGTCGAAAAATAACCCAAATACTTAAGCATCGTTCGTCATCATACGAAGCCGCCAGTAAACACGACATCATTCTGAAGGTGGAGAAAATCGCAATGCGAGTCACCACCGCGACCATGAGACTCCATGGATGACCGATCAACTCCCCGGCAGCGACACGTGCCCAACTATGAGCCTCCCGCAGATGGCCAATTGTTTTTTCCGACAGCGTCAGAAATTTAGGAAAATAGCCCACTCGTCCTAAATTTTTGTCGTTCGCGGCAACTCAGTGACAGGATTTCAGGAAATCAGCCCCATGCCCCTAAATTTCTGTCACTGAGACAGAGTCAGTGACAAGATTTTAGGACGAAGCCGCTTATTTCCTAAATTATTGACGCTGAGGGCGGTTACCGGAATCCCGATAACCGCCCTCAGTGATCTACAGGTCTACAACGGCAACTCCTCAACAGGAGCGCCGCGGCAACTCAGATGAGTTCGAGTGTCACATCCAGCTTGAGCGGCTGGTCGGCCGGCACCTGGAACTCGTCGTGAACCGGAGCACCCCACGTGTCGTCGCCACCGACGCCCATCTGGGCGGCCAACAGACGCAGGAAGGTGTGGCGCGGCTTCGGCAGCTCATTCTGGTGCAGCGCATCCTCGAGCATCAGCGAGCTGTACGGCAGCAGGCTGGTGGCGAATCGGGTGCCGCCGGCTGCGGTCACGCGCATGCCGTGGCCGTATTCGTCGGTGATTTCCGCCCAACGCACCTGCTCATGGTTGCCGGTTTCCTGCGGCAGCAGGTACGGCGCGCAATCCTCGGCAGCGGTACGGGAGAAGATGCCCAACTTGGCGCCGTGCAGACGGTCGGCATAGGTTTCCTCCGGTCCCAGACCGTAGAAACGCAGGCGGTCGTACTGCTTGGGCAGGATCCATTCGAGACCAAATGCCGGCAGCGTGGCGGCATCCGCCTCGCCCGGGTACTCGACCGTCAGGTGCACGCGCAGTGCGGCGTCGACTTCATAGTGCACGGTGACTGGCGTGTGCTTGGCGTCGGCCAGTTCATAGCTGTAGGTGGCCTTCAATCCCTTGCCATCGGCAGTCTCCTCGACCGACGTACCGGTCACACGGGCATAGCGTCCGGCGGCCATCCACTGGGCGCGCTCGAAACCGGAACCGTTACCGCGATCATTGTCGGTCAGCGCACGGAAGGTGGTCAGGTTCGGGCGGCGAATCACCATTTCGCGGCCATCGCGCTTGAAGGAGACCATGCCACCCTGCGTCTTGGAGAGCAGCACTTCGCCGAAGTCGGTGTGAATACCGGCGTTGAAGCCATCGGCTGCCACTTCGGCGTCGCCGGCAACAACGGCATCCGCGGCACCATCATCGAACGAAACCGCGGCGACATACTGGCCGAAGGTCAGCTCGTAGCCGGCCGGAGCCCAGTCAGTGGCCTCAGCCAGACGCTGGTCGACTTCGTAGGTCACTTCGGCGCTGCCGGACAGAGCCACCAAATCGGTGACCTTCGGGAAGGCGATCGGCTCACGCACGGTCTCGCCGGCAGGCACATCGAAGCAGTAGTTGGCACGCCAACGCTCCACACCGTCCACCAACACGCGCGCGGTGAACAGGCTGGAGGCAGTGGAGACAAACAGGTTGTCGTTGGTGATGGTCACACCGGACTCGTCCGGCACGAGCTTCACATTGGCATACAACTGCTTGACTTCCTGAGCCTTGGGGGAGGGGGTGCGATCGGCGAACATGACGCCATCGCCGCTGAACTCGTAATCGTTCGGACGGTCTTCGAAGTCGCCGCCGTAGGCCAGGCGCTCGGTGCCGTCGCCGCAGTCCTGCCACAAGGCCTGATCGACGTAATCCCAGATGAAGCCGCCCTGGTAGAGCGGATAGCGCTCCAGTTCGGTGTACAGGTGCAGGCCGCCGGTGGAGTTGCCCATCGAGTGGCTGTATTCGCAGGAAATGTACGGCTTCTTGCCGTCCTCGCCGAGGTATAGCTTGACGATCTCATCAGGCTTGGCATACATACGGCTCATGATGTCTGTGGCGGCGCTGAATTCGGGGTCGTTGAACGTGCCCTCGTAGTGCACCGGGCGGAACGGGTCGTTCTCGTGCACGAAGTCGCGCATCGAGTAGAACACGTCACCGCCGAACGCCTCGTTGCCCAGCGACCAGATCACCACGCTCGGGTGGTTGTAGTCGCGGCGCACCATGCTTGCGGTGCGGTCCACACAGGCGGCGCGCCATTCGTCCTTGCTGCCCGGGATGGCGCGTGCGGGCTGGAACACATCGCCTGGATCGGTCCAGCTGCCGTGGGTTTCGAGGTTCGTTTCGTCCAGCACATAGATGCCGTACTCGTCGCACAGCTCGTACCAGCGGGTCTCGTTGGGGTAGTGGGAGGTGCGCACGGCGTTGATGTTGAGGCGCTTGAACGAGTGGATGTCCTCAATCATGTCCGCTTCGGCAATCGTGCGGCCGGTGCGGGCATCGAATTCGTGGCGGTCGACGCCCTTGAACACAATGCGCTTGCCGTTGAGCTTCATCAGGCCGTCTTCGATGGCGAAGTGACGGAAGCCGATGCGCTGCAGCACTGCTTCGATTACCTGACCGGCGGCATCGGTTGCCACCACCTGCAGGGTGTACAGCGTGGGCTCTTCGGCACTCCACGGGCTGACCTTGCCGACATTGGCCTTCACGGTCAACGTCTCGGCATCAGCTCCGGCAGTCAGCTTGCCGTGCCAGACAGTGTTGCCGGCAGCATCGAGCACTGTGGCGGCAACGGCGGCAGCAGTGCCAGCATTGCGCACCAGTGCGGTGACGTCCAACGAACCTTCGCCAGTGGTGTGGTCGTAATCGGCCAGCACGCGCAGGTCGTTCACATGAACCAACGGCTGGGCTTCCAGCTCCACGGAACGGAAGATGCCGTGCAGACGCCAGAAGTCCTGGTCCTCGAGCCAGCTGGCGGACGAGAATTCAAAGCAAGCCACGGCCAACGTATTGACGCCGTCACGCAGAACATCAGTCACGTCGAACTCGCTGGGAGTAAAGGAATCCTCGGCATAGCCGATGAAAGCGCCATTGAGCCAGACGGCAATAGCCGTGGCCGCGCCTTGGAATGTCAACGTAACGCGACGTTTGGCAGCATCATCCGCAGCAGTCTTATTGGCCTCCAACACGGCAGCTGCCTTGGGTTCCAAAGAGAACTCATGACGGTACAGCGCCACGTGGTTATGCTTCGGCACATCCGGTGCCACTGGGCTCTCATGGCCGGACCACGGGTACTGCTGGTTGACATACTGATGATTCAGGAATCCCTTGGTCTCCAATGCGGAGGGAACTTCGATGGGGGAGAAGCCGGCATCGTCGTATCCCGGCTGAGCAAACACCGCCTCAGCAAGCTCGTTGTCCGCCAAATCAGCGAGATCCACCATCTGCACGCGCCATTGACCGTCCAGACTCTGCTTGAGATCCATGGCTTCGCCGCACTGGGGAGCGTGATCATAGAACTTGTGGCTGGAATGCGCGGCAAGCCGGTTGACGGCAAACACACGCGGGTCGGTAAGCCAGGCCTGAGAGAACTGCTGAGCTGACTGCAAGTTGGTCATAATGGTTTTCGCCTTTCCTTGCATCGAATTCGTCACGGCACCGTGACTGAACTAGTAAATAAACTGTTTACTAAATATAACCTGCATATCGATGAAAATCAAGCTCGGCAGTATCACATGGTGCATCACCGCACAGTCTGACGCAGACCTATACGAGCTAGATACCAAGGAGCAGTAATCGTCACCGCAATCATATTGCAGACATTCCTAGTATCACTATTAGATAATGCATTTAGTTATGGTTTTACTTTGCATAGGTAACGCATATCTTGTTCAACGACAGAAATAAGGGCCAACGCCGGCCGCCCCGCAGTCAGTATCACGGGAAATGAGGAAACACTGATGTCGTCATCAACTGCCGAACCCCAGAAAAAGCTTAATAAAGGCCGTCTTGCCGCCTTTGCATTCGGTAACTTCGGCCAGGCGCTGTCCTACAACGCACTGAGCACCTACTTCATGGTCTTTGCCACCAACGCGCTGTTCGCCGGCGTCGACAAGACCACCGCCGCCGACATGACCCAGGCCAACATCACCACCTTCGAGGGCTTCGCCTTCTGGATGCCGCTGGCATTCATCATCATCGGCTTTCTGATCTTCGCCTTCTTCGTGAAGATCGACGAAAAGGCTCACGCCCGTATCGTGGCCAAGATCGAAGCCAACCTGCACGATGAGTCCGATGCCGCCAAGTACGGCAAGGACATCGCCAAGGCCGCGCTGCTCGGCAAGGAGTCCGCAGCCCGGTAAACCAAGTAACGCATAGGTAATGCCGTTAGCCGAATGTGACTCAACAGCAAGCAGACATTGCCGCACAACACCGCCCGAATGATGCTATTCATTCGGGCGGTGTGTTGTTTTTCCGCCAACTGGCGCACATCTTTGCCGCACTCCGATTGATGTGCGCTACGATAGGTATCAGGTAAACATACATTACCAATTACCTAATGACGGGTAGTAATGCAGGAACAAGTACATAGTACGCAAACGGTGCAGAAAGAACATATCGGGCATACGCATGGTCACTATCAGAGAAATCGCTCAACGGGCCGGATTCTCGCCGGCAACCGTGTCACGCCTGCTCAACGGCGATCCGACGCTCTCCGTCAAGGAGGAGACCCGCCGCAAGATTCTGCAGGTCTGCGAGGAACTTGGCTACGAAACGCAAGACAGGCGACTGGTAGCTCCGCACGATATCGCCGTGCTGGACGCCATTCCCAGTGATGAAGAGCTCAGCAATGCCTATTACAGCGAATTGCGCAGCACCTTGCTCTCCACAGCGCAGCAGATGCATATCACCCTGTCGTTCTACACCGATATCAATAAGCTCATCGACAACAGCACCCAGTATGACGGCTTCGTATCCATTGGCCCTGAGCTGCATTCCTATGAGAGCTTGGAGCGGCTTCACGAAGTACTACCCCACGGTGTGTTTATCGATGTGAACCCGGCTCCGAACCTGTTCAGCTCCGTGCAGCCGGATCTGCCGCAAACCATACTGGACGCCTTAAGCGAAGCCAGAGCCCGCGGCATGACCAGAATCGGATTTATCGGCGGCGAAGGCCGCATGATGGGCACCTACGAGTACCCCGAAGACATCCGTACGATGGCATACCGCGACTGGTGCGAACGCCTTGGCCTGGAAACCGCAGGACTGATATTTACCGGCGGCCAGGTCAGCGTGAAAACCGGCCGTAAGCACGGCGAAACGATTGTGGCCAAGCTCGGCAGCAATATGCCTGACTGCTTTATCGTGGCCACCGATTCCCTGGCCGTGGGCGTGATTCAGGCCTTTACCAAAGCCGGCATACTGGTGCCGCGCGATGTCAGCATCATCAGCATCAACAACCAGTCCATCGCCCAGTACATTTCACCGCCGCTGACCACGTATGCCATCGATCAGACGGCATTAGCCAGAAACGCGCTGCTGATGCTTTCCCAGTCGATCAGTTTCAATGATGACATCACCTGCCACACCATGATCTCGACCAAGCTGGTAGCCCGCGAAAGCTTCGTGCCCACCAAGCACTGATCGGCTATGAATATGCGAAACTCCCCTCAGTCCATGAATCGGACTGAGGGGAGTTTTGTTGGTATAGCTAAAACTCAGTCATCGCCGAGGGTGACGTGCACGCCACCGACCAGCGAGCTGACCACGTTGTAAATCAACGCAATAATGGTGGCCAGAATGGTGAAAATCACCACTTCGATAATGGAGAAGATGGTCACACCAGACACCACGGTGGTCAGGGACAGCACATTCTTCAGATCAAGACCGCCGGCATCCAAGCCAGTGGAAGAAACAATCTGGGTAATCTGACCGAACACACCGACCAAATCGAGCAGCAGCCAGACGACGGCTGCGGCGACAATCTGGATAATGGCGCCGGCAATCGAAAGCATGAACGTCACCTTGGCCACGGACCATGCATCCACACGGGTCAGGGACAGGCTCATGCGGCGGGCGCGTGGAGTGCTGCGACGCGCTGCCGGACGAACAGTCTTCGGGCTGCTGGTAACCTCTTCCGGCTCGCTGGAAACAGAACGGGCCTTGCGCGGTGCCTCCCGAACGGGTTCAGGTGTCACCACATCATTCACCGTATTGTCGATATTGGGCTGAATCACCTCGGACTCGTTGTTGTCGAACTGATCGTTCATCGTTTCTCCTTAAGAGCCTGCTGGTAGCCTCTGCTGTTAGTGAGGCTACCAGCCTTTCGGGACTCGGCTCACGCCTCGTCCACGTTGTTCACATTCTCACCGGATTGTGCGGTCTCGTTGGACTCGTTCACCGGTTCGGCGGGGGACTGGCCTGCTTCGGCAGTGCCGTTGTCGGCGACCTCCTCTTCGGGGTCATCCTTTTCTTCGTTGCGTGCGATGGAAAGGATTTCGTCGCCCTTATCAGGCTTGGCGAAGGTAACACCCTGGGTGTTGCGCCCGGTGCGCTTGACCTCGTCCACGTTGGAACGAATCACCTTGCCGGACTTCATGATGGCCATGACCTGATCGTCTTCGGACACCACGAGCGCGCCGACCAGAGAGCCGCGGCCTTCGACCAGCTGCACGGCCTTGATGCCCAGGCCGTTACGGCCCTGCAGGCGGTATTCGCTGATGGCCGTACGCTTGGCGAAGCCTTCGTTGGTCACTACGAACAGATCCTTGTCGGAGTCGCCCCATACCACATCCATGGCCAGTAGCTCGTCGCCCTCGCGGAACTTCATGCCCTGCACACCGGCAGTCTGACGACCCATCGGGCGCAGTTGCTCATCGTTGGCCTGGAACTTCAGGCTCATGCCGAGCTTGGAGACCAAGATGATGTCATCCTCGGCGTTGCACAGCGCGGCACCGATCAGCTCGTCGGCATTCTCGCCGTTCTCGTCGGCCATCAGGCGCACGGCGATGAGGCCGCCCTGACGCGGGGAGTCGTACTCGGCCAGCGGGGTCTTCTTGACCTTGCCGGAACGGGTGGCGAGCACCAGATACTTGGCCACCTCGTAGTTCGGGATGGACAGCACGGCCTGGATGGACTCGTCGGGCGCGAATTGCAGCAGGTTAGCCACGTGCTGGCCCTTGGAATCACGAGAACCCTCGGGCAGCTCATAGGCCTTGATACGGTAGACGCGACCCTTGTTCGTGAAGAACAGCAGCCAGTTGTGCGTGGAGGTCAGGAAGAAGTGATCCACCACGTCGTCCTCGCGCAGCTTGGTGCCCTTGATGCCCTTGCCGCCACGGTGCTGGGCGCGGTATTCGTCGGCCTTGGTGCGCTTGATGAAGCCGGAGTGGGTCACGGTGACCACCACGTTCTCTTCGGCGATCAGGTCTTCGACGTTCATCTCACCGGAGAACGGCAGGATCTTGGTACGGCGTTCGTCACCGTACTTGCCCACAATCTCGTCGAGTTCGTCACCGATGATCTTGCGTTGGCGTTCCGGCTTGGCAAGAATGTCGATGTAGTCGGCGATCTTGCGCTGCAATTCCTCGTGTTCGGCCACGATCTTGTCGCGGTTCATGCGGGTCAGCGTGCGCAGCTGCATGGCTAGGATGGCATCGGCCTGCACCTGATCGATGTCCAGAAGCTCCATCAAACCGGTACGGGCGGTATCGGTGTCTTCGGAGGCTCGGATCAGGGCGATGACCTCGTCCAGCATGTCGAGAGCCTTGAGGTAGCCCTGCAGGATGTGGTCGCGTTCCTCGGCTTCACGTTTCAGGTATGCGGTACGGCGGGCGATCACGTCGAGCTGGTGGTTCACCCAATGGCGGATGAAGGCGTCCAGGCTCAGCGTGCGCGGCACGCCGTCGACCAGGGCCAGCATGTTGGCACCGAAGGTCTGCTGCAGCTGGGAGTGCTTGTACAGGTTGTTCAGCACCACCTTCGGCACGGCGTCACGCTTCAGCACCAATACGAGGCGCTGGCCTGTACGGCCGGAGGTTTCGTCGCGCATGTCGGCGATGCCCTGAATCTTGCCGTCGCGCACGGCCTCACGAATGGAGACGACCAGACGATCCGGGTTGACCTGGTACGGCAGCTCGGTGACCACCAGGCACATGCGGCCGTTGATCTCCTCAGTGTTGACCACGGCACGCATAGTGATGAGGCCACGGCCGGTGCGGTAGGCCTGTTCGATGCCCTTGTGACCGAGGATGGTGGCACCGGTGGGGAAGTCCGGTCCCTTGATGATGCGAATCAGGTTTTCCAGCAGCTCTTCGCGGCTGGCGTCCGGATGCTCAAGCGCCCAGTGCACGCCTTCGGCCACCTCGCGCATGTTGTGCGGCGGAATATTGGTGGCCATACCCACGGCGATGCCGGCGGAGCCGTTGACCAGCAGGTTCGGGAAGCGAGCCGGCAATACAGTCGGTTCCTGGGTTTTGCCGTCGTAGTTGGGCACGAAGTCGACGGTGTCCTTGTCGATGTCGCGCACCATTTCCATGGCCAGCGGGGCCATACGGCATTCGGTGTAACGCATGGCGGCGGCAGGGTCGTCGCCAGGGGAACCGAAGTTGCCCTGACCGTCGACGAGCAGGTTGCGCATCGACCAGGACTGGGCCATGCGCACCAAAGTGTCATAGATGGCGAAGTCGCCGTGCGGATGGTATTTACCCATGACGTCGCCGACCACGCGGGAGCACTTGTTGTAGCCGCGGTCGGGGCGATAGCCGCCGTCGTACATCGCGTAGATCACACGGCGGTGCACGGGTTTCATGCCGTCGCGCACGTCCGGCAGAGCACGTTCCACGATGACGGAAAGGGCGTAGGCTAGGTAGGATTCGCGCATCTCCTGCTGCAAATCCTTGCGCTGGATGCGTTCGCCGCTTTCCATCAAACCGTAGTCAGTGGTGTCCGCTTCCTGCGGGCTCAACGGCTCCATCGAGCCATCCGGGGTGAACTGTTCGTCACCGGTGTTGTTTGTTTCGTCTGCCACTTATACCGTTCCTTTAGTCCTATCTGGCTCCCCTCTCTGAGGGGGAGCTGTCAGCAAAGCTGACTGAGGGGAGTCCATGTCGCAGTGACTGCTCCCCTCAGTCTCACTGCGTTCGACAGCTCCCCTCAAAGAGGGGAGCCAAGGAATTGTGTCCTCTGCTTGCGGAGGATTCCTTTACGCGTCGATCCAACGCACGTTCTTGGCGTTGCGCTGGATGAAGAGGCGGCGCGGTTCCACTTCGTCGCCCATCAGCATCGAGAAGGTCTCGTCGGCTGCGGCCGCATCCTCGATGTGTACCTGCTTCAGAATGCGGTGTTCGGGATCCATGGTGGTTTCCCACAGCTCCTGATAGCTCATCTCGCCCAGACCCTTGTAGCGCTGAATGCCTTCGCCCTTGGGCAGCTGGCGGCCGTTGGCCTTGCCTTCGGCAAGCACACGGTCGCGCTCGGCGTCGGTGTACACGAAGTCGTGCGGACCCTTGGTCCACTTCAAGCGGTACAGCGGCGGCATGGCCACGTACACGTAACCGGCGGTGATCATCGGACGCATGTAGCGGAAGAACAGCGTCAGGTTCAGGGTGGCGATATGCGCACCGTCCACATCGGCATCGGCCATGATGATGACCTTGTGATAGCGCACCTTGGAGATGTCGAAGTCTTCGCCGTAGCCACCACCGACCGCGGTGATCAGCGATTCGATGGTGTCGGACTTCATCATGCGGTCCAGGCTGGCACGTTCGGTGTTGAGGATCTTGCCTCGCAGCGGAAGGATGGCCTGTGTGATCGGGTTGCGGCCCTGAATGGCGGAACCGCCTGCGGAATCACCCTCCACGATGAACAGCTCGCACTCTTCCGGGTTGGAGGACTGGCAGTCCTTGAGCTTGTCGGGCATGCCGGCGGACTCGAAGATGGACTTGCGGCGGGTGTTTTCGCGGGCCTTCTTGGCGGCCAGACGGGCACGGGAGGCTTCGATGGCCTTCTGAATGATGTTCTTGGCCTCGGCAGGGTGGGCGTCGAACCAGTCGCCGAGCTTGTCGGTCATCACGCGCTGCACAAAGGTCTTGGCTTCGGAGTTGCCGAGCTTGGTCTTGGTCTGGCCTTCGAACTGCGGGTTGGTGAGTTTGACGGAGATCACGGCCGTCAGGCCTTCGCGCACGTCGTCGCCGGACAGGTTCTCGTCCTTGTCTTTGAGGATGGCCTTGTCACGCGCGTAACGGTTGACCAGCGAGGTCAGTGCCGCACGGAAGCCCTCCTCGTGGGTGCCGCCTTCGGTGGTGGAAATCGTGTTCGCAAAGGTGTGCACAGCCTCGGAGTAGGCGGTAGTCCACTGCATGGCGAGTTCAGCGGAAATGCCGAGCTTGAGGTCTTCGGCCTCGAAGCTGATGACATCCTCTTCCACCGGTGTGGCCTTGCGCACCTTGACCAGGTAGTCGACGTAATCCTTGATGCCGTTGAGGTACTGGTAGGTGACGGTTTGGTGCTTCTCACCGGGCTCGCCTTCGGCGTCGCCGGCCACTTCGTCGCCGGCCTGGTCAGTGACGCGTTCGTCGGTCAGGCTAAGCTTCAGGCCCTTGTTCAGGAAGGCCATCTGTTGGAAGCGGGAACGCAACGTCTCGAAATCATAGATGGTGGTTTCAAAGATCTTCGGGTCGGCCCAGAAGGTCACGGATGTACCGGTGGATTCGCCCTCGGCCATCGGCTCGCCCTGCTTCAGCGGCGCAACCGGATGTTGGTCGACATAGGTCTGGGTCCAGTGGAAGCCCTGACGGCGCACTTCGATGTCCACGTGAGTGGACAGGGCGTTCACCACGGAGATGCCCACGCCGTGCAGACCGCCGGACACCGCGTAGCCGCCGCCACCAAACTTGCCGCCGGCGTGCAGCTTGGTCATCACGGTTTCAACACCGGAGACGCCTTCGCCAGGAACCTCATCAACCGGAATGCCTCGGCCATCGTCCACCACGCGGATACCGTTGTCCGGCAGGATAGTGACTTCAATATGGCTGGCATATCCAGCCAGCGCCTCATCGACCGAGTTATCGACGATTTCGTAGACCAAGTGGTGCAAACCACGCGGACCGGTGGAGCCGATGTACATACCTGGACGGATACGCACGGCTTCAAGACCTTCAAGCACTCGAAGGTCAGAGGCCTCATAATGCTCGGGAGCCATGGATTCGTCAAGCTCGCCTTCGGTCAATTCCGCATTGTTGATGCGTTCCGCAGCCGCCTTCAGCTGCTCCTCTTTGCTGGTTTCTTCTGCCAACAGGCTTCCTTCCGTGACTACGGGTCAACCTCTGTAATGAAGGCCATTTGCAGAGGCGATATGGCTTATGAGGCCCGTAAAGGGCTCTTCCAGCCATTTGACCATATTGCATGTGATTCTACTCGTCTACTACGACGAGCGCCATAGCGGGGCTTCTACGAATTTCCCCTATTCTAGGGTGTTATCGACGCCGGGCCCATTTCCGGCTGTATCCGACCGCCGGACCGGTGACTCTGATTTCGTTGATGGTCAGTCCTTTGAGATTCCTGCGAATGGTATCGGTCAATTGCGGAATCAAATAGGTCAGTTGAGTGGCCCACACTGTGGATTCGGCACGAATAGTCAAGACTCCATCGGTGAAATCAGCGACTGCCGAATGATTGGCGATTGCCTCGCCTACCACCTGATCCCAATGGTTGCGCAATTGCGCCAATTTCATGTTCGCAGCCCATACGCCACCGCCTGCGATTGAGCTCATCACGCTGCCCAACTCGGCCGGATCACGGCCGGGCTTGCCGAAGTTCTCAAAGGCTTCCTCGCGTCTGCGGCGTCGGTCTTTCAGTATCGCCCCGCGGTGAGAGAGACGTTCAAATATTTCTGCGGGTAGTTTGGTTTCGTCCACATGCAGCTGACAGGCAATGGGAGGCTTCATGATTGTGCCTCGCTCCCGCCCCCAGACTGCGCGGCGGATGGCATCAATTGCGCAATATCAAGCACATTGTCCGATTCATGCGTGGGCACATCGCCTTCTGACGCCACGGTGATAAGCACCTGATCTTGCCGGCGCGCAAAATCCAGAATCTGGGTACGACGGTTGTCGTCAAGCTGGGCGAACACATCATCAAGGATAACGATGGGCTTAAGGCCCAATCTCTGGCGTATCACTTGGAATAGCGCCATTTTCAAGGCCAGCGCCATGGTCCACATCTCGCCGTTCGAGGCGAATTCGCGGGCTGGCATATCAGCAAGATTCAGGGTCAAATCGTCACGTTGAGGGCCGATAAGATTGACGCCTCGAGCCACTTCTCCAGGGTAGATGCGCTGGAAATGTTCACTGATGCTCAATCGTGGATCGTCTTGCATCAGCACTTCGTCAAATGACGGCGCATACGTCAGGCTGACGGTGTCATCGTTGCCAGTCAACTCAGCGTACAGCGCGGCAAACGGCTCAGCCAGCAAGTCGATGACTCTCGCACGCATACGGGTCAGTTCCACACCTGCTTCGATAAACTGTCCGGTCCATATTTCCAAACCGCTTAATACGGCATCCACCGGTTGCCCAGTATTCGCGCTGGCGCCAAGCTGCTTCAGCAATGTGGCGCGCTGCTTGCCGATGCGTGTGAATTGATGCAACGACTGCATATAGCCGGGTTCCAGCAGGGCTCCGGCTTGGTTGAGCAACGTTCGCCGGGCACCAGGATCACCCGATACCAATCTCTGGTCTTCAGGAGTAAACGAAACGCTGGGAATGCGGCCGATGATATCGCGTAAATAGAGCGAGGTTCCTGAATTGATGCGTGCCCGATTCGCGCCGCGAGCATGAATCGATGCCTCATACGTGGTGCTTTGCCCATCGTCGTCTACTACGTTGGCGCGAATAGTGGCAGTGGTTTGGCCGCGTTCGATAAGCGGCAGCATGCTGGAGGCACGATGACTAGATCCGGTGGAGAGCACTTCAACGGCCTCCACCAGATTGGTTTTGCCCAAGCCGTTCTTGCCGACCAGGATATTGACTCCTGGTACGAAATCGACCACTACCTGGCTCCATGAGCGGTAGTGGTCGAGTGCAAGACGGGAGATATGCATGTGCAGTATGTGAGAGATTCTGCGTCAGCTGTTAAAGCGCATCGGCACCAGCAGGTAGCGGTAGTCCATCGATTCATCGGAATCGGCTTCCTGCTGCCCGTTGAATTCCACCGGCTTGACCGGCGTGGTCATCTTGATGCGTACAAACGGCTCGGCAATCGCGGACAAACCTTCCTTGAGGTAGGACGGGTTGAATGCCACGGTGATTTCGTCGCCATCCATATCGATATCGAGTGTTTCATTGGCTTGCGCTTCGTCGGCGGAACCGGCGGACAAGGCGAGCTCCTGGCCGGTGAACATCATGCGGATCGGGGCGTTGCGCTCGGCGACTAGAGCCACACGGCTAATGGCGTCAAGCAGATCTTGCTTGTTCACTACGGCCTGAATCGGGTATTCATCGGCGAACAAGCGGTCGACAGCCGGGAACTCACCGTCGATGAGCTGCGAAGTGGATACGCGACCGGCATTTTCAAAACCGAGCAACGTGGGGTTATCGGCATCGAAATCAAGGCGGATGTTCTGGTGTTCGTCCAGAGAACGAGCCACGTCCTTGAGCAAAGAGCCACGCACTAGGGTGATGGTGTCCACATTGGCGTCTTGCGGGGTCCAGGTGAACGCGGCACGAGCCAAACGGAAGCGGTCGGTGGAGGTCATGATGACTTTGTCGTCCTGGAACTGCATGCGCACGCCGGTCAGTACCGGACGGTTTTCTTCGCGGGAGACGGCGACGGATGCCTGGTTCACGGCTTGGACGAAAGTTTGGGCATCAACTTGGCCGAGCATAGGCGGCACAACCGGCAAATCAGGGTATTCGGCATCGGGCATGAGCTGCAACGTGAACTTCGACTTGCCAGAGGTGATGGTTAGCGTGGAGCCATCGGTGGTCAGGTAGGTTTTTTCGGAACGCAGCGACTTGGTGATATCAGCCAGAAGCTTGCCCAGAACCAGAGCGGAACCGACTTCATCAACACCAGCTTCGATGTGGTGACGAGCGGAAATCTCGTAATTGAATGCAGAGAATTGCAGGGTGCCGTCAATGGCTTCAAGTTTTACGCCAGCGAGAATTGGGTTGGAAGGACGAGCGTCAATGACGCGGGAGGTCCAGGCCACGGCATCAGCCAATGCGGCGGTATCGATTTCGACTTTCATGTCAGGTTGTTCCCTTCGTCGGTTTTGCTGAAGAACATTCTAGCGGTTGGTTGGTTCTTTTGCTTGCGTGCTTGATGCGGCCGATTATCACCATGACGGTGCTCTTATGTATGCAAGTAAGTAATCGTCGTAATAAGTGCGGTGGATAGTGTGGATAAGTGGATGGAGGGCTACTGCGGTAACGGCTTATCCACTGGGGAGTGTTGTGGATAACTTCTGTATAGCATGTGGATAAATAGGCGACTTATCCACAGGAAAAAGTCAATTGTTAAGTTTTCCACACAGAATGCCATGTTATGCACCAATTTTCCACCGAAAAATAGTGGGTAATCCACGAGTTATCCGCCGAGTTTGCCCACATTTGTGAACAACTATGTGGATAACTTTCATGATTATTGGGTCTTTGTACGGCGTGTTGAACATGATTATCGGCGAGGAGAATCGATTCTGAGGACGGTTTTCGGCACTTTTTTCTGGCTCGATTTGAAAAAGTGCCGAAATCGGTCTTCAGGAACGATTCTCTCGGATATGCGCAGATATAAAAAATGGCTCCCGTAAAGGAAGCCATAGGCATACTCAGTCTGCGTTCTGCTTCAAACGCACAGTCAGTTCCATAACGTAGTTATAGATTTCCTGTTTCTGCTGCATTTTGTCGCCAATACGGGTGCAAGCATGCATTACCGTAGTGTGATCGCGACCTCCAAACACCTCGCCGATATCCATCAGGCTCATGCTGGTCATCTCGCGAGCGAGATACATGGCTATCTGTCGGGGAATCACCACGTTCTTGGTACGTGATGAGCCGACGATATCCTCAAACGTCAAGTGGAAGTACTTTGCCACTTGACCGATGATGTCGGTGGGCTTGATTTCCACATCGGTGGTAAAGAAGTCTTGAAGCGTTTGCTCCGCCAAAGCGCGGGTCACCGGCTGGTTGCTCAGCGAGGCAACGGCGGTGACGCGGGTCAGCGCGCCTTCCAATTCACGTATATTCTCCGTGAAACGTTCGGCAATAAGATCCAGAACGTCATTGGGAATCTTCGATCCGTTCATTGCGGCAATCATGCGTAGAATGGCGATACGTGTCTCCAAATCCGGCGGCTTGACATCCACGGTCAGGCCGGATTCAAAGCGGGAAATCAGTCGAGCCTCAAAACCTTTCAGGTTTTTGGGAGCCACATCAGACGCAATGACAATGCGTTTATTCGCTTGATGCAGCGAATTGAACGTATGGAAGAACTGATCCAGAGTGGCTTCCTTGCCGCCTAGGAACTGAATATCATCAATAAGCAGCACATCTACCTGGCGATATCGACGGTTGAATTCCGCTATCTGGCCTTGACTCTGATTGGTATTTTGCAGAGCGTCAATAAAGTCGTTGGTAAATTCCTCGGAAGTGACGTATCGAACCTTCAGGCCGGGATCCTTTACCAAGGCGTAATTGCCGATGGCGTTGAGCAAATGTGTTTTGCCCAAACCGGAACCGCCATAAATACACAACGGATTGAAATCCTGGCCTGATCCCTCTGCCACAGCCAATGCAACAGTTCGCGCGAAGCGATTAGAGTCACCGGGAACAAACGAATCGAAAGTGAAACTCTTATTGAGATGAGTTTCCGGATCGCGATTCATTTTTTGCTGCGGCACAGAGAACTGCTGTTCAACAGCAGGAATCACAGGTTCCGGCGTGCCATACGGTTCCTTGCCGAAATCAGTGAGAGTCGGCGAAGCATTCGTTGGATAAGGGGAGACCGGTTGCGGTTCACTGCGCGGCACTACTTTGAACGCGGGGAACATGTTCTCACCGGTTGCGGTGTGCAATGCTTGCAACAATGATTCGTTGAGATTGCCTTGAATGGCCTGCAGTGTGTCATTGTTATCCACACACAGCACGATGGTTGAGCCGAACACACCTTCAGGAACTATTCCCTCAAGCCATCCCTTCTCTCGTGCGGTCAGAGTGCTGTTGCGCTTAAGAAGGGTAAGTGTGTTTGACCAAATATGGGCAGCTTCGATTGTGGGGTCACCGGAAACATCAACCATGGTCGGCCCCTTCTGAACTACTCAACGAATGAATTACGTAGATAATGTTTACTCCGATGTGAGGAAGTTATCCACCGAGTCGCGTGTTGGAATTGCTCAAATGTGAATAACATACATGTAATTTGTGGATAACTTTTGGGGTGAAATGGTTGAGTTTATGCCGATTCAAAGAGGTGAGCCGAGATTTCCTCGACGTGTCGAAATGTGAAAAATCTTGACGTATTTTGACTTGAGGGTAGGGGTCAGAGTAGGTTGGTATAGCTTGACTCACGTGAGGGCAGCGCGAAGCGTTGCCAAATAGACCTAGGAGCAATTGATATGAAGAGGACGTTCCAGCCGAACAACCGTCGTCGTCACATGAAGCACGGTTTCCGTGTGCGTATGCGCACTCGTTCCGGTCGCGCGCTGATTAACCGTCGCCGCGCCAAGGGCCGCAAGAGCCTGTCCGCCTGATCCCTCGGATCAGTTCCTCGAGGCTGTCGAGGTGGAGCGGCTGCAAAGCCATCGTGATTTCGTTGCCGTACTTAAACGCCGGCGCAAAGTGGGTGGCAAAGACATCATTGTGCATTACCTGATGCGTAATGATCATCAACCTGATGATCGGACGACGTATCGTCGTCTGGGTTTGGCTGTCTCCAAATCGGTGGGCAATGCGGTTACCCGTAATACGGTGAAGCGCAGGTTCAGGGTTCTGGCTAAGGCTCATGAAGAGAGCCTGCCGCCTTACTGCGATATCGTGGTGCGCGCAAAACCAAGTGCGGCATCCGCATCGTTCTCATCGTTGGATGAGCAGTTTGCCACCGGCTTTGCCAAAGTGGCTCGTAAGGCGGAATGACACATGTCTACTTCCATCAGGGCGGTAATGATTCGTGGTGTGCGTTGGTACCAGCGTCACATTTCTGCGAACCGACCGCCCTGTTGCAAGTATTACCCAACATGTTCAAACTATGCCATTGAGGCTTTTGAACGGTATGGCGCTTGCAAAGGCGGAGTGCTTGCCGTATTGCGATTGCTTCGTTGCAGGCCGTGGAGCCGTGGGGGAATTGACGACGTGCCGCAGCGTTATTCCATTTTTTATCGATTTTCGTGGTCGAAGGCTCATGAGGAGCCTCGACTGACGCCATTGGCCACAACCCAAAGAGAGGCCCAACGATGATCAATCAAAACCAATTCCTGCTGGATAGCGGGTTCTGGGGATTCCTGTACAAGATTCTGACCCCTGTTGAGTGGCTGCAGACTTGGATCATGAAGATCGTGCATGACTTCTTTGTCATGTTGGGCATGAGCCCGGTCGGCGTCTCCTGGATTCTTGCCATTATCATCCTGGTGCTGGTGGTGCAGGCGTGTATCTTCCCGCTGTTCTACAAGCAGATGAAGTCGATGCGCAAGATGCAGGCATTGGCGCCGAAGATGCAGCGCATTCAGAACAAGTACAAGGGCAAGACGGATCAGGCTTCCAAGGAAGCCATGAGTCGTGAGACCATGAAACTATACCAGGACAATAACGTCAATCCGGCAGGTTCCTGCCTGCCGATGCTCATTCAGGGCCCGGTGTTCATGTCCATGTTCTACACGCTGTCCGCCATTCCATACATCGCCAACGGCAAGCGAGATCCGCTCGGTGCCTTTGATGTGGCCACCGCCAAGCAGTTCACCCAGACCGATGTGTTCGGCATTGTCAGTGTGACCGATAACTTCACCCGCGCAGCTACTGCCGGCAAGGTGGTCATCGGTGTCTTTGTGTTCCTGATGTGCTTCTGCTTGTGGCTCATGCAGTACATCAACATGAAGCGCAACATGGCAGCTGCTTCGATGAACAAGCAGACCGAGACCATGCAGAAGGCCATGCTGTGGCTCTTCCCGGTGATGTACATCTTCTCAGGTGCTTCCTTCCCGTTCGCCGTGTTGGTGTACTGGCTGACCAACAACGTTTGCAACTTGTGCCGTACGCTGTGGCAGGTGTATTGCTTCCCGACTCCAGGTTCTCCTGCCGCAGAAGATAAGGAAAAGCGTGACCATCGCAACGAGAATGCTCGTCGTGAAAAGGCCGGTCTTCCTTCCCTTGAAGAGGAGGCTTTGGCTAAGGCTAAGGAAGAAGCCGCGCGTAAGGCGAACCAAGGATTCCAGAGGCAACAGCCGGTTCGTAAGCGCAAAAAGAAATAATGAGGACGGGGGCGTGTCCGATGTTTCACGTGAAACATCGGACACGCCCCGACACTAACCAATCCTGTTCGGGGGAGCAGGGCTTAGACTTGAGAATCAGACCTGACATGAAGGAGTAGCGTATGGCACAGGATGACGTGAAGTCGATTGATCAGCTCAACGAAGAGGCTGACATCGCTGCCGATTACCTTGAAGGCTTGCTGGATATCGCCGACTATGAGGGCGATATCGAAATGGGTGTTCGTAACAACCGCCCAACTGTTCAGATCGTCGCTGATGACGATACGGACATCAAACATCTGATTGGTCGCAATGGCGAAGTGGTTGATGCGTTGCAGCAACTTACTCGTCTGGCTGTGCAGCAGAAGACCGGCGAACGTTCCCACCTGATTGTGGACGTGGATGGTTTCCTGAAACGTAAGCGCCAGCACCTGCGCGATGTGGCTCTCGATGCTATTGATGCCGTTAAGGAGAGCGGCGAACCGATGGATCTGAAGCCGATGAATTCCTTTGAGCGTAAAGTCGTTCATGACGTGGTGCGTGATGAAGGTCTGAAGTCTCGCTCCCATGGTGAAGAACCGCATCGTTATGTGACCGTATATCTTCGTAGCAAGAACGAAGATAGCGTCGAAGAAGAAGAGGTCGACGATCAGGAGTGAGTATACACCTGCACCACAAAGGTATATGCTGAAGTTTTCTGTGCGGTGATATGTGAGGCGTCGTTATAAGCGGCGCCTCAAGTTATGCCACATGTTTCACGTGAAACATAGGAGGGGACTGTCATGGTGGATGAGTTACAGGAATCGCCGGTGCTGGCCCGTGTATTGGGGGATGCTTTACCCCGATTAGAGAGATTCCATGACAAGCTCTCCCAAGAGGGAGAACCTCGCGGCTTGATTGGACCTCGTGATGTGGACATTATTTGGGAACGTCACATTCTCAATTCCGCAGCGATAGTTCCTTATGTGCGCGAGGCCACAGATGGAGCTCGTTTTAGAACCGTTGCTGACGTTGGCAGTGGTGGAGGTTTCCCTGGGCTGGTGACGGCGTGTTGCTTGCCGGAGTGCAGTTTTACGTTGATTGAACCGATGGAACGCCGTGTTGAATGGCTTGCCGAGTGCGTTGATCTGATGGGGTTGAAGAATGTATCTATTATCCGTAGTCGTTCCGATGAAGTGATCAATAGGGTTCGCAAGCGCGAGATGCATCCTTTTGCAGTGGTGACCTGCCGTGCAGTGGCACCGATGACCAAGCTTTCTGGATGGACATTGCCTCTGCTGAAACCCACCGGTCGGCTTATTGCGCTCAAGGGTCGTTCGGCACAAGCGGAACTGGACAAAGCCAGTGGCCAGATTTCACGCTATGGTGGCCGTCATCCCCGAGTGGTGGAAGCGGAGGTCGGTCCAGGTCTGGAACCGACACATGTGGTAATTGTTGACAAACGTTGATGATGGTACCGATGTTGAAGTTATCCACATTTGTACTTCATCAATTGAGTTATCCACAACTCTATCCCCTATGGTGGGTATCGGTGAAAACCGTTGAAAAACCTCACTTTTGCGATGGTGGATTGTAGATGTGACCGTTGTGGTTATCCACTTGTCCACACTTATCCACAATAGGGGATAGGGGATGTGGATAACACAAATCATGTCCATACGAATAGGAACACTGGAACGTACATTGAATAAGGAGGAACGATGACAGCAGACGATCATCATGACGCAATGATGGAATCGCCTTCCGAAACCCTCCGTCGTATTTTTGATGGGCAGAGTTCTGCGCTGGGTAGTCAGATGGCCGACGAAAGCTCCCGATATGACGCTTTGACCCATGCCTCCTTTCCCAAGCCGAAACGGACACGCTTGATCGCCGTGGCCAATCAGAAAGGCGGCGTCGGTAAGACCACGTCGACGGTAAACCTTGCCGCAGCGCTGGCTCAGCACGGAGCGCATGTGTTGGTCATTGATATGGATCCCCAGGGCAATGCGTCAACGGCATTTGCTGTTTCACATTCTTCAGGAGATAGGTCGATTTATGATGTAATTGAGGGGCGGGCGGAAATCGCGGATGTCATCACGACAAGCGCTGATTTTCCTTCGCTCGATGTGGTTCCTGCGTCCATCGATTTGAGCGGTGCAGAACTTGAAGTGGCGGACTTACCGAATCGTAACACGTTGCTGAAAGAAGCGCTAGATCGTTTTCTGGAACAGATAGATACCGCGTACGATTACGTGTTCATTGATTGTCCTCCGAGCTTGGGTTTGCTGGTAATTAACGCCATGTGCGCGGTCACTGAGATGTTGATTCCCATTCAAGCCGAATACTATGCGCTGGAGGGATTGGGCCAGCTGATCAACACCATCGGCCTGGTGCAGCAGCATTTCAATCCGGTTCTGCTGGTCTCCACCATGCTGGTTACGATGTTCGACCGCCGTACACTGTTAAGCCGTGAGGTTTATGGTGAGGTCAAGTCCCATTACCCCAATATTGTCCTGGATACCACCGTTCCCCGATCGGTGAAGATATCGGAAGCTCCGAGCTTTTCACAGCCTGTTATTGCCTATGATCCCCGCGGCATAGGTGCCATAGCATATGGCGAAGCGGCATTGGAAATCGCTCGACGTTCACAGCATGTGCTTGAAGCCATTGATGCGAGGAGGAAGTAATGGCAACCAAATCACGACTCGGTAAAGGACTTGGCGCGTTATTCCCTGCATTGCCAGGGGAGGAGGATCCCGCGGAGCCTGCGAAGGCGCCAAATGAAGCGGTGAAGCCTAAGTCCAAGACCGCAACGACTCCATCACAGCCCAAGAAGGGAGCTGCTGCCAAGAAAACTGGTGGCAAGCGAGCGGCCATGCCTGCGTTGGATGATATCGCACATCCGAGTGACCTATTCTTCGGCAGTGACGATAAGCCAACCGCTCGAGCCGCAACGAAATCATCGAGCAATGTTTCACGTGAAACACCGAAGAACAAGCATGTGGCTGAGGATAAGGCCAACAAACAAGAGGCTCCAGAGGAACTGAAGTCTGTTGAGGGCGGCTATCTTGCTGAACTCAGCTTGCAGGAAATCGGCCCCAATGCGCATCAGCCGCGTACGATTTTCGACGAAGACGAACTCAATGAGCTTGCCGCTTCCATCAAAGAAGTGGGTGTATTGCAGCCCATCGTGGTGCGTCGTCGTCCCAGTGAGCAGATTGCCGAGGCCAAGCAAGCACAACACAGCGAGCAGTCCTCAACGAACCCGTTCACTGGCCATCTGGACAGCCCCTATGAACTGATCATGGGCGAACGCCGCTGGCGCGCTTCTCAGCTGGCTGGATTGACCACGATTCCAGCCATCGTGAAGACCACCACGGACGACGATATGCTCCGTGATGCCTTGCTGGAGAATTTGCATCGTGTGGCATTGAATCCTCTGGAAGAAGCAGCCGCATATCAGCAGATGATTGAGGAGTTTGGCCTGACTCAGGCGCAGCTGTCGAAATCGATTTCAAAATCACGTCCTCAAATTGCCAATACACTTCGTCTGTTGAACCTGCCGGCAACAGTACAGAAAAAAGTGGCCGCTGGCGTGCTCTCGTCCGGCCATGCGCGTGCATTGCTGGGTCTGAGCGATCCAGAAGCGATGGATAAGCTGGCATCTCGCATCATCGCGGAAGGATTGTCGGTTCGCAGTACGGAAGAAATCGTGGCTATGGCCGTTGCTTCGGGAGAGCAGCCTAAGAAGCCGAAGACCTCAAAGACCAATCCGTGGATGGGATCCGCCATTCAGCAGAGCCTGGAAAATCATTTTGATACTAAGGTCTCCATCAAGGGCAGCGCCAAACATGGCCGTATTGAAATCGTATTCTCGTCCCCTGAAGATATGGACCGCATCCTGCAGTTGCTGGTGCCCAATCAGTCCAGCACCGACGGCAAGTGGGTGTGAGATAAGACGGCTGTAAGGCATCACGTCTGATATATCAGATATACACAATGGCGCAGTACGAATTCATCCGTACTGCGCCATTGTGTATATCTGATATATCAGACGTGATGCTCTACCAACTATGCGGTCAGATACTGCTGGGCATCCAATGCGGCGCGGCAACCCATGCCCGCTGCGCTAATGGCTTGTCGGTAGGTGCGATCCACGCAATCACCGGCGGCAAAAACGCCAGGGGCGCTGGTGTGTGTACCAGCTTCTGCAACCGTGATGTATCCATCATCATCAGTGCTGACCACATCGGCAATGAACTCGGTAGCCGGGGTATGACCGATGGCCACGAATACCGCACTGGTATCCAAAGTCCCAGTCTCACCGGTTGCCGTATTACGAATATCAATGCTGCTCACGTTTTGGGGAGCCGTGGCCGCGGGCAGCTTCAGGCCGCCAATGGTAATGGCCGGGGAGGCGGGCTTTGCTTCCGAGGCGCTTCCGTGGATAGCGGTAACCATGGTATTGGTCAGCAAGGTCAACTTGGGATTCGACTGTGCGCGGTCCACCATGATCTGGGAGGCGCGGAACGAATCACGACGATGAATCAGCGTGACTGATGAGCCAAATCTGGTCAGGAACAGTGCTTCTTCAAACGCCGAATCACCGCCGCCGACCACCACAATGGGCTTGTCCTTAAAGAAGAAACCGTCACAAGTGGCGCAGTACGACACTCCATGACCGGAAAGTTCGCGTTCGCCAGGTACGCCAAGCTTACGGAAATTCGAGCCGGTGGCCACAATAATGGCACGAGATTCCAACACCGAGCCGTCAGATAGACTCAGTCGGTACCGGGGCTGCGGTGCGTCAGCGGCATCTGCGGCCTCCACCTGTTCCACGGATTCGACATCATCGGCAATGAACTGCGTGCCGAATTTCTCAGCCTGATCGCGCATGCGATCCATCAAATCAGGACCCATAATGCCATCAGGGAAACCAGGGAAATTCTCCACTTCCGTGGTGTTCACCAGTTGCCCGCCAGGGGCCAGAGCACCGGTGACCAGTACAGGATTCAATCCGGCGCGACCAAGGTAAATGGCCGCTGTGTATCCAGCGGGACCTGAGCCGATGATGATGACGTTATGTTCCATATGATTCCCCTCAGTCCGTTATGAAGTGCAGTGCTCACTCCAATAATTAGACACAGTGTCTATTATGTAGTCTGCAGCCGACTGCCGTCGGTAGCGGCAGGCAGCACGTTATGTGGCGCAATGGCATTCAGCATACGTCATCCGAAAGCCAATAGACACCTCTATGCCAACAGCGTGACGTTGCCGGCATAGTCGCGACTTTTAGAAGACTTCAACCTTCTGAATGTACAGCTGGTTCTGCGGCAGGCTATCCAGCGGCACCCACAGAACCAGATCCTGTGTGTTGACGACCTTATCGAACTTCACCTCAGTGGTACCGCCCTCGGCGAATACAAACTCGGCCACCTGTTCGCCTTGGGTCGGATCCTCCGTGGTATTGGCACGGATATAGCCCTTGCCGCCAGATGTGCGGATGGTGATATTCATGCGGTACACATCATGAGGCTGGTCAAGATGGACGTGGTAGCCGTAACCGGACTGGCCGGCAGGGTTGGACAGGAAGTTCCCGCTGGCCACCGTAAAGGCGGTGTTGTTCTCGTGACGCGGCTTGGGTACCGACTGGGAGTCCTTATCCTCGGTGACCTTCTTGGGCTTCGTCTCCGTCTCTGTCTTGGTTTCGGTCTTCTCCTGAGATGAAGACGTAGAGGAATCCTTGGACGAGGAAGTGCCATCTTCCTCACCGAACGGCACATCATCCACATTGACATCCGGCCAATTGCCTTCCGAATTCTCAGAAGAGTTCGCCGCATCTGCAGGGTTTTCCCCACTGCGCTGCAACGCATGCATGGCCCAGAACGCTGCGGCAACCACCACAATCACGGCCACGATAATGGCAACAACCTTGGTGGTCATCGATCCGAAAAGCGTCTCGTCTGGCAGGGCATCATCCTCATTGTCAGTGGGATGATCCTTCGGGATAAAGCTCGGCGGCACGGACTGGACTTCCGCCGCACGTGCCTGCTCTTCCTCCAGCGCGCGCTGCGACTCCTCACCAGGGCGGATTTCACGGCCGGAAGCATCAAAAATCGGAATACGGCTGGTGGTCTCAGCAGCGGTGGGCTCAGGCACGCCGGCCGCGGTGGGAATCGGCACGGTCAGCCGGGAGTTACCGGTCGAGTTGGTCGGAGCCAGTCGGTTGTACCAGTCTCCGGTGTCTTCGCCGGAGAGGTTCTCCTTTTCCCAGGCTTGCGAGAAATTGAAGTCGAAAATGCTATGAGCATCTGCCTGACCATTGGTGCCGGATTCAGCACCAGCGGCCACTGCAGGTGCCGCGATGGACAGTGAAGGCAGCTGCTGGCTGGTGACAATGTCATCAGGAATCGGAACGATGTCGGCCTCGTCCGTAGGTCGCAGCTGCACCTTGACGATGGAGGATTCGCCGTCAGTGGTCGGCAGGGCGATGTCAGTGCTCGATAGCTTAGTCAGCGGCTTCCAATCACCCAACAGTGCGTCCAGTTCGGCCAGTGAGGCCATCGGCATGACCTGCTCGCCTTCATCGGCCAATGCCAGGCCACGCTTGCAAATAACACGGAACTCGCTTGGAATATCATGCCCAAGCAAATGCAGATCGAATTGCGGATTCGACTGGCTGGTCGTGTTGGTAAGCAGTGCATACAGCAACGCGGCAAGCTGACGCACGGCATGACGCTCAGCGCCATCATCGCCTGCCGGATCGGTTCCGGACATATCTGCCAGGATCGGAGCAAACGGAGCATCGGAAATTTCGATGCCGGAGCCGGTAAGACGCACGGTATCAGTAGTCAGGATGGCAGTGCCGGCAGTGCTGGTCAGCATGGGACGGATGGCCTGAACGGTCTCGCCAAGAATGGAGCGCATGGCGTCGTAGCTCAGTATGTTGCCGGTGGCGCTGGCACGGTAATCGGCCACGGATAGGCCACTGTCCATTGCGGTGACGGCAATGAGCACATCGGACTGTACGCGGTATTTCAGCACCGGCACATAGTGCTCGGGGCGGGTGGCCGCAAGCTCGCCGGCAATGGTGTTGACCGTGTCCAATGCCTTGCGGTTGGAGACCAGAAACAGCTGGCAATCCTTTGCCAGCACGCGATCATTGGCCTGCCAAGCCTCGAGGCCGGGTTCCTTACGCAACGAAGACACCAAGGTGTAGCGGTTAAGGATAGTATCTCCCAATTGCGGTTTCATCTGCTCGTCAGGCTCCATGTGATCAGCATTCGTCATCGCTGACATTCTAGCCGTGGGACTGGCCTGAATGCCATCGGCCTCAGGCATGATGCTCGCAGCAGTATCAGCATTATTATTGTCTTCTTCGGATTGCGGTTCGTCAACGGATGTGTTGGCGGGTTTTCGCCTGAAACGGGCGGTTATCGAGTGGACGGCATCGGTCAGTTGTGTGGCGCGCAGTGCCCAGAGCACGCCGATATACACCACGGCCAGCACGAGAGTCAGTATGATGCAGATTCCCAATGCGGACAGCCAGCTCATCTGGCCGCCGGTCTCTTGGATGGAGGCACCGAAGAGGTCTGCAACAGGGGTTTTCGCCAGCCAGACCACAACGCCGCCGATTACGGCCGCTGCCAACGCCTTGCCGTATGTCTGCACAACCGGCTTGCCTTCCAGGCTGCCGCCGAATCGTTTGCGCAGCATAAACAGCATGAACGGCAGCGCCAATAGCACACCGGCGGATACGGAACAGGCAATACCCACGATCCACTGATTCGGCGGAAGCACCAGCATGCCGACAATCATGAGTGCCGTGGTGAAGCCGTATTGCAATACCGCGGCGAGGAACGGATGCAGGCCGTCCTCAAAGGCATAGAAGGTACGTTGAATCAGCAGGAAAGCCGATATGGCGGGGATGCCGCAGGACAGCGGAATCAGGGCGTAGGAGATGAGCATGGTCTCATTCATCGAGACCGAAGGCAGCAGCGCACGAATGATCGGTTCAGGGTAGACCACCAGCGCCGCAGCGAAGAACAGCACCAGCAGCCCCACGTTGCACAGCGCGTTGCCCAGCTGCTGACGTGCCGCATGGAAGTCCTGCGCTGCTATCGACCGCGAGATGAGGGGGAATACGGCGGTGGAGACGGATACCGCAATCAGCGAATACGGCAGGATGTACAGGGTGAAGGCGTTTTGGTAGGTAGCATTGCCGGCAACGTCGTACAGACTGACTCCGGTGAGCTCATGCGCACGCTGCGGGGCCAGCGTGGCGATTCGGGTCAGCACGATATCCGAAATCTGAGTAATCGCCACCACACCCAGCGATCCCAGCGCCACAGGTCCCATCGCCTTGAGACCAAAGCCGGTCAAGCCAAAGCTGGGACGGTATTTGAAGCCCAGGCGAATCAACGGCACGAACAGGATCAGTGCCTGAAAAGCCACGCCGAGCGTCCATGTACCTGCGGTAAGCGCCACTTTGCCCGAGGTCCAGAAATCAAGCGGCTGTTCGTTGGCCTTGCCGAACAACATGATGAATGCGGTGAATCCGGCGCAGCTGATGACGTTGGCTCCGGTGGAACTCCACGCATAGGAGGCAAAATGATCTTTGGCGGCCAGAATCTGACCAAGCACCGTGTATAGGCCGTAGAAGAACACCTGCGGCATGCACCAGAGCGTGAACGCAGTGGTCAGGGCAATCATCTCATGATTGCTGCTGCCCACGTACAGACGCGCCAGCAGCGGTGTGGCTGCGGCCATCACCACGGTGACGGCCAGCAGAATGCCGATGGCCAGGGTGATCAGTCGGTTCAGTCGCTCCTGAGCGTCCCTCTCCTTCAACGTGCGCACGATTTGCGGCACCAGCACGGCATTGAAAATACCGCCGGACACCAGTGTGAACACGGTTTGCGGAATCATCGCACCGGCCTGATAGGCATTGGCCGCCAGACCGGTAGTGCCGATGGCTGCCGCCAGCAAAATAGTGCGGATTTGGCCGGTCACGCGAGAAGCCGCGGTACCGGAGGCCATAATCAGGGAATTGCGGCCTACGGTAGAACTCATTCGTCAGGATCCTTCTTACGGTTGAACTGGCGCCATAAACCAACGAGGCCCAGCAGTACTGCAAAACCAATGATGACGAAACCACTGGCATCGCTGATGCGCAGCACACTGGTGATGGTGGTGTCCTGTGTGCTGCCGAAGGCGGTGTTGTGCCGATCGGCCAACGACACATGTGCGACGGTGGTGCCGGAAGTGGACACACGGATGGTGAAGGTCACCTGAGCCTCACTACGTGCGGGAATCACAACATCATTGGAACGGGAGGTCACGATTTGCATGGAATCGGTGATCGAATTGACCTTGACGCTGACGGCGTAAGGCAGCTTATTGCTTACTGTCACCGGCATCTGGGCCGATTCGCTGAATACCGACACCGATTCGGATGGGGTGATGTACACGCTGCCCAACACCGTATCGGCGAACATCCGGTTGGCTTTGGCTATCTGGCTCTGATACTCGGCATCGCTGGAGCCGGCGAACGCATGCAGAGCGATGTCGTCATGCGCGTTCAACAGCGTGCTCACCCATTGTGCGGGATCATTGGTGTGGCTGGCGGTTGAACTGGCATCTTGACGGGCAAGTGCCTGCGGGTTCAACGATGAGACATCGTCTTCATCAAGACCCTTCTTCAGTATGGAAGTGGCGAGCCGCAGGATGTCCTTACGACTTGAAGCAAGCTGCTCCAGGGTGGCACGGGTTTGGGAGACGTCGGCGGCATTAGAGTCGTCCTGGTTCACCTCGCTGCTGACGTTGTATGGGTCGGCAGCGGCCATGGTGTTCAGATCAGTCAGATTCAGCCACGATGCCTGTTCCATAGCGCTCATGACCTGATTGATCCATGACGCGCTGCTATTCCTGGAGAAGGTCATCAGCAGGTTTCGGGTGGCATACGGCTGTTCCATTTGATAGAACGCGCTTTGTGCGAGCATTCTGGCCAGCCTGCCCGCATCGCTGGCTTCGGCCGTTGCCCGTGCGCTGGTGGCCTTGCCATGCGCCAACGTGCCGAGTTCCGACTGTTCCTTGAGCACGGTGATGTCTCCGGCGGAGGTATTGACCACATAGGTGCCGGTATGCACGGTGTCGGTTTGCTCACCGTCAAACGTGGAATCCGCAATAACGGCGGTATATCCCTGAGCTCGGGCCTTGGTCAGGGCGTCCAGGCTCCACGTGCCGGATCCCTGCCAGGCATAGGTGGCAGTCGGCGTGACGGTGGATTTGGCCACAGCATACAACGTCTGCGCTTGTTCGGCGTTCCATGCTTCGTCGGCGATGCCGGCTCTGGTATAGGCATCGGCATCGTTCAGCGCCGCATACGCCGTGACATCAAAATCACCGGGTTGCATGACTCCCGCGACGGCAGGTCTGGTATCGGAGGGGAGTTCCTGGAAATACAACGGATCGGCCACCACTTGCAGGCTATGGTGTTTGGCCAAGGTCTGGTTGAGTTCCTTGACCGTGGTGGTTTCCTGCTGGTTCACCGATAACACCGGCTCTGCGGATGCATTCTCATCTTCGGAGACAAGGCCGGACAGCGCGGAGGAATCAACCTGCCAGTCAGTGGTGGTCAGCGGCATCGCCACGGTGAGGTTCATCGCCGGAGTCTGCGCGGTGTCGAGCCCGTCAGGAGAACGGGTCAGGAAGCTGGGGAGCATGGTTGGCGGCTGGTTTCCGGCGCTGTACGACAACTGCAGGGGCTTGGGACCCCAGCTGCGCATACTCTGCAGAGCCTGCTGGTCGGCCGCCACGTCGAGGGTGACGGTTGCAGTGTTGCCCGGCGTGATTTCAGGAACATCAATGCTGCCGAGCACATCCGGGGTGGGAATGGCGGTATCGCCTTCCGCCCATTTCTGCATATCAGTGCGTGAGACGAATGTGAACCGTGAATTTGTGCTGAGAATCAGTGACCCCGCCGGTGCCGTATCTGATGAGGCATTGGTAATCGCTACCGTGATATGGAATCCGGAAGAAGCGGTGACTATGGGCGTACTCTGCTCGATGGCGATGGTCTGACCGGTCTGATCATCAGGCGAATCATCGGCATATGCGGTCAGTGGGGCGGCCAGCATCGCCGTGATGACAAGAATGGCCGCAAACGCGCGTACGAATCGTCCACCATGGCGTGAGCGGCATAAGACTGCGGGTAGGTTCACTCGTTTGCCTGCCTGTTCTTCTTTCTGGCGTATAGCCACGCGATTTTGCGCTCGTTGGGGTAGCTCAGCACGTCGTCCAAATCGTCGAACCGCACCCAGATGGCGTCTTCGGCTTCATGATCCGGATCGCCTTCCACGGTGAGCTCACCGCCGGTCTGCCGCAAGGCATAGTGATGCACCAGCTTGTGCACGCGCTGCGTGGTTCCGGTGAACCAGTAGTCGATGGTGGCGATGGAATCGATGACCTCGCCCAAAATGCCGGTTTCCTCGTGCACTTCACGCACGGCGGTCTGCTGTGGAGTCTCGCCCTTCTCGATATGCCCCTTGGGCAGGCACCATTCCAGATGGCCGGAACGAGAATGACGGGCGATGATGGCCACGCGATTCTGATCGTCGAAGATCAGTCCGCCAGCCGAATATTCGCGTACCACCGGTAGTTCCTGTGCATCCAGGGACGCAAACGTGGTGGGGCCGTCGGAAGTGCGGCGTTGCGGCATCATGGCCGGTGTCGGGCCAGTGGGAGTCGGTGTTGTGTCGGCGGCGCGTCGGCCGAATACGGTGGCCGGCGTCGGCCCGGTTTGGGCATGAATGGGCTGCGATGGTTCCTGATGAATCGGAGCGGGTGATGTCTCGGTTTCGATGCTGCTCTGCGCGATCGATTCGGTTTCGGCCTCGCTGTCAATGCCGTCGGCTTGCCCCTCGATGGTTTCACTGGAGGTGGCGATGGTAACCGTGGCATGCATGCCAAACACGGTTGCCGGCGTCGGCATGGAATGCTCGGTGCTGACCTCGGCGGTTTCATCGGCATGGTCAGCCGACTGCGTGTCGGTGCCGGCTACGTTGTCCACGGTGTCGTCGGATTGCTTGGAATCGGCGGAATTTTGCGGAGTTTGAGACGTATACAGCAGCTGGTCTTGGGTATGGTTATCCGTCGAATCGGGTGTTTGCCCAAGCATGCGGGCAAGATCGGCGGGCGTAATCATATTCTCCACCTTACTCAACCCCGTGTGCAGGTGGGGTAACGGTATGCTGGTAAGGCAGAAAAATGTCACATACGGGAAGGTGCCCATTGGATTTCGAAGTGTGGCCCGAGGCCATCGAACTCGGTCGACTGTTTGCCGAACAGGGTTATGAGCTGGCATTGGTCGGCGGCCCGGTCCGCGATCTGCTCCTGCACCGCAAGAGCCACGATCTGGACTTCTGCTCATCCGCGCGCCCGGAACAGTTCGAGCCCATTCTGCGCCGTTGGGGGCATGACGGTTTTTGGGATATGGGCCGCAAGTTCGGTACGTTGGGTGCCATGCGCCGGCGTGCGGACGGCACCGAGGTCAAGGTTGAGGTGACCACCTATCGGTCGGATACCTACGATCCGGATTCGCGCAAGCCTGAAGTCAATTATGGCGACACGCTTGAAGGTGACCTCTCACGCCGCGACTTCACCGTCAACGCCATGGCCCTGCGTGTGCCCGATCTGGAATTCGTTGATCCGTTCGGCGGTGCCAGCGATTTGGCCAAAGGCGTGCTGCGTACTCCTGTTGATCCGAGCCAGTCATTCGATGATGATCCTCTGCGTATGATGCGTGCGGTCCGATTCGTGGCTCAGCTGGGCTTTTCCATTGCTCCCGATGCTGCGGAGGCGATTTCCTCGATGCGCGATCGCATTGAGATTGTATCCGCCGAGCGCGTACGTGATGAACTGACCAAGATGCTGTTGTCTGACCGCCCTCGCGCAGGGCTGGAAGCACTGGTCGAATCAGGTCTGGCGGATATCGTGTTCCCCGAGATTCCGGCGTTGCAGTTGCAGATTGACGAGCATCATCGGCACAAAGATGTCTTTGAGCACACGATGATCGTGCTTGAACGGGCCATCGCTCTGGAAACCGGCCCGGATGGCCCGGTGCCCGCTCCTGACCTCACGTTGCGTCTGGCCGCAGTGATGCATGATATCGGCAAGCCGAAGACCCGACGTTTCGAGCCGGGAGGCAAGGTGAGCTTCCATCATCATGATGCGGTGGGTGCCAAAATGACCCGCAAGCGTTTGAAGGCTCTGCGATTCGATCATCATCTGGTGGAGGACGTCTCGGAACTGGTGAACCTGCACCTGCGTTTCCACGGGTACGTGGATGAGCCGTGGACCGATTCTGCCGTGCGCCGTTATGTCAAGGATGCCGGGCATTTGTATGAGCGTCTAAACCGACTCACTCGCGCGGATGCCACTACGCAGAACAAGCGCAAGGCGATGGTGTTCTCCCAGGCGATGGATGAGATGGAGGCGCGTGTTCGCGAGCTCAAGAAGAAAGAGGATTTCGACGCCATTCGCCCTGATGTGGACGGCAACGAGATTATGGAACTCTTGGGTCTGGAGCCCGGACCGATGATTGGCCGCGCCTACAAGCATATGCTGGAATACCGTCTGGATAACGGCCCGGTGGATCACGATGTTGCCGTGGCCGAACTCAAGCGCTGGTACGCCGAGATAGAGGCGTAATGCATAAATGAGAGCTCCCGCTGGTGGGAGCTGGCTCACGGAGCGAGACTGAGGGTGGTCAACATATGTTATATAAACCACCCTCAGTCACTTCGTGACAGCTCCCGCCAGCGGGAGTCAAAGTGGGATTACTGCGCCGGGTAAGCGGTGTGCTGCGTATCGGCGGGAAGATTCGTCATCTTATCGGCGGCCACGCACCCCGTGAAATCAGTGATTTTCTTGCCTTCCTGCGGGGATGACTTCTCATCTTTCAGATCGTTGAAGGTAGCACCGAGCACCACGTCGATAAGCTGGTCCTCGCGGGCGTTCATCACCATGGCGGCATCGGTGAAGTTGCCGGCCAAAGTGTAGGCCTGATTAATGGCGTTCTTGCCAAAGTAGATAGTGGTGCGTTCGACGTTGGTGCTGGAGTAGTTGGTTGCCTCCTGCATCACGAAACCGCGGGCTTCCAGTGCCTTGCTGACCGCTGCGGCAAATTGGCTATGCTCGGTGCCGTTCATCACACGCACGCCGACAGTTCCATTGGCCACGTACGTTGCCTTGCCATCATCGCCCTTGACGGCGCAGGGAGCGGCATTGCCGTAGTTTGGCGCGGTGGCCGGTGTGTTAATCCGCCCCAGGCCGAACACATGGAAATTAAAGAGAATGGCAACCACCAGAATGGCTGCAAGCACTACGCCACTGATGGAGAACACGATGGTCTGGCGGTGGCGTACATATGTCTTGCGTGCCTGCCGTTCATCAATTTGCTGCGTCATCGTTAGACTTCCTTCATGATCATGTGGCTTGTTGCTACATTAGCGTTACTGGCTGACTCCGATAATGGGGTGTGCAGGTGCACTGGCCTTGATAATGCGGTCGACCATACCGCCGTTGCGCCAGGCGTCGATAATGCGCTGCGCCGTGACGTTGTCTGGCACGAAAGCCACCACCGACGGCCCGGAACCGGAAACGAATGCATGACAGGCACCGGCGTTCACAGCGGCGTCAATGGCCTGACCACTGCGCGGATGCAGACTGATGGCCGCCGCCTGCAGATGATTGCGATTGCCATTGCCGGGACCGACCGCATCAAACGTGTGATACACCTCGGGAGTGCTGAGCTGCGACTGATACGCGCCAACCAGTACCTCTCCGGCATATCCTTGGCCGATGAGATCGCGTTCTGCGGCACTGCCCGCATCAATGACCTCGATGCGTTCGCCGAATCCGGTGCCGTGCGCGAACCCGCCGGACAGGCAGAATGGCATATCAGCGCCTAGCGTGGCGGCAATGGTACGCAGACGTTCCATTGGCCAGTGCAATTCCCATAGCTGATTGACGGCCAGTATGGTTGCGGCCGCGTCTGCCGAGCCGCCGCCGAGACCGGCGCCTACGGGGATGCGTTTGGTGATGGTCAATGCCACGTTGGGATCGCGGCCGGCCGCCTGGGCCATGGCGAATAATGCCAGGACCGCGTGGTTGCGGCGCATGTCGCTGCTGGATGAGGCCAAATCGCCCAGATGCGCGCCTTCGAGTTCCAGCGAGAAGCCGGCTCCCGGATGTTTGGCGGTGGCGGTAATGGTGTCATATACCCCGATGGCACAGTAGATGGTGTCCAGTTCGTGACGACCGCCCCATTCATCGTGCGTCGGGCCGACCTCCAGGGTGAGGTTGGTCTTGGCCGGGCAATCCACGCGCACGGTCAGTGCTGCTGGCTCATCCAATTGATTGTCATAAGCGGGGCGTTGACGGACGGCTACCGGAATCATTGCTCCACCTCGTCAGTGGTAGGCGTGGCATGTGATGTGGATTGAACCGCTGCCGCCAATGCCGCAAATTCGGTGACCGTCAGCGTTTCACCGCGTCGGGTCGGGTCAATGCCCGCCGCTGCGAACGCTTCGGCGGGAACAATGGTTTTCAGCGCGGCATGCAAGGTCTTGCGGCGCTGCCCGAAAGCGGCATCGATGAGGCGGAATACCAGTTCACGGTCCGCGGAGGACTTGCCGTGGGAAGGTGCCTGCGTATCGTCTGCGGCGTATCTGGTGAACTTCACCAGTGCGGAATCCACGTTCGGTGCCGGCCAGAACACATTGCGCCCAATAGTGCCCACTCGTTCGGCAGTGCCGTACCATGCAAGTTTCACGCTTGGGGTGCCATAGATCTTCGAGCCGGGCTTGGCGGCCAGCCGGTCGGCCACCTCTTTCTGCACCATCACTAGGAAAGATCCGAGGCTATCGAAGCGTTCAAGCAAGGTGAGCAGAATCGGCGTGGCCACGTTGTACGGCAGGTTGGCCACCAAGGTGAAGCTGGTATCGCCGTTGAAATCAGGCACATTATCCGGGGTGACCGTCAGCGCATCCCGATTGACGATGGTCAGGCGATCGGCGGCTTCGGGCATGAACTCGGATACGGTGCCGGGCAGGCGTTCGGCCAGTGGCGGGTCGATTTCCACGGCGGTCATCGTGGCACCGGTTTCCAGAATCGCCAACGTCAATGAACCGAGGCCCGGACCCACCTCCATGACATGATCATTGGTCGTGACATCCGCTTCGCGCACGATACGACGCACAGTGCCGGGGTCAATAACAAAATTCTGGCCGAATTTCTTGGTCGGACTGATGCCGGCCTCGGCTGCGATGCGGCGAATATCGGCCGCACCCAGTAGATGGCCAGTGGTGGAGGTGTTGTTGCTCATCAGTGCTTCCTTGTGTCCGATTAATACCAGCCGGTTTGTTCCGAATGCTGCCAGGCTACGGACGGGCTGCCGTAGCGTTGGGCGATGTACCACAAGCCCCAATCGATTTGCACGGCGGCATCATCGCGATAGTTGGCGCCGAATGCGGCCATTTTGCTGGCCGGCAGCGACTGCGGTATGCCGTAGGCGCCGGATGACTTGTTTTCCTTGTACCAGAGCCAGCTGGATTCACGGTTCCACAGTTTGACCAGGCAAGTCCAGTCATTGCCGGTCCAGCCGCGCTGGGCTGCGGCGCCGGCCGCATAGGATTGCGCTTGAGCCACGGTAGGATGCCAAAGACGGCCCGATGGAGCCGGATCCGGCGCGGGGGTAGATGGCGAACTATCGGAGCTTCCGGTGTTCCCGTTTTGGGAGTTATCGGTGCTGCCTGTGTTGCCGCCGGTATTACCGGTGTTGCCGCTGGTATTGCCCGTGTTGCTGTTGTCGGTATTGCCCGGATTGCTGTCGGTTTTGTTGTCAGTGTTGTCGGGCTTGTTGGTACCGGTGGGTTTGCTGGATTCGTTGGACGAATTATCTGCGGAATCATTTGGCCTATTGGATCCGGAATTGCCCTGATTGTTGTCAGTGCTGCCGGAATCGGTGGTGGATGATTCAGCCTTCGCTGGACCGATGGCGATGATCTGGTCAACGGCCATCGTGGTGACGTTCTCGGATTGCAGTGTTTCCGATTCGGCAACGCCATCTACATAGGTGACGTTATAGATCTGCGTCTTCTCGCCGTTTTGCCCTTGCTGGCGGATCTCGGACTGCCCCGGCGCCAGATTAGGGTCGATGACGGTCTGTGTGGAGAACGGCACGACCACGGTGCGGTTTTCCACGCCATGCGTCACGCGCTGCACGCGCAGAATGGTCTCATCGCCGTTCTTTTCCACGCTGATGCGATCCTCTTTGCCCAGCGTGATGCCTTTGGAATCAAGAATGGATGCAGCCGGCAGTTTGCCATTGGGGGCTTCGGAAGTCTTACCGTCCGCGATGACGGTGACTGGGCCGGATTGGTTGATGACCAGACCGCCGGTGAGCTGGTTGTACACGTTATTGATATTGACCGTGATTTTGGCGGCGTTGGCGTTGTTCTCCTCAAAGAAGCCGAGCAACTGGTCTGCGCTGGTGGCCACGGTCCAGAATGGTACGGAAGTGCCGTCAATGGTGATGGTGGTTTGGTATGCGGAACGCACGGTGACCACGGCATGATCGGCAAGCTGATTGCCGGACGAGGTCTCGACGATGTCATGGGTTTTCACGTCGATGCCCTGCTCCTCGAGCAGGCGGGATGCGGTCATAGCGTAGGTGGTGACCTGGGTGGTCTGGCCATTGATGTTTAGGGCCACGGATTTTCTTGCGGTGAATGCAAACGAGCCGACCATCGCCACGGTGAGTGCCGTAGCACAGGCAATCACGCGGATGCGACGCAGTGTAACAAACCGCTGCGGGGTCCAACGCCGTGCCATAGATGTTCCTCTTCCTTACTGCTGACAACTACGCCACCCATCGTAACGGCTGGTCTGGTTTGCATGGCTTATTCGTTCGGCACTATCACCATTCCTGCTCGGTTGCAGGACGGCAGAGAAAAGAAGAAGGGGACGGGAGAGAAGGGGATGTTCCCGCCCCCTTTAAGGCGCGGAGCTAGTTGGGGGACGCTCCGCCCTCATTCCAGGAAGCCCATAGTTGGGGGGGGGAAGGCTCCTGGAGCACTTACCCAAGGTAAGAATGATGTGCGTAGAAAAAACTACGTATACCCATAATACGCTTTTTCCTGCGCGACGAGCCTCTTGTCGGGATCGAACCGACGACCTGCCGCTTACAAGGCGGCCGCTCTGGCCATCTGAGCTAAAGAGGCATAATCCCAACGTGCATAAGCAGTGTTGCGAACAAATGACTAGTATACCGGTAGTTCCCGAGTGGTCAATTCGGGCGGAGGCGTGAGCGGCCCGGTCGACGCCGGTCCTAGGGCATCGACCGGGCCGGTGCCCTAGGAGGCCACTGAAATCGGCTTGCCGTCCGCGCCGATTGAAGGCATCTTGCCTTCCACGCCCACCTGGTCGGCGTCCAATCCGATGGACTTGAGGAATCCGTCCACCATGCTGGTATCCGCCAACGTGAGCTGCTTCAGATCCCAGTATTCACCGTTGATGGTCAGGGTGGGGGAGGAGAAGGTGCCGGAGCTGTTGAACAGTTCGGGGCGCAGGATCGTGTAGTTGTTGGAGGCGGTGAGCCAGTCGAGGTATTCGTTCTTGCCGCTGAACGCCGCGGCGGCCACATCCTCGCTCACGCCGGCCTTGACGGCCTGCTTCTCCAGCTTGGCGTTGCTTACCGGCTCGTAATTGGACAATTCGCCCGGCTGGAAATCCTCAGCGTAGATGTTGGAGAGGTAGCTCATGAGGTGGTCGGGATCGTCATCATGCTCGGCAATGTAGATGGCACCGTTGAACGCGCGGTTGGAGTAGTTGTCGGAGCTCTTGTTGTCCTGGAAATTGAGGAAGTGCAAATCGATGTTGAGCTGGCCGGAGTTCATCAGCTTGACGAGCGTTTGATCGAGCTGGCGGTTCACCGAGGCGCAGCCGGGGCACAGCGGTTCCATATAGATGGATATGGTGGGAGCCCCCTCGGCCTTCTGGCCATACCCTTTGTTGGAGATTACGAAGCCGGCCTTGTCGTCGGCGTTAGCTGGCTGGGTGCTGACTTTCTTGAGCTTGCTGTAGGCCTCGTCCACGGTCATGTTGCTTTGTCGGCTACTGCTGCTGGTGTTGGACGGCTGCATGGTCTTGTATACGGCGAATCCAGCGATGGCCACCAGCACCACGATAATGGCCACCACAATGCAGCCGATGATGGTCTGCTGCTTACGCTCCTTGGCTGCCTGTTCGGTCTGCGCCTGCTGGGCCGCCGCCTCGGCCGCACGTCGCTCGGCGCGGGTGGCGCGCTTAGCCTGACGCTTCGGATCTGACATGGATCTCCCCTTGAAATCGCTTCGATGTTTGGGGCCCATTATAATGACCGGCCCTGAGGAAGACCGCGTACAGATCAGCTGGGAGGTGAATTCCCTGTAAAAGTAATGCAGATTACGCCAGCGGGACCCAACTGATTGGCATGCCCAGCAGCGGCAGCGCGCACAATACCAGCGTGATGATGATCCATAGGGTGAGCAGCACCGTGCCGCGGCTGCCTTGCCGAGGGATTGATGCGGCCGGCAGACCGTCTGCCCCTGGTTGCGCCATCGGCTCGAGGTCGTTGTGCCTGATGCCGCGCAGCACGCCGGCACCCAACCGGGGCATGGCCGACTGTGGCCCGAATACGGTGATCAGCCAACCGATGGCCATGAACCCACCAAGTGCCAGACCGGAGACGGAGAACGGCATATCATCCAGCAGCGGAACCGGAACGCCCCGGCTCGCAGTGAAATACCACGAGATGGTGCGCACCGGCAGTCCCAACGCGGCCACGGCCACGGCGATACCGGCCAGATAGACGATGGTGAGCAGCAGTAGTTTCGGTATCGACAGCAGCAGCGCCTTGACGATGTGCCACGGCAGCGTTGCCACGCGAATCAGCGAATCGGAGCTTTTGCGCTCGCCGCCGCGTCGGCCTTCGCGCTCCAACTGAGACTCAGTGTTATATGCCAACGTCAACAGCAGCCAGAGCAGTATTTCGGCTGCAATCAAGGCGATCAGCGGGAAACTCGCAGCCAGCACGGCCAAAGGCACAGCGAACAGGAACAGCGGCAATACCCCGCGTTGCAGATACATTCCACGACGCACATCCGCGGGATTGGGTGCAGGCGGGCCTTGGATAAGCGCCTCGGTGGGAACGCATTGCGCGGTCTGGTTGATGACATGCTGCAATGCGGGGCGAATCGCCGGATCCACAGCCGTGCTTTGCCCGTCGGCCGGGTTCCATCCGTTCTGGCCTAGTGGCACTGGTTGCGGTGTGGGTTGCAGGGGTTGTGGCACTGGCTGTGGTGCAGGCAGTACGGCGGTACGTTCGGATAGTGGTGTGGTAGGAGCAACCGGTGGTTCATCGCTGATGGGCATCGTACGCTGTGCGGCTGGGCGTATCGCCTCGGTGGCGTTTTCGGCGGCATTACCTACGAGTTGTGTTGCTTCATCATCCGACGAGAGATTGCTCCCAGCGTTGGTAGTTGCCGGGAATGCTTCGGCTGCCGTGCCGTCGCTGAGCGTCGGCGAAGACGATGAGTCGATTGCCGCCGTGGCGTAGTCGTCCTGACGCCAGATGGCCCGCGGATTATCGCTATCCGCGTCGGCGGTTGCGCCAAAAGGGGGCATCGCCTCGGTTCCAACTGCATCGGCGGCAATTGTGGCAGCCGTTCCGGCAATGGCGCCGGCGGCGAACGGTCCGGCCTGAGTGCCTTGCCACACGCTCGGATCCAGTGCGTCCACAGCGATGGCGTTCAGCAATTGGTCCGGCGTGCAACGCTTTGACCGGTCGGGGTTCAGGGCGGATCGGAACGCGGCCATCGTGCCGGCCGGCAGTCCGGTAAGGTTCGCGTTGCCCGATGCTTCGCGCTCCAGCACCGCCATCATCGGCTTGGTGCCGAATACCGGTGCGCCGATCGCAGCAAAAGCGAGTACGGAGGCCACCGACCACCAGTCGGTCATCTCATCGGATTCAGCGCCGTCAATGATTTCGGGGGCTATGAACCCCGGTGTGCCCATCACCAGTCCAGTGCGGGTCACGTGGCTTTCCCCCTCGCCCATGGCGATGCCGAAGTCAACCAGCACCGGGCCGGCGGCGGAGACCATCACATTGGTGGGTTTGATGTCGCGGTGGACGATGCCGGCCGCATGCACGGCTTTGGTGGCGTCGATGAGTTTACGGGCCAGACGTTCCAGATCGTCGCCGATGTAACGGCCGTTGACCTCCACGTCTTCCTTGAGATTGCGGCCCTCGATGAGCTCGGTGACAATGAACGCCAGCGAATCATCGAGTTCCATGTCAACGATGCCGCATACGCCCGGATGATTGACCTTCTTCAGCGCCATGGCCTCACGACGTAGGCGCTCGCGCGGCGTGATGTTGGGTTTGAGGTCCGGGTCGTGCGCTGCTGTGTTGGCGGAGTTCGAGGTTCCCGATTCGTCGGCCAACGAATCGCGCAGAATCTTCATGGCATAGGTAGTGCCGCCATCGTCGCGCACACGCCATACCGACCCCATGGCACCCGCGCCGAGTCGGGAGACCAGCGTATACCCGCCAACCACTTCGCCCGGTTCAAGATTCAACGCGTTCAAATCACTCATGCCCTCCATCCTAGCTTGGTGGCGTCTTTGGAGTGGTGCTTGGGCGTTCAGCGTCACAAATTCAGGAGGTGTGGCCTCATTTCCTAGATTTCTGTCGCTGAGCGACCGGTAGCGACAGAAATTTGAGAAAAAATGCCGTTTACGTATCAAGAAGTGCCATTTACGTCATATTGGATGAGTCGTGGGCGCGAATGTGGCCAAGCAGTTCGGCGAGATGATCGGCGATATGGCTCACGACATGCATGTTGCTGGTTGGTACGCTCCGGCTATGAACATCCACCGTGGCGCATTCTCCGGTCGTACCTTCGAATACTTCTCTGAGGACTCCCTGCTCTCCGGTGTTATGGCTTCCAACGAGAGCCGGTGCCAAGGAGAAGGGCGTGTACTCCTTCATGAAGCACTTCGCTCTGAACGATCAGGAAACCAACCGTACCAACATGGTGTGCACCTGGGCGGACGAGCAGGCCATCCGCGAGATCTACCTCAAGCCGTTCGAGATGAGCGTGAAGGAAGGCGGCGCACAGGCTGTGATGAGCTCCTTCAACTACATCGGTTACACCCATGCCGGTGCCTCCAACAACCTGCTGAACACCGTGCTCCGTGACGAGTGGGGCTTCAAGGGCTTCGTTCTGACCGATTACTTCGGCGGCTACGGCTACCAGAATGGTGATCAGGAGATCCGTAACGGCAACGATTCCATGCTGGCCACCACCAAGATCACCAACCACATCACCGACAAGTCCGCCACCTCCGTCAAGGCAATGCGCACCGCCGCCCACAACATCTTGTACACCACCGCTAACGGTTGGCAGTACGAGAACGGTGAGCCTGAGGTTGATGCCCCGGTCTGGCGCATCGCGATGTACGTACGGGAGAGAATCTCCCACGAATACACCACCAGAAACACCACGGACAACACCATCAGCGGCCAGTCCGTCCACTTCTTCCAAGTCTTCAGTCCCATATTCCGATTGTAGTGGCGCACCTGCGGCGCCACTGCGGAGTATGACTTCAGACATCAGTGTTATACGTTCGTATACATTTCACATTGTGTACGAACGTATACAGGTCAGGCCTTTTGCCGTCATATGGGGGCGTCAGCGTTCATTCTCCGTTTCGAGGGGCTGATTTTGTTTTTTGGGAAGCTCTATCTCCGTTTCGAGGGGCTGGTGCCCAAGTAGAAGCGGTCCAAGAATGGCGAAATGACGGTGGCAAGAAGGCGTCTGTACTTGTGTTTCGGCGGATGACCGGCCCCTTGAAACGGAGATAGACCTCCGGAAAGGTTCAAATCAGCCCCTCGAAACTTAAATATGACGATCAAAGCGCAAATGTGAACAATGCCACATATAACTTGGTGAGTCGCTGCACGCCGATTTTCAGGGCTTCTCAAGAATGGCGGAATATCAACAGAAACCACTATATCTAGGTTTGTTGTGTGATACACGCCACTACATATAGTGCATTGATTTCAAGCTACACAGATGTAATATGGCCATCGTTTCACTGTTCAACAGAGATAGATGGAGGGGAGTCGCCATGACTGTCACCGTGTTCACCAAGCCGCATTGCCCGCAATGCAACGCCACCAAGCGCCAGCTCACCAAGCTTGGTGTGCCGTTCGAGACCGTGGACCTGACGGAGAACCCGGGCACTTTCGAGCAGCTGCAGGCCGCAGGCTTCCAGCAGGCTCCAGTGGTGATCACGCCGAACAACTCATGGACCGGCTACCGCCCCGATTTGATTCGTGAGGTTGCCCAGCAGGTAAGCGCTGAGGCCAATACTTCGGCCATGGTTTCCGCGTGAGCCAGACCGAATCCGGCATCACCGCGGAAAGTGTTCCCGGTGCCAGCCAGCCTGAATTCGCCGCCACCAGCAATGTGATCGGAGCACTGGTCTACTTTTCGTCGGCCTCCGAGAACACCGCGCGATTTGTAGCCAGCTGCCGATTACAGGACGAGGGCATCAACGTCTACCGCATTCCACTGCGAGCAGCTGATTCGGCTCTCAACATCCGCGAGCCATACGTCATCATGGTGCCCACATACGGCGGTGGCGTGGTCAAGAAAGCAGTGCCGATTCAGGTCAAGCGTTTCCTGAATGACCCCGACAACCGCGCATGGATTCGCGGCGTCATCGCCTCAGGCAACACCAACTTCGGCGAGGCCTACTGTGCCGCCGGCGACATCATCGCCGCCAAATGCCACGTCCCCTACCTATACCGCTACGAACTCATGGGTACGCCAGAAGACACCGCTGCCGTCCGCAACGGCCTCGTCCGCTTCTTCGCTCAACAGCAATAAGGACTCCAATGACCGACCTCACCAACACCGAACTGTCGCTCGACAACACCACCGACACCTCGGCAGAACAGTACGATCCGGCACACGACTACCACGCGCTCAACGCGATGCTCAATCTCTATGATGCCGACGGCAAGATCCAGTTCGATAAGGACAAGGCCGCCGAGCGTGAATACGTGACCGGCCATGTGGCCGCCAACAGCAAGCGGTTCGACTCCACCGCCGAGCGTCTCGACTACCTGATCAGCAACCAGTACTACAACCCTGCGGTCTTCAACCAGTACTCCGCTGAATTCCTCGACCGCATCTACGAGCACGTGGAATCCGCCGGCTTTGAGTTCGGCACTTTCCTTGGTGCGTTCAAGTTCTACACGTCCTACGCGCTCAAGACGTTCGATGGTCGCCTCTATCTTGAGGACTTCCCGCAGCGTTGCACCGCCGTGGCATTGGATCTCGCCGCCGGCAACGAGCAGCAGGCCATCGAATACGCCGACGAAATGCTTGCCGGCCGTTTCCAGCCTGCCACCCCGACCTTCCTGAACCTCGGCAAGGCCCAGCGCGGCGAGCCGGTCAGCTGCTTCCTAGTGCGCATCGAAGACAACATGGAGTCGATTTCGCGCGGCATCAACGCGGCCCTCCAGCTTTCCAAGCGTGGCGGCGGCGTCGCCCTGCTGCTGAGCAACCTGCGTGAGCTCGGCGCCCCGATCAAGCACATCGAGAACCAGTCCAGCGGCGTGATCCCGGTCATGAAGCTGCTGGAGGATTCCTTCTCCTATGCCAACCAGCTCGGCGCACGTCAGGGCGCAGGCGCGGTGTACCTCAACGCCCACCACCCGGATATCCTGCGATTCCTGGACACCAAGCGAGAGAACGCGGATGAGAAGATCCGCATCAAGTCGCTGGCACTCGGCGTGGTGATTCCGGACATCACCTTCGAACTGGCCAAGCAGAAGGCCCAGATGGCCCTGTTCAGCCCCTACGATGTGGAGCGCGTATATGGCAAGCCGTTCGCAGACATCTCCGTCACCGAACATTACGACGAGATGGTGGCTGACGACCGCATCAAGAAGACCTACATCGATGCCCGCAAGTTCTTCACCACCATCGCCGAGCTGCAGTTCGAGTCCGGCTACCCATACATCGTGTTTGAGGACACGGTCAACCGCGCCAACCCGATCGAAGGCCGCGTGACCATGTCTAACCTGTGCTCCGAAATCCTGCAGGTGCAGGAGCCGAGCGCATACAACGAAGACCTCACCTATGCGCACGTGGGCCGCGATATCTCCTGCAACTTGGGTTCGCTGAACATTGCCAAGGCAATTGATGGCGGACTGGCGTACACCGTGGAAACCGCGATCCGTGCGCTCACCTCGGTGGCCGAGCACACGAGTATCGACGCGGTGCCCTCGATTCGCCGCGCTAATGAGGAAGGCCACGCCATCGGCCTCGGCCAGATGAACCTGCACGGCTTCCTGGCCCGCGAAGGCATTCACTACGGCTCCGAAGAAGGCCTCGACTTCACCGACATGTACTTCATGACCGTGGCCTACCATGCCTACCGCGCCTCGCACGCGCTCGCCGTGGAACACGGCCATCCGTTCAAGAGCTTCGCTACGTCCGACTACGCCAAGCCGGCCGGCCAAGGCAATTACTTTGACAAGTACACCGATGGTCGCCGCTCGCTTGAACCGCGTACCGCCAAGGTTCGTGAGCTGTTCGCCAAGTACGGCATCGAGATTCCGACCGTGTCCGATTGGGAGACGTTGCGCGACGCGATTTTGAAGGACGGCATCTACAACCAGAACCTGCAGGCCGTGCCGCCCACCGGTTCGATCTCCTACATCAACCACTCCACGAGCTCGATTCACCCAATTGCCTCGAAGATCGAGATTCGCAAGGAAGGCAAGATCGGGCGCGTCTATTACCCGGCGGCCTACATGACCAACGACAACCTTGAGTACTACAAGGACGCCTACGAAATCGGCTGGAAGGCCATCGTCGACACGTACGCTGAGGCCACTCAGCACGTGGATCAGGGACTGTCGCTGACCTTGTTCTTCCCGGACACCGCCACCACCCGCGACCTCAACAAGGCGCAGATCTACGCCTGGCGCAAGGGCATCAAAACCCTCTACTACATCCGTATCCGTCAGCAAGCCCTGGAAGGAACCGAAGTCCAAGGCTGCGTCTCCTGCATGCTCTGATTGTTCGATGGAGCGTCCTCGTCGTTGCTCCTCGGTCGACGTACCTTCGTACGCCTTCCCTCGGTGCGCCTAGAGGCCGCACGCATCGAACAACCACAGATGTCCATTCATATATCGGGCTCCCTTTCTTGGCTCCCCTCCCTGAGGGGAGCTGGCCGCGAAGCGGACTGAGGGGAGCCCAACCACTCTAAGGAACCACAATGTCACCAATGATTTATAAGGCACTGCTCCGGCTGACCGCGCCGGAGGAGTTCGAAAACAAGTCCAACGACGATAACGATAACGACAACGAGTAAAAGGAACACTACTCATGGCACCTATCTCTATTCCGCGCAAACCGCTGAAACTCATCGACCGCGTCTCCGCAATCAACTGGAACCGCCTTGAAGACGAGAAGGACCTCGAGGTCTGGGACCGCCTGACCGGCAATTTCTGGCTGCCCGAAAAGGTCCCCGTCTCCAACGACATCCCCAGCTGGCAGAAGATGACCGAAGACGAACACACGCTCACCATGCACGTGTTCACCGGCCTGACCCTGCTGGACACCATCCAGGGTACAGTCGGCGCCGTCTCCCTGATTCCGGACGCGCTCACCCCGCACGAGGAAGCCGTGTACACCAACATCGCCTTCATGGAATCCGTGCATGCCAAGAGCTACTCGTCCATCTTTTCCACCCTGTGCTCCACCGAGCAGATCGACGCGGCCTTCGACTGGAGCGAGAACAACGAGTTCCTGCAGAAGAAGGCGGAGATTGTGCTCGACTACTACGAGGGCGACAACCCGTACAAGCGTAAGGTGGCCTCCACCCTGCTCGAATCGTTCCTCTTCTACTCCGGCTTTTACCTGCCGATGTACTTCTCCGCGCACGCCAAGCTGACCAACACCGCCGACGTGATTCGCCTTATCATCCGTGACGAGGCCGTGCATGGCTACTACATTGGCTACAAGTACCAGAAGGGCATCGCCCAGCTCACCGACGCCGAGCGCATGGATATGCAGGACTACACCTACGACCTGCTCAACGAGCTGTACGACAACGAAGTGGAGTATACCCAGTCCCTCTACGACCGTGTGGGCTTGACCGAGGACGTCGAGAAGTTCCTGCGTTACAACGGCAACAAGGCTCTGATGAACCTTGGCTACCCGGCGCTGTTCCCAGCTGAGATCTGCGACGTGAACCCTGCGATTCTGGCCGCGCTGAGCCCCAACGCCGACGAAAACCACGACTTCTTCTCCGGTTCCGGCTCCTCCTACGTGATGGGCAAGGCCGAAGAAACCGATGACGACGACTGGGATTTCTAAGGGTTTCGCGGTCCGCGAACCCGCAGCGCCGCCGCGTTCGCACGACGGCGCTACGCTGGAGGCATGGAACAGGAGCCGTTGGTCAGCATCATCATCCCGGTATATAAGGTCGAGAAATTCCTTGATGAATGCGTGAAGTCTGTGGTTGCTCAGACCTATCGCAACCTCGAGATTCTGCTGGTGGATGATGGCTCGCCTGACGACTGCCCGGCCATGTGCGACGCTTGGGCCACCCGCGACCCGCGCGTGCGGGTGATTCACAAGCCCAACGGCGGACTGTCCGACGCACGCAATGCCGGCATCGCCCAGGCGACCGGCTCATACATCTACTTTGCGGATTCGGATGACACTGTGGCGCCCACGCTGGTGGAAGACTGCCTGAATGCCATGCGTGAATACGATGCCGATCTGGTGATGTTCCAGTTCGACACCATCTCCGAGAACGACAAGCCACTGCTCTCCAGCTATCGTCACAATGATTTCGATGAAGTGCAGGTGCTGACTCCGGTCGAAGCCATCAAGAAGCAGGTCAAAGCCGAGATTGATGGCTATTTCTGGGCCTTTCTGGCACCCGCATCCACATATCAGGGGCATGGTTTCTCCTTCCCCGTGGGTCGTAAGATCGAGGATCTCTCCCGCATCTGCAATGTGATCGGCGAGGCCACGCGCGTGGTGCGTATTCCTAAGGTGCTATATCACTATCGTCTGCGCGAAGGGTCGATTACCGCCACCTTGGATCCACAGCTCACCCGCGATTGGACGCGCGCCGCCGATGACCGCGAAGAATATGTTGTTCATCGATTCCCTGAACTCAAGGGATTCATGACTCTGCAGCAGCTGAACTTCTTTGCCAACCTCGATTACGAGACCATGCGTCAGTCGTTGATCGCCGGTCTCAAGATTGATCCTGAAGATGCGGATGCGCTTCGCCGGCGTATCGAAGGGCTGACCAAGTCTGCCGATGAGGGCGAAGAGCCCATGCCGGAAGCCCTGAGCGAATTACTGGGTCTATTGAAACTGGGAGTCACCAAGTTCGCAGGTATCGAGGCCGATGCGGACTCGGCTGATGCCGCCGCTGATAACGACGACGTGACACTGGCCGAACGCTTCCGCGATATGCGCGAGGATTGGCGCCAGCTGCGCATCCAACGCATCGAAAATGCCGAGGAGCGCAAAGCCGAACGCAAGGCCGCCCGCAACGGCGTGACTTTCGGGGCAATCTAGGTTCTTACTGTTGCATTTGCCGATTGAGCCGGCCTCGATGCTTCATTGGTCGGTGGTTAACAGTCTTGTTGAGACTGAATTCGAATCTGATTCTGGCTGATAAAAGGAGCATACGGATTGCGGTTCGCTATAGCGACACGCCGATATGACGATAATACGTTATGATGATATGATGATAATACGAATTTGGTGAAGCGGAATGAACCTCAACATTAAATTCGTCTGATGGCCGTAGCTGGCCGTAGTGGTTTAATGCATTGCAAGGAGGCATCGTGCTTATGTCGTATTTTCAACCGAACGGCATGCTGTATGTCGATCAGGTATCAGATTGGCGCGAAGCAGTCGACTTGGTGACGCGTCCCTTGCTCGACGCCGGCACCATCGAGCGGGGCTATGTCGATGCCATTAAGACATCGATTGCCAGTCCAGGAGGAACATATATAGATCTCGGGGGAGGTGTTGCCCTTGCACATGCGAGGCCTGAAAGTGGAGTGGTCTCCACATCGCTCTCTGTGCTGCGAGTGGGTAAGCCGTTCCTGCTGGCTGATGATGAGGCCCATCCCATCAACACCATGTTTTGCTTGGCCGCGAAAGACTCAAACGCGCATATCGATCTTATGCAATCGCTGGCTCTTTTGTTGACCGATTCAGGCAAACTAGCTGCTTTGAACGCGTCCTCCAACATCAATGAATTGGCCGCTGCGCTGGCCTGACAGACTGCACTTCCATCTCATCAAACAACTCATACGAAAGGTACTTCAATGAAAATCATCACCGCATGCAGCACTGGCCTTGGATCTAGCTTTATGACCCAACTCAACATCGAGAAAGCGCTGAGCAATCTTGGTGTGACCGGTGTGGAAACCGATCATATGGATATCGCCTCCGTTACTCCTACCTCTGCTGATGTGTTGTTCGTCGGGCGCGACATCGCTGAAGCTGCAGAAGGTCTGATGGATGACGTGGTCGTTCTGGACAGCCTTATTGACATGGACAACATCACCGCACAGGTAGCTGCTGCGCTGAAGCGACACGGTGTCGAGGTTCCCAATAAATAACCCTTTTCGGTGGTGGGAAGAGACATTGTTGCCTCGACCCGGCGCCAAATCCGGAAAACAACAATACAAACAAGCATAAAGATTAAAGGAGAGAGCATGAACGGCGTGTTATCGGTGCTACTTGATATTTTCCGGCAGCCATCCATTATTGTGGCTTTGATTTCGTTGGTGGGTCTTGCCGTGCAGCGCAAGAAGGCTACCGACATTATGAAGGGCACCATCCGAACCATGGTGGGATTCCTGGTGTTGGCAGCAGGCGCTTCCGTCGTTTCCGGCGCACTTGATCCCTTTGGCAGCATGTTCCAGCATGCATTCAATGTGCAGGGTGTGGTGCCGAACAACGAAGCCATTGTCGGCACGGTCTTGGTGAAGTATGGTTCTGAAGCCGCCCTTATCTTCTTCTTCGGCATGATTGTCAACATCCTGCTGTCTATGACCTCGCGTTTCAAGTACATCTACCTGTCCGGTCATGTGGCGTTCTACATGGCTACGATGGTCGCCGTGATTCTCGAGGTTGCCGGTATGTCGACTTGGGGTGTGATTCTGTGGGGCTCCATCGCACAAGGTTTGATTGTCACCATCTCTCCCGCGCTTGTGCAGCCGTTCATGAAGGATGCCGCTGGTACCAATGATGTCGCCCTTGGTCACACCGGTGGTGCGGGCATTGCGCTCGGCGGTCTTGTGGCTCGTCTGACCCGTTCTAAGAAGCACCCGTCCAAGTCCACTGAGGACATCAAGTTCCCTGCAGGCCTTGGTTTCCTTCGCGACACCACCGTCATCATCGCCCTGTCGATGGCCGTTATTTATGTTGTCGTCGCGCTGTTCGCGGGTAGCTCCTACATTGAATCTGAGCTGAGCGATGGGCAGAACTTCATCGTGTTCGCCATCCTGCAGGCTGCCACATTCTCTGCTGGCGTGTTTGTCATTCTCGCTGGTGTGCGCGTGGTACTCGGTGAGATCGTACCTGCGTTCAAGGGTATTTCCGAGAAGCTCGTGAAGAACTCGAAACCGGCCCTTGACGTGCCGATGATCTTCACCTTCGCCCCCAATGCTGTGCTTATCGGCTTCATCTCCAGCTTCGTTGGTGGTGTGGTCGGTATGGGAATCATGGCTCTGGCCGGTTCCACCATCATTATCCCGGGTATTGTGGCTCACTTCATGACCGGCGGCGCCACCGGTGTAATCGGTAACGGACAGGGCGGCGTACGTGGTGCGGTGATTGGCTCCTTCGTCAATGGTTTGGCGATTACATTCCTGCCGCTTTTCCTGCTGCCTGTGCTTGGCGACACCGGCATGGCGAATGCCACATATTCTGATGCGGATTATGGTGTTGCTGGTATTTTGCTTGGCCAGTTCGGCAAGGGTGGTCAGATTGGTCTCATCATTGGTATTATCGCTTCGGTCGTGGTGTTCTATGCCGCATCGTTTGCGATGAGTGCGCGTGAGAAGAAGAAGGCTGCCGTAGAAGCGAAATAATCGGTGCATGGCCGCTCTGCAGATATATGGAGGGCGGCCTGCGAACCGCCGGGAATGGGTTGCCAATCCCGGCGGTTCGTGTATCCGTGGCACAGTACAGTCGTAAAGGAAGGCAAGGAGGACAACCATGGCGGAAGGTGTACCGAAGTATATTGCGGTTAGGGACAATCTTCGCCAGCGTGCGCAGGCGATGTATTCAGGCGAACAATTGCCGCCCGAGCCGGAGCTCTGTGACCAGTATGGGGTAAGTCGTATCACGCTGCGTCATGCAGTGGATGATTTGATTCAAGATGGCCTGTTGGTTCGAGAGCAGGGTAGAGGTACCTTTCGCACTGCCAAGCAAGGTGAGTCCCAGCATGAGGTGATTAGCGACCATATTCGAGGTTTTTTTCGTCAACAGGCCGATCTTGGCAATACGGTGGACACCAAGGTGCTTGACAATGCCGTGGTGCGTAACGCAAAGGCCGCGCAACGTCTGGGATTGCCGGATGATGCCGACTTGGTTCGACTGGAGAGGCTGCGATACGTGGATGATAAGCTCAAGCAGCATGTGATCACGTTCTTGTCGGCGGCGCGGTTCCCGAAGGTGGTCGATCAGGATTTCAGCCATCAGTCGCTATATGACTTTCTGGAACATAATTACGCGGTGCGTTTGGTAGAGAACGATGCCGCCGTGCGCGTGCATGCGTTGGATACGCGGATGGCATGGTATTTCGGAGTGCCCGATGGTACCCAGGTTTTGGAGATGGACTCCACCGTAATCGATGCATTCGGCTCCACGATTGCGTTCGGTACCACGTTGCATGCGCCGGGTAGTGGCGAGATCACGTTCATCGTACGAGCCCAGAAAGATTCCTCCGCTGCATAGAGGAGCATCGTCTTGCCCGAGGCACCCTGGTTGCTCTTATTTTCGTTCCATACGGGAGAAGCGCTCAACACAATATGGCGGAGTGCTCAAATGTTACCTACATTTCAGACACGCCACTTGCCTTGGTCGCAAGGCCGTGTATAGTGAGTCTTGGCTCAACGAAGAGAACCTTCACTGAACCGGAAAAAAGTAAACGCTGAAGCTTGCAGTTTCCGAGAGCAAAGTTGTATGTCGGTAGCGAGGGCGGAAGCACAGTAAAGAACAAATCCCTTTACAACGGATCGTGAGGCACGTACCTGCCTCTGAAAGGATTAGTAATTATGGCAGAAGTCGTTTTCGACCACGTCACTCGTATCTACCCGGGCAACGACAAGCCCTCCGTGGATGATCTGAATCTTGATATCAAGGATGGCGAGTTCCTCGTCCTCGTTGGCCCCTCTGGCTGCGGTAAGTCTACGACCCTTCGTATGCTCGCCGGACTGGAAGAGGTCAACAAGGGCCGCATCCTCATCGGTGGCAAGGATGTCACCACGATGCAGCCGAAGGACCGCGACATCGCAATGGTGTTCCAGAACTACGCCCTGTACCCGCACATGACCGTGGCCGACAACATGGGCTTCGCTCTGAAGATCGCCGGCACTCCGAAGGAAGAGATCCGCAAGCGCGTCGAGAAGGCCGCTGAGATCCTCGACCTGACCGAGTACCTCGATCGTAAGCCGAAGGCTCTGTCCGGTGGTCAGCGTCAGCGTGTGGCCATGGGTCGTGCAATCGTCCGTGAGCCGAAGGTCTTCCTCATGGATGAGCCGCTGTCCAACCTCGACGCCAAGCTCCGTGTCCAGACCCGTACCCAGATTGCTGCTCTGCAGCGCCAGCTGGGTGTCACCACCCTGTACGTGACCCACGATCAGACCGAGGCTCTGACGATGGGCGATCGCATCGCCGTCATCAAGCTCGGTATCCTGCAGCAGGTCGGTGCTCCGACCGAGCTGTATGATCGTCCGGCCAACGTCTTCGTCGCCGGCTTCATCGGCTCCCCGTCGATGAACCTGAACACCCACCCGGTGGTCAACGGCAAGGCGAAGATCGGTGAGGACACCGTGGATCTGCCGGCTGATGCCGTCGCCAAGCTCACTCCGGAGGACAACGGCCAGATTGTGGTCGGCTTCCGTCCTGAGGACGCTGGCCTGGCTCCGGCTGATGATCCGAACGCCTTCTCCCTGAAGGTCGTGAACGTCGAGGATCTGGGTTCCGATGGCTACATCTACGGCAACATCGTCACCGATGGCTCCGCAGCTGAGGCTTCTCAGGTCATGTCCGATCAGAACAAGCTCACCACGATTCGTGTGAACCCGCGCGCTCTGCCGCAGGTTGGTGCCACGGTCAAGATCAAGATTGATCCGGCCAAGATGCACCTGTTCGCACCGTCCACCGAGCTGCGTCTGAACTAGTAGATACTTGGCGAGGTCCTAAAACTTCGTCAACCATTAAACGGGGTCGTTCTCTTCCTCTCTTATGACCTCGTTGGAAAAGCCCTGCATAGCTGCGGGGCTTTTCTTTTTGCCCAGAAAGACATACGCTAACCGGCCCCCGCAAATGAACGTTTTTTGTTCTTTTGTCAACTTCTTGTATAGTTGTATGCAGTAACCTCCCGGAAAGAGGATTGCCAATCTATGAGAGGAAACAATGGGCTCGAAATCGAAGTTCGTCCGTTGCGGGTTTAACGGAGGAACAGAACAGGAATCTGGACGGCAGCGCCATGCCTTGAAGCGTTGCCTTGCTTCGGTTATTGCTGTTTCCTTGTCCATCGTGTGCATGGTGCCTGCAGCATATGCTCAGAATATAGACGATGTGAGTAGCTCTCCTAACGCCGTAATTTCTGGGGGGGGGGGTAATACTGTCGTAGCTGCTCCTTCTGCTCGCAATGTCAACGTTGACGATAAGACGTCAGAAGAGGCCAATACATCAAACGGTGCGCCAACACCTTCCGAAACGAATCAAGACGCACAGCAGGATTCATCTCCTTCATCTTCTACTACTGGTGATTCTTCCGAATCCTCAAATGGTGCGACAGACAATAAGGCGGACGACTCAGCAGAAGCTACCGCTGGCAATTCCGCTAATGATGGAGCCCAAACGCAGGCTCCAAACGATGCTTCTTCTCAAGATGCCAAGAACGATTCCTCAAATGCGACGGATCAATCGCCGGCGAAGGCCAATGTGCAGGTCGCCGCGACGGCGCTTGGCGGCCGTGACTTTGAGGGTCAGGTCACCAAGGAGATCAACGGCAAGACTGTGATGTCTTGGGGCATAGTTGACGCATCTCTTGGGGCATGCTTTACATCTGTCGTGGGGCATCGTTGACACTGTCCGTTGGCTTGCGGTATTGGTATTCGCGGGTGGCGTCGAGCGTCTGGTCGGCGAGGATCTCGCCGGTCTCCAGGTCGGTGATGACAGCCCGGCCGTGGTCGACGAGCAGTTCGGCCATGCGGCCGGCGTTGCGCCTGCCGACGTTGAAGACACGGCGCATGCCGACGATGTTGTCCTGTGTGATGTAGCCGCGTCTGTCGATCTTGTGGGCCTTGGGGTCGATGGTGACGTCCACGCGCGTTGGCTCGGTCCGCTCGTCCTTGGGAACGGGTTTCCCGCGCATGGATCCGGATGGGGTGGCTGGCTGCGGTTCGGCTGCTTGTTCCTCGTCGAGTTTGACCTGCGTGCGGGCTGCGAGTTCGGGGTCGGGCAGGGCCTTGCCCTTGGCGCGGTACGCTTCTACGGGGGGTTCGCCGGCCGAGCGCGCGGTGCGGCCGCTCCTCGTTGTAGACGTGCTGGAATTCGGCGAGCTGTTCGTTGAGCTCGTCGATCGAGGACGCCGGGGGACGGGCGGAGAGCCATTGCTTCAGGGAGCGGTGGTAGCGTTCGATCTTGCCCTGCGTCTGGGGGTGGCAGAGCCGGCCGTTGCTCTGGCGCACGCCCATCAGCGCGAGCGTGCGTTCGAAATGCCCCGGGGTGGCGCTGATCGGTCTGGTGGTGTACACGGTGCCGTTGTCGGTGAGCGTCCTGGCGGGGATGCCGTGTTCGGCGCACGCCTGAAGGAACGCGGCCTGCACGTCGTCCATCGTCACCGTGGCGAACGCACGCGCGTGCAGCAGGTTGCGGGAGCGGTCGTCGAGCCAGGAGACGGCCACGGCTCCCGGAACCGTGGCGATCGGCCGGTGGGTGAAGTCCGACTGCCACAGTTCGTCGGGCAGGGACGCCTCGAACCTCGTGTACGATGCCTTGGGGCGTTTCCCGGGTTCGGGGCGCACCAGGCCGGCGCTCACGAGGATGCGGTGGATCGTGGAGTTCGCCGGCGGCCTGACGCCCTCGCGCTCCAGCCTGGCGGCGATGGATTCGGCTCCGGCGTCCGGGCCGTCCTTTTCCAGTTGTTTGCGCAGCTCGACGATCCGTGAGGCCAGGATGGCGTCGGTCCTGTTGGCTATCGTGTGCGCGGCGCGGGAACGGGGCAGGAGCTCGGAACCGCCGTCGGCGTCCCATCGTCGTTTGATCTCGTACGCCCACCGGCGGCTCACGCCGTAGCGCCGGGCCGCGCCGGCCACGCTCTCGCCGTCGTTGATCGCGGCGGCGAGAGCCTTGTTGCGCAGGTGCTCGCTGCGTTGCGCCGAGGACGTGGTCTGATTGCCGCCGGCCGTGCCGGACTGCTGCCGTGTATCCATGACACCACAACAGCCACCAACCCCATCGTTGTCAACCATGCCCCAGAACACCTGTCAGCCATGCCCCAGGACATGCGTCAACTAGCCGCTCGAACTAGATACAATGCCAAACCGGTCCTGCTAAACCAAAAGCGCCTGACTAAAGATGTCAATCCGTCAAAACCATTAAATTTCAACGAAATTACACGTCTTTCAATCAATGCCCATTTCTCGGTTTAGCAGGACAAGTCGGTCACCGCACACCTTCTAAGAGAGACGGGGAGCCACCCTCACACCATCAAATCGTGATTCGTCAGCCCGATCCCGCCATCGATCTCCGAAAGGTCCGTATATGGTTCGAATCTTCGTTCCAATGGGCAATGCGGGACACTCATTTTCCCCATTGGTTCCCCAGTTGACCCATCCCGACTGTGGCCTTTGAACGATTTGGAACGCCCCCGAAGACTGCGTTGTCAACCATATCATGCATCGCCCCGTACGCGAGTCGAACTCGGCAGTGCAGGAGGAAGAGGCCGGAAAAACAGTCTGCTCTTCATGAGCTGACACGTCAATAGCATCTTTCGACACCACCCAAGGACGATCATTGAGATCAGAAGCACGATGCGCCAAAGATCTGACATGCCCCAACCTGCGATTTAAGGCTGAAGGCTCAATGGCATTCTCCCAATGAGAAAATAGACGCCAGTACAGGTCCCAATGAGCGTTTTCCAAATCCCTATCAAGTAGCTCCTTAAAGAAGGCAAAGCGTTCCGTAACTTCTGTTTCGTCGGACAATGTGCTTCGCACTTCATCCTTGAGGAACCCGGCATACGGATCACCGCTACGATATGGGATGGGATTATAGGAAGCGAATCGATCGAACACCAGTTCTCCCTCGCCCCCCTCGAACTCATCTCCTACCGTGATTCGATCAACCACGCTCCTACCGTCAATTTCGGTTTCGAAATGATCCACGTCGTACACACGATCGAACAAGTCAAGATCACGGTAAAAAGTGAACGTGACAGTAAAGCGTTTGCCCTGGAGCTCCGGGAGCAGGCCATCCGGAATTCTGCCGGCCAGACGGTAACGGCTCATATTGGGACCGTTCTCGATCAGATCGACATCGGCAATGACATGTTCCGGAGGATTGATCAACCCGTTCTCCGGGGTAAAGAACGGACCATAGAAACCTCCGATGGCATTGTTACCGCTTGACAGCAGATCAACGTTTTCGGCTTTTGCCATGAAGTGCCGGATACCCCATTTCGACGCACCTTCGCCCATTCCGGTTCCGCGGCACATCTCGATAATGAAATATCCAGTATCCAGACGGCAGACGGCATCTTTCTCCTGCGTATCATCGTAAATACGAATGCCTTCCGGGATCACGTCTCCCGATTCAACATCTCGTACTGTAATGACTTCACCGTCGTGAGGAACGAGAATTCCCACATACACGGATTCTTTGCCATCTGATTCACCATTGACTCGCTGAAGAACTGAACTTTGCCCGAGGCTCGTATCTCCCCACAGAAGATCCTGCTTTAGATCGGCCGGAAGCTTTAATTCAACTGGCTGAGGCTTTTCAGCGGGCACCGGAGAAGAATTTGAGATGAGATACTCATACGTGGTCATCAATTACCTCCTTTCAAGGCCGGGGATAGTGTCGATCTACGTAGGAAACCAAACGAGAATGAATTCTGCTTCAGGCCATCAATCAGCACGGCAACGATAATCACCACGCCCTTGATGAGCTGCTGAGTGAAGAACGGAACATTCATCAGGACAAGGCCGGTTGTTAGCACGCCGAAAATCACTGCGCCGATAAACGTTCCAGAAATCTTGCCCTTACCACCAGCCAACGCCGTACCGCCAAGCACTGCGGCTGCGATGGCATCCATTTCATACCCATCGCCGGCTGTGGGTTGCGCGGACACCACTCGGGCTGCGAAAATGCATCCCGCCAGACCGGCACAGACCCCAGCAATCACATACACAGACAGCAAAACGGCTTTGACATTGATGCCCGCGAGCCTTGCAGCCTCGGCGTTGCCGCCGACCGCATACACATGCGATCCGTACTTGGTTTTATCGAGCACTACCCAGATGACCAAATAAACGATTATCATGATGATGAACGGAATAGGAATATTGAAGATATATCCGTTTCCGATCGCCCGGAACGAAAGATTGTTATCAACAATAGGTAGGCCACCAGTTATCGTGTAGGCCAATCCTCGCATAAACGTCATCGTACCCAACGTCACAATGAATGCTGCAAGCTTGCAGTAGGCGACCAGTACACCATTGATCAAGCCGATCACCGCGCCGATGAACATGCCCAGAATAACCGCAAGAATCGGGTTAAGCCCAGCCCGTGCGGCCAACACCGCCACACAGCCACTAACGGCGATGGTCGAACCAACAGACAGATCAATGCCCGTTGTAATGATCACCAAAGTCATTCCCGCCGCGAGGATGGCGCTAATCGAAATTGACCTTGCCACGTTAAACAGGTTGCTTACCGTACCGAAGTTCGGAGCATTGATCAGCATGAAGATGATCAACACCAAGAGCACGAACGGCATACCGACTTTCTCCCATGCGGATGCCAGGTTTATTTTCTTTTGCTTATTCATTGAAAGTCACCTCGTCATTGTCGTGAATTTCATCATGTTCAGGACCAAGGCGTTGCGGCTGAAGCACTCCAGTCGCGTAACCCATGATCTCCTCTTCTGTGGTTTTTTTACTTTCCAGATTCGCCACAACGGATCCTTGCCGGATGACCAAGACGCGATCGCTGATGCCCAACACTTCGGGAAGGTCAGACGAAATCATCAGAATGGCTTTACCTTGCGCCGCCTGTTCTCCGATCAGTTCGTAGATCTCCCGTTTCGCACCAACATCAACTCCTCGAGTCGGCTCATCCAGGATCAGCACATCCGGGTTTCGCATCATCCATCGAGCAAATATGGCTTTTTGCTGATTTCCGCCGGACAGGTTAACGATGGGTGTTTGCTGCAGTCGGGACGCAATGTTGACCTTCTGCATCAGTTTCCCCACCGCTTCGCGAATCTTATGCTTTCGCAGCATGCCGAAACTCTCGAAACGTTCCAGCGTTGAAACGGAAATATTGTCTTCCACGCTTCGAACCGGAAAAATGCTCTGCACCTTGCGGTCTTCGGGCAAATATGCGACACCATGTTGGATCGCCATCTTAGGAGATTGGAATGCGACGTTTCTGCCTTTAAGACTCACTTCCCCAGAGAATCGCTTATCTGCACCGATAACACACCTGGCGATTTCCGTCCTGCCCGCACCGACCAAGCCAGACACGCCAACGACTTCACCCGCACGAACCTGCAACGACACGGATGGAGAATCCTGAGACAGACGAAGATCACGGACGTCGAGAACGACTTCTCCAGCGGAGCGCTCGTCGTGATCGTAGAGCTTCTCCACCTTGCGTCCCACCATCTTCGCCACGATCTCGCTCTGATCAACGTCGGCGATGTCAGACGTTGCCACGGTATGACCATCTCGAAGCACTGTGACACGGTCAGCCAGACGCCACACCTCCTCCATACGGTGGGAGATGTAAATCAGTCCTGTGCCTTCGCCACGCAGTTTCTCCACGATGTCGAACAGGCGCTCGGACTCGCCTCGAGACAGAGAAGCCGTTGGTTCATCCAGGATGAGGATCTTTGCCCGACTCGCTACAGCCTTGGCAATCTCCACCATTTGCTGTTCGCCAGTACCCAGCTCACCAAGAGAGACATCAGGATTAATGTCTGTACCGATGACGCTGAGCTTGCGAAGAGCATCCTCACGCATCTGTTTCTTGTCGACAAGCCCTGACCTGCCCTTGGGCTCGTTGCCCAAGGCAAGATTTTGCGCGACCGTCATAGTAGGAACCACGTTGAGTTCCTGATGGATAATTGCGATGCCAAGTTCAGAGGCTTGGCGGGGAGACGAGATATCAACATCATTCCCATTGACCACGATCTTCCCAGAGTCTCGCATGAGGTTGCCGGAAAGGATGTTCATAAGCGTGGATTTCCCCGCTCCGTTTTCTCCCATCAAGGCCAAAACTTCATGACCATAAAGGTTTAGGTTAATGCCATCGAGCACAGTGACACCAGAGAAACTCTTGGAAATGTCCTCCAGGCGCAAAATGGGTGCGCGATCCTGGTTCATGCTCACCACCCCTTGTATTCATCCACATTCTCGCGGGTGATCATCTCGCTAGGGATAAGAATGGTGGTCTCCTCCGGAGTCTCGCCATCCACCACTTGCTGTGCGAACTTGATGGCCTGACGAACCATCTCCGCAGGATTCTGCGTGGACATGCCCACGAACGGAGAACCAGCGCGCTTAAGTTCATCGACCCCTTCGGGGCTACCATCCACACCAGTCACGATGATCTGATCGCTCCTACCAGCTTGTTCAACCGCCAGCGCAGCGCCCAAGGCGGACGGATCATTCATACCAAAGATGCCCTGCACGTCTTTGTTGGCCGTCAGCATATCTGTGGTCACAGAAAGACCTGTGGCTCGATCGTTCTTGGAAGCCTGCTGCCCAACCACCTTGATATCAGGATACTTCTCAATCGCCATCTTACATCCCTTAATTCGATCCGTAATGGTCTGGATAGGGGTGCCATCGACGATGAGGATATTGCCCTTGCCACCCAATTGATTGGCAAGGTATTCGCAGGAAAGCTCGCCAGCCTGGACACCATCCGTCATCACGATTGCGTCGGCACCCTTCGCCGGCGTATCAACAGCAACAACAATGATACCCGCGGCACGAGCACGCTCGATGGCCGGCTTCAGACCGCTCTCATCGACGGCGGAGACGATGATCAGGTCCACACCCTGCTCAATGAACGCCGAGATCTGGTTATCCTGAGTAGTCAGATCAAGCTGAGCATCCTGAACGTTCAGCGTAGCGCCAATCTTCTTCGCCTGAACTTTCGCCTCCCTATCCATGGCAGAGAAGAACGGATTGGACATATCCTGCACCATCAGGCCAATGCTCTTGATCTCCGTTGGCTTCGATGTCTCCCCGACCGCATTGTCGCCGTTGCTTACCGCGCTACAGCCGGACAACATCATTGAAGCCGCAAGCAAGGAACAAACAACAGGCATCATAAACGTTTTTTTCATGGTTTTCCTTTTCAACAAGACATGCGTCAACGCATCATCGCGTTAGGCACCCGCATGATTCTCTGACTTTCAGAGAAGATTTAATCATTCTGCGAACAGGCTTTGGCATCATCGTCGGCCCGTCTCCCTCACTCGCCTCCTTTCCCTCTTCAATCTGCTCCAACAGAAAGTTGGCTGCATTCACTCCAATTAAATGGCTGTTCTCCGCAACGAGAGTTATTCTCGGCGAAAGAAGATCTGACCAGGCAAAATCGTCGAAAGTCACCAATCCCACGTCAACTGGGATCCTTACCCCTCGCGTTTGAAACGCCGACATGACTCCGAGCAATATGGGATTGTTGCCAGCGATGACGACATCCGGCTCATAGCCCTGCGTGTCCATGAAGTTAAGCATGGTGGCACATGCATCTTTCTCATTGTTGCCGCATTCGATCACGCGAATCTCAGCTCCGGATTTCGTTGCGGCCGAAACCAAACTGCGTTCACGTGCATAACGGCTATTCCATATATCCGGATATATCGCAAGCAACCATTTACGGAACCCATGCTCGTTCAAATGGGCACCAAGTTGTTCTGCCGCATCAACGTTATCTGTCGTCACATAGGAGAAGCCATCACCTGAGTCTTCCTGAAGCACCCCCTCAACCTCAGGGGTTGAATCTACGAAAATCGTCGGTACCCCCCACCCTCTCAGCATTCTTCTACTGCGATCACTCAATCCTAGCGTTGAGATGATGCCGCCAGGACGGTTCTCGGCCACTCGTCGCAAAAGCGACGTCTCATTGTCTTCCTCATAGCGTCCATTAACAGCCAAGTCGGCGATGAAGAGACTTTCTTCTCTGCCTTGCAGGACGCTTTCTATACCGCTGATCAGATCGAGATAGTAGGAGTTTGACATACCCGCGGTCAGCAACGTAATCGAACGGTTGCGCCCCGTACGCAAATCTTGCGCCTTGCTGTTGGGGACATACCCCATTTCATCGGCAACCTTAAGTATCCTGGATCGAGTTTCTTGTGCGACTCCGCTTTTCCCGTTGAGCGCTCTGGAGATGACGTACACAGACAACCCCGTACGCTTCGAGATATCAGTTATGGTTACAGCGTTCCTATTCATCATTGAATCCTAAACGTTTATTTTTTGTGATACATATATCATATCGAAAAAAAATGCGACACGCCGTGATATGGACTGATTTTGTTCCGTGTTTCCCCTAACTCGATGGGAGATGATGGAACCATGACAAAGGGCACGAGATACACGCCGGAGTTCAGGGTGAAGGCCGTCAGACTGCTGACGGAATCACGCTCTTCGTATTCGCCGGAGACGAAGGCGAAGAGCGCAGGTGACGAAAGACCTGGGCGTGGCCCCGGAGACGCTGCGCCGTTGGTGCAACCAGGCGGACGCGACGGTCACGGCGGAGACGAGGCAATCGGCGCAGGAAGCGATGGCCGAGCTCGGGAAACCGCGCCGGGAGGTCGTCGAGTTGTGTCGGGCGAACGAGATATTGACGACGGCGTCGGCTTTTTTCGCGGCCAGGCTCGACCCGACACGCCCCTGATGGTCGCCTACGTCGACGAACACAAGGGGCGCTTCGAGGTCGGGCCGATTTGCAGGGGCCTGTCGGAATCATTGGACTGCGGTTTCATCATGCCGCGCGACTGCCGCATGTTCAAAAACAGGCCCGTGAGCCGCATGGCCGCGCGCCACGAGGACTACCTGGACGCGGTCGCCGAGGAACTCAACAACTGGCCCCGCAAAACCCTCGGATACATGAAACCCAGCGAGAAAAACATCGAACTACTCGACAGCACCAACTAACCTAAAACCAACAAAACAACACAGGCGTTGCAACCACCATTAGAATCCGCCAGGTATTCGATCTCAAGGTGCTTTCGGAAGGCAACGTGCTGTACGTGAACCTGTTCGGACTGAAGGTGAGCGTTGCTCTGTCCAAGGCTGATGGTGAATACTTAAAGACACGTATGCGTATCAGGTCGATAAGATCACTACCGTTCTGCCGACCGATACCAAACAACTGGCAATTGAGCCCGGCAAGGATTTGGTCACGCTCGTCACTTGTACGCCGTATGCGGTCAATACGCATCGGCTGCTGGTGCGTGGCCATCACATCCCATACGCGCCGCAGCAGCAGGATGACGCCAGATCCACGTTCCATGTGGACATTCCGCTGCAGTACTTGTTGCCGTCTCTTGCACTGATTGCCTTGTTCATCGCATGGCATTTATGGCAGCGTCATGAGCGGCGACGCCGACAGAGTGGGAGCGCCAAGGTCGCATCTGGTGATTCGGACTCTGCGGATATCGAGCCGGACGGTTACTTGCCTCCTCAGCCAGACAGTACAAATAACCAATCACATTCATCACGGCGGAAAGGACCGGGCAGACATGTTAGACCTGCATAGCGGAAACGAATATGGTGCGGCGCGCATTGCTGCCATGATTGCCGCCGCCGTTACTATCGTCCTCACTGTTCTTGCAGCCTTCGGCTCTATGGTGCCGTATGCGCAAGCTGATTCTTTCGGCGCTCTCACCATCAATGCCGTATGGGGCCGAGACGCGGCTTCGCCCAAATTGCTTGCCGGCGATACCTATTCCATCGTGCGCGTCGCCACCGTCACAACGAACAATGATGGCAGCGTCTCCTCATATAAAACCGTCGGCGATTTTTCCGGCCTCACTGCCGATTGGGAACGCCTGACATCAAGTGAATATCACGATGCTGCCAAGAAGCTCGCTACGCACGCGGCGAAAAACAAGCTGTACCAGCATTCCGGCACCACTAACGTAGCTGGTCAGCTCACTTTCCAGAATCTGCCGCTCGGCCTATATCTGGTCTCCCGCACGAGCTCGGCGAAAGCCAACAAAGCATACGACTGTGATCCGTTCCTCATCTCGATTCCTGGCAGTGGAGGCACATCCGCTGATCTCAACATCACAGTAGAGCCGAAATTTAGCACTGGAACTCCTGTTGTCCCGCCCGAAAATAACCCGAGCGAGGAGCCGGGCAATCCTGGCCTTATCGGTCGTACGGGTGCCGCCGTAGGCAGCATTGCCGCGGCAGCGGGGCTCATGTTACTTGTTGCGTTCATTTTGTTCAGATTGCGCATGAGGCGCCGCATACGGGACGTCAATTCGGCCGGCAAATCCCATACAGATGATTTATTCGTATGCGAGAATAACGCGCCGAAGTCGCCGCTCCTCGCTGCACTTCCCAAGCACCACGTAAAATCGAACACATGGAGTTGAACGATTTGCCCCAGATGGATCCGCGCGCGCTGAAGGCCACGTCCGTCAAAGCCGAAGACGAACATGCCAGTTCAGCTGAGCCGCAAGCATTGAAGATCACCGCCGCCAGCTCGAACCCGAAGATGTTCACGTTGCCCTGGCATAAGCCCCTGGCCACCTGGCCCGAGGACCTGCTGGCCAACCTGCCGCGAGGCATCTCCCGCCACGTGGTGCGTTTTGTGCACGTGGGCGACGAGGTGTACGCCATGAAAGAGATCACCCGTCAGGTGGCCGAGCGCGAGTATGAGATTCTGCGCCGACTGCAGAAGCTCGAGTTGCCGACCGTCACCCCGATTGCCGTGGTCACCGGTCGTCATGACCGCAACGGTGAACCGCTGGAAGCGATTCTGGTCACCCGTCACCTGAAGTTCTCACTGCCGTACCGCGCGCTGTTCGCCCGCAATCTCCAGCCGGATACTGCCGAGCGTTTGATCGACGCCCTTGCCGTGCTGCTGGTTCGCCTGCACTTGGCCGGCTTCTACTGGGGCGATGTGTCGCTGTCGAACGTCCTGTTCCTGCGTGATGCCGACGCGTTTTCCGCCTTCCTGGTGGACGCCGAAACCGGTGATTTGCAGGTGCAGCTTACCGATGGCCAGCGTGAATACGATATCGACCTGGCCCGCACCAACATCATCGGTGAATTGATGGATTTGGCTTCTGGCCGTCTGCTGCCGAGCGACGTGGACGAGATCGAGGTGGGCAACCGTCTGGTCGACCGCTACCACTCGTTGTGGAGCGCCCTGACCGACACCGACAAGTTCGGCCCGGATGAGATGTGGAAGATCGAGCAGCGCGTCAACAAGCTCAACGACCTGGGCTTCGACGTGGACGAGCTGGAGATGAAGACCGCCGAGGACGGCAAGCGCGTGCTGGTCCGCCCGCGTGTGGTGGATGCCGGTTACGCCAACCGTAAGCTGTTGCGTCTCACCGGTTTGGATGTGCAGGAGAACCAGGCCCGCCGCCTGCTCAACGATCTCGATGCCTACCGCGCCTCCACATGGCGTGACGGCGAGGAGCTCGAAATCGTGGCCACCGATTGGATGCGCGAAGTGTACGAGCCAACGGTTCGCATGATTCCGCGTGAGTACCGTTCGCAGATCGAGCCGGCGCAGTTCTTCCACGAGGTGCTTGACCATCGTTGGTTCTTGGCGGAGAAGGCCGGCCACGACGTGCCGATGGGCGAGGCTGTGACCAGCTATATCGAAAACGTCTTGCCGAACTATAAGCTCGATTCCAAGGCGCTTGCCGAACTCAACGAAGAGGCCGATTCCGGCGTCATCGATGATGAGACCACTTACGGCGGCCTGGACGACGACGGCTACAACCCCGACGACGATCCTGACGCGGCGGTGTGGAGCCATTAAGCGGATTTATATATTCGACCCTGTGAACCGCGCCCCGATTGTTGGACTGAAGTAATTCAGATTCGATGATCGGAGGTGCGGTTTCTTATGTGTGTGGATCGCGTGTGCCGTTGACCGTGGGTCGTCTATAATTATTAATTGTTAGGGTAATTAACAATAAGCAGAAAGACGAACCAATGTCTCGCAACGAAGCAACAGACAACACCGTCAGCAGCCTGAACGACGTGTATGCCAGCATCGACGTACTGGTCGATTATGCCGGCAAGCATCTTAACCTTGACCCGCGCGATGCGGATTGGACCCGTAATCGCATTTTTGAACTGTTTGAGCTGGATTCGTACCGCCCGACCGGAGAGACCACAGACGACACCGCGCCGGACGAACTGTTGAGCCGCTTCCGCGAATCATGCGTTGCCGCTGGCCTATTCGAGCCTGAAGAAGGGCCGCGATACGCCGATGTGGTGATGGGTCTGCTGTCCGCCAGCCCGTCCGCTGTACAGGATCGGTTCGTGGCCGTTGAACAATCCAACGATGGTATGGAGGCCATGCGCTGGTTTTACGACTACAGCGTGGCCAACAACTACGTCAAGAAAGCCGTACTCGACAAAAATCCGCGCTTTGATTCGCATGGCGTCACCGTGACCATCAATCTCGCCAAGCCGGAATTCAAGAACATGAAGAAGGCTGCAGCCGGCAATAGCGTGGCGGGTGGCTACCCTTCCTGCACGATATGCCATGAGAACGAAGGTTTCGCGGGCCGTGACAAGCGTACGCTGCGCACAGTGCCGGTCACGCTGGGCGGCGAACCGTGGTTCTGGCAGTTCTCTCCATATGGCTACTTCCACCAGCATGGCATTTGCGTCAACACCGAGCACACGCCTATGCACGTTGACCGCGATACCTTCGGCCATCTGCTGGACTTCGTTGACCGATTCCCCGGATACTTCCTGGGCTGCAACGCCGCTCTGCCGCGTATCGGCGGATCGGTGCTGGCTCATGATCACTATCAGGGCGGCGGCGAGCATCTGCCCATGCACAAGGCGGCCGCTTGGGCCACATTCCACATGAACGGCTATCCAGATGCCGTGGTTGAGATCCTCGACTGGCCGGGTACCGCCGTACGTGTGGTGTCTCGCAATCGCGATGCCATCGTGGAAATCAGCGATATGATTCGACCCGCTTGGCAGCAGTTTGACGATAGTGCAGCGAACATCGCCAGCCATGACGCGGATGGTAATCGTCAATCCGCCGTATCTCCAAGTGCCATCATTACGGATCGCGGGTACGAGATGAGCTTGATTTTCCGCAACAATGCCGTCAGCAGCGAATACCCCGAGGGAGTGTTCCACGCGCATCCCGAATTCTGGCCGATCAAGCAGGAGCCTATTGGCCTCATCGAAGCGCAGGGTCTGTTCATTCTGCCCGGACGTTTGGTCGATCAACTTGCCCAGCTTGAGAACGCCTTGGCCGAGGGCCAGCCGTTACCCGCATCGGTGAGTGAGTTCACGCTGGAATGGGACGAGCTGACCGCCGCACTGAACGGCAATCGTGACCGAGCGGCCATTCATCAAGCCGTTCATGAAGAACTTGGCAGCGTGTGCGAGCGTATTCTCGGCAATACCGCCGTGTTCAAAACCAAGGAGCAGACGGTCGCGTTCCTCGCTGAACTTGGGCTTACCCGGCAGTAATCGGCCCCGCGCTGATAAACCGCAGCACTATTTTCCGATGTTTGAGGAGAGGTAATGACTGATTTCGTGTTTCGCAACATCGACAATTCCGCAGGTTCCGCCACCATCAGCGACCACGGCGCGCATCTGCTGCGCTGGCGGCCGCTGAGCCAGGCCACGGATGTGGTGTTTGCACCTTCTTCGGTGGTGGTTGCTGAAGGTAGGCCGCTGGGCGGCGGTGTTCCGGTGATATTCCCGTGGTTTGGGCCCGGCTTTGCCGACGGCCATGGTCTTGGCAAAAAGCCGAATCATGGATTCGTTCGTACCAGACAGTGGCATCTCGATGCTGAGTCCTTCAGCAATAGCTATGCGCATTACAGCCTGACCGAGGCTGATGTGCCTTCCGATATGCTGCCTTGGTTCGAGGGGGATGCCGTGCCCAGTTTCCGTGCTGATTATGAGGTGCACGTTGCCGATACCCTTACCATGACGCTTACAGTGACCAACACTGGAGCCACGCCGTTCTCCTATGAAGCCGCACTGCATACGTATTTCCACGTCAGCGATGTCTCGCAGATTCGCCTCACCGGTCTTGAGCACGCACATTATGAGGATGCGACCAATGGTTTTGCGCCGTGTGAGCAGCCGGACGAGGCCGTGACGTTCGATGGCCCGGTGGATCGTGTATATGCCTCGACTGCCGCAGTGGAACTGCATGACGAAGGTTTTGGTCGCACGATTCATGTTGCCAAGTCCGGCTCTGCGCAAACCGTGGTGTGGAACCCCGCCGAACCGTACGGCGTGCTGGTCAATGATTCCGTCAACGAGGAATGGCGTCACTTCGTATGCTGCGAGGCCGCCGCATGCCGCGAACACGCGGTAAGACTTGAACCCGGCGAGTCCCATGCGCTCACCCAAACGCTCTCTGCGGCATAAACGAAAAGAGGTCCGCCATCGCTGGCGGACCTCTTTGTTTGGCTGCTTAGCTTACTGAGCTGATTCGGCGCCCTCGCGACGGGCGCGGGACACGGCGTACAGGCTGATGCCCGCGGCCACCGAAGCGTTCAGCGATTCGACGGACGAACTGATCGGAATGCCGGCAATCGCGTCGCAGGATTCGCGCACCAGTCGGCTCAGGCCACTGCCTTCCGATCCCAGCACCACCACGAGCGGATCGGTCTCAAAACCGGTTTCGCCCACGAGCTTGTCGCCACCGCCGTCCAGGCCGACTACGTAGTAGCCGCGCTCCTTCAGGCCTTCGATCGCCTTGGTCAGGTTCACCACGCGAGCCACCGGCATGTGGGCCGCTGCGCCAGCGGATACCTTCCATGCTGCGGCGTTCACCGAAGCGGAACGACGCTCGGGCAGAATCACACCGTTGGCACCGAATGCGGCTGCCGAACGAATCACGGCACCCAGGTTCTGCGGGTCGGTCACGCCGTCCAGCGCAATGAACAGCGGGCGGGCCGCGATGCGTGCGGCGGCCGAATTCGCAGCCTCCATGGCCTTTGCCTTCTTCTCGGCACGGTCGGCCAATTCCCTCAGAGAGGAGTACTGGAACGGATCGACCTTCAGGATCACGCCCTGATGGTTGCCGGAGCGGGCGATGCGATCCATCTCCAGACGGTCGGCCTCCAGCATGTGCAGGCCGTTCATGCCGGCGATCTTCACGATTTCGCGGGTGCGGTCGTCATGCTCGATGCGCGACATGATGTACAGCGTGGAAGAAGGTACGCCCACGCGCAGTGCCTCCAGCACGGAATTGCGGCCGTACACCAGATCCGAGGTGTCCGCCGAAGCGAACTTGTCCACTCGGCGGCGAGCCGCCAGACGCGGGTCGGCCATCTGCCGGCGTTCCGCCGCCTTCTTGGCCTTGTATGCCTTGTGGTAGACGCGGTCCTCGGCCTTCGGAGTGGGGCCGTAACCCTTCAGTTTGTTGCGATGCTTGCCACCCGACCCCTTGGTCGGTCCTTTTTTGATAGCCATAGGTGCTATTGTCCCAGCACCCCGCGCCAAAACGCGGCTATTCCGCCGTCGGTAGCCGGTAAGGTATTGAGAGTGAAGAAGCAGCGCATGATATTCGGACTGTCCCTGCTGTATTGGGGATTATGGTTGGCGATTCTGATTCTGTGGATGGGTCGCTTCGTGACGTCGTTCCTGTCGATCTACCTGGTCTCCGCGCTGCACCTCGGCGAAGGCGTTGTGGGCGCGGTCGTGGCCATGTACGGTTTCGGCGCCATCATCGGCTGTCTTTTCGGTGGCGCGCTGTCCGACCGGTTCGGCCGCCAGTCGATGATCATCATCGGCGAAATCGGCGCGGCCGCCGCTCTTCTGGTCGTCTCCGTCCTCGCCGATCCCGTGGCGTTGGGCGCGGCCCTGTTCGTATACGGCGCGTTCGCCTCGCTGCCCAGTCCAGCCATCGCCGCATACATCGCCGACGTGGTGCCTCCCAAGCGTCAACAGCGCGCCTATGTGTTGCAATCATGGGCCATCAATTTCGGGTATGCGATCGGCCCGATCGTGGCCAATCAGCTGATCAAGATCTCCTATTCGCTGATGTTCTACGTCGAGGCGGCGGTGATGATCGCCGTCACGATATTGCTGATCGTGTTCTTCCGCGAAGTGAGGCATCTGACGACTTCGGCGCCGGCGGCCCGCCCCGAGGGCGCCATGTCTCGCAATTGGCGGCGCGTGCTCACCGATACTCCATTCCTCGGCTTCTCCCTGCTGATGTTCGGCTACTTCCTTGTGTACTTCCAAAGCACCTCCGGCCTGCCCATTGCCATGACGGACCTTGGTCTGGGGTTGGGCGACTATTCGGTGCTGTTGACCATCAACGGCGGCATGCTGTGTCTGCTGCAGATTCCCGCCATGAAACTGTTCGCGCGCATGGGCAATTCGCGTGTGCTCGTGATGGGCCTTGCGGTGACCGCCATCGGCTATGCGGTGCAGGCTGTGGCCCATTCATGGGGCGGGTTCGCGCTTGCCGTAGTGCTGTGGACGCTGGGCGAGCTGGGCACGTTCCCCATCGCCACCACCACGGTCGCCGCCATGGCGCCCGCCACCGCCCGCGGCACGTACCAGGGCGTCTATAACGTGGTGTGGTCGGTGTCGATCGCATTGGCGCCGCTGATCGGCGGCTGGGTGATCGGCGGCTTCGGCGGGCGGATGCTGTGGATCGCCTGCACGGTGGTGTTGGTCGGCGTCACCGTGGGCCTGCGGGTCACCAAGGGTTCCCGAGACGCCGCCATGGCCGCCGCGATGGGTGCAGAGGACGATTCTCAGTAAGAACCGTGCACCCATCCGAACTGTTTCCGCACAAACGAACATGACCGAAAATGGCGGCATTCCGCGGCTCAGACGCTTTGCATGTTCGATTAGGTTTCCGAAATCCGCGCACGGTTCTCCGAGCCTTGATTTCAGTGCGCTGAGTTGCGGCGCATGACGTCTGTGGCGTACTATTATCCGTTGAAAGCGGTACTCGCCCCGCCGGATATCGGCCGGTCCAATGGAGGGTCGGCGCGTGACGGCGGAGCAGGGCACAGAGAAGTACTCCACCGCTGGAAAACCCGCATGAAGGGAGAAAGAAATGAAAGCCTATATTCAGCGACTAGGCCGCGCGCTGATGCTGCCCGTCGCCTGCCTGCCCGCCGCGGCGCTCTTCCTGGGCATCGGCTATTGGATCGATCCGAGCGGTTGGGGTGGCGGCAACGTCATCGCCGCCTATCTGTGCAAGACGGGTTCGGCGATCCTCGACAATCTGGGCTTGCTGTTCGCCGTTGGCGTGGCCGTCGGCATGGCCCGTGACAAGGACGGCGCCTCGGCCCTGTCCGGTCTGGTCGGTTTCATGACCATCACCACGATCATGGGCTCGGCCTCCATGTTCCTGGGCTTCGACGCCGAGAACCCGCCGGCCGCCTTTGCTCCTGGCGCCATCGGCAACAAGAACGTGTTCTTCGGCATCATGGTCGGCTGCGTGTCCGGTGCGCTGTACAACCGTTTCAGCAAGACCAAGTTGCCCGACTTCCTGGCCTTCTTCTCCGGCCGTCGCTGCGTGCCGATCCTGACCGCCGCGCTGATGTCGGTCATTTCCCTGGTGCTGCTGTTCGTGTGGCCGCTGGTCTACAACGGTCTGGTCGCCTTCGGCGAGTCCCTGATGGGTATGGGCGCGGTCGGCGCCGGCATCTACGCCTTCTTCAACCGTCTGCTCATCCCCACGGGTCTGCACCACGCCCTCAACAACGTGTTCTGGTTCAACCTTGCCGGCATTGATGACATCACCAAGTTCTGGAACGGTGTGGGCGGTCTCAACGGCACCACCAAGGCTGTGCTGGCCACCGGTGGATTCCAGCCGTGGGGCGAGTACGTCACCGGCATGTACCAGGCCGGCTTCTTCCCGATCATGATGTTCGGCTTGCCTGCGGGCGCGTTTGCCATCTACCGCTGCGCCAAGCCGGAGAACCGTCGTACCGTCGGCTCCCTGATGCTCGCCGGTGGTCTGGCCGCCTTCCTCACCGGTGTGACCGAGCCCCTGGAGTTCTCCTTCATGTTCGCCGCCTTCCCGCTGTACGTGGTGCACGCGCTGCTCACCGCCCTGTCGGTGTTCATCGCCGCGTCCTTCCAGTGGATCGCCGGCTTCAACTTCTCCGCCGGCTTCATCGATTGGTTCCTCTCGCTGCGTGTGCCGCAGGCGCATATGCCGTGGATGCTTATCGTGCAGGGCCTGGTCTTTGCGGTCATCTACTACTTCGTGTTCACGTTCATGATCAAGAAGTTCGACCTCAAGACCCCGGGCCGTGGCGATGGCGTTGACGATGAGGGCGCCGCCGCCGTGGCGGGCATTCTCGACACCGGCGCCGCCCCGGCCGCCGCGGTCTCCCGCGACAAGTACGCCGCGCTGGCCGCGAAGCTCTACGCGCTGCTTGGCGGCAAGGCCAATATCGTCGACATCGAGAACTGCGTGACCCGTCTGCGTCTGGGTGTCAAGGACACCGCCAAGGTGGATGTGGACGCCATCCGCAAGCTGGTGCCCGGCGTGAAGGTCATCGACGACAGGAATGTCCAGGTTGTGGTCGGCACGCAGGTGCAGGCTGTGGCCGATGCCATGGAAGAGCTGCATAAAGCCTAGCGCTTGGCGCTCTGTCGCTTGGTATGACGGATGGGTTGCGTGACGTCGACATGATCGGCGTCACGCAACCCATCCGTTATCGTCCATCATTGGTTTTCAAGGAGTCATTATGGGATTGTTCTCCGGTTTGTTCCACAACAGCGATGAGGCGGCGCCCGCCCCCGCAGCGACGTCGGTTCTCGCCCCATGCGATGGTGTCTGGGAGTCCATCGAGAAAGTGCCCGACGACACGTTCGCCGCCAAGATTCTGGGCGATGGGTTCGGCGTGGTGCCGTCCTCCGGGCTGGTCGTCGCCCCTGTTTCCGGAACGGTGACCACCGTGGCCGACGCCAAACACGCCGTGGGCATCACCACTCCGGGCGGTGTCGAGGTGTTGGTGCATATCGGCGTCGATACCGTGCAACTCAAGGGCGCGCCTTTCACGATGCTGGTGAGTGCCGGGCAGACGGTCTCAGCCGGCGATCCCATCGAGAAGGTCGATTTCGATGCGGTCAAGGCCGCGGGCAAAGCCACCGACGTCATCGTGGTGTTCACCAACCCGGCCACCATCGCCGCTTTGGATCTTACCGGTTCCGGTACGGTGGCCGTCGGCGCGCAAGTGGGCATCCTCGCCGTCAGATAAGCCGATTCGAGCTCGAGGCGCGCACGACGAGTTCCGGTGGCAACGAGATGTGCGTGGGATTCCCGGGCCCGATTTCGATGAGACGCAAGACCTCGGTGACGATACGCGCGTACGGCGGACGCACCGAGGTCAGGGCGGGCAGCGCGGCCGCAGCGATGGGCGAGTCGTTGTACCGCTCGACGATGTCCGCGCCCAGCTCGCCCGTCATGGCTTGACCAGTGTGCCGCCGGGTTATGGAATAATGGCATCGTACGCATCGGCTGCAATTGCGTCGATGCCCATAACCGCGCAGTCCTGCGCCGCCCGGGAGAGACAACCCGGTGCCGGCGCGAGGCTGACTACTCCGCGGCGATACCAAGGAGAACACCATGGATGATCGTAACGATCAATCCGCAAAGTCCGCGACCGCAACGAACGGGGTCGTGGAATCGGAAGAAGTGCGCGCACAGGAAGCGCTATTGGGGGATACTGATCCAAGTCTGACCAGCGTCGACGACGTGGCCAAAGCCCTGAACGTCGACCCATCCCACGGCCTGAGCGAGGAAGAAGCCAAGCGCCGACTGGCCAAATTCGGCCCGAACGAGCTCGCCAGCGCCCCGCCCGTACCGAAATGGAAGAAATTCCTGGCCCAATTCCAAGATCCGCTGGTCTACCTGCTGATCGCGGCCACTATTATCTCGGTGATCGCTTGGTTCATCGAAAAAGCCAATGCGCAGCCCGGCGCGGAAGGCGGCGAGGCGCTTCCGTTCGACGCCATCGTGATCATCTTGATCCTGATTGTCAATGCTGTGCTCGGCTACATGCAAGAAGCCAAGGCCGAGGCGGCCGTCGAAGCGCTCGCACAAATGACGGCCCCGCAGACTTCGGTGCTGCGCGATGGCAAGGTCATGCGCATCAACACCGCCGACGTGGTTCCCGGCGACATCATCGTCCTTGCCGAAGGCGACTCGGTCTCTGCCGATGGACGACTGGTCAACGCGGCCAGCCTGCGCATTGCCGAAGCCTCCCTGACCGGCGAATCCGTGCCGGTCGGTAAGAAGCCGGATACGCTCACCGAAGCGAAGGCCCTTGGCGACCGCGCCAATATGATCTTCAACGGCACATCCGTCACGCAGGGCACAGGCCGTGCCATCGTGACCGGCACCGGCATGAACACACAGGTCGGTAAGATTGCCGACATGCTTTCCGCCACCGAAGACGAGAAAACTCCGCTGCAGAAGGAGATGGATTATGTCTCCAAGATTCTGGGTATTGCGGTGTGCATCATCGCCGTCGTGGTATTGGTAGCGCTCGCCGTGCTCGAGGGCTTCAACGACGTCCATGACGTGATTGATTCTCTGCTTCTCGCCGTTTCGCTGGCTGTGGCCGCCGTACCGGAAGGCCTGGCCGCCATCCTTACCGTGGTACTGGCCCTTGGTGTGCAGCGCATGGCCGCCCACAACGCCATCGTCAAGAAGCTGCATTCCGTCGAAACCTTGGGCTCCGCCTCCGTGATCTGCTCGGACAAGACCGGTACCCTGACCCGTAACGAGATGACCGTGGAACGTGTGGTCACCCCATCCGGTGAGGTGCAGATCACCGGCACCGGCTACGCGCCCGAAGGCCGCATGGTCATGGCCGGTGGTGTTGATCCCGAATCCGATCAAGCCAAGACCATCGCCGATGAGGTTATTGCCACACTCGTGGCCGGCACACTGGCCAACGACGGTGAACTCCGTCAGGAAAACGGCAAGTGGGAGATTGTGGGCGACCCCACTGAAGTCTCACTGGTCGTTGCCGCTCGCAAGGTCAAGGCTGATCACAAGGTCAGCCGTTACACTCGCGTGGGCGAGATTCCGTTCACCTCCGAACGCAAGCGCATGTCCATCATCGCTAAAGACGACACCGATTCCGGCAAACTGACCGTGTTCGCCAAGGGTGCGCCGGACGTGTTGCTGAGCTACTGCTCGCGCATTCGCGTGGGCGGCCAGGTCCGCAAGCTCACCGAAGGTGATCGTCAGTCGATTCTGGCCACCGTCGAACGCCTCTCTTCCGAGGCATACCGCACGCTTGGTCAGGCCTGTCGACCGCTGGAAACCAGCTCGCTGGCCGATGTGCCGGGTGTCAGCGTAAATGCCGCGGGCCAGGTGGCCGACATCGCCGAACAGTCCGAGGCCATCGAAACCGACCTTATCTGGAACGGCATGGTCGGCATCATCGACCCGCCGCGCACTGAGGTCCGCGATTCCGTGGCCGAGGCGCACCGTGCCGGCATCCGCACCGTGATGATCACCGGCGACCACCCGCTGACTGCTGCCCGCATCGCCTCCGACCTTGGCATCATCGCCAAGGACGGCAAGGCCCTGACCGGTGACCAGCTTGATCAGCTGCCCGACGAAGCCGTGCTCGACAAGGCCACTGCTGAAGTGTCCGTGTATGCCCGCGTGGCTCCTGAGCACAAGCTCAAGATCGTCGAGTCCCTACAGCGCCAGGGCAACATCGTGGCCATGACCGGTGACGGTGTGAACGACGCTCCGGCCGTCAAGTCCGCGGATATCGGTGTGGCCATGGGCATCACCGGCACCGAAGTGACCAAGCAGAGCGCCAAGATGATTCTGGCGGACGACAACTTCTCCACCATCGTGGCTGCTGTGCGCGAAGGCCGCGTGATCTTCGACAACATCCGCAAGTTCCTGCGCTACCTGCTGAGCTCCAACGTGGGCGAGGTGTTCACCGTGTTCCTCGGCGTGGTGCTGGCTGGCTTCCTCGGCATCCGTCAGCCGGAATCCGTGGGCGTCGCCGTACCGCTCCTCGCCACGCAGCTGCTGTGGATCAACCTACTGACCGATGCGGCCCCCGCACTCGCCATGGGCGTGGATCCGCAAACCGACGATGTGATGGGTCGTAAGCCGCGTAAGATGACCGATCGTGTGATCGACGCCTCCATGTGGGGCGACATCATCTACATCGGTGTCATCATGGCCATCGTCACACTGATCGGCATGGATATGCACTTGTCCGGCGGCCTGTTCACTGACCGCTCGGTGGATGCCATCGGCCATGAGGCACAGATGACCGAGGCTCGTACCATGGGCTTCACGATTCTGGTGTTCGCCCAGCTGTTCAACGCGCTCGCCTCCCGCTCCCACCTGCAGTCCGTGTTCGTGGGCTTGTTCTCCAACAAGTGGCTGTGGGGCGCGATCGGCCTGTCCGTGGCGCTGCAACTTGTGGTGGTCTATGTGCCGTTCCTTAACGGCCCGTTCGGTACCGTTGCGCTCAGCCCGATGGCTTGGGTGGAATGCATCGGCCTGGCTGCGATTGTGCTCATCGCCTCCGAGCTGCGCAAGATTGTGTTGCGCGCGATGGCTAAGCGACAGTAACGCCAGCGGATAGCACCAAATAACAATAAGGGCGGGTCAAATCCTGTTGTAGGATTTGACCCGCCCTTTATATGCGGAACGCAGAACTACTAGTTGCTACCAGTGTCATCTCCGCTTGAGCTGTCGGCTTCTTCTCCGGCCTTCTTCTGAGCCTCAGCCTCTTCCTGAGCCTTCTTCTCAGCCTCAGCTTGTGCTGCCGCATCGGCGTCAGCCTTTTGCTTGGCCTGCATTGAAGCGTTCACGTCGGCCTCGGCCTTCTGCAGCTTGGAAATGGCGTTATTCACGTCGGCCTCGGACGGGTTGGAGCTGCTTGCCACGGTGTTCGCCTCGGTAATGGCGGTCTGCAATGCGGTGCGAGTATTCTCATCGGCCACGTTGCCGGCCGAGTTGTCCAGAATGCCCTGAGCCTGCGAAACGGCCGAGCTGAGGTTCGACTTCAGCGAGTTGGTGTTTGCCGTCTTCTTGGAAGCGTTGACGGCCTTGATGGCGCTGTTGATGGCATCCGTCTTATCGGCGGCGTCGCTGACCTTGCTCTGCATGTCTTCGGTCTGCTTCTTCAACTCATCTGCGCTGAGCTTGGAATCGCAGGTAGCGGTATCGGCCGGGGTGCCAGCATCCTGCACCGCTTGATTCAACGTGGTGATGGTGTTGACGTCGGCCACGTCACTGGTGGGCGTCTGCGCGCTGGTCTGACCGTTCGTGATGGCGGTGGTGAGCTTCTTCTTGGCCGAATCATACTGCTTGGCTGCTGCCTTGCATTCGACTAGCGCCGCCGCTTGGCTCACCTTGCTGCTGTTGGAATGCCACCAGAACAAGCCTCCGGCAATCAACGCCACGACCACAACCACGGCGATGACAATGCCGACGGTTCTGCCCGTGTTTTTCTTGCCGCCGCCTTGATGACGAGGCTCGTGTTCTTCGGGCTCTTCTTCATCGGCGAACTGATCGAGTGGTGGAATGGTGGGCGGTAGTGTCGCCGGCTGTGCGGGAGCCGCAGCCGGTACTTCGGACGGCTGAAATACCTGAGTCGCCTGCATATCTTCAGCAGGCATCGCCTGGGCTGGGGCTGCCGGCATGGCGACGGTCTGCCCAGAAGTGGCGCCGGTACCGTATGCCGGGGTTGTGGGCTGTCCAAACTGAATCGGCTGGAATGCTTGAGTTGCCGCAGTCGCGTCATATGAAGGTACAGCCTGCGTCGGCTGGGTCGGTTGCACAGGTTGGAATGACTGCGTTGCTTGTGTCGGCTGTACTGGTTGGAATGCCTGCGTCGGCTGCGCGGCTGGCCATACGGGTTGTGTGGGCTGCGCAGGCTGTGTTGCCTGAGTCGCAGGTGCTGGGGGAACCGGAGGCACTACTGGCTTGGATGGTTCTTCAGGGTGTTGGAAGTCGAATTGGAAACCGCCGTCACTGTTGGTCATAACATCTCCTTGGTGGTAAGCAAATGGCCGGCATGCGCCGGCCGAATGATGCGTTGTAGCGTTTAGTCCTTGATGTGCGCGCGATAGAAATTCTCGTAGGAGCGGCTTGGGGTAGGTCCACGCTGGCCCTGGTAATGGGAGCCGGTGCCTTGAGAGCCGTACGGGTGCTCGGCCGGCGAGCTCAGCTGGAAGAAGCACATCTGGCCAATCTTCATGCCGGGCCACAACTTGACCGGCAACGTCGATACATTGGACAGCTCAAGCGTAATATGCCCCTCGAAGCCAGGATCAATAAAGCCGGCGGTCGAGTGGGTCAGAATACCCAAACGGCCCAGTGAGCTCTTGCCCTCAAGGCGTGCGGCAATGGTCGGATTGAGCTTGACGTACTCCCACGTGGAGCCCAGTGCAAATTCACCGGGGTGCAGAATCCACGGTTCGTCAGGGGCCACTTCAAACTGTTCGGTGAGCGCTCCCTGATTTTCGGCGGGATCCACATAGGTGTATGCGTGATTATTGAACAGGCGGAAATAGCGATCCAGCCGTACGTCGATGGAGGCGGGCTGCACCATCTCCGGTGTCCACGGATCCAGAGAGATGTGACCAGCGGACTGAGCGGCGAGAATATCGCGGTCGGACAGCAGCATGAAAACTCCTTGCGGCATAACAAATATTGCTCCCCAGTCTAGCGCCCCGTGCGGAAACAGTATTAGAGCCGATACAGTAGCCGGCAGCGCCCAAGCGCAAAATTTTCAGGTTATTCTCAGAGAACCTCAGAGATAGACACAGAATCGAGTGGTTATATAAGAAATGTCAGCGAAGAGCTGATCAGGAGCCGCAGCAGCTCCCGACAATTGAACCCCTTTCTTCTTCTCTCTCCTTTCTCTCCCCGGCGGCAACTCCGCCGGGGTTCTTTTTTGCTTAGTCGATTCATCCTGCGGAATGACGACCACTCACGCGGTGGGGCGGTACACTGGGGCTATCGGCAGGGAGGGCGGTCCAGATGGCAAGTAATAACGAGGATTACGATTTCTTTGACGACGGACAGTACAACGGTTCGCGCCGCGCTCGCCGCGAACAGCAGTATTCTCGGGGGCGTGGCTCTGGTCGGCGTGCGATCAAGCTGAAAGTCGATAGCCCTGCATCCAAGTTGTTGCGGCGTATCGCATTAATTACCGGATTGCTGGCCGTAGTGGTGGCTGTCTTATCGGCGGCCCATGAGATTGCGCCCGAATCCATCGGCTTTTTGGTGAATGTGCGAGGTCGGTATATCGCGGGTACTGCGGCTGTGCTGATCGGACTTACCCTGATTCTGGTGATTTCGTCGCGTGTCACGATGCCGCGTCACTCCACGCATGGGGGAGTGGGCGCAGGCGGCATCGTCACATTGGTTCTGGCCACGGCTTGTCTGGTCGTGGGTGTGGCCGTGGGCGTACTGTTCCCACAGGGTTTGATTCATCCCGCCGTCAATGACAAAGCGCCGGTAGACAATACCGCACAAATGGAGCAAGGTATTGAACGGGCGGTTGGCGGCGCGTGCAAGGACGGGTGGCAAGGATTGGATGCGGGCGGTCTGCCTGGCATCACCACCGTGCAGATGTGTGCTGATTCGCGTGTTGCGTTCGTATCCTTTGACTCCGAGGCCTCGGCTGCGATGAGCCGGGCGCCAATCAAAAGCGAAATCACTGAATTGTTGGGCCAGCATGCCGACAACGAGAAGACGCAAGGCGACTGGCGTTTGCTGAATGGCAAGCGCTGGATGGTGTTCGGCGAGGCCGACAATATGACCGCGCTTCAGCAGCAGTGGGGTGGCACCCTCGAAACCATCGCCGCAGCCAAAGATGGCACGGACGGTGGCAATGCCGCAGTGTGACCGAAATCATGCCAGTTGAGCACTTCACAACAGCCGAACGCCGTATATTGTGGTGGTATGAGCAACGAAGCGAATGCAAGTCAGCCCTTAATCGGCCGTGAATCCACTGCCGTGCCTGGGCGTTTTGGCGAGCCGCTTTCAGTGGAATACAGCGTGACCTCGCGCGGCGGCTTCGACCAGCACCCCACTCATCCATTATTCCTATGCTTGCATGGCTGGGGCTCCAGCGAAGAAGACATGGCGGGCATCATGCGCCTCATCGCCCCCTACAACGATTTTGTAGCGTTGCGCGGCCCACTGGCACTTGCCAAGGCTCCCGAACACAGTGAAATGCCCGGCAACTACGCGTGGCTCCATGACGCTCTGCCGGTCGGCGATGATCTTGATTATGACGCGTATGCAGCCGCCACTGCCGTCGATCGGTGGGTGGCTGCCAACATTCCCGCTGACCGTGATGTAGTACCGCTCGGCTTCTCGCAAGGTGGTCTCGTCGCCGTGCATCTACTGCGCATCAATCCCGAACGCTATCGTGCTGTCGTATCGTTGTCTGGTTTCAACGCGCCCGGTCAAGTACCCGGCACCGCTCCCGCCGACGATCGCTTGGCCAATTACGATATCCCCGTGTTCTACGCCTACGGCAAAAACGATGGCGTGATTCCCAAGTACGAATTATTCGCTACTGCCGCTTGGCTTGAGGAGCATACGTGGCTCAAAACCAAGAGCTATCGCGGCCTCGACCATAATGTGAGTCTTGAGGAATTCGCCGATTTGCGTCAGTGGTTGCTGGATAACGACATCACGTCTGGCGTGCTGTAATACTTGCCATGATTCATGGCACTGGGTGGTGATGAAGCGATGCGGCCACACCATGTACAGTAATCAGACGCAACGGAGACCCGCACACACTCCGGTCATAGACTAAAGTCCCATGAGCGAAGTGAGTGCTGAAGAAAACCATGTGGATGAATCCCCGCGCGGCATTGCGGTGATGGTAGTAGTGGGCGTGCTTGTTGGTTTGTTGTCTGGGCTGTTCGGCATCGGCGGCGGTACCATCATCGTACCTACACTGGTATGGCTTGGCCTGACCCAGCGTCATGCGGCCGCCACTTCAATGCTGGCGATTATCCCTACGTCAGTATCTGGCGTGCTGTCTTACGCGGTCAACGGCAATGTCGATTGGATTGCCGCGTTGCTGGTGTTCGTCGGTATGTTTGTCGGCGGCCAGATTGGCTCACTACTACTGTCCCGATTGTCGGAAGTCGTGCTGCGTTGGGCATTCGTGGTGTTCATGGCATTCGTCATTCTCAGCCAGCTCATATTCGTGCCTTCGCGTGACTCCTCGATTGAGTTGAACCTCGTTACCGGCCTGTTGGTGGTGGTATTCGGCGTAATCGCCGGCATTCTGGCCGGCCTGCTTGGTGTGGGCGGTGGTGCCATTCTTGTGCCATCGTTATCGATTCTGTTTGATGCTTCGGATCTGATTGCTCGCGGCACTTCATTGTTGGCCATGTTCCCGAACGCCGTCACCACTACGGTGGCCAATGTTCGCCGGCGCATGGTGCATGCCAAGGTCGGATTGATTATCGGCATCGTAGCCGCATTGACTGCGCCACTGGGCACGTGGATTGCCGAGGCGATGACCCCACGCACTGGCGAAATCCTGTTCGCCACATACCTAACAGTGCTCCTCATCCGCAGTGTCTGGGTAGCCCTCAAAATCACGAGAAAGTAGCATCCTTGGCTCTCCCCTCAGAGAGGGGCGAGCCAAGAAATTTAGATGCCGGAATCGGCGTCAACCTGCATGACGTATATATTGCGCCTGAGCGAACGTGCTTGTGCACGGTTGATGTCGCCGGCCTCAAGCATGTCCTGAATCACACTGAGCTCAATACCGTAGCTCTCGCGCTTCACCTCTTCGACCTGCGTGATTGCCTCAGTGGTGCCGCTCATATTTGGCCGCGCCTGCAAGGAACCCTCGGCGCGACGGTAATCCAAAAGCAGCGCTGAACAATGCTCGGTGTTGTAGGTGTCGTTGCCCATCTCGTCCACCAGCCGGTCAATCACATGATGAATCGCTTCAACCTGCAATTCGCGTGTGCGGGCAAAAATCTGATCCTCGCTCACCAGCGGCGTGGTATGGCGAATCTTCGAGACGGTGCGCTTGGCGTAGTTGCTCACTTGGCGCTGCAACATGCGTGCACGTCCACGAATCTGCGATACCGCATGACCGGAAGTCGGATCGGTGGAGGTGTGGCGCAACGTATTCATGATCTGGTCAAGCATGCGCTCGCAAGCTTCCACATTCAGCTCCTGCGTGGCTGAATCCGCCGCCGGATGCGCCTTGGTTTCGGTAAGGCGGTCACGCACGAATTCCTTCTCCCAGTGCAGCGCTTCGATTTGCAGCTTCTCCAACCCCTGCGGGTCGGTTTCCCCGATGTGCTGCTGCAAGCGGCCGATACGCTTGGTGTACTGGTCGATGACCATAAGCACTGCACGTCGGTTCTCAGGCGTGATACGGCCAGTCAGTTCTTCCACGGTGGAGCGGAGCACCTCAATGGTGACCGGTATCATCTCCGCACCGGGATCGCGGTTGCGGTTCGGAGCTAGCAGCGGTAGCAGGAAGTTGGCTAGCAGCAATGTCACGATAATCACGCCGGAGGCGATGAAAATGAGTTCGTCGCGCATGGGGAATGCCGCGCCGCCCGCAATGTAATACGGGATAGTAAACATCAACGACAGCGTGATGGTGCCCTTGGGTCCGCCGAACGTCATCACGGCGGCCGACCTCCAGCGCTCAGGGGTCATTTTGCGTCGCATGCCGGTGTTCACGTCGCGGGCGATGCGCAGCATGGCGGTGATCCAGAGGAAGCGCAGCACAATCACCACCAAAGTGACGAGCAGAATAATGCCGATGAGCACGGTGTTGCTGATGTATGGGTCGGACCAGCTGGCCTGCATGGCTCGCGGCAGCTGCATGCCTAGCAGGATGAACACGGCGCCGTTGAGGGAAAAGCTCAACACTCCCCACACGGAGGAAGACACGATATTCGTGCGGGCCACGTTCGGGCCCACTCCGGTACGGTCGAAACGGATGAACAGACCGGCTGCCACCACTGCCAGAATGCCGGATACATTGCATTCCTCCGCACCTAGATACAGCAGGAATGGCAGGAAGAGTTCCATCAAAATACGGGTGGTGGTGGTCTCCCAACCGAGGGAGCGTACGGTCTCGAACACCCAGTTGGCGCATCCGGCCACCAGCAGACCGAACAGCGTGCCGCCAAAGAACGAGATCACGAATTCACCGGCGGCTTGGCCCACGGCAAAGTCTCCGGTGAATGCTGCAGCAAGTGCAAACTGGAAGCCGACGATGCCGGAAGCGTCATTGAATAGGGATTCGCCTTTGAGTACGCTGCGCTGACGTTGGGACAGTGAAGCCTCTTTGCCCAAGGAACTCACGGCCACTGCATCGGTCGGGCCGAGCGCCGCGCCTAGGGCCAGAGCGGAAGCCAAGGTAATCGAAGGCCATACGGCATGCAGCGTGAATCCCACTGCGGTCATCGTCACGATAGCCAGACCAATCGCCAGGGATAGGCTCAAATCCAACGTTTTCAGCAGGGCGGATTTGTCGATTTCATGCGCTTCGAGATACAGCAAGGGCGCGATGAACAGCACCATGAACAATTCCGGATCGAGCTTGGCATCCGGGAAGAACGGCAAGTAGGTGACCAGCACGCCCAGCACGATCTGCACCAGCGGCGTGGACACTCGCGGCACGAAACGACTGGCGAACGAACTCACTACCACTGCTGCGATAATGCACAGGATGAGCTCGAATACAGCCATGAGTGTCTCCCTTTCGTATATCACTCAAAGTATATGAGCATCGTTAGGAACACATTAAGCTTCAGGCCGAGTGTGGCTGAGTTCGTATCATCTCGCGTGTGGCATGCGGTTGGATCATGTCGTTTTGCGTGGGACACGATGCGGAAACTGGCGATTTTTTCGTGTTGTCCCACTTGACCGTGTCCCATTAGCAACATCAATCGATTGACATTCTTTATGTCCCACAAGCCCAAAACATGAAACGTTGGAATGTCGCCATTTTTTAAGGATGATGCTTTTCGCCGATTGAGAGGAGCGTGGGACATAATGCGAAAACCGGCCAAATTCACATCTTGTCCCACGGGGCAGGTCGTGTACTCGTCCAGATGGGACATATCTGCTGAAAGTCGTTGATGACCGCAAGCCACGCGGCATACACTCGTTCATATGGGGCATATGGGATATGACGAGATGATGCACGGCTCGCTAGAGCTCGCCAAAAGGGCCGCGGCAGCCGGCGATGTGCCGGTTGGCGCAGTGGTGGTGAACGCCGACGGCCAGATTATCGGGCGAGGATACAACACACGCGAGGCCGATGGCGATCCATTGGCACATGCCGAAATCATTGCCATGCGTGAGGCCGCCCGCGCATTAGGCTCGTGGAATCTCTCCGATTGCACACTGGCTGTTACGCTTGAGCCTTGCCCGATGTGCGCCGGCGCATGCATCCAAACCCATATCGGCACCATCGTGTTTGGCGCGTGGGACTCCAAGCTCGGTGCTTGCGGGTCAATCTGGGATATCCCGCGCGATCCCCATATTGGTCACGCCCCTGAAGTGCATGGCGGCGTGGCAGAAGCCGATTGCCAGACTCTCCTCAGCGCGTTCTTCGCTCATCGGCGGTAAATCGCTCAAATACTTACTTCATCCATCCAACACGCGGCACCAAGACAACATATTCTACTTCTTCTACCATCACAATCAGTAGTTCAATGCATTCCGTATACGTCGAAGGAGACACTATGGCCCAGAACACCGCCACCTTCACCGGTACCGCCGCTGACGGAACCGCGCTCACCGCCATCTATCTTGTACAGCCCGATGCCAACGTGGCAATCGGTCTGGTCGCTGCCGGCGATGACCTGCCGCGTATCATTCATTGGGGTCGCCCGCTGAGCAATCCTGAGACCTTGCTCGCTGCGTACGATGCGCTCAAGCCGCAGCGCGTTTCCGGTGCACTCGATGACACCGCCTGGCCGTCCATCCTGCCGACACAGGCCGAAAGCTGGATTGGCGAGCAGCGTGTGGTGCTGCGCCGCGACGGCATCGAACTCTTCCCCAAGTTCACCGTGACCGGTATAAAATTCGACGGCGTGGTGGCTGCTAGCCTCGATGCTGTGTCCGGCGACAGCTACACCGATGTGGCTGGACGTGCCCGTACCACTGGCCCGGCCAATGTGCCCGGCGTGGCAATCACTGCGCGCGACGAAGAGCAAGGCGTGGAACTCGAATGGCATCTCGAACTTCTGCCCGGTGGTTTGGCCCGTCAGAAGGCCATCGTGACCAACCTGTTCGGAGCAGAAGCCGGTGCCGAGGCCCCGCTGGAAATCGGCAAGATCGAGCTCGGCTTCCCCCTGCCCGAATCCGCATCCGAAATCCTGACCACCACCGGCCACCATCTTCGCGAACGCAGCCCGCAGCGTCAGCCGCTCACCATCGGACGTTTTGAGAAGCCGCAGCTCGCGGGTCGCCCTGATTTCGACGCCTCCCTGCTGCTTACCGCCGGCGTTCCCGGTTTCGGCTTCGAGCATGGCGAGGCCTACTCGGTGCACGTGGGCTGGAGCGGCAACTCCGTGCTGTCCGCCGAGCGACTGCCGTACACGCAGGGTGTGATTGGCGGCGGCGAGCTGCTGTTTGGCGGCGAAGTAACGCTTGATGATGCAGCCGGCGAAGGCCAGAGCTCTTACGAAACCCCATGGCTGTTCGGCTCCTTCGGCGATGGTCTGAACGAGATTGCCGCACGCTTCCACTCCTATGTGCGTTCTTTACACCCGCGCTTGTTCTCGCATGGCCGTCCGGTAATCCTCAACACCTGGGAAGCCGTGTACTTCGACCACAACTTCGATACGCTCAAGGCGCTCGCCGACAAGGCAGCCGCTTCTGGCGTGGAACGATTCGTGGTGGATGACGGTTGGTTCGGTTCTCGCCGCGACGACACCTCCGGCCTTGGCGACTGGCAGATTTCTCAGGACGTATGGCCCGATGGCCCGAAGTCCCTCAAGGCGCTCACCGATTATGTGCATGCCAAGGGCATGGAGTTCGGCCTGTGGTTCGAGCCGGAAATGGTCAACCCCGATTCCGACGTGGCCCGCAACCACCCTGATTGGATTCTTTCGCCCACTGCCGGCCGTCTGCCGCTGCAGGGCCGCACTCAGCAAGTGCTCGACCTGACCAATCCGGAAGCTTTCGATTACATTTACAGCTGCATGGATCAGCTCGTCGGCGAGCTCGGCATCGACTACATCAAATGGGATCACAACAAGCTGGTCACTGAGCCCGGTTCTCGCCGCTCCGGCCGTCCGGCCGTGCATGCGCAAACTATTGCCGTCTATGAGATTTTCAAGGGCCTCAAGACCGCTCACCCGGGTCTCGAAATCGAAAGCTGCTCTTCCGGTGGCGGCCGTGTGGATCTCGGTATCCTCGAATACGCCGACCGTATCTGGGTGTCCGATTGCGTGGATCCGGTCGAACGCGCGGACATCCAGCGTTACACATCACTGCTTGTGCCGCCTGCCATGATGGGCGAGCATGTGGGTGCCAGCCCCGCGCACTCCACTCGTCGTGAGACCAGTCAGGAATTGCGCATGGCGATGGCATTCTTCGGGCACATGGGCATCGAATGGAACCTGCTCAAGGAGCCGGACGATGCACTTGCCAAGCTGGCAGTGTGGGTGGCCGAGTTCAAGAAGCATCGTGATTGGTTCGCCATCGATACCTGCGTGCACGCCGACTCCAGCGATCCGGCCGTGCGCCTCGATGGCATGGTGATGCCGAACCGCAATGCTGCCATCTACCGCTTCACCCAGCTGACCACGAGCCAGACCTATCCTGCCGCTCCCGTGCATCTGCCTGGCCTTGACCCCAAGCGCAAGTATCGCATTAGCCCGCTCGACCCAAGCCTGGACCTCGAAGGTCTGACCAATGGTCAAAGCACCCTCGGTTGGTGGAACGAAGAAGGCGTAGTCCTGACCGGCGAAGCCCTGCAGCGCTACGGCATCCGTCCCCCGTCCCTCCACCCTCAGCAGGCAGTACTGTTCAAAGCTGTGGCGGAGTGACCTACCCAATATGCTTCACGATTACACGGCTGGCAGCGGCTTTGGCCCAGAGCTGCCAGTCGTGATCCATAATCGTGAACTTCACCGGTTGAGTTTGGCTATGCCGATAGAAGCGGATGCCGTCACGCAGCGAATCGGTACCAAGCTTCGCCAAAAATGCCGATTCGCCGGCGATCATTACATGCCCCGGCATAGCGATGTTCGCCACGGTGGCCACCAGCGATCCCAATCGGAAGCAAGTGCGGTGCACTAGCTGGGAGGCTTGCGGCACATGGGCTCTGGCATCGTGCGCAAAATCATCGAAGGTCACTGCGCGGCCGATGATCGCCGAATACTGTTCCGCAATCGAATCGTCAGTCAGGCATTGCGAACACCCGATATGCCCACTGGGGCAGCGCGGGCCCTCCGGGTCGATGAGCACATGCCCCACTAGGCCAAAACTCTTGTCCGGGTAACTGACCGGTTCGCCATGCACAGCCAGCGAATAGCCCACGCCCACGCCGATGGTCACTACGGCGAACGTATCCACGCCCACTCCCGGCCCGAACCAGGAGGCATCCACCAGCAGCGAATCGATATCGTTGAATACGCCACATGGCAATCCGGTGGCCTCGTACACCATTGCGCCTAAATCTGTGGTGCCCTCCCAGTGCAGGAATGGGGCGAACGTGACGATGGAATCATCGATCACGTGACCTCCGACCGCTACGCCCACGGCAGTGGGAGCGGGCAGGCCGGTGGCGGCGACATCATCAGAGCATTCACGAACCAGCGTGGCTATCGACGATGTCACATATTCTGCCGACTGATCAGCACCAATTGGTATCTCATGCCGGCCGGAAACCACCTCGCCATGCGCGTTCACGGCGGCCGACACAATGGATGTGCCGTGCACTTTGACGCCTACGAAGGTGCGTGCGTTCGAGCATAATACCAATGCGGTCTGCGGCCGGCCGCGACGATCCGAGCTCTCCTTGGGAGTAAACCGTTCAGGCAGCTTGCCTGTAGTTCCGGCCACAGCCGGCAGTTCTTCGATGACTCCGGCATAAATCAAATCGCTGGTAATGCGGGAGAGCGCACCTTGGCTCAATCCCAGCATCTGTGCCAATGTGGTGCGCGCAATCGGCCCATATTGGGCGATGGCTGCCGCCACACGATGCGTATGCTCGGATCCGGAAAACCATTGCGGAATCGCATTGGCGTCAGACATGCTTAAGCCCCCTTTGCATTATTTATTGCGTTAATCACAAAATACCGCGCTTTTTGTTTCTTACGCAATTGGGCTCGCTGGCGCTGGGAATGAAATGGCGAAATCGTTACTTTTGAAAGTGGAAGAGCCGCCGGCGCTGAAGCCGGAAGGCAAGAGATAAAGGAGTCAACAATATGCTGTCCGATTCCCCACATTCAACGCCTAGACTGAAGCGTCTGGCCGTGCGCACTGCTGCTGTGGCGTGCGCTATCGCCGTCGGCTTCGGCCTGGCAGGCTGCGGATCGAGCACCGCAGGTACCGTTACGCTGGATTTCTTCCAGTTCAAGTCCGAGGCTGCAGACCAGTTCAAATCCATGGTCGCCGACTTCGAAAAGCAGAACCCGACCATCAAGGTCAACATCAACAACTCTGCCAACGCCCAGACCGATCTACGCACCCGTTTCGTCAAGAACCGCGTGCCGGACGTAATCACCTTCAACGGCGACATCAGCTTCGGCAACTTCGCCGCATCCGGTGTTTTCTACGACTTCACCGACGAGCCCATCGTGGACACCCTCAACCCCGGCATGGTGCAGATCGCCAAAAACCTGGTGCAGACCACCGATTCCTCCAAGAAGCGCCTGTATGGTCTGCCCTTTGCCGGCAACGCCTCCGGTTACATCTACAACAAGGCGCTGTTCCGCAAGGTAGGTCTCGACCCGGAGAACCCGCCGACCACGTGGACCGAGTTCACCGACATGCTCAACACCTTCAAGGACGCCGGCATCAATCCGTTGCAGGGCACAGTGGCCGACGCCTGGACCACCCAGGCCCCGCTCGCCTCGCTGACCGGTACGCTGGTTCCCGAGTCGAAATACACCGAGCTCAAGCAAGGCAAGACCACATTCCAGGAACTGTGGAAAACCGCAGTCGAGAAGGAATCCGAACTCTTCACCTACTCCACTGCCGATACTGGCGTCACCTACCAGCAGGGCACGCAGAACTTCGCCCAAGGCAAGGCCGCAATCATTCCGCTCGGTACCTACGCCATTCCACAGATCCTGCTCATCAACCCGGACATTGAACTTGGTTTCGCCCAGATGCCGGCCACCGATGACGCCAGCGAACAGATCCTCACCGCAGGCGACGATGTGATGCTGACCATCGGCGCAAACACCAAGTACCCCGAAGAATCGATGAAACTCGTCGAATTCCTCATGCAGAAGGATCAGCTCGACGCCTACGCCGATGCGCAGTCCGCCATCACCCCGCTCAAGGACACCTACTTCGGCAATGAGGCGCTGGAAACTGTGCGCCCGTTCTTCGAGGAAAACCGAGTGGCCGACTTCTGCGATCACTACATTCCTTCGTCCATCAATATCGGCGGCTACCTGCAGACCATGGTGACCTCCGGCAACACCGACCGCTTCCTGAACCAGATGCAGACCGAATGGGACAAGGTCCAAGCCAGGACCTTCGAGTGATCGGTAGGAGAGGAGAACATCATGTCACACGCAACTGCAACTAAGACCGCTGCTCCGGCCGCTAAGTCCGCTGCCAAGAAACCCGCCAAGAAGAAGGTTTCCGCCTTCTCCACCCGCAAAGTGGACCCCGCCTATTATTGGATGGCGGTTCCGGCGGCCATCATCTTCGCTTTCTTCCTCTACCTGCCATTTCTTGACGGCGTAAAGTATTCCTTCACCAATTCGCAGGGATACGGCGACTACAAGTTCATCGGCCTGAAGAACTACATCGCTCTCTTTCAAGACAACCGTGTGGGCCACGCCTACCTGTTCACATTCTTCATCGCCATTCTCATCACAGTGCTGATCAATGTGATCGCCTTGTTCCTATCGGTGATGCTGAACTCGAAGATCGCCTTCAAAAACGGCTTCCGTGCCATCTTCTTCATTCCCTACACCCTCTCCGTGCTGGTCATCGGCTACGTGTTCAAGTACATCTTCATGAACCCGTTGCCCGAACTTGGCAAGGCACTCGGCATCAAGTGGTTGTCCACCTCGCTGCTGACCAATGAGCAGCTCAGCTGGATCCCGATCGTTTTCCTCGCCGTCTGGCAGGGCATCGCCTACTCGGTGCTCATCTACCTCGCTGGTCTGCAGACCATCGACGACGAAATCTACGAGGCCGCCGCCATTGACGGCGTCAATCCCTGGCAGAAGTTCTGGAAGATCACCTTCCCGCTGATCGGACCGTTCTTCACCATCAACCTCGTGCTGTCCATGAAGAACGCGCTCGGTACCTTCGATCAGGTCGTCGCCTTGACCGATGGTGGCCCGAACTCCGCCACCGAAACCGTCACCTACCTCATTTGGAAGGGTGGCCTGACCGGTGGCGAGTACGCCTACCAGACCGCGAACGCCGTGCTCTTCTTCATCGTGCTGGCGATTATCGCCTTCGTGCAGCTGCGCATTTCCCGCAGCCAGGAACAAATCTGATTTAGGGGAGGATAAGAAATGACTACTGCAACAGTTGCTCCGTCCAAAGCCGGTAAGCCCGCCAAGTTCCGCAGGGATCACCGCATCAACTGGTGGCTGACCGCCGCTGTGGCAGTGCTGAGCCTGACCATTCTGATCCCGCTCTACTTCACCATCGTCACCGCGCTGAAGACCCCGGCCGAAGCCGGCACCTTCGCTCTGCCCACCTCGTGGCAGTGGCATAACTTCGCCGACGCCTCCGCCAAGGTCAACTACCCGAAGGCCGCGCTCAACTCCGCGATTATCACGGTGGCCGCCGTGGTGCTCACCCTGCTGACCAACACCTTCGTGGCCTACGCCGTGGCCCGCAACATGGATAAGCGCTTCTTCCGCTTCCTGTACTACTTCTTCATCGCCGCCATGTTCGTGCCGTTCCCGGTCGTCATGCTGCCGATTGCGAAGCAGATGGGCTCCCTGCATCTGGACAACCAGGTCGGCCTGATCATCCTGTACACGGTGCTCGGCTTGGGCACGAACCTGTTCATCGCCACGGGCTTCATCCGTTCGATTCCGGTCTCGCTGGAAGAGGCGGCCCGCATCGATGGCGCATCCACGTGGCGCATTTTCTGGACCATCATCTTCCCGCTGATGAGCCCGATTAACGCCACCATCGCCATTCTGACCGCGCTGTGGGCCTGGAACGACTTCCTCCTGCCGTTGATCATTCTGACCGACCAGTCGAATCAGACCATCCCGCTCGCCCAGTACGTCTTCAGCTCGCAGTTCGCCACCAACTACCCGATGGCATTCTCCAGCTACCTGATGGCCATGGCCCCGATCCTCATCGTCTACATCTTCGCCCAAAAGTGGGTCGTGGGCGGAGTGATGAGGGGCGCTGTGAAGTAGTGCGGCTCCACCCAAGCCTCCTTCGGTTTCCGCCGAGGGAGGCTTTTCCATATCGCCTATTCCCGCTCTGGTCCACTGGTCGCGCCGGGCTCGACCACCACAGGCACGGTTGTATGAGGATCGTCCAAGGTCTTCCCCTCAACCAAATCCAGTGCCTTGCGCGCGGCAATCTGTCCGATTTCGCGCGGGGGAGTTGGCACCATGGTGCTTAATCCAATGGATTCCGCCACGTCGGACCCATCAAAGCCAAAGACCGAAACGTCTTCGGGGATTCGTACTCCGACTGCCTGCAACTCATGTACCACGCGCAATGCGTAGTAGTCAGACCACACGCAGATAGCGGTCGGCCGCTCAGGCTGCGCGAGCATGGTGGCGATGACCTGTTTGGCCGAGCGCGGTGATTCCGAGTCGATGAAGTGGATGCCGCAGTCGGTGAGGCCAAGTGAGACTATCTCATCTTTGTATCCGCGTGCGCGTGCATCGAATCCCCATTCCTTGCCGGTCAGCGGATCGGTGCGCCCCACATAGCAGAAACGACGATGCCCGAGGGCCGCAAGATAACGCACTGCCATGGCTTCGGCTGCCTCGTCATCAATGGCCACGGAGGCTTGGCAGCAGCTGATATACGGCGAGTTCACCGAGACGATGGGCATACCCATGCTGGCTAACGTGTCGGCTTCCTCATCGGTGGCGGAAAATCCGGATACGATGAGGGCGTCGGCATTGCGATTGGCCGGTAACCGTGTAAAGAATTCCGCACGCTCCTCGACGCTGCCGGCTCGGTATACGGTCAAGTCATAGCGTGCGCGGCTCAGTTCGTCATACAGCCCGTCGAATAATTCGCCCATGAACCAGCCGGCCAGCCGTTCGCGAGCCAGCATGGCAATGCGATTGGTGCGTCCGCTTGCCAGCGCCGCCGCCGAGCGAGACGCGGTGTAATTCAGCTCTTTGGCCACTTTCAGCACCTTATCCCGCGTAGCTGCTGCTACGTGATCCTTACCTCGCAAAGCGCGGGATGCGGTAAAAGTTGAGACTCCGGCCGTGAGAGCTACGTCGTTGATGGTCGCGCGTTTCATGGTGAATGGGTGGCCGCCTTGTGGCTGTTACCCGGTCGTCCTTTCTCTGGCTGGTATCTGTTGTTTCGCTATTGCAATAATGATATGTGCATCATCAATGCGGACGTTGTCGATGTTTAATCTCGAGGTGCTGGGCCTGTGGTGCCGCGCAACATGAGCGTCGTGGGAACAACGATGCAACTTTCTGTCAGAATTTCGCCTCGTGATAATCGGATTGCGGCATCTGCCGCTAATGCTCCGTAGGACCGAGGGTCGTGCCGAACGGTTGATATATTGAGCGCTTGTGCCATTGGCCAGTCATCGAATCCGATGACAGATATGTCCTCAGGTACGCGGAATCCGTATGAGTGAAGCGCATGGATTAGAGGAATGGCATTCTCGTCGCTGATGCAGCATACGGCGGTTGGGCGAGGGGAGAGTGCGAGCAGGCTACTGAGTGCCTCTGCTCCGGCAAATTCGTTGTCCTGTACTGCGATGATGTATCCGTCGGGCAAGTTGAGTCCCTCAGCCGCCATGCCAAGACGGAACCCTTCTATACGTTGGTCAGCTTCCCATATGAATCCGTTACTGGCTTGCTGCTTGCAGATAAAGGCGATATTGCGATGTCCCAGTCCTGCGAGCTGATGAACGGTTTGTCGCATTGCTTTAATTTCGTCTACGCCGATGGAAATCATATCTTGCTGTTCCGTAAGCCCGATGGTGTTGACACCGATGACTGGCATACCGAGTTGTTCTAAGGTTCGCCTCTCTGTCTCGCTGATGTCGAAGGAGGAGATGATGACCGCGTCTGCGTTGCGCTTCACTGGCATTGAGGAAAAGAAATCGCGTCTTTGATCGGCGTTTGCAAGTCGGTATGATAGCAAGTCATATCCTTGGGATGCGAGCACGGAATATACGCCTTCGGCTAGTTGTGAACTGAACCAGCCAGCCAGTGAGTTACCTACGGTAAGTGCTATACGATTTGTCTTTCCCGTTCGCAGCATGGAGGCTGTTTTTGATGCTGAAAACCCCAACTTTGCACATGCATCAAATACCTTTTGCCTAGTAGTTTCCGATATGCGGTCACGTCCGTTGATTGCACGAGATACGGTCGCCGCAGAGACTCCAGCCTCCTTGGCTACTTCATAGATTGTTGGTTCGCTCATGGGATCTCCTACATTGCGTAATCGATTGTATTGTATCTGGATTTTGAAGTTAAAGTCGCCATTGGTGTGGTGCAAGATTGACGGGTTCCGCAAAAAGATGTACGATGTGCGTAATCGATATCGCAAATGTATTTTATTGCTGCCGAAAAAATGGTGACAATAAAGAGAAATATCGATTGCATATGATGAGGGTATAAGGAGGTAACCGATGAATAGGATTATGCGTAACAGCGGCGCGGTGCTTGCTGCGATATTTATCGCTGGAAGCCTGACTGCATGTGGTCCTGGCTCGGCAAGTAGCTCACGAAGTGATACAAATCCTACTGATGTCAGCACTGATTTAGGTAATAAAAAATATGAGCTGACTTTGTGGGATGGAGCGGGTCTGAAGACTGTAGATGAGGCGCTGATTGCCGGGTTCGAAGCGAAATACCCAAACATCACCATCAAAGGACAATATGATCCGGATAATGTCTCTGGACAAAATGGCCCGCGTGTGATTTCAGCAAAAGATGCGCCGGATATCGCCCGCGTCACCGACATGAATTCAGCGGTTCGTGGCAACCATTTGGTGTCTTTAGAGGCATATGTGGATGCGTACGGCTGGGATGTTCCCGATTCGCAGACTGAATTGTATCGAGTGGATTCAAATGGCAAGCTCGGCAGCGGTGATTTGTACGCATTGCCGAACTCCTATTCGGTGACTGGCATTTATTTCAATACCAAGCTTGCCGAGCAGCTAGGTATTGATGCAGCTCCTACCTCTGTCGAGGAGTTTGAGGCGGATATGCAGACAGCCAAGGATGCCGGCATACTGCCGATGATGACATATGCCAAGGATGGCGGTACCTCTTTTGTCTTTCAGGCGTTAATGGCTAATAACAGTTCTGCGGAAGATGTGCAGAATTGGATTTTGCAGAAATCTGGTACCTTCGACAATCAGGCGGCGCAGGACGCTGCGTCCACCTTGCAGGATTGGAATAACAAGGGATATATGCCTGAAGGTGTTAACGCAGTGGATGCCTCTACTGCTCTGAGCAGGTTCTGCAATGGTGAAGGACTATTTTTCCCGAGCGGTAATTGGAATCTGGATACTGTGGCCAAAGCGCTGGGTGATGATGTTCAGTTCTTTGCTTTCCCGGGTGCCACCAGTGAAGATGAGCCGAACGTTGCTGCTAATGCAGGTGCATTTTATGGTATTCCGGTGAATGCTAAGAACCGTGATGCTGCTGCGGCGTTCCTCGATTATACGCAAAGTGCCGAAGCGCAACAGATTATTGTTGACAATTCTGGCTATTTGCCAAAATCATCTACTTTGGATCTCAAGGCGAATAGCGCATTGCAGCAGAGTATGTTTGATGCCTATGCCGACGTGCTGATGAGCGGTCATACTAGCGATTTCATTAATAATGCTACTGCGGGAATGCAGTCAAGTGGGCTAATCCCTAACTTCCAGTTACTGCTGGATAACAGCATCACGCCTCAGGAATTCACAAAGAATGTGCAGGCGCAATATGACAAAGAAGCGAAGCGGTAGAAACAGCTTCAACTTATATGCCGCTTTCGCTAGCGACGCTTGATTTGAGGAGAGTCAACCTATGATGATGGCAGGACCGTACGCGGGAACTTTATCGGATTTGCCGACTGTCCGCGACGAAGTAACATGTTCGATTAATGCGGAGAACCCAACGGGAGCCAAGGGTTTTGGTTGCCGTGAAACTGGTCCGTTGGGGCCGTCGCGCAAGGGAAAGCCGTGTTTGAATGACATTGCTCCCGGGCAGTCTGTGACATTGGCAGATATTGAAGGCCCCGGTTGTATTCGGCACATGTGGTTTACCGTTACGGATCGCACCAGTGACGCTGATCGATACGTTCTGCGCGATGCGGTGCTTGCCATCTATTGGGATGATGAAAAGCGACCTTCTGTGGAATGTCCCCTAGGAGACTTCTTCTGTTGCGGCTTTGGACAAAGTTGCGATGTATTCTCAGAGCCTATTGTGGTGGCGCCTACACGAGGCATGAATTGTTATTTCACGATGCCGTTTCGTAAACGGGCGCGTATCGTAGTGCGCAATGACCACGCTCATGCTATTCCGGCTTTGTTTTATCAGATTGATTATGCATTGGGTAATGCGTATTCCTCCCGTGAAATGGCTTATTTCCATGCGCAATGGCGCAGACAGCCAATCACTACTTTAGGCGAGGACTATGTAATTCTCGATGGAGTCAGCGGACGGGGCCATTACGTCGGCACATATCTTGCTATTTCTACGTTGCAACGATATTGGTGGGGTGAGGGAGAGATTAAATTTTTTCTAGATGGCGATAACGATTATCCCACAGTGTGTAGTACCGGTACCGAAGATTATTTTGGCGGTGCATGGAGCTTCGCTGAGCAGCGAGATGGTCATACGCGCGAGCGTACTTTTTGTGCCCCATATGTAGGATATCCATTTTATTCTGTGCGCGATGGGGCTATAGCAAACCAATATCATGACGATTATTGTCCACCTATGCGTGGCTTGTACCGATGGCATATTCCTGATCCCATCAGGTTTGATAGTGAGCTTAGAGTCACGCTTCAACAAATTGGTTCAGGATATGAAGGTGCATTTGAGCGTCAGGATGATGTGTCTAGCGTGGCGTACTGGTATCAAATTGAGCCACATTCAATTTTTCCCGAGCTGCCCGAGCCTTCGAAACGTCATCCTAGGTGAATGAATAAGCGCTTAGGTATTTTAAGGGACCGATGTCGCAATTTCGCGAGAAGGAAGTGCTTGCCTATGGGGAACGTCAAGCCTTCCTCATTTCTTCGGGAATCGGCCATTTGTTTGCGTGTTGCGGATTTGACGAACCGGTTCGACATCTGTTATCCTCATGCATAAGCGCTTAGCAAATACGCTAAGCCGAGATAGCCAAGGAAGACATAGCCGGGATCGCCCGGAAGGAAGAAAGGAATAATCAATGAGGATCGAACGAACCGCCAAAACCGTTATTGCCGGTCTGATGTCTGTGGCATGCCTGGCATCCGTCGCCGCTTGCGGCCCGGGCTCGTCCAGCAACAAAGCCAACACCGAAACCGAAGCGGTGAGCACTGATCTTGGCGATACCAAGTATGAGCTCAAGCTGTGGGACGGCGCTGGCCTGAAGACCTTTGATGACCAGCTGATCGAAGCCTTCCAGAAGAAGTACCCGAACATCACCATCAAGGCCACCTACGATCCGGACAACACCTCCCAGCAGAATGGCCCGCGCATCATCTCCGCCGCCGACACCCCGGACATTGCCCGTATCACCGACATCAACTCCGCTGTGCGTGGCAACCATGTCGTCAATCTTGACGCTTACGCCGATGCTTACGGTTGGAAGCTGCCGGATTCCCAGACTCAGGTCTACCGCGTGGGCTCCGACGGTAAGATCGGTTCCGGCAGCCTCTACGCAGTGCCGGACGGTGTCTCGATGACCGGCCTGTACTGGAACAAGAAAGTCGCCAAGGAACTCGGCATCACCGAGGCTCCGGCCACTGTCGAAGAGCTCGAGGCCGATATGAAGAAGGCCTCCGACGCTGGCAAGCTCGCCATGATGATGCCGGCCAAGGAAGGCGGCACTTCCTACATCTACCAGGCATTGCTCACCAACTATGAGGGTCGCGATACCGTGCAGGATTGGATTATCCAGAAGGATGGCGCCACCTTCAACACCGACGGTGCCGTGAAGGCTGCACAGAAGATCAAGGACTGGCAGGATGCCGGTTACTTCTCCTCCGACGCGCTCGCCCTTGACGGTTCCACTGCACTGAGCCGCTTCTGCAACGGCGAAGCCCTGTTCTTCCCCTCCGGCAGCTGGTACTCCGCCTCCATCAACGATGCACTTGGCGATGACGCCGGCTGGATCGCCTTCCCCGGCGAAAAGGCCGATTCCGGTTCTGCCGCAGCCAACGCCGTGACCGCTTTCGGTATCCCGGCCAACGCCAAGAACAAGAACGCTGCAGCCGCCTTCCTCGACTTCCTCCAGTCCGACGAAGCCCGCCAGATCGCAGTTGACAACGGCTACCCGCCGGTCGGCGAAGGCGAGACTCCGAGCACCGATAACCAGCTTCTCGGCCAGGTCCTTACCGCCTACGAAGGTCTGGTGAAGACCGGTAACACCACCGACTACATCAACAACGCCACCGCAGGTATGCAGGCCAGCGCCATTATCCCCGGCTTCCAGTCCCTGATTGACGGCACGATGACCCCCAAGGCATTCGTCGAATCCATTCAGGCTCAGTACGAGAAGGAAGCCAAGTAACCCTTGCACTTACCGGGCGGAGTGTTCTTCCCTTTTTCCCGCTCCGCCTGGTTCCTTCCCATCGCGCGCACGACGTTGTGTGCGATGTTCGATTCCCAGTTCACACCAAACCAGCAAAGCGTGGTGACAATCATGGATTCCCATAAGGCAGCCAAGGCGGTCAAGCCCAAGCGCAATATGTCCCTCGGTCTGGTCAGCCTGCTTTTCCTCGCTCCGGCGCTTGTGTTCTACATCGCCTTCGAGTTGTGGCCGATCATTCAGACCATCTGGTACTCGTTCTACGAGTGGAACGGTATCGATGCTAGCACCTTCATCGGTGTCGAAAACTACATCACCGTGTTCACCGACCCCGATCTGTACGGATCGATTCTGCACTCCTTCTACCTGATCATCTTCTTCTCCATCATCCCGATTGTGCTCGGCCTGATCATTGCCGTGCTCATCAAAGACATGAAGTCCAAGGTCGGTCGTTCCTTCGCGCAGGTTTGCCTGTTCCTGCCGCGCGTTATCCCAGGCGCTGCAGCCGGTGTGGCCTGGACCTGGATGCTGGCCGACAAGGGCACCGCCAATCAGCTGCTGCGCGCAGTAGGCCTCGGCGACTTCGCCCACGTGTGGCTCGGCGACCAATCCACCTCCCTGAACGCGGTAGGCGTGATTGGTTTCTGGTTGCAGCTCGGCTTCTGTGTGGTGCTCCTGCTCTCGGGCATCGGCGGCATCGACCAGTCCCTGTACGAGGCAGCAAGTCTTGACGGTGCCGGCTGGTGGCGTCAGCTCTTCTCCATCACGTTGCCTGGTCTGCGCGGCCAAATCGGCGTATGCCTGACCATGACCATCATCTCCGCGCTCGCCAGCTTCGACGTGGTGTACATGTCCACTCAGGGCGGCCCCGGCACCTCCACCATGGTGCCCGGCGTGCAGGTCTACCGCTTGGCCTTCACCCAGCAGAGCGTTGGCTTGGCCTCCGCGCTCGCCGTCACCCTGATGATTCTGGTGCTGCTGGTCGTCGGACCTCTGCAGCGTCTGGTCAATGGAAAGGAGCAGTGACCATGCAGCAATCCAAAGCCGTTCGCATCACCGGCACGGCGATGCTCGCTCTGACCGTCCTCTTCTGCGTACTGCCGTTCTTGAGCATGCTCTCCGCGGCATTGCAGCCGCAAGGTTCCATGCCCGAAGGTATCCAGTTCACTGCCCACCCGCACTGGGAGAACTTCATCGACGCCTGGAACATGGCAAACATCACCCCGCTGCTGCTCAACAGCTGCATTCTGGTGATTGTGGTCGTGCCCTGCGTGGTGATCTTCTGCTCGCTCGGTGGTTATGCCTTCGCTCAGCTCAAGGTGCCGTGCAAGGGCCTGATCTACGTGCTGTTCCTCGTCGGTCTGACCATTCCGTTCGAAACCTTGGTCACTCCGCTGTACTACGAGATCAGCGGCATGGGCTTGCTGAATACCCGTCTTGCCCTGATCCTGCCGCTCATCGGCCTGAATATTCCGTTCGGTATTGTGTGGATGCGCTCCTGCTTCGAGCAGATGCCGCGTGATCTGATCGAAGCCGCATCCATCGATGGTGCAGGCCATCTGCGCACGTTCCGTTCCATTCAGCTGCCGTTGGCACTGCCAGCCATCTCCTCGCTCGGTATTCTGACCTTCCTGGCCACCTGGAACCAGTTCCTGTTGGCTGTGGTGTTGGAGAACGACCCGAACAAGCGCACGATGGCAGGTGCCCTACAGTCGTTCGTTGGCCAGTATCAGACCGACGTGGTGCTGCTCAACGCGGGCGCACTGCTCATCATGGCACCGACGATGATCCTGTTCATCTTCCTCCAGCGCTACTTCATCCGCGCCATGCTTGCCGGCTCGGTCAAGGGCTGATCCGAAGGCAAGAGGATGTATGGTATGGCCGCCGGAACAGTGTTTCGTGCGGCCATACTGGTAAAACCATACGTGCCGAGCAATCGGACAGGGGAACGATATGACTTTCACCAACAATGACTGGTGGCGCGACGCCGTCATCTACCAGATTTACCCTCGCTCATTCAGCGATGCCAATGGAGACGGCAACGGTGATCTCCAAGGCGTGATCGATCGTCTCGACTATCTGCAGGCGCTCGGGGTGGACGCGCTCTGGCTTTCTCCATTCTATCCATCGCCGCTGGCGGATGGAGGTTATGATGTTGCCGACTATTGCGATGTGGATCCCCGCCTTGGCACACTCGATCAGTTCGACGAATTAGTGGCCAAAGCGCACGAACGCGGTATCGGCATCATCGTGGACATCGTGCCGAACCACACGTCCGATCAGCACCGTTGGTTCCAAGAGGCCCTGGCTCAAGGTCCGGAATCGGAAACGGCACAACGGTATGTGTTCCGGCAGGGCAAGGGGGAGCACGGCGAATTGCCGCCTACCAACTGGCTGAGTAACTTCGGCGGTTCCGCATGGGAGTCGTGTGGAGACGGCTGGTACTACCTGCATCTGTTCGCCAAGGAGCAGCCGGACCTCAATTGGGACAATCCCGAGGTGCGGCATGAGTTCCTGCGTGTACTCACATTCTGGTGCGATCGCGGCGTGGACGGTTTCCGCATCGATGTCTCGCACGGTCTGGCCAAAGACCTGCGTGAGCCGCTGCGCGACCGTATCGACCCGACACTGATGTCTCCACAGGCTACCGATGGTTCCGATCCGCTCTGGGACCGCGACGCCGTGCATGATATCTACCGTGAATGGCGCGACCTGTTCAATCAGTACATGCCAGCCAAGTATGCGGTCGGCGAATCGTGGTCGCCATTCACCACCCGTATTTTCCAATACGCCAAGCCTGATGAACTTGGTGCCGTATTTGACTTCTCCATGTCAAAGGCCGCCTGGAATCGCGAAGAATACCGCACCACGATTGAGCGCACGCATCGCTATGCTCTCGCTGCCGAAACCGCCCCCACCTGGGTGCTCGGCAACCACGATGTGCCACGTATCGCCTCGCGTCTCGGACTGCCGAGCGGTGCAAACATCGAGCAGTGGGTGACGTCCAACGGCACGAATCCGCCGATTGACCCCGCGCTCGCCGCTCGTCGTGCCCGTGCAGCAGCGCTGGTGATGCTCGGCCTGCCAGGTACCGCCTTTGTGTATCAGGGTGAAGAGCTTGGTTTGCCTGAGGACTTTGATTTGACCGAAGATGAAATTCAGGATCCCAATTGGGAACGTTCCAGTCATTATTTCAAGGGGCGCGACGGTTGCCGCGTACCGCTGCCGTGGCAGTCAGACGGCCCGGCGTTCGGCTTCAATGCCACCGGTGCTTTGTGGCTGCCCCAGCCGGCATGGTTTGCGCAGTATGCCGCTAATCGTCAGATTGGTGACGGGGCTTCCGTCCTGCACCTGTATCGTGCTGCCATCGCATTGCGCAAACAGTGGGTGGACAACGGCACGGACTTCCAGTTCTCGTGGCTTACCAACGAAGAGTGTCCGGCGCCGCTGCTTGGTTGGCGCTTGCCGTCCGGCATGGTTGTGATGGCGAACTTCTCTGACAGTCAACCAGTCGCCTTGCCGCAGCCGATGACCGTGCTACTTGTGTCTGATGCGACTGTGCAGGCGAACACTCAGGTCGAGAGCGTTCCTCCAGCTGCTACCGTCTGGGCCTTGCCAGCATAATCTCATTGAAGAACACCAAGGAGTTACGCCAATGATTGCCGAAACCTGTCCAATAACCGTTCGCACGGTAACGGCCCATCTTGATACCGGTCGTGCCGTCTATGGCGAACAGGCTTCGGCAATCTGTGAACTGCCGGTAGAAGCCGTCACGATCGTTCCCGAATCATGCGAAGACGAGTGCACGTCCAGTGCGGGTATCCAGGGTGATGCTCAGGTGCGACTCTGGCGTATCGATGTGAACGCGCATGCACCCCAGCCCAAGGACCGCGCCGCTGCTTTTCAGGAACAACAAGCGTTTGAGCCCCACCATGCGATTGACGTGTCGCTCACCATGGCCAGCGTCGACAGCGGCAACGATGACACCATGCTGGCGCTATACCAGCACAAGGAGTGGTGGATGCGCCCGACCTGGGTGCGTACACCATTTGAACTGCCTGAACGCACGCAGTTATTGTTATGTCGCAACAACGATGCCGAAGATGCCGAGTGGCTAGTGTTGGTCGCTATCTGCGGCACGGATATTCGGGCTGATTTCAGCGGGCAGCCCGCAACAGAATCTGATGACACGGCTTTGCGGCTCGTGCTGTCTTCCAACCGGGTTGGTCGCACGACTCTATGTGACACTGCCGCATATATCGCTTGCGCATCCGACCCGTATATGGCCATTCGAGCTGCCACACAAACGGCAGCACGCCAGCTGGGTATTCGCACCCGTAAGGAGCGTCCATTCCCGGATGCGCTCACCGGGTTGGGATGGTGTACTTGGGATTCATTGGGGCGAGATGTCAACGAGCAGGCCATCGTCAACAAGATGGAGGAGTTCCAGGCCAAGCATGTGCCCATTTCCTGGGTGCTTATCGATGACGGTTGGTCCAACACGGATCGCACAAAGGAAACCCTGATCGACTTTGGCGCGGATCGCCAACGTTTCCCCCACGGGCTTGCCCACACCATTGCGCTGCTCAAAACGCACTATGGCGTGCGCAGCGTAGGCGTGTGGCAGGCGTTCCAAGGCTATTGGAATGGTTTGGACGAGTCGGGTGTAGCCGCGGCCAGCTGCCCGACCGCAATAACCACCACGGCGAATGGTTGCCTGATTCCTGGAAGTCGTGCTGAACAACCCGCACAGTTCTGGGATGCCTGGGACGGCGAACTCGCCGAAGCCGGCGTCGATTTCGTCAAAGTGGATTCGCAAAGTTCTACGTCAGTAATGGTTCGTGGCGCCGAAAGTTACGGTGAAGCCACCTGGGGACGCCATCAGGCGCTTGATGAAGTGACCTCACGACGATTCGGCGGCGCATTGATTAACTGCATGGGCATGGCACCGGAGGATTATTGGCATCGTCCTTCATCGCCAATCACCCGTAGTAGCGACGACTATCTGCCGCACAATCCTGATTCGCTGGGCGAACACCTTATCCAGAACGCATACTGTGCACTGCTGATGGGGGAGCTGTACCACTGTGATTGGGACATGTTCTGGACGGAGCATCCCCATGCGCGAGTCCATGCCGTGCTCCGATTGCTTAGCGGCGGGCCAGTGTATTGTTCCGATGCCTGCGGTCACACTGATGCGGCTGTCTTGCGTGATTTACTTGCCGAAGATGGTACATTACCGCGTCCTGATGAGCCGGCCCGACCAGTCATTGCGTCACTGCTCAATGACCCCGAACATGCGGGCTATGCGCTCGGTGTCACAGCAAGATTCGGCGCAGAACAGGTCATCGCTTTCGTCGGATTACGCCGGCAGCCACAAATCGGCATCATTACGGCTAGCGGTCGCTCTTGCCGCATCATCGATGACCATGGTGCGACGATTGATATGAATCCGGGGGAAACCCATACTTGCGAGATCGAGTACGGCCAACTGCGTGTTTTCCGGGTGCAATCATGAACGCGCATATGCCGATTGATATTTATTTTCCGGCACACCAACGCAGTTCCCCAATGGGAATGTAATTCGCCAATTTTTAGACTGTGAGCAACGAGCAATATAGATATCAATAAGGAGCCAATGATGACTACTTTCAACCGCGCAATAATTCCCGACGCCATCCGCACCAACGGCGCCACCCCCAATCCGTGGTGGTCGAACGCCGTCGTGTACCAGATTTACCCGCGGTCGTTCCAGGACACGAACGGCGATGGTTTCGGAGATCTGAAGGGCATCACATCACGGCTTGATTATCTTGCCGATCTCGGCGTGGATGTGCTGTGGCTCTCTCCGG
>OFLO01000016.1_pt1 | contig 193262 bp, 193 predicted proteins | sample 1540831 | NCBI WGS metagenome assembly OFLO01 (sample SAMEA4413049, study PRJEB24355) | metagenome | biome: human; feature: gut; material: faeces | place: United Kingdom | collected 2010 | reverse complement strand
ATTAGGATGTAAGCCGTCTATCATATATTTTTTTCTAAATCCTGGATTATATGGATTTATAATATCTGTATGATATACATCAAAAATAGGTACATCTAATTCAGTACATGCTAACACTTGAGCATTAACATAGTCTTCTAAGCTTAAATTTAATCTATTTCTATCTGTATCTTTTCTTCTAATGTAAGTACCGTTGACTGGTAATTGACGTGTTGCAGTCATACATACAATTTTTGCATCTTTATTCTGTGCTCTAATCACTTTTATAATTTGATAGAATGCACCTAAAAATGTTCTAATATCAGTTTTATCTACGCCAAGTTCAATACCATCATTTTTTAGCCAATCATCATCAGTACCTTGTACGATAACTAAGTCTGCGTCTTTAACTTTTAAGGCCTGGTCGAATATACTATTATCACTTGCTTTAGAGAATGTTGCACCCGATACTGCTAAATTGTTTAAATTAGCATTTAATTTTTCCGCTAAAAATTGTCCAAAGTTTTTACTAGCATGTAAACCTCTAGCAACTGAATCACCTATACAATAAATGTTTTTAATATCAGATAGTGTTTGTGATTTTTTAGAATAGTCATAAACGACCGTTCCATTTTTAGTCACTAATGTATTGTGTAGTGGATTATTTTCAACTTGATCTTTTTTAAGTTGTTCTAAATCAATTCTAATACGTTCCGATAATGAACCATGTTTAACGCCTTTTAAATCCGTTTTGCTATCAACGACTTCTTTAGTCACTTCAAGTGGTGATTCTTCCGGCATTACGATTGCTCTGACTTCTTTAAATAATTCATCTTCATATTTTTTAACTAAACTAGAGATTTTCTTTTCCGCTTCTCCAGTTTTGTAATCGCCCATAAAATCTTCAATTTCTTTGAAGTTTTCAATGAGTTGTCGTCTAAACTCCGCTCCTGCTTGATTACTTAAGTTTGTTGTTATTAACCCCATGTTCTACCTCCTAATACTCCAAAATTTCATGCAATCGAACATGATTAGATGGTGCTAATTGATTACTTGCTGCACCTACAACTTGTGTATTAGATACTCTTACTAATTTTATACAGTAGTCTAGTTTATTACCTTGATTTCTATAAGGGATGACTTCTGTAATATAAGTATTAGGATGATTGTTATGGTATTTAGGTACATATTGATAATGGTATAAATCATCTATATCATCTAAACGCCATACTAAGATAATTCCGTTTAAACAAGATGTTAAATTTTTATTTAAATTAACTATTTGTGTTTTATTTGGATAAACGTTCACATTCCTATTAATTATTTGATTATGTTTATCAATACTATCCAACTTTTGTTTATCTTCCATACTCATTAAACCAGAACTTATTTTAGTCGCTTCATTTAATTTGGATATATCAAATTCTGGTAGTCTGTTTAATTTCTGTTTATCTTCCTTTGACATTAAACCGTCTTTATTTTCGGTTGAATTTGATAACCCATCCACTCCTTGTATATGAGTCCTAGCATATACTTCTTCATTGTTTAAAGTAAGAGTTCTAATGCTCGTTATCGGCACTTAAGGTCACCTCCTTATAAAAAACAGACCCTAATTTGTTAGAGTCTGTTACGTTTAATTTATCTAGTTTTTGTTTATCTTCTTTGGATAATAGCCCATTCTTTTCGGTTGTAGCATTATTTAATCCTACAATCGCTTGCACGTGTGTTTGTGGATATATATGTTCATCTTCAAAATAAAGTGGTCTGATTTCCGTCATTCTAATACACTTCCTACCGCTTCGCCCACATGAATGAGTTCTTTCATATTTTTAGATACTGAATGATTAAACTCTTTCAATTTATAATCTAATTTATTATCTTGAGCCTTTAATTTTTTATTCAGTGATTGTTGAATTTTAACCATATCCTCTAATTCATTACTAAATGTTAAAATGTCAATCGTTTGTACAAATGGATGTCCCCGTTCTAATTTGATGATTTTAAGTTCAGTATTATAGTTCATTAATTCATGAATAAAGAAAACCGTATCTCTAGGCGATAAATGTTTATAACTAATATAGTTAACTGTTAATTCTGTTTTTGGCTTATCTTGTAGTTGCGATTCAGCCCATTTTTTTAGTTCTGTTTCACTTGTAATATCATCATTATTGATTGGACTTGCATATCGTTTACCATATATTTTAGCTTGTGGAGATATATATTCAATCATAGCTTCATACTTTTTCTTTTTATCGTTATCTCGTCGTTTGCCATATGCTTTAACTGCAGTTCGTAATTCTACTGTGCTAATAGTAGCGACGACATTATCAGTATTATATTTATATCTAATAATCTCTTCACTTCGTTTATAGAAATTTTCAGGAGTATAAAAACCTATTTCAGTATCGATTGGATAGATAATACATTTGAATAAATCAATAGCTTCTTTGATAAACTCAATTCCATTTTTACCGCCTATATTATCAACCATTACTTTTTTACTGAAGTCACCAAATAATTTATATGTGTACTTCACGTTTATCTTTTGATTTTTAAAACCATACTCAAGATACTGTGATAATGTATATTCTTTTTTCTTTTTATCACTACTATCGTCATCAAGTTGTTCCACGAAATGATTTTGAAATTCAAACATTACATGATAAGCAGTGATGTCCATTGATACTTTTTGCCCTTCAACTTTAGAAACTACATTTTTAATAATAAATTTCTCACCTTTATAAATTACAAAATTTTCATTCACAAGTAAGTCAAATACAAATCGATTAGCATTCGTTCGGTATGCTGTAAATGTAATCATCCGAGCACTGTTTAATTCATACGTATCTTTAAAGGTGCTATAATCTATTTCAATCAAGTTTTCGCATATCGTTTGTTCAAAATTCATAATTGATATGTGGTTATGTTTATCCATTTAAATCACCTTATCTATAAATAAATGGAAATTCAAAAATGATATCTACATCTTTTACGTCTCCAAGTATTTCAAAATTATTCATTCCAGGTGCAAGCGTAATGATACCTCTATTCGTATCTATCCCAACTCTTTGGTTATCTTTATATGCATATACGTCATTTAACATGAATTTCGAACGATATTCGATTGTTTTATTATATTTAAATTTATCCTCTGTAGTAGTATTAACTAGTTGGAAACCACCGACTGCATTAATTTGTATCGATATTTTTAACTTATGACGCATTCTAGGATCTACTGTATCTGTTGAACCATTCCAAACTTGAAAACTTCTTGTTTTAAAATGATACTTTGGTTTGTGGTTTAAAGGTAATCCATTTTCAAGCATCCATTCAGAATTAAATACAAAGTCTTTTCCAGTTGTATTTACTGATTCTGAATAACCTTTATATACTTTTAAAGTAACTTCTAATTCTAAAGAACAAAAATCTTTTACTGTAGGTTGTATAGAGGCTCCACTGATTGAATACTTAATACCTGGCATTTGAGATGTAACAATAGCGTACGGTTTTCTTCTATGAAAAATACTTCTAAAGTGATGTTCAAACAAATCAATTTCTTTTACATCTATTCCATCATAGCCAAAACGTAATACTAAATTAAAAGGAGCGAAACTAATCGCCCCTGGTAAAACACCATCTATACCATTGATAGACACATTATTTTCATTTTCGGAAGGATAGTTTGCTTTAGCATCTAAAAACATTAATCCAGCAAATTCATCTATATCGTATTCGATACCATTTTCAATGATTTTAACCCATGTTTCACTCATTAAACATCAAGTCCCCCTTCCATGTAATTAAGTGCTAATGCACGTGTTGCACTTATTTTTGATAATGTTTGTTCAACATTGTCTAAATTGTTATTTTGTTGATTAAATTTAACCGTTTCTATTAACATTCTTGTTAATTTATTACCAGTATCAGTTAATATCGCAATATGATTTAATAGTTTTTCAACTGTTGAATTATCGTGATTTACTGTGACATTACTAGAACTTGTATCCATACCAACAATACGCATTGCATCTTCAATTAATTTAATAGCACGACTGCGTTTTGTAAGTGGGATAATCATTTCCGGTTTGTTGCCTTCTCCGATTTCTGCAATTTGATGTTTAGTAATTAAACCACCATTTTCATATGCATAATCTCCTGCACGCTTAAATCCATTCCAACCATATTTATCAACAATATATCTCATTGCAGATATAGCTTCATCAACCGGATTCATAATATTACCAAATCCACTCTTAGCATAAGTTCTAAATGTCGAACCTATCATTTGGAACATACCTTTTGACGGATCTCCCATTTGCGCATTGATATCCCAATCATTGACTGCATTAGATGTATAATTTGATTCTCGTTTAGCTACTCGCATCATTTGCTCAGTTATATAACTACTTCTATAGTTCCCACCTAAAATAGCTTGCGCTTTTAAAATGGCACTTCTTGCAGCATCGGCACCATTACCACCTGCAGCACCTTTCAATGATTTAAGATAAGACTCTGGATCAATTGCTGTATCGTTTCCTGGATGGTCTCCGCGCATTAATTGGAAATGTAAGTGAGCACCTTTACAAAATGCACCAGTTGCCCCCGATTCTGCAATCAATTGTCCAGTTCTAATATGTTCACCTAAACGTACAAGTTGTTTAGATAAATGCATATACCAATTCCACTCGCCTGGTCCTGTTTTAATTTGAATTGAGTTACCGCCACCATAGTCATACCATACATTATCTACTGTACCGCCTTTAACTGCGTAAACTTTTGTACCAGCTGGCATACCAAAATCCATACCATAGTGACGGCCACCATTAAATCCTAAGCCACCAGTATAACTACCGAAACGTTGCCAAATTGGATAATTGAATAAATATGAACCGTCGCCACCACCGAACTCTTCAAACCAAGATTTAACTTTATCTATTAATTTAGTTTTGAGAATATTGAATGCACCTTTAGCCATTTTGATAGTGGCATGGTTACCTTCGCCAAAACTAATACCTAAACTATCCATAACTTTAGATACTAACTTTCCTGGATTTTCAATATAATCCCAAACATCTCCAACTTTTTCACTTAGCCATGATGCCCCATCTTTAATTTTATCGCCTGCTGCTTTTATCATATCTTTTGCACCAGTTTTGATATTATGGAATGTATCTTTAGCTTTGCTACCGAATTTACCGATTGAAGACATCATATTTTCTAACCAGTCTTTTTTCTTAGTACCAGTTGAAAAACTCGGTATTACTCCCATACGTTGATAACGTTGTGTATCATTCGCATTAATGACGCTATCTCCGACACCTAGAGAAACAAGCACATTTCTCCCTTGTGGCGCTTCAAGTGTTCCATTTGCTCTGTGTATAATCTCTTGTACACCACCACCTGGAGCATTACCCACTCCACGATCATTAACAATTGCTAAAGTTGGTGCAGTTAAGCCACCATTCGAATCAGTTGCAACAGACGGACTAGCCATTGTACCAGTTGAAAGTGTTGGTATAGGTTTAATTAAGTCTTTATCAGTAATAGCTTTAGAAATGCTATTGATACCGCCAATCATACTATTTAGTCCACCAATTGCTTTATTTGCAACAGATTTACCTAAATCAGCTGCAGCATCTGCCATTTCTCCACTGATTTCTTTAATCCAATCTAGTGTATTACTTAACCAAGTTTTAAAACCGTTATATACAGATTTTGCATTTGACCATGCTGTACTTGAGATACTATCAAATTTATCAAAGGCCGATTCATACATATCGCCTACCCAACTTTTTAAGCTACTATATGCATCACCAAACCACTTTGAAGTACCACGCCATACACTTTTTGCATTTGACCATGCTACACTAGATATCGCATCCCATTTTTTTAATGCACTGTTTTTCATGTCACTTAGCCAACCATTCATACTACTAAATGCTTTATTCATCCATTTTGAAGTGCCACTATAAATCAAATGAGCATTATGAGATGCATCATTAGAAATTGCTCCCCATTTTTTACTAGCATGTTCTTTCATATCACTGATTTTATTTCCAATGCTATTTTTAGTATTTTCAAACCAATGTGTCACACCATGATATATGTCTTTAGATGAACTTACAATAAAGTCTTTAGCTTTAGAAAATGGTTGCCCTATCTTATTACCTATTCCTTTCAAACTATCAATTGCACCAAAAATACCCTGTACAAGATTATACCAAGATTTTTTTATATGCTTTGATAAACTAAAATGGCCTTCTTTAATATTATGCCACCATTTTTGAAAACCATTATAAACTTTACCATTTGATAAATCGATTTCCGCTTCAATATTTTTATTAGATTTTTTCAGATTTCTCATGACACTTTCATGATTTTCATCTGCTAATTTTTTATCCTTATCGTATTTCTTTTTGGCTTCATCTAATAATTTTTCTCTTTCTTTTTGAGATAATCCAATCATTGAATTAATTTCGTCAATTTTATCATCATAGCGTTTCTTTGCATCTTTTTTCGCATCATCACGTGCTTTATTCGCCTCTTTGACGATTTCAGAAGCTTCTGCGATTGATGCAGCTTTACGATTAATTGATATTCGAGCCAAAACACGTTTTTGTTCTTTTTCACCATTTGTTAATGCTTTAACTGCTATTTCTTCTCTTTGCTTATACAATGATTGTAATTCTCTAATCTCTTTATCTGATAACTTACCACCATTATCTTTTTTATCTTCAATTTCTTTTATTTTTCTATTTAATTCTTGAGTTTTCTTAATGGCTATTTCGTTTCTCTCTTCAGTTTTCTTTAATAAGCGTTTTTTATCTTCTTCAGAAATCGCAGTAGATTTATCTAGAACATCATGAGCAATTTTAAGTTCTTTATCTTTACGCTTGTTCATTTGATCTATTAAATCATCACTCATTTTTTTATTTAGATTAGTTAATTCTTGTGATTCTTTTTGAGTTATCTCGCCATGATTAATACGCATTTTATCTAATATCTTACTAGATTTTTCAGAGTAATTTACGAATGAACCAAGTGCCGATTTAGTTTCTTTAGATACACCTTTACCAAATACATCAACTTTATCAGTAGCTTTAGCCACGCCTTTATGGATAGCTTCAAAATTCATACGTAATATTTGAAAATTCGGTGTTAATTCTATAACTTTAGCTGCTAAGTCTTTTGTTTTATCCCAAGCAGTGCCTATTCCTTTTGTGAATTTACCTATCCATGAGAAGTCTAAACTACCCGCAGTTTCATTCCATAAACGTCCTAAATCATGTATGCCTTGTTTAAACCAACCTAACTTTTGATACGCTATAGTGAATACAGTAGTAATAATTGTGAGTGGTAAAGTTAGTTTACCAATTGCTCCAACTGCGAATTTAGACACATTACCTAAACTACCAAATCTTGATATCAGTCCACCAAGTAAACTACCTAACTTACCAAATTTACCGCCTACGCCTGGCACCTTTTTACCAAGCCCACCAAATCCAGTACTTAAATTACCTACTGCATCTCCTAACTCATTCATGTGGCCTTTAGAGTTTTTAGCAACTTTTCCAGTTTTACCAATTGAATTAGAAGCTACATCAATTGCTTTAGCATTAATAGCTACCTCTGCACTATTGATAGCCATTGTTTTATTTAAATCTCTATAGCCTTTTACTGCTTTAGAAATCACACCTGCTAAAATACCACCTGCTAAAATAATCGGACCTATTGCACCTGCAAACAAACCAAGCGCAATTACACCTTTTCTAGCAAATCCAGGCATACTACTAAACTTATCTACAAAGTTACTTAACCAGTCGGCCCCTTTTCTAATAGCAGGTGCTAAGTCATTACCTATCTTAATTCCTAGTGATTCAAATGCACCTTTTAACTGTTCAACTGAACCTTTAAGATTATTTTTCATTTGATCAGATGCCTTTTTACTTGCCCCATCTGAACTTTTTAAAGCATTACTATACTTATCAATTTTAGATGGCCCAGCATCAATTAATGATAAGAAGCCACTTGCTGCTTCACTACCTACTACAGTAGAGATAGCTGCTAGTTTTTGTTCTTTTGACATTCCTTTTAATCCATTTTGGAATTGTGAAATCAATTGTGGCATACCTACAAAGTGACCTTTAGCATCCATTAAATGGACACCTAATTGTTGCATTAATGTTGATGCTTCTTTGGATGGACTTGCTAATTTGATAAATGATGCACGTAATGCAGTACCTGCTTGTGAGCCATCAAGTCCTGAATTAGACATTACTTCGATTGCTGCGGAAGTATCTTCAAGTGTTACACCTAATGCTTTTGCAGGTGTACCAGCATATTTAAGCGCATCACCCATGTAATTAATGTCTGCAGCACTATCATTTGCAGCAGTAGCAAGCAAATCGGCTACATGTGTTGCATCTGAAGCTTTTAGTCCAAACGCATTGATTGATGAAGCCATAACTTGTGCAGTGGTTGCTAATTCAGCGCCACTTGCTTCAGATGCACTAATTACACCTGGCATAGCCTCCATTGTTTGTTTAGCATCAAATCCTAATGATGCTAACTCTTGCATACCTTTTGCAACTTCACTTGCACTTTTACTTGTTTTAGCACCCAAGTCGACCGCTTCATTCGTCATAGCTTTTAAATCACTACTACTTGCTTGAGCAATTGCACCTACTTTTGACATTTGCGCTTCAAAGTCAGCACTTGTTTTGATAGCTGCGCCAAAACCTGCGATAACTGGTGCAGTAATACCTACGCTCATTGTTTTACCCGTACTTTTCATTTTGTCGCTGATTGCTCCAAATTTATTAGATAGTTTATTAGCATGTTCAGCTACTTTAGTAAAACTACTATTAGCAATTACTTGTTCACGATTAAAGTCATTCATTTCTGACTTAGTTTTATTAACTTGTCGCTCTAACTTGTTTAATGCTGAAAGTTCATTATTTACATTTCGTTCGGCACTTGCTAATAATTTATTGTGATTTTTAATCGTTGTATTCAGTTGCTTAAATTCTTCGCCAGTTTCTTTTAATTCCTTATTAGAAGTTTGATAGTTTTTAGTAACTTTCTCATGTGAAGATAATAATTCTCTATTTTCTTGTCGTAACTTTTTAACTTGAGATTCTTCTTCTTTGTACTTAGCTACTAACTCTTTATGCTTTTCTACTTGTTTTTGTATCGCATTATTTGCTCTATTTAATTGTGCAGTGGTTGCTTCATTACTTTCTTTTAAGTCTTTTTCAGCTTGTCTTAATTGTTTTAACTTTTGCCATGCTTCATCTTTACGTTTTACCGTTCTAGCAAATTGTGCTTCAGATTTTTTTAGTTCGGCATTTGATTCTTTCATAGCATTAGTAGATTGATCGTAAGCTAGTTTATTTTTCTTATTTGTTTCTACTAGTTTTTCATAAGCACGTTCTACATCTTTAACACGACTTACTGCATTTTGATAATCTGCATTTAATCTTGATAAATCATTTTTAGACTGTACAAACATTTGATTCTGAACTTTTAACTTCTCATTCAAACCTTTTAACGTTGCTTCGTATTTCTCCATAGACTTTTCTGAATTATCAAAGGCAGATAGGTTTGCCTTCATTTCACTATTTACGACACCTAATTGTCGTTTCAAGCCTTTCATACCTTCTTGAACGCCAATCGCATCAAGTGACATCTCTAAGGTTAAACCTTGTAATTTTTCATCCATTTATATTTACCTCCTTTCTAACCACCAAACAATAATTTTAAATCTTTACCTGTGTAAATTTTATCGGTGCTTAATTTTTGTTCTTTTTGTTGTTGAGACGCTTCATCTTCTTTATTTAAAGCAAGTAAGTCTAATACTTCGAAATAAGGTTGTTGTTTTACTTCTATGATTGTCCATCCGTACTTTTCCATACAGTACGTTTGTATCTTTTTAATGTTCGATAAAATATCTTTTATTGAAATTACTTTCCTGTCTTTCCCGCTTCTTCTGTTTCAATTTCTGTATCTTCTTCATCATCACCGTTGACTTCTCGAAAGATATCTTGAATCGCTTTTGTATATGTTTTTGTACTCATATTGTTTAAGATTGTTTCTTCTGTTAAGCCTTGTTCTTTGAATAAATCGACAAGTAATTGACGTTCTTTTACTCTGACTTTACTTGCATCAGGTTTCTCTTTCTCACGTTCCTTTTCTACCGTTTCTAAATACGTATAGCATTTTTCAGCTTCTCCTAATGTGATAAAGTCCTTTTTGTAGCTTTCAGTTTTACCAGTTTCTTGATTTTTAATTTCAAATCTAATCATTGTATTAGCTCCTTTTCTTAAAATAAAAAAGACACAGTAATAATTACTGTGCCTCGTCTTTGTTTGTAGTAGTTGGTTTCGTTTTAAATTCGGGTACGTCTACATAATCTGACACCTTTTCATTTTTAACATGTGCTACTCTGAATGTACCTTCAGGGTATACTGTATTAGGTTCAAGATTATTAATGGTTACTTTAGATGTACCATCTTCATTTAACTCTGCTTCTCCCACTACATTGTCTTTTTTATCGTATACTTTTAATTTTGTAACCATAATTTATCACTCTACTTATTGATGATTTACACTAGTTGTTGCTTCGTGTGTTTCAGATGGATTACTATCTGAATGTGTTAAATTACTTACTTCATGTGCTTCAGTTGGATGAGATTCGTCAATAATACCACGATCAGTGTTACCGTTAAATTCTGATTCACTGTGTTTGTCAGTTGCTAATATTGGTTTAGTGTAACCAACGAACACTTTTTGTAAGAATTTGTCTGCGCCTTGTTTACCTTCGTGATAACCATAAGCGACACCAATCACATTGCCATCAACTTCAATTTTACGGTTCATCCAATCTCCTACAAGTTTTGTAACTTCAGGTGCTTCTGCTTTTTCGCCTTTAGTTTTGAATTCTAAGTTATCTAAACTAAATACACCTTTCATTAATGAACAATAAATCGGTTCGCCTGTGATACCGTCTTGAGATTCACCTACAACAGTTACATATGGCGCACGTGTATCTTCTCCTACCCATGCAGTGCCGTTAGCGTCTTTTTTACGTCCAATTACAGTATTTAATTCGTCAGAAGGTACGTTGAATACTTCTAAATCAGATTTAATTTCGTTTGTACCTTGTTTTTTAATCCATACACGTTTATTTGATGCAAACATGTCTACTTTATCAGGTGCTAAACCTGTAATGTTCATACGAACAGTACCACCTTTGTCATCTTCCCATGTATATAACTCTGTTACTTTTTCTGCCTTATTGTCGAATACACCGACATAGATTCGTTTAAATCCAGCTACATATGATCCCATTCTTTTGCCTCCAATTTTTTATAAAAATAAAAAAACACACCTAATCGATGTGTTTTTCTTTATAATATTGATTTTTAGGTACGCCTTGATATCGTCGTGACATCACATACCGTTTTGTTTCTTTAAAATACGTATCAAGTTTGCTTGATGCAGGTAATAAATCATTTTCCCACATTAAGCGTCTGATTCGTTTTGTGATATCTATTGTTTTCTGATGATGATATGTTTCAACATCTACCTGTATTAAATATTCTTCAGACAGATAGTTATCAGATACAGTCGTTTTTGGTTCGTCGTAGATAGGAGTTAAAATCACAAAACTATTTGTAATGTCTGCGTTTTTTGACGTTTCATAAAAATAAACTCTATTATCTAATTGGGATTTTAAAAATTCATCTTCTAGAATTAACGTCCTTATTATGTTTAAAATATTCATAGTTTTTTCTTCAACTCCTTAATAACGATATTTCGATATTCTGATTCTACTTCTTTTAAGGTTTTAGCAATCACACCAAAACCACGTGGCGTGTATTTTTTACCATTTCTTGTATAACCATGTTCATTTAAGTGAATAATTCTATATCTACCTGTTGGCCCTTTCCATTTAATACTTTTAGCTCTTAAAACAGAAATATTTTTGCTATATGGTTTTGTCACAGACATTTCTTTGATAGTGTTACCAGTTGCTTTAAAACTTTCAAAGTTACTTTTTAATGCTTTCAACAACACTTCAGAACCTTTATTTAATGCTTCATCTTCAATTTGAACCAACTCTTTTGAACTAAATCGTTTTTCTAATTGCGATAATACTTCATCCATACCTTTAACTTCTACACTCATACTTCAGATACCAACAAAGTGATGTAGTGTTCTCTAGGATGATTCACTTTAATTTCTTTAATACCAAATAATTTATCTCTATAAATTGCTTTATCGATTTTTATCATATGATTAGATTTAACGATATAGAATTCAGAAGCATCTCTAATAACAACATTCAACGTAATTTTAGTTTCATTCGATTTTAATATTTCCATATCTTTTATGACTGGACTGTATATTTTACAAAAACAACTATATAGCGTTTCTTCTTCGTTTTCGTCGGGATATGGCCCATTGTTAACATATTTAAAAAAGGTAAGATGATTTTTAAATTCATTGAATTCCATAAAATCACCTCACCATTTTTTTAATTTAAGTATCATAGATTGTAAAGTTTTTTCATTAAATGCTTTTGATTTATATATTTCAGTTATAAAGCCACGTGTTTCAAAATCTCTAGTGATAATATACTTTATGGCGGTCATAAAAAGCGAATACTCTTTATCACTTTCAGTATATTCAGGTACACCACTCAATAATAATTCAGCTTTAGCAGATTCGATTAAATCAGTAATTACACTATCTTCAAAGTTATAATCTACTCTTAACCATTTTTTCAAATCTTCTAAATTCATTCTGCATCGCCCCTAATTTGTAGATACAACCGCTGATCTAGTATTAGGTCTTACTTCTACATTTCGGGGATTATAAGGGTTTATTTGTTACATTTGCAATACGGAATGCACTATCTAAAGTGCGTTGTTGATCATACCAAGCAGTTAAAACGAATAAATACTCACCCTTAGTCACATCTTTATCCGTATCAAAAGTAGTAGAATTATAGTTAATTCCAAAGTAATTAAAATCTCCGACAACAGGATGAGTTGCAGCATCTGTAAAAATAACTGGTTTACCAAATATTTTTTCAGGTTGCGCTTCATATAATGGTGTTGAACCATTAGCTAATGTTGAAACAACATTTATATAATCAGCATATTTCATATAAATACTTGCGTTTTCTCTAAAATCTTCATGTAAATCTGCAAGTGCATTCGTAACTGCTTCATAAATGTTTATACCATCAACAGACTTCACTTTGTTGCCATAGTAAAATGACATGTGTTGAGATTCATAGCTACTTGGCGCAGTCGTAAATGCATCTTTACGTTCTTTAGCCGCTAAGCCAGATTGTAAAGAATTTTCCACGAAATTTACTAAATCAACATCTGAACCATGAATTATTGTATCTGATACTTTAACTATAACTTTAAATTTATTTGAACCAAATTTAACCGTATCGCCTTTTAGTTTCACTTCTTTTGCAACATCTTCATCAGTAATAAAATCATCATTATCAATGGTATAGGCTACACGTGGCAATTCTAATCCTTTAATATTAGTTAAACGTGCTTTTTCGCGTAATTTATTTTTTGCAAAAGGTTCAGATACAATCTCATTCGATAATGAAGTAGGCAAGAGTTTATCTCCACCACTCTCATTATCAACTGGTAAAGCTGTTAAAGTTTTTTTAGCTTCATGTGATGGTGCTTTAAACTCATCAGGTTTTAATGCATGTCGATAAAATTCGGCCTTTGCTTTAATTCGTTTTTCTTCATTACTTAACTTTTGATAGGCAGTGACTGTATCATTTAGTTTAGCTTTTTCTTTTTGTTCAATTTCTTCAACTTGTTGTTCAACGATTTCATAACGTTGTTGTAATCCTTCTTTTTCTCTCTTTAATTGTTCAATATCCTTAATATTTACATTAGGATTTGAAGCTTGTTTACTTAATTCTTCATTTTTGTTTGATAATTGTTGTCCAATCATTCCTAACGATTGTTTTAATTCAAATAATGTTGGCATTCGTTTACCCTCCTATAAATTAAGTGTGAGTTTTAAAGTTTCACACTCTTTTATAATTTTTCGTCTTAATTTTTGTTCTTCTAAGTGCTTTGTTACATTATTGTCTTGTTTTGTAATGGATGAAGGTACAGATTTAAATAACTTATAACGTTCATCAGATATGCTTGCTGCGATTTCATTAGGCTCTAAAATTTCATCAATAAATCCTTTTTCTAACGCTTCACTTGCAGTAAGCCATGTTTCAGCATCTAATAATTCTTTCAGTTCTTCTTCGCTAATATTAAGCGCTCTATCTAAATATGCTTGATTACTTGCTTCATCCGTTTTATCTAATAAATCTGCTGTATCACGTAATTCTTTGGCATTACCTACTGTCATAATCCATGAATTATGAATCATCAAAAAGCTGTTTTTATGCATAAAAATAGTGTCACCGCTCATAGCGATCACACTTGCGATTGATGCAGCCAATGCATCAATATAGATATTAATTTTTGCTTTATGCATTTTAAGCATATTGTAGATAGCATGACCTTCAAACACGTTACCACCCGACGAGTTTATGTGAACATCTATTTCAGAAACATTACCTAATTCATCTAATTGTTGCTTAAATCCAGGTGCTGTTACTTCATTTGCAAACCATTCTTCACTCACAATATCTCCATAAATGAAAATCTCGCCTTTTTTATCCGTTTTCTTTTTGATTTGAAAGTACTTTTTCGTTGTCATCTTTATCACCACCTTTCAATGATTTACGTAACTCTAGTGGTGTATCAATTGGATATAAGTCGCCACTAATAAATGGTTTATCGCCATTTTCGACTGGCGGTAAATCTTCAAGTTCTCGAATTTCATTGATAGTGTAATAACCACTCCGAACTGCTTTAAAGTAAACTTCAGCTTGTGTAGCACTATCCGCACGTAAATATGCTTTTACATTGAATTTGAAATATCTATTTTTCTTACGGTCTAAAGGTGTCAAAAGTTTACGATTAAATTCTGATTCGTATTGTTTAATAATAGAAATTAAAGTGTGTTGTAAGAAAAATCGATTTAATTCTTCATTCTTTGTAAAGTTACTACTTTCATTAGCATTTAAGAACACTGCAGGTAGTTGAAAGACATTCGCTACACGTTCCCTAGTAAGATTTTCACTTGCAACAATATCTTCAGAAACATATTTCTTAGGTATTGGATCAATCTCTACACCAGGCTCTTGAAATAAAATACCGCCATTCTCTTCGTAGAATTTTTTAAAATTTTCGCTTACACTTTGACGTTTTTTCACATCAATATTCGAACCATATTTAAGTACAAACGAGTCAGGCTTTTGCATTTCTGATAAATTGAATTTACGTATAGCAGCATCAAAGTCTGTTGTATTTTTAAGCACATCAATAGGACTTATCCCTTTTAACATATTTGAGCCTACAATGTGTTTAAAATGTAACATATCCATATTATGAATGATAAGTTTGTTACCGGAAGCAGCGTGAATAATGTAATAGACTTCTCTACTATTATTCTCTATTGCTATATTTACTATGTCTGAATTTAGTAAATATAGTTTGCTAGGTTGTGAAAATGTATCTCGTTCAATCAATACATATGCATTACCTTTTTCATTTCTTACCGTTTCAATTTGATTGATAAAATCATAACTACTTACTGAGTTATTAGGACTAATTGTTAATAGTTCAGATACGTTTGTGTTTATGACTTTATATTCTTCATATAACTTAATTGGCATGCTAGATAATGAGTTTGCTAACCTAGTTACTGCAGAAAAAATAGTTTCATTGGTTTCTAAAGTATTATTGATATTCCCCCAAAATGATTTATTACGCCATGGTGAGAAATCATAAAGTGTATTACTTGTTTCATCTATCCATTTATCAATTAATCTACGCTTTATCCTAGTAAAGATGTTCACACTTGCGATTTTAATCACCTCCTTAATCCATTAAGTCTTTAATACTTAAAAATTCAATATTTCCCGTGTTACTTTCTTCAGTGAGTTTATTCATAATATCGGTGTACGTATTTAATAATGCTGCAAAGCCATCTATTTTACGATATCGACTTTGTTTAGATGGTAGCCAGTTTCCGTTTCTATCAAGTTTTAATTTCACATTGTTTACATACCATTTAAATAATGGATTATTGTTATAAATTACTTTGCCATCTAAAAATAACTCTTTTAACGATTTTAAAGCAGGACTCAATGTTAATGCACCCTGCCTTGTTTCTTCAGTAACAAACCCATAATTTTTTAACTCTTGATTAAGTCTAAATGCGTTCGCTCTGTCATATGTAATTTTTTCTACTGGATGATGTTCATTCACTTTTAATATCCAGTCATATACATCTGTATAATCTATATAAGGCTTATCTTGTATAGTCAGATATCCCGCTTCTTCCCATTCTCTATATGGTATTTTTTCATTCGATAAATCTACTTTATGTTTTGGTATCCATGAGTGACTTAATACTGCAATCTTTCCATTTTCAAGTGCAAATGTAGCACAAGCAGATGTAAAGTCTTCCGTTTCAGATAAGTCATAACCCACTGTACATGGATGATTTTCTAATTCATCAAAAGGGATCACTTCATTATTTTTAGATAATGTTGTATGGTCTATAAAACTCATCTCATCATTATTAGCAAAGATATTAAATCGTTTAGTAATAAAATCGCCACGTTCTGCGGGAATACGCTTTGCTTTTATCCACTCTTCTTTCATAACTTCAATATCAATCGACACACCAATATTTGGATTAGCTTTAATCCAGTTTTCACTATCATTAATATCATCTTCATCATCTAAAGAAGCTAAGTAATAAAAAGTGCGTTCATCTTCAATAATTCCATTTAATGTATCTTTTCCCGCTTCTACCATATCTACAAGTGGTCCATTTAACTGGAAACCTGCAGTAGTGATATAAATCAATAATGGTTGTAAACGTGCTGCTCTTGAGTTTTTAATGACTGATATAAGTTTATAATCTTTAAATTCGTGTATTTCATCAAAAATACCTATATGTGTGTTTAGTCCATCTAGTTTTTCACTGTCTGATGCTTGCGGTTCAATTTTAGATATCGTTTTATCATAATGAATGGCATCACGTAATGATCTAAAGTTTTTCTTAAGTACTGGACTTGCTTTTATCATAGCTTTGGACTCATCAAATAATAATCGTGCTTGTTTCATAGTATTTGCTAACATATGAATTTCAGCACCATTTTCTCCATCTTGCGACACGCCATAGTTAGCAAGCCCTGAAATAGTCGTTGTTTTACCATTCTTACGCCCAACAAATACAAGTGCTTCTTTAAATCGTCTTAACTTTGTTTCTTTATGTACCCAACCAAATAGGCTACCAATAATAAAATGTTGCCATGGTTGTAGAATTAATTGATTATTTGCACCCTTTGATGGTTTACAAAATTTCTCTATAAAACGTATTGGCCTATGTGCTAATTCTTCATCAAAAATCCACTTTTCATGACCTTTTAAGTATTTAAGGTGTCGCTCACATTCTTTTATTACGTATTTATTTGCGACAATCTTACCTGCTACTACTTGTTTGGCATACCATGTCGTTAACAGTTTAGGTGATGGTTTATTTAATATTTTAATAGTCACCGAAACCATCTTCTTGTTGTTGAACTATTTTTTCTCTTTGTGCAGGAGTTAAACCTAATGACTTTAACAAGTTATTCAATGTTTGAACAGTCTTAGTTAATTCAATACTAAGTGGATTTTTAACAATATTTGTTGCACCTGCTTTATTTGTATGACTCATCATTAAATCACTATCTTTTAATTCATCTCTTAATCGACAATAAAATTCGTAAGTTTCTAAATATAAAGAAATAAGTATGTCATCAGATTTTTGATAATCATCAATATATTGAATTAGCTTATTTTTTGTTATTTTCATAGTTAGCCCCCTTTCATGAAAAAGTTATTCGCATTGCGAACGAAGGTCCCCCCGCCGGTCCCCGTCGGAATCGCTTTTTGCTCGCCTGGTAGGGGGGATAAAAATTATTTATTTTGAAATTCAAAACAATTTTAATTTTTAAACTTTCATCACTCTTACATTTCTCTCGTTCGTTTTGTCGTTATCGTTAGCATGAATTTTATTATGACAGTCTTGGCACACCGATATTAAGTTATCCAAGTCTAATGCTTTAGTAAAATCAGTATCTACGTAAACAATGTGATGGACTATCTTAGCATTGGTTATCTTGTTATGTGCTAGACACTTCTGACATAGATAGTTATCCCTATCAAGTGCCATACTCCTTAACTTGCTCCATGCTTTCGAATGATAGAACCAATCATACTCATATTGCTTACGTCCGTTCTTACCTTTACCTATAACTCTAGTCATACATACACCACCTTTATAGGTATAATAAAAAGACGTATCACATAAGTGATACGCCTTCAGATAAGCTTTCGTCTTAGTGTATAAGTCTATCTAATCCACACTATCATAATATATTTAAAATACATTTCAAATGCACAATTACTGCACAAACTTATTTCATTCCCACATGCATTGCAACTGCCTTTACAAAGTTTCTTCTAATACTTGATACAGTATTGCGGTGCATATGACATTCACTAGCAATCTGTTCCATCTTTAGTTTCCTATCTTTATTCCAGTACTTTAACTCAATAACTTTCTTACGATCATCAGACAATCTATTGTACACATACTCAACTGCTTCAACCATTTCTTCTAGGTTACGCAGCATCTTATTAGTAAGTAATCGTGTTGCCATGACTTCTGTTGTTCTAACTGGTAATCCTTTTTCTAATGGACCATAAACAATATTTTCATCAGATGGTTTAGTAGGATTTAATATGGCTAACCTAAGTCTATCTATTTCTTTTTTATTTTCAGAATGACTATATATTTCTGATTCTATATATTTGAAGGTACCAGGTTTAATTTCATAAGTTGTAGACATTTCTGACCTCCTTGAAATTTTATTTTAGTTTCTTAGCTTTTTCCCATTCTTCTTTTAAGTAGCTTCCAATTATTTTAGATAAATCTTGTATTTCACTATACAAATCATGATATGTTTTTTTCTTAATTTTACTTTGAGATTGGTTACTTTGTTTTCTTTCATAATTCTCGATTCCATCGATTAACTTTTTCATTTTATTTCTTATTCTTAAATGTCTATCTGTGCTAATTTCTTTTTTGGATGAGGTATTAAAATATAAAGCTAACTCAGTTTTTTTTTGCATTGCTTTAGAAATATAATCATTATAATCCTCAATAGATTTATCTATCAGATTATCGTAAGAGTCCGTATTTATTTTATCCTTTGTCATTCCTATTATTTTACATTCACTTATAAACTGATTTTTTCGTTGTTTAATCCTTTTATGCTTTCTTTTTTTTGCAATACATTCATGGCAATAGTAAATAAATTCGGCTGAAATTTTTCTCACTTCATTTATCCATGTAATTCTAGCTTTAGAAACAATCTCAGCATGCAATTTTTTCTTCTCAGAGTACCTATTCCATAATAATGTAATGAAAGTTGAAATTACAGATGATCCTAAAAACAAAGTTAAAATTTTAAACCAATCCATTTAATTAAAACTCCTTTTTTAATTAATTGTAAACTACAATTAAATATTTAACTAGAATGATTTTTTAACTGTTTATATCTTTCAATAGCTTCTTCTTTACTCTCTGCTTCAATCACATAAAATTTCTCATTGATTCGTTGCTGCATCACTTCAATGAATTCATTATTATTATCTATTACTCTAATAATATAATCTTTAACTACACCTTCTTTAACGCCTAAATCTACTGCCTTAATAGCACGTACTGTATTTTGTGTAGTAATCATATTTACTTGTAATTCTCTGTTCTTTATCTTTAATTCAGCTATTTCGAATAAAGTTACTAGAAACAATAATGAGATTAACATTTCTAAATAGTGGTATGAACTTGCATATGTAATGGCTATGGTTAAACTTACTTCTGCGATTAAGAACAAACAAATTTTTAATATTTTATTACTTAAATAGCTATATAAACAAAAAGGTATTAATGTAAAAATTGTTGTTAAAATTATAATTGTTAATTCTGTCATTTTTACTCCTCGATTCTTTAATTAATCTTTAGTTTGGAAAATGCTTTAATAATAGTTAAGGTATTAATTTAATTTCTTATATCAAATAAAAGGAGATTTTCAAATTGTTATTCATTAGTATTGGTTCTTTATTTATAGCTTTATTATCATTATTCGTAAGTGCTTATAATGTTTTACGTACTTGGGAAAGACAAAAATTTAGTCTTAATTATCAAATAACAAACTGTTTTTTCATTCCAGGCGGTGACTTTTATGCGCATTTTGAAATCATCAATAATTCTTCAGAGCCTATTTCTATTACAGGTATTTCTATCAATAAAAATATATGTAGTACAGATGAAAGAATAATTCTTTCTACTAAACATGGACCTAAGCTTAAGACTCATCAAATACCTATTCGTATTGAAAGTTATGGAGCAACTCGCTTTTATTGTTATTTTGAATTAGAACATAATTTTTATTTCTATCAAGGAATTAACTTAGAATTAAGAACATCTCGTGGAATAATTTCTTCTCATATTGAAACTGAAGATGATTTCTTACTTTCCATAGCAGACTTAATTGAAAAACATAAAAATAAAGCTAATATATAAACCTAATTTAAATCACTATCCTTAACAAAAGTACCGTTAATAGTTTTACCTTTTCTATTTTTAATTTCATCATAGGCGTATTGTAAACATTCTTCTAAAGTCCAACCTTGTTGTTGTGCTAAGATTATTAATGTCACTACAGTATCGCCTATCCCATCTTTTAATGCGTCCATTTGTCCACGAGATAATGCTGCAGCTATTTCACCCGCTTCTTCATAGAATTTAAGTGTTTGTCTATCTGAATTACCATTGTGTAAGTTTTTATCTACGCTCCATGTTTCAACTTGTTTTACTAATTGATCTAATGTGTTAGTCATTTTTTCTTCTCCATTAATAATTTTCAATACTTTTTCTACTGAAAGATATCCGATTGGTTCACTTATAAGATGATTTATTCCATTGATTTGTTTACATTTTGCAAGTTCATATAAACCTTCTTTATATCCGTAAGAAATTTGATGTTTCACTACACTGAAATAATTATCTGTATCATCTGTTTTAAATAGATATTGCATTCCATCATAAAGTCTTTGATGTCTAATGTAGTTCTTATTAGATAAAAACTTATTTTCTACTGCTTCCATCCCTTAAACACTTCCTATTTATAATTTTATTTTCTTTGGACACTCGTATTGTTACATGTATATTTGTCATACGAATAACAAACCCTTCAATGCCCATAGCCTTTAGTTCGTGCTGAACTTCAGTAGGCGATTTACCTTTTGTTTGATACTTGTATGTCTGTTTTACTGTTTCATTTAACTTTAGGACACTACTCATGCGTTCAATTCCTCATATTCATCTGCCCATATATACATCAGTCCTTTATTCACACAACGATTATTGCACCTTCTCGCAATATGACGTCTATCAATAAATAACATGCTAGATGCTTCTACCGTACTAGCAAATTCTTCTACGATTTCGTTATTACTATCAATGAGATAGAGTGCTTTGGCTCTACCGTCATTCTTGCGATATAATCTATATTTTTTGAAGGTCGTTGAGAATAAATTATTTGCAGTAATATTGTTGTATTTACTATCTTTCGGATAAGCATGATAGCCACTCTTTAAGTTTTTAATAAATGTTTCAAATACGATATCTGCAGCACGGTATTTCTTATTTTTATAAATCACTGTTAATACACCTTTACATCCATTACCAAATTTAAATTTGCCATTCGGTAATCTCATTCTTCCTAGATTGCTTACGTATAGATCGTACTTGTCACTATACTTCCATATTTCATGTTTTGGATTTACTTTTTCATTAAACTCTTGTTTCTTTTTCAATCTAGGCAATGATTCAGTAAAAAAGCATCTTAACTTCTCATTATATACACCATTCTCTTTTTGGTAACACAATGTATTAAGTGGGATATCAGTAATATGGTGCAAATGTTTTAATGTTGTTTTTGTTACGGTATGAGTAAATGGCTCGTACATATACACCATACTTACTCCTCCCAACTTTTGATAGCAAACTCAATACTTTGTTTCGCTTTCTTTAAATCTTCTAAACCATTTTTTCTAGGTGAACGCATTAAGTATTTAAGTGCATTACCTACGTGATAAAAAACTGAAGCGGATTTATATGTTTTTCCAACCGCTTCAATAATGACATGTGCGTTAAACTTATCGAATTGATAGTGTGATGGCTGGTCTACCATGTCAACTTTACGAATAAAAGGTTCATTCACTTTCATAAAGTCGTAATTATCATTAATGGTAAACTTTTTACCATTAGCATTTTCTACATCTGCATACCACTTTGTTTGCATACCTTCATTCTTTGCATATACACGTGTGACTATTCCAGTATATGATGTTTTGTGCTCTTTTGTAGTGAGTTGAAATTTGACAATGTCGTTTGTATTTAAATCAATTATTCTAATATTCTGCATTTTCATTACCTTCTAATTTTCGGGAAAATATCATTCTCTACTAGATACCTAAACCACTTGCTACTGACTCTATGTTCTTTAAGTAACCGTTCGCATCTAATACGATGATTTATTCTTTGTTGCCTACGTTCGTTCCTTAACGTTCTTTCATGTGCTGCTCTTATTCTTATGAGTTGCATATATTCTTCATCAGATAATCTACCTTCATTACGTTCATAGGTTTGTGTCATATTTATGGACTCCCTTACCATAAATTAGTTCTGAACCACGTAATCCTTTTTTATATCGTCGTCTTACCGCCGTATCTGATACTGGAAAATATTTATATACATCACATAATCGGTAGCTTTTACCATTCAAATATACTCTAGGTATCGATTTTATTTTTTCTCTTGTCATTTATAATTCCTCCACTTCTAAGATGATTTTTGGTTGTTCTGCATATTGTTTAAAACTATAAATTTCTACAATTTGATTATCGTCTTTCCACAATCTATTGTTCGCTGCATCTAATACAGTTTTTATTAAATTATCTATATCAGGCTTTGTCCTTTTATACTGGCCTATCGCTAGTAATTTTTGATTTTTACTCCAACTTTTTGGAGGGATAAAGTAGAAAAATAACGATACTTTTAAACTGCTAGTGAGTAATAATTTAGGCATTTGTTTTCTAATATAATCTTTATGATTCATATAGGAAGTTGGCATATAGGTTTGAACAAATCTTCCAGCGTTTCTAAATCGTGGCCTAGGTGATCCAATAGGTGCTTTAAAATTTTCATTAAATTTAATCTCTATTCTCAATTTGTTCACTTCCTACAACAGAAATTCATCTATCGTTGTTTGATGTTGTAACTCTTTCTGCTTAAATAATTTATGCTTTCGTTTCATCTCTGCTAGTTCATCTTTTGTTACAAACTGTTTAAAGTGCTTTTCAGCCATACCACCTAAGTTGGTTAAGTAGAAAGAGCCATCATCTCTAGGTAGCACTCTTAACAAAGGCCAACCATCACTTTCAAATAAGTCATAAGCATTAGGTTGATTTTCTTTAAGCCCCATATTCAACTATAACCTCTCTTTTTCGACGTTCTTCTAATTTCTGATTAATTAGGTCGACTAATGCCTTTTCATTACAATTTGACCATCTAATTAGTTTCTGAGCATAAACATCTGAACAGTCAAGTATTAGCTTAATATTGTCTTTTGTCATCAAAATCTCATCCCCTTAGTTCTATAATCTTGACCATCCATTTTGATTAGCGTTGTATTGCTCATGATTCTGCTAAATATACGTTGCAAATCTTTACTTCTAGTCATTTCTTTTTCATCTAAGTTAGTAGTGAATATATTATGTTTACCAATACGACTTTCTATCAATTCAAACATCTTGCTGGTAGCAAAACCATTCATATTAATTCCGTAGTCGTCAAACACCATCAAATCTACATCATTAATGATTTTTGCTAATTCTTGTTCAGTCATATTAGTATCGTTGTTATATGTATTTTTAATTGTTGAAATAAGCTGTGGTACATTCATATAGAGAACAGTAAAACCTTTTGCTTTAATTTCTTTAACGATACTCATAGATAAGTGTGATTTTCCTGTTCCAAATGAACCTTGGATGAGTAATGATTGCTTATTGTCTAAGTTGAAGCTATCAGCATATTTTTTACATATCCGTTTTGCTTTAGCTAATTGTGGTTGAGTATTCTCATCTATCTCATAATTATCAAATGTAGCATTTGCTAGTGACTGATTGATAATAGATTGTTTAAATATCTTCTCAGCCTTTATACATCGTTGTTTCTTGTGATAGTTTTCAGTTGATTGTCTAGCAAACTCTTTCATCTCACAATCGCAACCAAATTTTACTATTTGAATTGATCCGTCTTGCTTTTTGAATTCATAGTAGTCATAGGTACGACCACATTTTTCACACTTTAAATCTTTTTCTTCTTTAACCATCTTACTTTTAAATTTAGGTGGCTTAGCAATATCTCTGAATGCTTGCACGCTATCACTCCTTTAGAACGGTAAATTTTCCATATCAGATTGCGCAGCACGTTCAAATGCGTCTGTATATTGATTGCTGGTTTCTTGAGGTAAATCATCGCTATAATCGTTTTTATAACTTTCATTGTGTAAAAATGTTTTAGGATCTTTTTGAAATTGTTTATCTTTAATCGTTTTTAGATATTCTCTAGTACCTTGCATGATTTCTTCAAACGAATGTTTCTTTAAGCACTTTTCAAATTTTTTATAAGAAATCTTCTTATCTCTTTTCTTGTTATAAAGTTTCCACCATTCCTCAAAGCGCTCACGCGTAACGTCAGTTGCGCTATTATCTGTTCTATTTATATTATTTATACTTGTATTATTAATGCTTGTATTATTCTCTTTGACATTTGCGTCAATAGGGGTATTGACAGAATTATCAATAGGGGTATTGATTTTTAAGTCAATAGGTATTGATGATTGCGTCAATGGGTACATTTTTCTTTGTTTGATTTGCTTTCCGTCTTTGACTGTTTCTATTTTTAAATATCCGTACTTAGTAAGATTTGATATTCTTCTCGATATAGTTTCTTTTACAACTTCGTATAATCTTGCGAAGTAACTATTCGTTGCTGTGCAGTAACCATACTTGTTGCTTAATGAAGTAATCTCTGCAAATAGTAGTTTTTCGCTATCAGTTAGCCGATTATCATATCTTACGTTTGCTGTGATAATTGAGTAGTAACTAGGTTGTTCATTCAATCATCTCTCACTCCTTTCAGCATTTTATTTAGTCGTTCATCCACATCCACCCAACTATCTGTTAAGTGGTATTTATTATTGAATGTGTCCATTCCTATTTGGTGCTGTTCGTTATGATGATATCTACATAGTGCTAATACTTGATTTCCAAAGTGATTAATCTTCGTTCTATCTCTGCCACGTCCTACTGCAAATCTATGTGCTAAGTCAGAATGTGGTTTTCCACAGATAACGCAGTTGCGATTTACCGTTGACCAATATAGAAACGCTTTATCATTTTTAAGTAAGTCGCTCGTTTTATAGTTAAGTGGGATATTGTTATGAAACACCCAGTCCAGTATCACTTCTATAACTTGTCTAGCTTGCTCTCTTGAACAATTGCTTAAAGAAATATGTTTATCATACCCATATAAGAAAGTTACGTAGTCTTGAAACATTTCTCTCATATATTCTCTAGGTTGGCCTGTATAACTCTCTATATCATTACAAAGTGCAAATACTTTTCGACGCTGCTTATCAGTGATTAGAAATGGATCAACTAGTTTAACTTCACATTCTACTTCTAAATTGTTATCAAGTAATAATGATGTTTTATTATCTATTTCTACATTCTCAATGACAACGGTAATTGTACCGTCATCTTGAATAATGTAATTTCTTATTTTAGGCATCTATATCAACTTCTCCACTTTGTATTTATTGCCATTTACATCGGTTAACTTTGAACAATTATTTTTTAACCGGCTACTTACATAGCCTTTATTCCGTCCTAAGAATGCACTTGCTCTACTCATGCTGATAAACTCGTATTCAATATCTAAGTGATTAATTAGTTTTACAGCCATATTAGTAGTTGTTAATCCTGTTTCTAAAGCGTGCATATTATTTTCTAAGTGATTGCACCATTCAAGATTTTCTACATTATTATTTTTAGGATTTCCGTCTATATGATTGATACAGTTCTTGTCTTTCACAACTGGTATAAATGCTTTTGCAACTAACCTATGAACTAAGTAATAGTTTGGTTTCCCATCTTTCCAAAGTGCCACTCTTACATCTCTACCATTAGGTGTTTTATCTTTTAAATAACGTTGCTTCCAATATCTAACGCCGTGTTTCTTTGTATAAGTGGTTTTATATTTATGAGTTCTTATTCTACCTTTGTTACTGACTTCGTAAATACCTTCGTAACCTACAACATCTCTCCATTCTTCGTTCATCCAATCACCTTATCAAAACGGTAAATCATCCGAACTAATCTCTATCGGACCATTAGCATTAGCAAATGGAGCATTCCCTGCTGGTACTTGTCTATGTTGTTGTGATGAGTTATTTTGTTGACTATTACCTTTACTATCTAAAAAATGAACTCTTTCAGCTACAACTTCAGTGACATATATTCTTTGTCCTTCATTATTTTCATAATTACGTGTCTGAATACGTCCTTCTACTCCAACAAGTGAACCTTTACTTAAATAATTATTCACGTTGTCTGCTTGGTTTTTGAATGTAACTATATTGATAAAATCCGCTTCACGTTCTCCATTTGAATTAGTAAATGTCCTATTTATTGCTAAAGTAAAAGTCGAGACGCTAATCCCATTAGGCGTTGTTCTATATTCAGGATTTTTAGTCAATCTTCCTACTAAAACTACTTTATTTATCATGATTCAATTCCTCCTAGCCATCTTCTGATTAAGTTTCTAGTTTTAATAATCTGTTGTTTATCTAAAGTGTTTACGTCCATCATTTTCAATTTGCTTATTTCATCTTTATATTTTTCTGAAAGTCCGCTATTTTCTGCTATTTGTATAAATTTATTTGCTTCATCTCGTAGTATGTCTTTTAATTGATTACTTGAATTTGCGTACTTTTCTTGTTTTTCTTTAGCATCTGCATCATCTTCATCAGTTGGGATATTGAAGAATTTCATTAAGAAATATCGTTCCGCATATGTAAGTCCTGTACCATGTGCTTTTGACACATCATCTTGTTGACCTACTGCATAAAATGGTATTTCTAATTGTTCTTCAGGTTTATCTGCATTAATCCATACATAAGTAAGTTTCATTTCAACTACAAATTCTGTAACTGTAATTTCACGTTTAGCTTTTTGATTGAAGCGGGTAACTTGTATTTGTTTATAATTTTCTTCAGTTGTTTTTGGAATGAGTAATAAATTATTTTCAATCATCTTATTTCTTATTCTATGTAGTACTTGAGATCCACTTACATATGAATAGTTGTAACTTTTTGCGTCTTTAGTAAAACCATCAATATTAGCTTTTACGTCTGCTATTTTTTGAAATAAATTTAATTCTCGAGTTACTTCTTCCATCTATCTCACCCTTAAACTTCTAGTTTGTATAACTTCTGCACCTTTGATTTCTATGCCATTTTTAATGTCGGCTAATATCTCTTTTTTATTTAATTTAGGTGCTTGTTCTATCCAGTAACTTTTAGGAATCAGACTTTCATTAGTTACTTCGATACTAGGTGGATTATTTGCGATATTATACGAGTTAAGTGCTGTTTTAAATTTCACTTTTCCAGTTTTCTCCATAACTTCTTGTAAACTTTCTTTTAATCGCTTCACCCCATTTTGATTAGAAGTCTTACGTTGTCGAAGACGTTTTACTTCTTCATCTATTGCTTTATTATCACTTTCTAATGTTCTGATAACTGCTACATATCCATCTGCTTTGTCTTCGATAGCGTCATTAATACTCGCTAATGTATCTTTTAGAATTTGCTCATCTTCTTGTTCTGCGATAAGGTTATAAACTTGTTGGTAGTCAGCTGATAAGTCAAATAAACTCGGCATTGATTAAGCACTCTCCTTTAATTACTTTCTTGGCTAATTCAAAATTCTCTAATATATTTTTACCTTCGTAATGTTCAAAAAAGGTAATAATTTCACAGTTATTTTTATATCTATCTGAATAGTGAAAAAGAAAAACCTTCACTTCGTTTTTACATTCACCAGTACTAAAATCACATTTAATGTGCTCTTTACTATGCATAATTAAATCGTTTAATTCGTTAGCAATTTTTAATAGCTTATATTTCATTTTGTTCTCCTGTGATATAATTGATTTGAATTTTATTTGAAATTTGTTCGACTGTTTGCTAATTGCCGTTAGCATTCAGTCTTTTTTTGTTCAAAGAAATACTTATCAAAAAATAAATACATAAATAATGATGCGAATAGTGCGTATGCAGTTGCTCGTGTGATAAATACTTCTGCAATCATTAAGGCAAAGAATATTGTTATAAATGTAAATCCAGTAATGAGCGTTACTTTAGTTTCCTTAGTCATATCATCACCTCCTTAGTTGTTTATGCGATTAAGTATTTTTTGATATGCATCTAACACTTGCGGATATAGATACAAAACTCTTGTGCCAACTCGTCTTGTTATTTCAACAATTTCAGGCTCAACTACAATTTTATTAACTAGAGTAGATTTACTAAGACCTGTGATAGTCACTAAATCTTTAATATCCACTGCAGCAACTTCTCTTTTGTAGTTACTTAAAATACTTTCTACTTTTTCTTGCACTAGTTGATTAATAAAGTCATTGTCAATCTCAATAGATATATTGCTCATTTAGACCTCCTAATCGTTACGTTCTAATTTTTTACTTCTTCTTTGATTTCAAGAATTTTAGCAATACGTTTCTTTTGTTCGAATGCATCTCTACGACCTCGTAAAATATCTGAAAGATAAGCACCTGAAATACCTAACATATCTGCTAGTTGTTTATTTGTGATATTACGCTTCAATAACTCAGTTCTAACTCTTAATCCAAATTCTGTTGTTGCCATTGTCTTTACCTCCATTAACTTTTTTACTAAGCATATAAATTATCCATTGTCATAAAATAACATTTATGCTAATATTTAAGCATAGCTTAATAAACCTATAACAACGCTATAAAGCACTATTAAAAAGGTTGCTATTACTCGTTCCCCAACGAATATTTGTTATATGTTTAATGGCTAAATTTAAAGCTTAAGTACAGTATAATAACTTTTATGCTATTTGTCAAACAAAAATAACAAAAAAGTTAACTGTGATAGGAGAATCTTATGAGTTTAGTACAAAGAATACGCAACTTATGCAATTCCAAAGGTTTGACTTTTGCTGAATTAGAAAGAATTTTAGGCTTCTCTAATGGACAAATAAGAAGATGGGAAAAAACTAAACCTGGAATTGATAAAATTCAAAAGGTTGCTGACTATTTTGATGTATCAGTTGACTATCTACTAGGCAGAGAAAAAGATGAGTATGCTGGAGAAAAGAAAGATGAAGATATTCTTATCATGCACCGAGCAACAGAAAATATGACGGAGGCACAGAGAAAAAAAGCCTTAACTATACTTGAAACCATGTTTGACGATTGGGATGAATTAACAAAGTAAAGGGGCTTTTAAATGAGAGTGAATTACCAAAAATCTTTTTACAAAGCTGCAAAAGCAGTTTATGAAATATCTAATGGTTTAGATAACTTGTCTTTTCCATTAGATATTTTAGAAATTATTTCGCAAGATCGACGTATCAAACTAATGACTTTTAATGAATTCTCAAATAAAACTCACACTCCTCATTTTGAAATATCCAGTATCTTTGGTTCAGAAGATGCGTTTCATATCAGAAAAGGTAACAAAGCTTTAATCATTTATAATAATTCTCTACCAATGAATCGATTAAGGTTTACATTGGCTCACGAGTATGGACACTTTGTTATGGGACATACTGGAATTAATTTAAATGAACATTTTACCTACGAGGACTTTTACAGAAGAAAAGCTGAAGAGTATGAAGCAAATAGTTTTGCATCATGCTTGTTGTTTCCTTTACATATCAGATATAAATATTTCAATTGCTTAAACACATACAAAACGTCTGAAATATTCCAAATTAGTGTGCAAGCTTCAGAAATTGCTTTGAAAGTAATCAAAACTCATATGGATAGTGGTTTAGATGATTATATGACTAGTAATGAAAATCTTCATCCCAAAAACTATCTACTTTTCTTAAAAGAAAGTTTAGACAGTCATATAGATTACACTAATGAATTTAACTATATTTATGATTTACCTATATAGCTTTTTTACATCATAGAATTCAACATAATGTAATGTATTTATTACTTATGTGTGAATATATAACATCTTAGAATAGGAGCTAAATATTATGGAAGAAAATAACAATCAAGATCAATCTCAAATCCAATGGGAAAAGTTTGAAGAGTATCAAAAACAGCAAGAAGAAATTAAGAAGAAAAAACGTAAAAAAGGATGGCTCTATAGTTGTGGTGGTTGCTTAGGTTTATTTATATTAATCATTATAGGTATTACTGCATGTTCAGCTATCTTTGTTAATACTGATTCTAGTTCTTCATCAGAGTCTACTACAAATAACGACAACACTAACAGTACTACGATTTCTAAACCCAAAGAGAAAGATACATATAAACTTGGCGAAACGGTAAAAAAGGATGGTATTGAAGTTACAATCACTAGCGTTGAATACGCCCTACCTAATAAAGAATTCTCAATGGCACCTAAAAATGGAAAAGCATTAAAAGTAAACTTCAAATTCAAAAATAACAATGAAGATCGTATATTATTCCAAGACGGTGATTTTACTATTAGTGCAAATGGAGAAAATTATGAACAATGGTATGGCTCAGGAGATGACAATGATGGATTTAGTCATTTTCTAAACAAAGACAATACTGCTTCAGGATATGTTTATTACGATGTACCTGACACAAATAAGTATATTATCGAAATGAATTTTAAACCTAATATAGATACAGTTAAAGCTAAATGGATAATTAAAAGTTCAGATATACGATAATTTTTAGTATTTCATAATAATTAATTTCTTATAAGCATTTTGAATATTGAAATAAAATAAATTATAATTATATTGCAGACTTTTCAAAAACTAAATACTTATCTATTAAGTTTAATTGTACTTAGTATAATAGAATAAAGGAGTAGAAACATGTTTGGTTTATGGCTATTTATTTCACTAATATTTATAATATTACTAATTATTTCAATTTTGAAGTCAATTAAGAAACAAAAATCTAAAAAATTATGGATTATTACTTTAATTACTTTTCTCATAGGATTTGGCGTTTTTATAAAAGCAGGCAGCGATAATTCAATCGAAAATAATACTGAAAATAAAAACGTTTCTGAAACTAAAAAAAGTAAGAATGATGATAGTGAATTTTCTAATGCAGTTGATGATATAGTAGATGAAATTCGTTTCAATAAATTGGACGAAGCACAATCGTTATACGAAAATGATACTATTACAAAGGATGAACTAAAACATTTAAATTCTCAAATTTTTAAACGCACTGATGAAGTCAAAAAAGAAATTAAAAAAGATAAAAATTATAAAGAATACGAAAAACGATATGAAAATGATGATTTTGATCAAAAAGAAATGAATGATTTCTTGGCACCTTATTTAGAAAAGATTCAAAATACCACGAATTATAAATAAATTAAAAACTAATGTGAATTCTAGGGTAGCTTGTCTACCCTATTTTTATACAACAAGAATTAACAACTAGGAGATGATTTACATGGCATCATTTAGAAAAAGAGGTAATAAGTATCAAGCGCGAGTTAATTATTACGATACTTTAACACAAAAACGTAAACCTATAACTAAAACATTTAATACTAAAGCAGAAGCTAAAAGATGGGCTGCTAAAGTTGAATCAGATACTAATTCTTATGTGCTTTTAAAAAATGAATCATCTTTAGCTTCGTGGATCGATAAATATTTAGAAGTATATAGAAAAGATAAAATTTCAAATAGTACTTATCAAAATGAATTATTTATAAAAAATAGAATACTGAGATATTTTGGCAAAGTACTTATTAAAGATATTACTCCAATTATGTACCAACAATTTTTAAATTGGTTAAAGGAAGAGAGTTATGCACGCAGTACTGCTAATCAATCAAGATTACTTTTAAATAATGTTCTTAAAAAAGCCTATATACAAGGAGCAATAGAAACTAATCCATCTACGGACTGTATGCTCCCATATTATAAACCACCCAAAAAAATACAATGGTTAGAAGCAAGTGAAGTACCATTATTTTTACAATATATGAAGAAAAGAAATGTTTATCAATATTATGTTTGTTATACAGCGATTGAATTAGGATGTCGCGTTGGAGAAGCATTAGCTTTAAAAGTAACTGACTTTGACTTCAAAAATCAAACGGTAAAAATTAATAAATCTTATAATCAAAAAACTGATGTGTTTGGCTTAACTAAAAATAAAGAAGATAGAATAGTCGATTTTAGTAATCAGTATAAAAAATCTATCTTAAATTTACTAAGCTTACATAATAATAATAAATTGATTAATAGTGACTTATATAATAATAAATATAATAGTATACATGTTGATGAATATGGGAAAATTATTTCTTTGTCTTCTTTATATAATAGTTTAACGTACATAGGACAAAAATATTTTAATAAAAGTTTATCTATGCATAAACTACGTCATACGCATGCTTCCTTACTTTTAGAAGCTGGTGCAGAAATGAAATATATACAACAACGATTAGGACACTCTTCTGATAGAATCACTACGGAAGTATATGCACATATGACTGATAAAATGAGAAATAGACAAAAAGAAAAATACCAAAAATATTTTGACAAAATTTTCCACTAATTTGGTGGACAGTAAGTGGACAAGTAAAAATGCTATAGTGTAATTTAATAATATTGTCCACCTAAACTAATTAAAAAAAGAAGCTAAGGCATGTGCCTTAACTCCTTATATCCCTAAGTCTTTCCCCTTTTTGCTTAGCGATTAGTATTGTTTCATATATTGATCGCGTTCCCATTCAGAAACTTGAGTTCTGTAATAGTCCCATTCGATAGATTTAGAATTAATAAATTGATTATAGATGTGATTGCCTAATGCTTTTTTAACTGTATCGTTTTCACGCATTGCTTTTAATGCAGTGTAAAGTGTAGATGGTAAATCTTGAATACCTACTGCTTCACGTTCTTCACGATTCATTTCATAGATATTTTGGTTTACTGGTTCTGGTACTTTAGTTTTGTTTTTAATACCGTCTAAACCAGCTTGTAAGATCGCAGCTAAAGCCATATATGGGTTAGCAGCTGGGTCAACTGAACGTACTTCAATACGAGTTGATAGACCTCTTGAAGTAGGTACACGTACTAATGGAGAACGGTTTTTACCACTCCAAGCAATGTAACATGGTGCTTCGTAACCAGGTACTAAACGCTTATATGAATTGACTAATGGGTTACATACTGCTGTAAATCCACGTGCATTATTTAAGATACCTGCAGTAAAGTGATAAGCATCTTCCGTTAATTGATCTTTGCCGTTTGGATCAAAGAATGCATTTTCTTTACCTTTGAATAAAGATACGTTGAAGTGCATACCACTTCCATTTACACCAAATAATGGTTTTGGCATAAATGTCGCATGTAAATTATGTTTACGTGCAATTGTTTTAACAACTAATTTAAATGTTTGAATGTTGTCACATGCTGAAATTGCATCTGCATATTTGAAGTCAATTTCGTGTTGACCTGGTGCTACTTCATGATGACTTGCTTCGATATCAAAGCCCATATCTTCTAATTCAAGGACGATGTCACGACGACAATTTTCACCTAAGTCAGTTGGTGCTAAGTCGAAGTAACCGCCATTATCATTTAATTCTAATGTTGGTTCACCTTTTTCATCCAATTTGAATAAGAAGAATTCTGGTTCAGGTCCTAAGTTGAAATCTGTATAACCTAAGTCTTCCATTTCTTTTAATATACGTTTTAAGTTCGTACGTGGGTCCCCAGCAAATGGTTCACCATCAGTTGTATAAACATCACAAATTAAACGTGCTACTTTGCCTTGACCTGCTGTCCAAGGAAAGATAACCCAAGTATCTAAATCTGGGTATAAATACATATCTGATTCTTCAATACGTACGAAACCTTCGATTGAAGATCCGTCAAACATCATTTCATTATCTAACACTTTTTCTAATTGGCTTACTGGAACTTCAACATTTTTAATTGTACCTAAGATATCAGTGAATTGTAATCTTAAATATCTTACGTTTTCCTCTTTTGCAAATTTGCGAATATCCTCTTTTGTAAAAGTATGTTTTGGCATGGTAGACATCCTCCAAGTTATTAATTAATAAATCGTGATAAATCGCCACGGTTTATCGGTAAAGCTTCACTGCGCGGTTTCTGAGTTGCATCTACAATCATTCTTTTTCTCGTCTCTTGTTCATCAGTAGTTAAGTGCCCTTGATTATTTGTAATTATTTGTTTAATACCTTTTAAATTAAAACCTTTTTCAATTAACGTTTTAATTTCTAACAGTCTCTCTAAGTCATTCATCGAGAATAACCTTTTATTTCCTTCGGTACGTTCGGGCTTAATGAGTTCATGTGTTTCATAATAACGTATTTGTCTTGCTGTGAGTTCTGTCAATTTACAAACAACACTCATAGAGAACACGGCCATATTACGTCTTATTGTATCGTTAGACACTATAACCTCACCTCTACTTTTGAACTTGTCTATAATTTAGCATAGATTAATATGAAATACAAAAATATGTTAGGTTTTCTGACATGAAAATTAAATATTTCTTACATATAAACGTAAAAGCCCATAGATACAGTTATCTACAGGCTTTTTACTATTTAAAAATTATTTTTCAAGACATCAATACGATAGCGTATTCTTATTGTTAAGTTTTGAAAATTTAAGTTTCATTAATGGTTATCTTCCATATTTGCTTCAAAGTCATCAAGTAATGCTCGAGCTTCATCCACAGTTTCTGTACTCATTAATTGATGCCGTAATTCACTTGCACCTCTAATACCTCGCACATAAATTTTAAAGAAACGTCGTAAACTTTTAAATTGTTGTGTTTCTTCATTTGAATACTTTTCAAATAACTCTAAATGTAATCTAAATAAATCCAAGAGTTCTTTACTTGTATGTTCGCGTGGCTCTTTCTCAAATGCAAAAGGATTATGGAAAATGCCTCTTCCTATCATAACTCCATCAATACCATATTTCGTCGCAAGTTCCATTCCTTTTTGTCTATCGGGAATATCACCATTGATAGTTAATAATGTTTGAGGCGCCACTTCATCGCGCATTTCTTTAATGGCTTCAATTAATTCCCAATGTGCATCGACTTTGCTCATTTCTTTACGTGTACGAAGATGGATAGATAAGTTTGCAATGTCTTGCTTAAACACATGTCTTAACCATTCTTTCCATTCCTCTATATTATAATAACCTAGACGTGTTTTAACACTAACAGGTAGTCCACCTGCCTTGGCTGCTTGAATAATTTCAGCTGCTCTTTCTGGTCGTAAAATTAACCCAGACCCTTTACCTTTTTTGGCAACATTTGCGACAGGACAGCCCATATTTAAATCAATACCTTTAAAGCCCATATCTGCTAAACCAAAACTCATTTCTTTAAATTGCTCTGGCTTATCACCCCATATATGAGCAACCATAGGCTGTTCATCTTCACTGAATGTTAAACGTCCTCGTACACTATGTATCCCTTCTGGATGACAAAAACTCTCCGTATTTGTAAATTCAGTAAAAAATACATCTGGTCTCGCTGCTTCACTTACTACATGTCGAAAAACAATGTCTGTCACGTCTTCCATCGGCGCTAAAATGAAAAATGGACGTGGTAATTCATTCCAAAAATTTTCTTTCATAATTGATTTAAACCTTCTTATTCATTAGTATCTCGTATAATTAACCATGATATATTATCATAAAATAAATCCATATACAAAAGGAAATTCACTCTCATTATGTTTATTACTATCTATTTTTGAATATTGTGTTATACTACTTAAATTAAATTCTGTTCTTTTAAATTCATAACCGCACGTGTTACTGCAATTTTAACATGTTCATAAGTTAGACCACCTTGCACATATGCCTCATAAGGCGGACGAATCGGACCATCTGCTGATAATTCAATAGAGGATCCTTGCACAAACGTTCCTGCTGCCATGATGACATCATCTTCATAACCAGGCATATAACTAGGTTCAGGACTAAAGTGTGCATTAATTGGTGAAGCATGTTGAATACTTTGACAAAATGCAATCATCTGTTCTTTTGTATCAAATTGAACGGTTTGAATTAAGTCTGTACGCTTAGCATCGTACTTGGGTACTGTGTTCATATTCATTTTTTCAAGAAGTAAACTTGTAAATAATGAGCCTTTTAAGCTTTGACTCACTACATGCGGTGCTAAAAAGAATCCTTGATACATTTCTTGCAATGAAAATAATGAAGCACCCGCTTCTTTACCAATACCAGGTGCAGTTAAACGATAACCACATCGTTCGATTAAATCTTTTCGTCCTGCAATGTAACCACCAATTTTTGCTAATCCACCACCAGGATTTTTTATTAATGACCCTGCAATTAAATCTGCACCCACTTCTATTGGTTCTCGACGCTCTACAAACTCTCCGTAGCAATTATCCACAAAAATAATTACATTTGGATATCGTTGTTTAATTTGAGAAATAGCAGTTTCTATTTCATCTACTGTAATTGAAGGTCGTTGTCCATACCCTTTTGAACGTTGAATAGCAATAACTTTCGTTTGTTTCGAAATAGTATTTAAAACAGTTTCAACATCAATCATTCCATCTTTTAATGCAACTTCTTTATATGTCACGCCATGCTCTTTGAGACTTTCAATACCATTACCATTAACACCAATCACTTCAAGTAAGGTGTCATAGGGACTACCTGTAATGTACATCAGTTCATCGCCATATTTGAGTGTACTTTGCAATGCTAATGTAATTGCATGAGTACCTGAAATAATTTGAGGTCTAACAAGTGCATCTTCTGCTTTAAACGTATGAGCATATATCTCTTCTAAATGATCACGTCCAAAATCATCATAACCATATCCTGTAGAACCTACTAAATCATTCTCGCTCGCTTTAACATGATGAAATGCATTAAGAACCTTTTCCTGATTGATATAAGCAGTTTCTTCAATTTCTTTAAATAAGGGTGTTAACGTTTCTTCTACTTTAGAAACGATGTGTTGAATATCTGACATGCAATTTATCTTCCTTTATATATAATTATTTTCTATATCCTTTAACGATATAACTTTCATTATTCTCATCAAATTTCATTTCTTCGATAAGTGTATGTTGTTTTAAAAAGTATAATCTATCTGCATCTTCACTAGATACAGTTTCTAAGTAATATGACAAAGTCGCTTTTATTTGATCAAACAGTAACTGCTTCACTTTTAATTTATCTTCATTATTACGACTTGATACAAATACAGACGGATGGCCTGATACCGGTACATCAGTTTCTTCAGAACATTGATCTTTTTTATTAAAAATGATTGCTTGTGGAAGGTCATCCATATCTAAGTCTTTTACCAATTGATTAACCGTATCATATTGAGCACGATATTCTGGATGACTTGCATCAACGACATGTAGAAGTAAATCAGCACTTTTCGCTTCTTCTAATGTCGACTTAAATGCTGCTACTAATGTTGTAGGCAACTTTTGAATGAAGCCTACGGTATCAGAAATAATTAAATTAAACCCATTGTTAATTTGTATTTGTCGTGTTTTAGGGTCAAGTGTGGCAAATAGTAAATCTTTTTCAAAAGTCGTTTCGTTTGCTAAAACATTAAACCAAGAAGATTTTCCAGCGTTAGTGTAGCCAATAAGTGCAATTTGAAACACTTGATTTTGTTCGCGTTGATTACGATATCTTTCACGATGTTCGACCACTGTTTTAAGTTGAAGTTTAATTTCATTCATACGTGTTCTAATATGACGTCTATCCATTTCTAATTTTGTTTCACCAGGACCACGCGTACCAATTCCCCCGCCTAAACGAGATAAACTTTTTCCATGTCCTTGTAATCTAGGAAGTAAGTAATCGAGTTGAGCTAATTCAACTTGTAATTTACCTTCTCTACTACGCGCTCTTAAAGCAAAAATTTCAAGAATGAGCTGTGTTCTATCGATAATTTTAATGCCCAAATTATCATTTAATGTTTTTGATTGTGCTGTTGTTAATTCATCATTTGTCACAACAACATCGATGTCATGAAATTCTATAAAAGCTTTAATTTCATCAATCTTACCTTTGCCAACATAATATTTATAATCAAATTGATCTTTATTTTGAGTGACTTGTCCTTTAACATCTAATTGACAAGTCAACGCTAAAGCTTCTAATTCTTCCATTGTAGATTCAAAATTATATTGATGATCACTTTGAGCATGTACACCAACTAATACAGCAGTTTCTAACTTTTTCTTTGTATCATAAGTGTGTTGCTGAGCCATGATATACATCTCCTTTTCTAACATGTCTTACATATTCTATCATAGAGCAAGTTTAAAGACTAACGACTAAAACTATGTTAAATTAAAGCTAAATTGAAAGGGTGATAGTATGGAAAATATTTATGATTTTGAAGTTCAAAAATCTAATGGTGAAAATTATAAATTAGATGTATATAAAGGCGATGTTATGCTTATCGTTAATACAGCGAGTGAATGTGGATTTACACCACAATTTGAAGGATTACAAGAACTATATAATAAATATAAGGACCAAGGATTTATTGTTTTAGGTTTCCCATGCAATCAGTTTGGAGGTCAAGAACCTGGTTCTGGTGCTGAAGCAAATCAAAATTGTAAAATTAACTACGGTGTCACATTCCCTATTCATGAAAAAATTGACGTTAAAGGCGATAACCAGCATCCATTGTTCCGTTATTTAACAAGTCAAGCTAAAGGCATGTTAAGTGAAAAAATTAAATGGAATTTCACTAAGTTTTTAGTTGACCGTGAAGGTAATATTGTTCAACGCTTCTCACCTCAGAAAAAACCTGCTCAAATTGAAAAAGATATTGAAAAACTTCTATAAATTAAATAAAAGCTTCAATATAGATGACTATGTCATAGACAATCGTTCTATATTGAAGCTTTGTTTTATTACAAACATTTCCTTTATTTGTTCAAAAGTGCAAAAATTGATGAGAATTTTGCAAGCTACGTATACATTTCGACCGTGGACTACGCTCTAAAATTCAGTAACTTGGCACTTTAATTACAACTTATTCTTCACCTTCGCCTGTAGCTTCTGAATCAGTAGATTCTGTATCCACAGTGAAAGTGCTGATCGCATGTTTGTAAATCAAATGTTGTTTGCCTTGAGAAACTAAGCTAATCATGTATTTATCAAAGTCTTCAATAACACCTTTCATTTGAAAACCATTTAAGAAAAATACAGTAATTTCCGTTTGTTCTGCTTTAAAGTTCTCTAGTGCTTGATCTTGGATGTTTTGGTTTGCAATCATGTTTAGAACTCCTTTTATTTATTTGGGTTGTAATCTCATCTAACATCATTTGAAGTGACATTGTCTCTCTATCAAACCATTGAACATTCATTTTGTTTTTAAACCATGTGAGTTGTCTTTTCGCATATTGCCTTGAATGTTGTTTTAATAATTCTACAGCTGGTTCTAATTCCATTTCTCCTTTTATAACAGGGACAAGTTCTTTGTAACCAATTGCTTGCATACTCTGACTAGATTCAAAACCTTGTTCAACTAGTGCTTTCACTTCATTAAATAATCCGTGGCCCAACATAATATCAACACGTTTATTTATTCTTGTATATAATGTTTTGCGCGACATTTCAATCCCTACTAATAATGTATCATAATTTTCTGTAAATTGTTGAACTTTCTTTCGAGAACTTAAAAGTTTTTTTGTTTTTAAGTAATATTCAATCGCTCTAAGTACTCTTTTTCTATTATTTGGATGAATATCTTTAGCTGATGTTTCATCAAACGATGCTAAGTAACGATGTAAGTCATCATTATTCAATTGATTTAATGCATCTAATTTTTCTTTTACTCTTAATTCTTTTTCTACTGATACATTTTCATCATCAAATGGATAATCGTAAATTAAAGACTGAATATATAAACCTGTACCTCCTGCAATAATAGGTACTTTACCTCTTTTTGTAATATCTTCAATAAGCACTTCTGCTCTTTTTTTAAATTCGTATGCAGAAAATGATTCATCAGGATTTAAGATATCTATTAAATAATGGGGTATCCCTTCCATTTCTGTTTCTGTTACCTTTGCAGTACCTATATTCATTTGACGGTATACTTGCATCGAATCGCCACTAATGATTTCTCCATTCATTTTTTTAGCTAATTCGATACTCAATTCTGTTTTACCCGAAGCTGTCGGTCCTACAATAACTACTAGAAAAGGTTTTTTTGATGCTTGCAATGATTACGCCTCACTCTGATTATTTTTCAATACTTGTTTTTGAATCCAATCAAACATATGATTCCATATCATTTGTTGATCAACTTCAAATAATATTTCATGTCTTCTATTTGCATAAAGTTGTACCGTAATATGTTTAATACCAGCTTTTGTAAATTTTCTGGCCAAGGATTTAACACCTCTGCCATACTCTCCAAAAGGATCATTTTTTCCTGAAATCATCAATATTGGTAACTGTTTATTCATTTTTTTTAATTGAGTATAATTTGCAGTACGTGTCATATGTTTTACTGTTTCATAAATTAATTGGTTTGAAACTAAAAAGCCGGTATACTCATCGTTTACAAATTTATCAACTTCTGTAGATTGTGATGAAAGCCAGTCACTTTCAGTTCGTGGTTGATCAATCTTTTTGTTAAATGATTTGTAAACGAGTTGATTGACCCATTTTAAACGATTGCGCTTCCCAGTAAAAATAGAAATTAATTTCAAACTGATTCTTGCAGGAATTCCTTTCCATTTCGGATATTGTCCTGTTCCAGTTAATATCAATCCATTAGCAAAATTTGGATAAGTTTCAACAAATAAACGTGCAATAATAGATCCCATTGAATGGCCTAATACAATATAGGGTAATCCTTTCTCACTATCATATAATGTTTGTGCAATTTCAAACGCATCTTGAACAACTTGATTCATACTGTCGTAATGTCCACGTTCTTTCTCATCAATCTCTTTCCCATGTCCTCTATGATTATGTCTAATCACATCATAGCCTTGATGCGTTAAAGCATTAACAAGTGTTTCGTATCGATCCATATGTTCAGCCATACCATGAAATATATGTATAATACCATAAGTCGCTATGTTTGCTTTATCTACTTTAACTTCTAAAGTTGTTCCATCTTCTACAGTTATTTTATAAGCACTTTGCCCCATAGATATGCCTCCAATCTCTTTCTTTAATGGTATGTTAACAACGTACTATTCCTACTAATATACCTATACTCTTTAATGTTATCAAATAGTTTGTTACTTTTTAATAGGTTATATATACTTTAAATTTAAAAATTTTATCAAAATATAAAAAACTGAGATTGAGTACTTTTACCCAATCTCAGTTGCTATACTATTTTAACTATATTTATTTTTCTGCAGGTTGATGATTACCATGTGTTGCTTCTTCAATAGCTTCATCAACTTCTTTAGAAAATTCATTTTTCTGTTCAGCAGTATAATTTAATAATTTATCTAATTCATCAATAATTGCTTGTTTATATTGTTTAACTGTATTGATGTCAAAGTATAATTTACCAGTACGACGAATTAAGAAATCAGTTGGTTTATATACCATTTCGTTTTGTACACTATAAACTAATTGAACGTATAATTCTAATGGCATATTTAAATCTTTTTCATTCGTTAATTGTGCAATTGCGAATAATTTATCTACATTTGAACCGTATTTTGAAGCTAAATTATGTGCCACATCTGTGCTTAATCCAAGTGCTTTACCTTCTTGAACTTTACGATTTACGTAATTTTCAAAGTTTTTACTACCACCAACATCTCCACCAGAAATAGGTGTATTTTTAGTTTTGCTATCCGCAAATTTTAGACTATATTCTTGTTTTAAACGCTTAGCTAATAAATCAACAATTTCTAATGCCATATGACGATATCCAGTTAATTTACCACCAGCAATGGTTAATAATCCTGATTTACCTTCCCAAATTTCATCTTTACGTGAAATTTCTGAAGGATCTTTTCCATCTTCTAAAATTAATGGACGTACGCCAGCCCAAGTTGATTCAATATCAGCATCAGTAACATGTACATCAGGGAACATATAATTGATTGCATCAATTAAATAGTCTCTATCTTCTTGATTAGTTAAAGGTTTTGTTTTTTCATTATTATAGAATGTATCAGTAGTACCTACATATGCTTTACCTTCACGAGGAATAGCAAAAATCATACGACCATCTTTTTCAGTATCAAAGTAAACCGCTTGACGTAATGGGAATTTTGATTGATCGATAACTACGTGAACACCTTTTGTTAAACGTAATTGTTTATTGTTACGTGTATAATCTTTCTTTCTCACTTCGTCTACCCATGGACCAGCAGCATTGATTACTTTTTTAGCATTGATTTGATACTCTTCACCTGTAAGCATATCTTTTACTTTAATACCACTTACTTTATTTTTAGCATCGTATACGAAGTCAGTAGATTTAGTGTGATTAATGACTTCAGCGCCTTTTTCAGCAGCACGTTTCATCACTTCAATTGTTAAGCGAGCATCATCAGTACGATATTCTACGTAGTATCCGCCACCTTTTAAACCATCTTTTTTCACAAGAGGTTCTTTATTTAAAGTAGCTTGTTTTGATAACATTTTTTTACGTTCATGACGTTTAACGCCTGCTAAACGATCATACATTGTTAACCCGATGTTAGTTGTGAATTTACCAAATGTCCCCCCTTTATGCATCGGTAATAACATCCATTCAGGAGTTGTTACGTGGGGACCATTTTCATAAACTATTGCACGTTCTTTACCTGTTTCAGCAACAACTTTGATTTGTGCTTGTTTCAAGTAACGTAAACCACCATGTACTAATTTAGTTGAGCGAGAACTTGTACCTTGCGCAAAGTCTTGCATTTCTACTAAAGCTACTTTCATACCACGTTGTGTAGCATCTAATGCAATACCTGCACCAGTAATTCCTCCACCAATAACTACAACGTCAAATTCTTTATTTCTTAAATTCTTTTTAATTAAGTTCCTGTTAAAAGTAGATAATGCCATAATATACCCTCCAAAATTTATATTAAAAAAAGAGAGACCTATACACACAGAAGCATACTGCATGATAACAGGTCTCTCAAATCTCGACTAATGTATTAACTTAATTACATCATAACATATTCTTTGTAACTAAGCCATAATTAAAAATTAATCTTCTAATTTAAAGACTTGAGTAGCTTCTACTGCTTTCTTCCAACCTTTATATAACTTAGTTCTTGTTTCTTCAGACATTTCTGGATTAAATTCTGTTTCTAATTTCCATCTATCAGCAATGTCTTTTTTATCTTCCCAAAAGTCTACAGCCAAACCTGCTAGATAAGCAGCTCCAAGTGCTGTTGTTTCTTGAACTTCCGGACGTTCAACTGATGTATCAACAATATCTGCTTGGAATTGCATTATAAAGTTATTTTTTACTGCGCCACCATCAACACGTAAATTATTTACTTCAATTCCTGAATCTTTAGACATTGCTTCCATAACATCGCGTGTTTGATAACATAAAGATTCTAATGTCGCACGAATGAAATGTTCTTTTTCAGTACCACGAGTTAATCCGAAAATCGCACCACGTGCTTCAGAATCCCAATATGGTGTACCAAGTCCTACGAATGCAGGAACAAAGTAGACATTATCAGTAGAATTAACACGTGTTGCATAGTTTTCAGTTTGCGGTGCAGAATTAATAATTCTTAGACCGTCACGTAACCATTGAATTGCTGATCCAGATACGAAAATTGATCCTTCAAGTGCATAGTTTACTTTACCGTCAAGACCATAAGCAATTGTAGTTAACAATCCACTTTCAGACGTTACAGGTTCTTCACCAGTGTTCATTAACATGAATCCGCCAGTACCATACGTATTTTTCACATCTCCACGTTCGAAACAAGCTTGACCAAACAATGCTGCTTGTTGGTCACCAGCAATACCAGCAATTGGTACTTCTTGACCAAAGAAATGATAATCTTTAGTATGTGCATAGATTTCACTAGATTCTTTAACTTCTGGAAGTATTGCTTTAGGAATATCTAGTAATTCTAATAATTCATCATCCCATTTAAGTTCATGAATGTTATACATTAATGTACGACTAGCATTTGAATAGTCTGTAATATGTGCTTCTCCACCAGAAAGTTTCCACACTAACCAAGTATCGATAGTTCCGAATAATAAATCCCCATTTTCTGCTTTTTCTCTTGCACCTTTAACATTATCTAATATCCATCTTACTTTTGTTCCAGAGAAGTAAGGGTCTAATAATAAACCTGTTTTATTACGAAATGTTTTTTCGTGACCTTGTTCTTTTAATTCATTACAAATATGTTGTGTTTGACGAGATTGCCAAACAATTGCATGATAAATTGGACGGCCTGTTTTCTTATCCCAAATGACCGTAGTTTCACGTTGGTTAGTAATACCAATACCTTTAATTTGTTCAGGGTCAATTTCATTTTCATTTATCACTTCAGCCATTACTGCTAATACTGATGTCCATATTTCATTGGCGTCATGCTCTACCCAACCAGATTTAGGAAAGTATTGTTTAAATTCTCTTTGCGCAACGCCTTGAATTTCTCCTTCTTTATCAAATAAAATTGCTCTAGAGCTAGTTGTGCCCTGGTCTATTGACATGATGTATTGTTCCATAATTTTTCTCCTTCTTTCATTCTGACTGTATGTGTTAAGTATCCTTTGAATCACATAGTCAATATATTATATGATTTAAAACTAAATTTTTACTTTTAATAAATTGATTCAATATCTTTATTGTTATTTGATTTATTAAGAGATAAACCAATAAGTAATGTAACAATTACAACTACAATGCTAACACCACTCATAAAAGTAAATTCATTTTTATAAAAAACTTGATAAATTACAGCACCTAGCATACCGCCAGCAATTGGTCCTAGTACTGGTACAATAGCATACCACCAATTAGATCCTCCTTTACCAGCAATTGGTAAAATCGCATGTGCAATTCTTGGTCCTAAGTCACGAGCTGGATTAATGGCATAACCTGTAGGCCCACCTAAACTTAAACCTATTGCAATAATTAAACTACCCACAATTAATGGGTTTAATCCATCTGCAATTTTATTTACCCCAATAAATAAAATCCCTAAACTTAAAATAGCAGTTCCAATAATTTCACTTAAAAAGTTAGCAAAATAATTTTTAATAGCAGGTGCAGTAGAGAATACGCCTAATTTTGCACCTTGATCTTTAGTTGCTTTCCAATGTGGTAAATACATTAACCAAACAAGTGTAGCTCCTACAATTCCTCCTAACATTTGACAAACAATATATCCTGGTACTTTTATCCAACTAAAACTTCCCTCAACTGCTAAAGCAATTGACACAGCTGGATTTAAATGGGCTCCAGAAAATTGTCCTACTGCATAAACTCCCATAGTTACAGCTAAGCCCCATCCAGCGGCAATAACGATCCAATCAGATTCTTGTCCAGCGCTACGTTTTAAATTTACATTTGCACATACGCCTCCACCGAACAAAATAAGAATGGCCGTGCCTAAAAACTCTGCTAAATAAGCATTCATGTTTTAACCTCCTACAAGGCAAAGAGACTTCTACAAACTATATAATTAGGGTTGCAGAAATCTCTTCATCTCTCATTCAAATATTAACTTGTATAAATCATACAAAATAATTGTAAGCGTTGTCAATGATTTTTGTAAAAAAATTGTCACAATTTATTTTATAGATTAAAAGAGCGTATTATAATTATTTTTTATCAATACATAAAAAAACCTGAGACATCAATTTTGTCTCAGGTTAAAAATATAATTTCTACCATAATTTTCTGTTACTTGTGGTTACATAACTTGCACCACTATTAATTGCATCATTCACTTCTTTTTCTTCTTCGATTAGCCCACCTGCTATAATTTTAGCAGTCGTTGCTTCTCTTACATTTTCAACAATTTTATGAGCAATACCTGGTAGTACTTCAACATAATCTGGGTCCACTTTCTTTATGAGTTGTATACTACGATTGAGTGCTTGACTATCAATAATAAAAACTCTAAAAATAGTAAGTACATTTAATGATTTTGCTTTTTGAATAACTTTTGTTTTTGTTGAAACAATCCCTTTTGGTTTATAAGTTTGAATGATATATTCACATGCATATTCATCATGTGCCATTCCTTTAATTAAATCAATATGAATATATGCTTCAATGTCATGTTTTTTAAGTAACTCTATAATGCTTCTTAAATGACCTACATGCATATCTAAAAGGACACACACTTTATAATCCGTTTGAATTAATTTCTCTAAATCTTTCATATTTCGAATTGCTGGTAGTACGTGTTCTTTCATTTCTATGCATCCCTTCTACATTACTCGTTTAAATAATTTCTCTAATTCATAATTTGAAAAGTTAATAATAATTGGTCTACCATGAGGACAAGTAAATGGATCTTCCGCTTCTCTTAATTGATCAATTAAATCTGCCATTTCATTCTTTTTTAAATAATGATTTGCTTTAATTGACTTCTTACAACTCATCATAATAGCTGCGTCTTCACGCATTTTTTTAACGTCAATTTTTTTATGATTTAATACGAGTTCAATCATATCTTTAATAATTTCCTCTGCTTCCACTTTAGGAAACCATACTGGATAACTATTTACAATATAGTCATATCCACCAAAATGTTCTAAATGGACCCCTACTTTATCAAGTTCTTCTCGATATTGATCAATAATTAATTGCTCGTCTTTTGAGAAGTGAAATGTTAAAGGAATTAACAAATCTTGTACTTCATTTGATACTTCGCCTATCTTTTCTCTGAAATATTCGTATTTAATACGTTCTTGTGCAGCATGTTGATCTATCATAAACATTCCATTTTCATTTTGAGCAATAATATAGGTACCGTGTACTTGGCCAACTACTTCCATATATGGCACACGTCGAGACGGTGTTGAACTTACTTTACCTTTAATATCTTGTTCTTCTTGATTTGTAACATTCTCTTGAAAGTCATCATTTTCATCATAATTATAAATATTGGTTTCATCATGTCGAGTGTTATCGATTGAAGATTCGGCACGATCTAAACTATTTAAAATATCTTTTTGAATGTCGAAGTAATCTTTATCCATACTACGTTTATTATTATAGACACTAGAATTTTCGTTATCTTCTCTAGTGTAAGAATCATCAGAGGTATGTGCTTCATCATATTGATGACTTATTGTTGAAAAGATATTGTTAGTCGAAATGTTGGGGTCATTTTTATTTTCTAATTGTTTTGTCTCATTTGAAATATTTTGTTGTTTTTGTTCAAAATCGATTTTTTGTTGTTCAAATGTATGCAATACTTTATTTTTTTTAGGTGTTCGATCTAAATCGTTTTTAGGAATTAATATTCTATCTTTAAATGCATGTCTAATTTTTTCAATAATTAAATTATAAAGTTGTTCTTCTTTTGAAAGTCTAACTTCAAGTTTCGTTGGATGCACATTGACATCTACTAAAATTGGATCCATTTCTATATTGATATAGCAAATAGGGTAACGACCTATGGTTAGAAGTGTATGATATCCTTCAGTAATAGCTTTATTTAAAGCGAAATTTTTGATATATCGACCATTAATAAAAATTGAAATATAATGTTTATTACTACGAGAATGTTCCGGTTTAGCAACAAATCCTTCTAAATGATAGTCACTAGTATCGCCAGAAATGTGAACTAAATCTTTTGCAACTTTAATACCATATATTTCAGCCATCACTTCATTTGTTCTTCCAGAACCATTCGTTTTTAACATCGTTTTTCCATCAGATATAAGTGAAAAGCGAATGTTTGGATGACTCATTGCCATTCGATTAACAATATCTGTAATTTTTCCTAATTCTGTATATAAACTTTTAATATATTTTAACCGAGCTGGCGTATTATAAAATAATGATTCTACTTTAATATCTGTTCCTTTTTTGGCTTTTGCTGGTTTTTGAGATAATATTTCACCATTTTCAGCATAAATTTCGTGACCATTTTCATTATCTGTACACGTTTTAAGTGTCACTTTAGCTACAGATGAAATACTGGCCAGTGCTTCACCTCGAAACCCTAATGTTCTGATATGAAACAAATCGTCATCATCATTTATTTTACTGGTAGCATGGCGATGAAAAACAAGTTGCAAATCATCTTGCTCAATTCCAGTTCCATTGTCGACTACACGAATTGAGGAAATACCTGATTGTTCTACTTCTATATTAATTTCAGTCGCCTTAGCATCAATTGCATTTTCAAGTAATTCTTTTACTACTGAACTAGGACGTTCAACCACTTCTCCTGCAGCAATTTTATTTGCTAAAGATGTTTGTAATTCTTTAATTTTACCCATGTATTAACACCTCTATCTTAACTGATTTTGTAATTCGCTTAACTTAAGTAATGCTTCAATAGGTGTCATATTTGAAATATTTAAATTTTTAATTTGTGCTTCTATTTCACTTTGTGTTTCATTCGAATTAAATAAGTCAAAACTTGTTTGTTCAAACACATCTGTTTGTTTAATAGTTGAGTGTTCTTCCTTATTATTTAAATGATTCTTATTTTCAATATCTTTAGAGTTGTCATTATAATGTTGACGATGGACATTCTCATCTAATACTCCATTTTGTTCAAACGCATTTAAAATAACTTGAGCTCTTTCAATTACTTTCTCAGGAAGATTTGCTAATTTAGCAACTTGAATACCATAACTATCATCAACGGCACCCTCTTTAACTTTATGAAGGAAAATAAGTTCACCTTGATACTCATCTGCTGCTACATGTACATTTTTTAAACTAGATAGCTGTTGATCTAATGTTGTTAATTCATGATAATGGGTTGAAAAAAGCGTCTTAGCATGTGATGTTTCAGATACATATTCAATCATAGCTTGCGCTAGAGATAAGCCATCATATGTTGACGTTCCTCGTCCGATTTCATCAAAGATGATTAAACTATCTGCTGTTGCGTATGTTAATGCTTTTTGTGCTTCTAACATTTCAACCATAAAGGTACTTTTACCGGATACTAAATCATCTGCTGCACCAATTCTTGTGAAAATTTGATCAAAAATCGGTAATATTGCATTATCACATGGTACATAAGCTCCCATTTGTGCCATGATACTAATGATTGCCACTTGTCGCATATAAGTTGATTTACCGGACATATTTGGGCCAGTAATCAAATAAATAAAGTTATTTTGATCAAGATAACAATCATTTGGTACATAATCATTATAATCCATCACACGTTCTACAACAGGATGTCTAGAATTTTCTAAGTTCAATGTTTTATCATCACTAAATTTTGGTCTAACATAGTTATATTTTTGTGCAATTTCTGCAAAACTTTGTAAACAATCAAGCTCTGATATCACTTTTGCTTGTCTTTGTAATCTTTCAGTATATGATTTAACATGCTCTCTCAATCGAATAAACAGTTGATATTCTAATTCAATTGCTTTATCTTCTGCACCTAAAATAATATCTTCTTTTTCTTTTAATTCGTCTGTAATAAATCTTTCTGCATTAGATAAAGTTTGTTTACGATGATAGCCATGCTCGCTTGGTTCGAATCCTTGAAGATTAGCACGTGTGATTTCAATAAAGTAACCAAAAACTTTATTGTAGCTAATTTTTAAAGATTTGATACCTGTTCTTTCACGTTCTTTCGCTTGAAGTTGTGCGAGCCAATCTTTTCCATTTTTAGATGCTTCTAAATACTCATCTAGTTGTTTACTGAATCCTTGTTTGAACAGCCCCCCATCTTTAACTGAAATAGGTGGTTCTTCTACTAAACTATCTTCCAAGACTGTCAGTAAATCTTCTAATGGTTCTAATGTGCTAAACTGCGTTGTTGTCACACTATTCATTTGTTCAAGAAGTGATTTAATATTTGGAATTTCAGAAATAGAATGTTTGAGTTGAATCAAATCACGAGCATTTACATTTCCATAACTTACTCGTCCTACTAATCTTTCAATATCATATACTTGATTAAGGTAACCTCTTAGAGTATCTCTTTCTATAAAATGATCAATAAATGATTCTACGATATCTAATCGTTGTTCAATATTGTCTTTATGAATAAGTGGGCGATCAATCCACTGTTTCAAGCGTCTTGCACCCATAGGTGTTTTTGTTTCATCCATTAACCATAACAATGTTCCTTTTTTACTTTTTAAACGTATGCTTTCAGTAAGCTCTAAATTGCGTTTTGCATAATAATCCATTTTCATAAAGTCAATCGCCGCATAGGTTATCACGTCTTCAATATGAGACAAATCTCTTTTTTGAGTATGATGAATATAATCTAACAATAATTGTGTTGTCAAAAACATTAAATTATTTTCTAATGTATTGACACTATATTCCATATCAGAAATTTCTTCTCTAACTGTAATCGTTTCTGTAGTAAGTGAAATTTGTTTTTTTAAATCTTCATTTATGTCTTCTCGTACTACAATTTCATTTGGGTTAATCGTAATGATTTCATTAATTAACGTGCTTTCATCTTCAAAATTGGTAGCTTTTAATTCACCAGTAGAAACATCACAATAACTTAATGCGTATCCATTTTCATTCTGAATGAAGCTAAGAATATAATTATTTTGATTTTCATCCATTCCGCCTTGTTCCATCATTGTTCCAGGTGTGACTACTTTAACTACTTCTCTTTTAACCATGCCTTTAGTTTGTTTTGGATCTTCCATCTGTTCACAAATAGCAACTTTATATCCATTGTTAATAAGTGTTTCAATATAGCTATTTGCTGAGTGATACGGAACACCACACATTGGAATTGGATTTTCTTTTTTAGCATCTCTTTTAGTTAAAGTAATTTCTAATACTCTAGATGCTTCTTTAGCATCTTCAAAGAACATTTCATAAAAATCACCTAATCTAAAAAACAATAAGCAATCTTGATATTGAGATTTTATTTTTAAATATTGTTGCATCATAGGTGTCACATTAGCCATATTTTTTTCACAACCTTACTGATATATACTTGTTTCTCACATTTTAACTTGTATATTTTAACATATGTCATACTGAAGCGCTCGTTATCTAAATTAGAATATTATTCTACAACTTAAAAATAAAAGATTATCATCTCTTTATTCCGCTTAATAAACACTAAACTTATTAAGCGTATGAAATGATAATCTTAAATAAAATATTTATTTGAATTTATCTAATAATCCACGTTTTTTTAACACTATAAGTAAGATATAACTAATCGCCGCACCAAGGAAACTTGAAACTAAAAATACAAGCATTAATGGTTTGATAAAGAAATGTTGCAAACCTAATATCCAAGATAGTGGAATGCACATTAAACTACCAATGATTCCAGTTCCAATCACTTCTCCAACTGCAGCCATAAATATGTGCTTTCTATACATATAGAAGATGCTAGCTAGAAACACACCAATCATACTACCAGGAAAGGCAAATGCACTGCCAGTTCCAAATATTATTCTTATTAAAGAAGAAATCAAAGCCTGTGCTAAACCATACCATGGTCCTACAAAAACAGCACATAGTACATTTACAAAATGTTGTACTGGGGCTGCTTTTACTGGACCTAAAGGTATAATAATAAAACTACTAAATACGACATTAAAAGCAATGAGTAAAGCTGTAATGGTAAGTTTTTTAGTTTTCATCTTTGAATATTCCCTTCTGTTTATGAGTCATGATGTGCTTTTTCATTATGCTTATTTAAACTTTGTTCCATAGTAGAAACCATCAATTGCAACAACTCATTTGCTTCAAATTGCGCTGACCGAAACTCTTCAACAATAGGTAATGCATTGATTTCTTTTTCAAGTTGAGAAATTTCTTTTTCAGATTTTTGATAAGCCTGATGCTTGCCATAATTTTGAAAATTTACTGACTGTTTTTGTTGCAATTTTAATTGTTTCATTTTTTGGTCAATTGATGAATTCTCATGAATTTGTTGCTCTACATTTTGATATTGTTTAATCAATTCTAGTCCCTTTATTTTGTTCGATACACTATCTGCTTGTTTTAGAATATCTTCTTTCTCATACATATTAATTAGTCACCATAACTTGATTATGAAAATGTAAAAATTCACCATTTAATGAGTATTGTTTTGCTTCTTTAACTTTAACATCAACAAGTTGACCAATGGCTTCACGTGGTCCTTTAAAGTTAACTAATTTATTTTTTTCAGTATAACCTGCTAGAACTGTTTCATCTTTTTTACTTGTTCCTTCACATAAAACAGTAACAACTTGTCCTTCATAATGTTGCATTGCTTTTTCTGAATATTGACCAACTTTTTTATTTAAACGTTGCAAGCGATCTTTTTTCACTTCAGTTGGAACATTATCTTTCATTTTAGCAGCAGGCGTACCATCTCTTTGTGAATACAAATACGTATAAGCATGTTCAAATTGAACTTCATCGTATAATGAAAGTGTTTCTTCAAATTGTTCTTCTGTTTCGTTAGGATATCCTACTATTATGTCAGTAGTAAGGGCGACATTAGGAATAGCTTCTTTAATTCTATCAACTAAATCCAAGTAACTTTCACGTGAATATTTACGTCCCATTATTTTTAATACAGCATTATTTCCAGATTGCACAGGTAAATGAATGTGAGGAACGATATTTCCACCTTTTGCAATCACTTCAATCATTCTATCTGTAAAATCCCAAGGATGACTCGTTGTAAAACGTACACGTGGAATGTCAATTTTAGAAATATCCTCTAATAAATCACCTAGACCATAATCTAAATCTTTAATATCTTTTCCATATGAATTAACGTTTTGTCCTAGAAGCGTAATTTCCTTATAACCTTCACGAGCGAGACCTCGAACTTCTTCAATGATATCTTGTGGTCTACGACTGCGTTCTTTTCCTCGTGTAAAAGGTACAATACAATATGTACAGAATTTATCACATCCATACATAATATTAACCCATGCTTTTGTACTTCCTTCACGCACTTTAGGTAGGTTTTCAATAACGTCGCCTTCTTTAGACCAAACCTCAACGACCATGGCTTTTGATAAATATGCTTCTTCTAAAATTTCAGGTAATTTATGGATATTATGCGTTCCAAAAATCATATCCACATTTTGATATGATTTTAAGATTTTATTTACAACAGATTCTTCTTGTGACATACAACCGCATACACCAATTAATGTTTCAGGTCTATTTTTCTTTAAATGTTTTAAATTACCTATTTCACTAAATACTTTATTTTCAGCATTTTCACGAATAGCACATGTATTAATTAATATAACATCCGCTTCATTAATATCATCAGTTGCTTGATAGTCTAAAGCTTGCAAAATTCCTGCCATTACTTCAGTATCATGTGCATTCATTTGACAACCATATGTTTTAATTAAAAATGTTCGTCCTTTCCCCATACCTTTATATTTATCTTCAATATGAAAATCTCGGTTATATTGAACATCTTGTTTACCACGCTTTTTTGCTTCTTTAAGATTAGGTGGTTGATAAACATGTTCGAAATATTTACTATAGTCTTTTTCTGCTTTTTTATTACGTTCGTTTAAAATATCTATCGTACCAGCTTTTCTTTGCTCTTCATTCACTTTACAAAAATCCTTTCTATATGCCCTAATATCATTAGTACATTATATTAAAATTAGCATTAAAGTGCAAAAAGAGTTTACAAATTAATATATTCTATTATTAAATATTGAATAAAAAAGTGGAATAGATGTCATCTTGAATCTTACTCCACTTTAACTAAACTTCATTTAACTTTAACATATGTTATGCTTCATCATATTTACCAGTTAGAGTTTCAATAGATATCCCTTCTGGCACATGATAAAACTTCACTTGGCTAATAATACTAGGACATTCTAATTCAACCATTCTTTCATTCAATTTTTGAATTAAAATTAAGCATTCACTCATATCACCTTGGACAGTCGTTTCAAGAGGACCTACTCTGTAATGTAGCCCCGACTGATCGATAATTTTAATAGCTTCATCTACATAAGGAATAACATCATCATTATTAGGTGTTTTAGGAACTATTTGTACACTCATTAACGTATCTTGCATAAATTTCACCTCTATGATTTATTTATAATTTTATTTTATCATGATTATCTTTATAAATCTGAGTTATTCTATATTTTCTATTGCAGATTTTATGGCTTTTGCAAAGTCGTACATTAATTTATCCCAATTTGACTGATTTTCTCTACTTTTTCGATTTATTTTATTATTTTTGAAAAAAGCCTTACGTAATGAGGTAGTTAACTCAATTTGTACACCTCTACCTCTAGTTGTACAATTAACAATATTATTATCCTGTTGACCTGAAATATGACTTGGTGCTTCTTTTGCTTTTATACCAATATGATTTAATTGTTCTTTGATGAGTGATTTTAGACGTTCATCTTTTCCACCAACATAAGCAATGCTCTCGTTCCCTTCACAACCATGAATAGCAATAGCTTGGTTACTTTCAGTTACCAGATTCATTGCATCTTTATTATCATAACGTGTAGAAGTTACGTGCAATTCTTTATTTCCTTTACTACGTAAACCTTCGAAAATAAAGTAATTATATCCTCCTTCATCAGCAATTATACTTGCTAATTCAGTTGTAGCAGGTTCAATGCCTCCACCATGAATTGCTAATATTGAAACACTACTATTTCGATTTCTAGTTATTATTTTCCAGTCTTCATTTTCTATCGTTTCTTTTTCCAATTCTTGCATTGATTTAAATTTGTCCAACATCCCCACTCCTTTTATTTACTATATTATTTTCTTCCCTAATAAAAATAAATAAATGAAGTTTAACAAGATTTTTATAAATTTAAACTTAAATTAAAAGACATTCTTGAAGTCATATGATACTTTCAAGAATGCCTTTAAAAAAATTATACAAATTGAGCAGTTAAGTCATTAAACTCTTGTTCAGAAAGATGGATATCTCTTTTAGTTAATGCACTTTCATCTAATTCTTCAATTTGTGATTCATATGAAGGTGTTGTTGTGTCTTGATATACAATACCTTTAACTAGTGATTCATGTTCTAATACAGTTTTCATCGCTAATTGTTTATCTGTTGGATCATAATTTTCAATATCTTCTATACTAGTTAAGTGTTCTTTAAACCAATCATACGTATTCACTTTATTATATGTTACACATGGAGAAAACACATTTACAAATGAAAAACCATCATGATTAATTGCATCTTCAATTAATTTCGTCAATGCTTTAATATCACTTGAAAAACCTTGTGCTACAAATGTAGCACCTGATGATAGTGCTAATTCTAATGGCGCAACATTTTTTTCTATATTTCCTTTAGGTGTTGATTTAGTTACAAATCCAACAGCAGAAGATGGGGACGTTTGACCTTTAGTTAGGCCATAAATTTGGTTATCCATAACAATATAAGTAATATTCATATTGCGACGTAATGCATGAATTGTATGACCCATGCCAATCGCATAACCATCTCCGTCGCCACCTGAAGCAATGACTGTTAAGTCTTTATTAGCCATTTTCACTCCCTGTGCAAGAGGTAATGCACGACCATGAATACCATGTACCCCATAAGAGTTAATATAACCTGATAAACGACCTGAACAACCTATTCCAGTAATTAATGCCACTTCTTCAGGTTCTAAACCTAAATTTGCTGCCGCTTTTTGGATTGCAGCTTGTACTGAAAAGTCTCCACACCCTGGGCACCAGTTTGGCTTCACACTGTTTCTAAAATCTTTAAATGTAGCCAATTACATCATCTCCTTCATATCTTTAGCTACTGAAAGTCCTTTTTCTTCTATTTCATGTGGTAAAAAAGGTGTACCATCATATTTAGTTTGATTAACTAATTTGTCTTGAATGGCAGTATTCATTTTTAAGATATTTGATAATTGGCCTTGATAGTTATGCTCAGCTACTATGACGCTTGAAGCTTTATCAATAGCTTGTTGAATAATATCTTTTGGTAATGGGTGAAGTTGGCGAATTTGCATCGTATTAACTTTAATACCATTATTATTTAATCGTTTACTTCCTTCTTCAATTGCACCTTTACTTGAAATAAATCCAATATATAAAATATCTGCTTTCTCATGTTTCTCATCATAATCAACAGGTGTTTCAATAAGTAAGTTCGCAGTTTTACTCATACGTTTTTCCATTTGTTCACGTCTGTTGTCAGCAGCTTCACTTGGCTTACCTTCTTGATTATGTTCAACACCAGTAACATGGTGAATACCACCTTTAACACCAGGGATTGGACGTTGTGAAATTCCAGATGTTGTAAGTGCATAACGTTTAAAGTATGATCTATCACCTTCATCACGTTCAATATCTGATTGAATAAGCTCTCCACGTTTAATTTGAATTCTATTGTAATCGAGTTGTTTTACTGTTTGTTTACCTAATGACAATTGCAAATCGCTTAATACGATAACTGGACATTGATATTCTTCAGCTAAATTAAAAGCTTCCATAGTTAAATAAAAAGCATCTTCAGCATCAGTTGGTGCTACTACTATCTTAGGAATATCTCCATGTGTTCCATATATCATTTGCATTAAATCTGACTGTTCTTGTTTTGTAGGTAATCCAGTTGAAGGGCCTCCACGTTGCGTATTAACAATAACTAGTGGTGTTTCAGTCATACCTGATAAACCAATGGCTTCCATCATTAAAGATAAACCTGGTCCCGCACTCGCAGTAAATGCTCTAACTCCTGCATAGTTCGCACCAATTGCCATATTCGCTGCAGCAATTTCATCTTCAGTTTGTACTACAGTTCCTCCTACTTTTGGAACATTTGCAATCATATACTCCATAATTTCTGAAGCGGGCGTAATTGGATAAGCTGCCATAAATCTTGAACCAGCCGAAATCGCGCCTAATCCAATTGCATCGTTACCAATCATGTATAAATGTGGTGTACCCTCACTATCTTCTAGTAAATAATCACCATTTACTGTATCTAATTTATCCTTCATCAACTCATAACCCTGATGAAGCGCTTCTATATTCATTTCAACAACTTTTTGACCTTTTTTAGTAAACATATTTGTAATTAACGTTTTGAAAGTTGTTGTATCTAATTTCATTACTGCGCAAGTTGCACCAATCGCTACCATATTTTTCATCAGTGCAGTACCTAATTCTTTAGCTGTTAATGTTAACGGTAATTCAATCAGTTGAGCGCGACAATGTTCTGGTTTAGAAGGTTTAGCTTTAGCATCTGCAATAATAATACTATCTTCTCTCATTTCATGATGATTTAATTCAATTGTCTCTTGATCAAATGCAACTAAAATATCTAAATCATCACTAATTGCATGAACTGGAGAAGTTGAGACTCTTATTTTATTATTTGTATGACCGCCTTTAATTCGGCTTGAGAAATGTCGATATCCATATAAATAATAACCTTTTCGATTCATTGCAGTAGCAAATATTTCTCCAGTTGACTCAATACCTTCACCTTGTTGTCCGCCCACTTTCCATGATATTTGTGGTTTCATATCATTAGCCTCCTGTGGAATTAATTCATACTAAATCATAACAAAAATAACCACCGTCTTACTATGTCAACAGTGGCTTTTATTTAAATTCATACTAATGGACTATACACTATTTATCAAAAGGATGATCCTCATTGATTAAAATGCGTTCTATGAGTTTGGTTCTTCCATTTTTATCTAAATCTATAATAACACCTGAAAGTACACTTCTACCATTATCAGGCACTACATGTCGTTGTGGCAAACTTGTAATAAAACGCTTAATAACTTCCTCGCGATTAATCCCTAGTATTCCATCATAATAACCAGTCATACCTACATCTGTAATATAGCCTGTACCATTGGGCAAAATACGCTCATCAGATGTTTGAATATGAGTATGTGTGCCTACAACAGCGCTGACTCTTCCATCTAAATACCAACCCATTGCATTTTTCTCTGAAGTAGTTTCTGCATGAAAATCTACAAAAATATAATTAGTTTCTTTTTTAGCTTCTTCAATCAATTGATCTGCTTTTTTAAATGGATCATCAATATCTTGCATAAATGAGCGTCCTTGCAAGTTAATGATGGCAACTTTAATATCATTAACCTGAATAAAACGCATACCAACACCTGGCGCTTCACTCGGAAAATTAGCAGGTCTTATCATTCTTTTAGCATCATCAATAAAGTCATAAATTTCTCTTTGACCATAAGTATGATTACCCATTGTCATAAAATCCACGCCATCTCTAAGCAATTGTTTATATAATTTTTCAGTTAAACCTTTTCCATGAGCAGCATTTTCTGCATTAACAATGCTCAACGTAGGCTTATAAGCTTGCTTTAATTTAGGCAAATATTCAGCAATGGTATTTCTCCCTACTTTTCCTACGATATCTCCAATAAATAAAATTCGCATTAATGTTCATCCTCTCACAATATAGTGTAATTGAAATAACTATATAATTAAAGGTAGAGTTTCATATTTTTTAAAATTACACAGTCTTAACTTTAGCATGCATACAGCATATGTTATTATAATATTATAAAAATTTAGGAGTTGTATAATTAAATGTCTATTAATATCGATCCAGAAAAATTTGCAGAACTAGTTGTAAAAGCAAACCCATCAAAATCAGAAGATGCAGAAGATATGGCCAAAGAAAGCTTAGAATTATATATTAACGCATACCGTTTAGCAGAAAGATATTCTAATATTGCTACAAATTGTTATGATACAGCTGAAATTCTTTCTGAAATCAAAAAAACTGATTTACAACTTAAATAATGAAAAACCTGAGACATTTTAAACATGTCTCAGGTTTTTTAGTACTCAGTGAGTCCCTATTTAATTTTAAAAATTACTTCGCATACTCTACTGCTCTAGTCTCTCTAACAACTGTCACTTTAATATGTCCTGGATATTGTAATTCTTCTTCAATTTGATTTTTTATATCTCTAGCTAATCGGTAAGATTTTAAATCATCTATTTCTTCAGGAGAAACAATAACTCTAATCTCTCTACCAGCTTGAATTGCGAACGCTTTTTCAACACCTTCATAACTTTCTGAAAGAGTTTCTAAGCGTTCTAATCTACGAATATAATTTTCAAGTGTTTCTTTACGTGCTCCTGGACGCGCGGCCGATAATGCATCTGCAGCAGCTACTAGAATTGAAATTATAGATGTTGGTTCAACATCTCCATGATGTGAATGAATCGCATTAATAACAGTTTCAACTTCACCGTATTTTTTAGCTAATTCAACACCAATTTCAACATGGCTACCTTCAACTTCATGATCAATTGCTTTACCTACATCATGTAGTAATCCAGCTCTTTTTGCTAAACTAACATCCTCGCCTAATTCAGCAGCTAACATTCCAGAAAGATGTGCGACTTCCATAGAATGTTTTAAGACATTTTGGCCGTAACTTGTTCTATAGTTTAAACGGCCTAAAATTTTCACTAAATCTGGATGCATATTGTGAACATTGATTTCAAATGTTGCTTGTTCACCTGCATCTCTAATGATGTCATCTACTTCTTTTCTAGCTTTATCTACCATTTCTTCGATACGACCTGGATGAATTCTTCCATCAGAGACCAAATTCACTAATGCAGTCCTAGCGATTTCACGTCTAATTGGATCAAATCCAGATAAAATCACTGCTTCAGGAGTATCATCAATAATCAAGTCGATACCTGTTAACGTTTCTAAAGTACGAATATTTCTACCTTCTCTACCAATAATTCGACCTTTCATCTCATCATTTGGTAAATTAACTACTGAAACAGTAGATTCCGTTGTATGATCAGCAGCTAATCTTTGTACAGTAGTAGCTAACAATTCTTTTGCTGATTTGTTAACTTTTTCTTTAGCTTCTCTTTCTTTTTCCTTAACAAGCACTGCAATATCTTGTGACAGTTCTTCTTCCACTCTATGAAGTTGTTCATTAACTGCTTCCTCTTGAGTGAGACCGGAGATGCGTTCTAATTCTTGTTCATGCTTCATTATTAACGTCTGAACACTACTCTCTTTTGCATCTACTTGTTGTTGTCTTTCTTCAATTTTGGATTCTTTTTGATCTAAAATCTCATCTTTTTTATCCAATAATTCTGATTTACGATCTAAATTTTCCTCTTTTTGAAGATTTCGGGCTTCTTGTCTTTGAAGCTCACTACGTCTTTCACGTAGCTCTGTTTCAACTTGTTCTCTAATGATTTGATTTTCTTCTTTTGCCTCTAATAATTTCTCTTTTTTGATATTATCTGCTTCTTTTTGTCCTTGTTTGATAATATCATTAGCAGTTTGTCTAGCTTGAATTTGCTTTTGATGTAATATATTTCGGGCTAAAAAATACCCTACAACAACCCCTAGAATAATCCCCAGCAAAATGAGTAGGAGGTCTAATAAATTCACATAAACACCTCCTTTTTCTAGGTATTTGCTTGTATATTAAAATCTCTATGATTTTTTATAAATTGTATAAATAATATACATATTAATTGTACGTTTATGTACTCAGTAGTGTCAAGATATGAAATTTCACTTCAATTTCACTACACATACTTATAAAAGAAAGAGAGTGACATTGAATTCATTTCGAACTCATCATTCACTCTCACACAAAATAATTTTAATATTTTTAAGTATATTCTAGTTAAAGCATTAAAAATTTAACATTATTCTTCATCGAATAATGTTTGTGATGATTTATCTTCATTTTCTTCAACATCACCATCGAAAATGCCTAATTTTTCACGTAATTTGCGATCGATTTCATCTTTAATTTGAGGGTTTTCTTTAAGATATGTTTTAACATTTTCCTTACCTTGACCCATTCTCTCACCATTATATGAGTACCAAGCACCAGATTTATCGACAATATCATTTTCTACACCTAAGTCAATTAATTCGCCCTCTTTTGAAATACCTTGACCATACATGATATCTACTTCAGCAATTCTAAATGGTGGTGCTACTTTATTTTTAACAACTTTAATTTTAGTTCTGTTACCTACAATATCTTGACCTTGTTTTAATTGTTCTGCACGACGCACTTCTAAACGTACTGAGCTATAGAATTTTAATGCTCTACCACCTGGTGTAGTTTCTGGATTACCAAACATTACTCCAACTTTTTCACGAATTTGGTTAATAAATATAGCTGTAGTATTTGATTTTGAAATTGCACCTGAAAGTTTACGCAAAGCCTGAGACATTAAACGTGCTTGAAGACCAACATGTGTATCTCCCATTTCACCTTCAATTTCAGCTTTAGGAGTCAAAGCAGCAACTGAGTCTACAACAACAATGTCAACTGCTCCACTTCTTACGAAAGCTTCTGCTATTTCTAAACCTTGTTCACCATGGTCGGGTTGAGAAAGATATAAATTATCTATATCAACACCTAATGCTTCAGCATATACTGGATCAAGTGCATGTTCAGCATCGATAAACGCAGCAACGCCTCCATTTTTTTGTACTTCAGCAATGGCATGAAGTGCTACTGTTGTTTTACCGGAACTTTCAGGACCATATATTTCAATAATTCTTCCTTTAGGATAACCACCTACACCTAGTGCATTATCTAAAGTAACTGAACCACTTGATACACTAGATACACGACGACCTTTATTATCGCCTAATTTCATTACTGCACCCTTACCAAAGGATTTTTCCATATTTTTTATAACTGTATCTAAAGCTTTTTGACGATCATTATCCAAAGCGAAACCTCCTATATGAGATAGTTATCTATTTAATATTATATATATATTATACTCTTAACCATATTCAAACACAAGTATTTTGCGAATATTTGTTCGTATAAAAAAGAACAATGAATACAAAATCGAACAAATGTGCCCGAAAATTATAACCATTTTTTAATTTAAGTACATTTTAGTGCCAATTTAATAATCTTATTAATACATAATTTTGACTTCTGTTGGGCAGTATATTTCTTGATTGTGTTATCTTAAATGTAGTCATTTTAAAATCATCTTTTGTATTAATTGCTAGATAAACTTCCTCTTTCTCATGTAATATTGCTATACCCATTTCAGTTTTATATAAATCTTTTACATATGAAGAGGCGTCTCTTAATTGCATTTCAATACTTGAATGATGATTTAAAAATATATCATTATCTGGTAATATTCCTTTTAATATATTTTGTTTATCAAAGCGTTTTAAACGAGTATAAATCGCTCCATCCGTTACCCCGTCATATATACTTACTGTAGAATTCATTTGTTCCATTACAGATTGTTCTAACAATGTGTCATCTGAACCATAATAAAATTGACCAATTCGTTCTAGTATTTCTTCTTTTATAGGTTGAATCAATGTTTTACATTCACTTTGTGTAGAAGCATTTGCTGTTAATCTAATATATACTTCATGTTTCCCTGCTAACGGAGCTATCGTAGGATTAGTTTGTTTTTCAATTAAATCCATAAGTTCTGTTTCAACTTTCGATTCTCCAATTCCTGCAAATCTCAGTTGCTCTGAAAAAATAGTATTGTCATTATCTATAAGTAATGGAAGCAACTCATTTTTAGCCATAGGTTGCATTTCACTCGGAGGACCAGGTAACAGAATTACTTTTTTATTATCCATTTCAATAAACATACCTGGAGCCATACCATAATGATTTTTTAATACTTTCGCTCCCTCTACTACAAGTGCTTGTTGTTTATTATTAGGTGTCATTTCTTGCCCTTGTTCTTTGAAAAAATCTTCAATATAATTTAATGCTTCTTCATTAGTCACTAAGTTTTTATTTAATACTTTTGCTACTGTCTGTTTAGTTAAATCGTCTTTAGTTGGGCCCAATCCACCAGTGAGCACTAATGTGTCAAATCTTTTTAGTCCTTCTCTAATAATAAATTCTAAACGATCAGGATTATCACCGATAACTGTATGTTCAACTATATTCTTTCCAATTTGATTGAAAAGTTTTGATAAATATTGGCCATTTGTATTTGCTATTTGACCTAATAATAATTCTGAACCTACTGCTATGATAGATATATTCATATGTCCCTCTCCCTTATATAGTCTTAATTCATATTTTATACTTAATCTATTATATAATCTAAAAAATAACTCAAAAAAATGAGAGTCATTTTATGCGACTCTCATTACATTTCACTTTATTTGATTATACTTTTATTGCTTAAACACATCTCTACCTTTATAGAAATATTCAATTCCTGATAATATTGTAAAGAATACGCCAATGTATAATAATACTTGTCCTAATTGGAATCCAATCCAGTTTGAGAATAAATCACCAAGTAAAATCCAAATAATTGCTACCATTGTAACAGCTGTTTTAATTTTACCTAATTGGCCTGCTGCACTCACAAATCCTTGTTCAATTTGAAGTAAACGTAAACCTGTAACCGCAAACTCACGAGCAATGATAATAATTGCTACAACTGAATTAGTTAGCCCTAATTGAACCATAACAATAAGAGCACTAGAAACTAATAATTTATCCGCTAATGGATCTAAAAACTTACCCATATTTGTCACAAGTTGCCATTTTCTTGCTAAATAACCATCTAAAAAATCACTTAAAGAAGCTACAATAAAAATAATAGCAGCAATAAGTTGCTCTATTCTTATGTCATATCCACCTAATACAGATACACTTCCAAAACCAAAGTTTACTAGAGCAAATAATATAAATACTGGAATCAAAATCACTCTAAAAACTGTAATCTGGTTAGGTATATTCATTTTAATACCTCATTTCTTAATTTATATGTATATTATATTAATAATACTGCTAATACCCACATAATAAAAGTAATAATTATAACAATACTAATCATAATCAATAATTGAATAGGTTCTTTATTTTTAGTACGATATTCGGGCACTTCGTTGTGTCGATAATGATGTAAAAGTGTATCGAGTTGATTATGTTGATTAGGAATTTCTTCATGATGCACTTTAATGAGTTGATTTACATCCATATTAACTACACTTGCATAACGTCTAATAAAACCTTCAGCGTAATCCACTTTGGCAAGTTGATCAAATTTATTCTCTTCAATATATTTTAACGTTTCTCGCTTTAATTGTGTACGTTGTTCTAATTCTGTTAATGTCATTCCTAATCTTTCTCTTCTACCTTTTAAGGTTTCACCAATTGTTTTCACTTTTGACGCCTCCACCTTCATTACTCAAAAAAACCGAAGCCACCGCCAAACACATCTTCTCCAAAATCTAATGTGTTTTTGCTTTTAATTGCTTGTTGTTTAACTTGTTGTTTCATGTGATCATATTCAATTTTTTGATTCTCATGTTCACGTAGCTCGATAATATAATCAAAATCATCGATGCTATATTGATTTGTTTCTATAAATAAATCTGGATGCTCAACTACTTTTATTGACGGTAAAGTCATCACTTCTTCAACTAACTGTTGATGTTTAGGATTTGTTTCTCTAGCAGTTACCGCACCATCAATAATATAAACATGATTAGCATCATATTCACCTTTTATAAGAGAACTACGAACTGTCTGTTTAATTAATGTTGAACTTATAAATAGCCATCGTTTATGCGCACAGACACTACCTGCGACAATCGATTCTGTTTTTCCAACACGAGGCATCCCTCTAATACCTATTAATTTATGACCATCTTCTTTAAATAATTCTGCTAAAAAGTCGACAAGTAAACCTAAATCTTCACGTTCAAAACGAAATGTTTTTTTGTCACCAGCATCTTGTTCAATATAGCGACCATGACGCACTGCTAAACGATCACGTAACTCTGGAATTCTTAACTTTGTTATTTCTATTTCTTTCAATTCATGAATGATATTTTCAAAACGTGTGACTTTTTCAAGACTATCTGTCTTAATAAGTAATCCACGACGCCCTTGATCAACACCATTTATAGTAATAATACTAATTCCTAACATACCAAGTAAACTCGATACGTCGCCTAAAAGTCCAGCCCGATTAACAATTATCTCGTATTCTAAATACCATTCCTTTTTTTTAGCAACAGTCATCTAACCAACCCCTTGTTTAAATACAATTTGAAATATTCCCCTTATATAATTAAATTTATTATATCATTGATTATAAAAAACGAATCGTCAAATCTGCATTTAAAATTTAGGATACTTTTTAAATATACCAACCACCATTAACCTTTTGGACTGTTCCTGTAATACTCTTAGCATTAGGATGGCATAAATAAGCACACACATGTGCTACTTCTTGTGGAGCTATCATTCTTTGTTGTGGTAGTTCAGATAAGATAACTGCTTTGTCTTCATCACTGAATGCTTTAGCCATACGTCCTGAAACAAAACCAGGTGCTATAGCATTCACAGTGACATTCGTCAATGCTAGCTCTTGACTGAGGGCCTTTACAAATCCAATTTGAGCACTTTTCATTGCTGAATAAATAGTTTCCATACTTGCTCCCGTCTCGCCCCAAATTGATGAGATAACAATAATTCTACCATTTGTACTTTTTCTCAATAGGTCTATGAAATATCGACAGCATCGAATCAACTGTTTGACATGAATATGATAACATTCATCTATCTCTTTATCTTTCATATCTTGTAGCATGCCATATAATGATGTACCACTACTATAAATTAAACAGTCTAACTGTTTTATATGACTAAATATATCATTTAAATCAATATCATGAGTCAAATCCATTTGAATGAATTCTACGGCTTCACCTTTATACTTTTTTTCTAAGGATGAAATATCAGATTGATAATATTGAAGTACTACTTCATATCCCTCTTTTAATAAACGATCTACAATCGCACTACCAATACTACCAGAACCACCAAATACTAATGCCTTCATATTTAATCTATCTCCAAACGGCTATCAACAAGACGATCAATATTTAGATATTGTTTAGCAGTTTCATTAATACTATCTAAAGTAATATTTTCTACAATATCTAACATATCAAATACACTTACACCCTCAAAATACAATTTTGCATATTGATTTGCAATATATTCTGGGGAATTCAAACTAGAGATAAATTCACCAATAAACTGCTTCTTCAATAATTCAAACGCTTCTGAATCTTTTAAGTTTCCTCTATATTTCTTTAATTCAGTAAGTAACCTATCCTTTAATTGATCTGGTTCATGAGTAGCACTTGTAATAATTGAGAAACTATAAGTAGGTTCAAGAACAAATTGATATCCAAATGAATCATCAATTAAATCATCATTAAGAAGAGATTGATAGAAATCTGTTTCTTCACCGAATACGAGTTCAAAAAATAAAGTCATTTCTAAATCTCTTTGAACATATTTCTCAGGGGCTTCATCCAAAGGTTCATTTTTAAACCCTAGCATTAAACGTGGAGACTGTAATTTCATTTTTTCAGATACAAATGATTGAACTACTTCATTTGGTTCTTTTATTGCTCCTCTTTGAATAGAAGGTTGATTTGTTTTATGACGACGATTTTCATGTTCTTCAATAACATTACAAATACGTTTAGGATCCACATCTCCTACGACAAATAATACCATATTGGATGGATGATAAAACGTTTCATAACATAAGTATAAATCATCTTTAGTGATACTATAAATACTCTCAACACTACCTGCAATATCTACTTTAATTGGATGATGATGATACATTGCGCGTAATGTATTGAACATAATTTTATATCCTGGTTGTTCTTGATACATTTTAATTTCTTCAGCAATAATCCCTTTTTCTTTGTCTACTGTTTCTTTTGAAAAATAGGGTGTTTCCACCATATCAAGTAAACGTAGAATATTTCGTTCAACTTGATCAGTTGCACTAAACAAATAACTCGTACGATCAAAACTTGTAAATGCATTGACTTGAGCATTATCATTGGCAAAAGCAGTAAATAAATCTTCATCATCGTCTTTTTCAAATAACTTATGCTCTAAAAAATGTGCTACTCCATCTGGTACAGTCACATATTGATCTTTATGATGAGGTTTAAATGTATTATCCAACGAACCGAATTGAGTTGTATAGGTCACATATGTTTTTTGAAATCCTTTTTTAGGAATTACAAATAAGCGTAATCCATTATTTAGTTCATGTTTATAGACGCGTTCATCAATTAATTCATAATATTGTTCTTGCACTATGATTGACCTCCCTTCGTTAATACATATATCGTATCTAAATAGGCTTGATTTGCCATTTTAACGACATCTTCTTTAGTCACTTTATTAATTAATTCCATGTATTCTTTATCTGATTGAGGCTGATTTAAAAGTAGTTGATTTTGCATGACTTCAATAATACCTTTAGGTCTATCTGCAATTTCTTGTCGTTGTGAAATGATAATTTTTTTAGCTAATGCTAATTTTTCTTCAGAGAAATCTCCTACTTTAAACTTCTCGAATTCTTCAATAATTGTAGTTTTTGCAATATCGTATTTTTCAACAGATACACCACTTAATACAAATAAATAGCCATTTTTTCCATCTAATTGCGAATGAATAGAATAAGCTAGACTTTGTTTTTCACGTACTTCATTAAATAGTACTGAAGAAGGATCACCGCCAAACATAGTATTTAATACGACAAGTGCATAGTAATCTTCGTTTCCATAATGAGTTGGAAAACGATAACCTAAATTTAATTTAGCTTGGTCAACGGTATCTTTTTCAATGATTGTTTCAGTAGATTGGTCGGTACAGTCAGTATTTACATTATGATTAAAGTCAAACGTCGTTGAGCTAAGACTAAATGAATTTTCTATGAGTGATGTAACTTCTTTTTCATTTACATTTCCCACTACATACACTGAACACATGTCATTATTTATCATAGATTTATATGTATCATACAAACTTTCATTTGTAATACGCGCAATATTTTCTATTTGACCTATAGCTAAATAACGATAAGCTTCATTTTTGAACATATATTTTAATAAATTAATAAATGAATATTGCGCTTTATTGTCAATCATCGCTTCTATTTTTTTATGTAATAATGATTTTTCTTGAGTAACAAATGTAGAGTTGAATGAATTATTCTCAACAAGTGGATTCATGATGACTTCTTTTAATAAATTCAAACCTTTTTCAAATAATGGTGTAGTATCTTTAAGATAACGTTCATTTACAATTTCTAAAGAAATAGTAATGACATGTTTATCTTTAAATTTAGAAACAAAGCTATTAATATAAGCTCCATAAAGCTCTGATAATTGTTTATTAAATGATTTATCTGTTGGCCATTTTTTTGTGGCACGAACCAATACTTTACTTAGTAATGAACGAGCAGTAATTGTTTCGTAATCAAGTGGTGCCATAAATTTAAATGTGATCATCGTTGTTTTAAATTTCTCAGTTGGAAGAATATCAATATGTATTTGATGATTAGTATATTGTTTCAAAATAATCAATCACTCCTTTACCTGTTATTAAATTTTTGTGCGTGTTAATTTAAACTTCACTAGGCTACTTTTTATATAATTTAATGAGTATAAAATAGGTTTACCCATTTCATCATAATGGACAACCTTTAATAACATTAATCCCTCATGTGGTTCAGCATTCAATATGCTAGAAATATGAGGTTCATAACTGATTGCTTCAATTTCAGTTTCAGCAGAAGCTACCTTATGCCCAGTATTAAGTTCAATTGCATTAAGCATCGATCCATCACTTTCTTGATATTCGGTACAAGTTAAATGATGTTCAGCAATCTTATCTAAACAATAAATAACTGGATGATGATTCGCAGTACGTAGTCTTTCAATAATTGTTATAGGCTGCTTATCTTCAATATCTAACATTTTTGCATCTAATAAAGAAGCGGGTTGCTGCTCTAAACTCAAATATTCTGTACTTGCTTCATATCCCGCTTTTTTAATCATTTCACTAATACTAAATAATTTATTTAAAGGATAATAAAAGGGCTGTAGAGCCTTTATACTTGTTCCTTCTTCAAAATTATCAGTTAAAACTTGTTCAATAATAAGTTCTCCAATCGCTTCATAGACATCATCTGTTTTAACGTTAACTTCTCTAGCAATAGATAAATTGCTAGGAAGTTTATCACCAGGTTTTAAAGAATGATTTTTTATTTTTTTAAAAATATATTCTTTTACTTTAAAAACTGAGTTCAATTCAGTCATACTCACACCTCTTCATTCTCAAAATCTATTAAAACTTGTCTTGGTTTACTGCCTTTTTGTGGACCAATAACATTATTTCTCTCTAAATCGTCCATTAATCTTGATGCACGATTATATCCAATTCTGAATTGTCTTTGTAAAAGCGACGTACTTGCTTTTTGTTTCTCAATTACAAAAGCGTATGCATCATCATATAGTGCATCTTCACTTTTCATTTCTGATTTCTCTACAGGAGCATCAGGTTCCATTTCTTTTACGTAATTTGCTTTTTGTTGTTCAACTACATAATTTACAACTTCTTGTACTTCTTGATCACTTAAAAATGCACCTTGAACACGTGTCTGTGTGGATTCACCATTACCAACATAAAGCATGTCGCCTTTGCCTAATAATTTCTCTGCTCCTCCAGAGCCTATGATTGTTCTAGAGTCTGTTTGTGAACTTACAGCAAATGCAATTCTTGAAGGGATATTATTTTTAATAATCCCCGTGATAACATCTACAGAAGGACGTTGTGTTGCTACAATTAAATGTATACCCGCTGCACGGGCCATTTGTGTAATACGCTGTATTGCATTTTCAACTTCTTTTCCTGCCACCATCATTAAATCTGCTAATTCATCAACAATGACAACGATATAAGGAAGTTCTGATTGCTTTTCATCAAGTTCTTCATTTTGACGTCTTATAAATTGATTGTATCCTTCAATGTTTCTAGTAGACGAATGTTGAAATAAATCGTAACGACGTTCCATTTCAGCTACAATTTTCTCTAATGCCTGTGATGCTTTATGAGGATTTGTTACTACAGGTATTAATAAATGTGGAACACCATTATATACATTTAATTCTACCATTTTAGGATCAATTAACATTAATTTTACCTCGTGTGGCTTAGCGTTTAATAAAATGCTCGTAATAATACCGTTGATACATACTGACTTACCACTACCTGTAGAACCAGCCACTAATAAGTGAGGTGTTTCATTCAATTCAATAGTCATTGGTTCTCCGGAGATGTCTCGTCCTAAACCGACTTCTAATTTATTTTTTGCTGGAAACTTTGATTCTAAAACTTCTTTTAGCGTAACTAAAGAAATTTTATCATTTGGAACCTCAATGCCTACAGCTGAACGTCCAGGTATAGGCGCTTCAATACGAATGTCCTTCGCAGCAAGTGCTAAAGCTATATCATTATGTAAATTAACGATTTTATTTACTTTAACACCTTGAGCTGGTTGAACTTCATATTGAGTGACAGCCGGTCCAATTTTAATTTGAGTCACTTTAGCATTAACTCCAAAATTTTTCATGGTTGATTCTAATATTTGACCTTTACGTTGTACTTCAGCTCTTGAAGTTGTCGTTTGTTTTGTTGGCTGTTTAAGTAATGATAAAGGAGGAATGTGATAGGCTACATTGCCAACTTCTCCTGCTTCTATGATCGAACTATTATTCGTATCGTCATCATTAGAAACGTGTTTTATTTTATCTTTTTTCATAGAATTTGACGCAGACACATGCGTAGGTTCTTTATCTTGATGGTCTATGTCAAATTGACGTTTTTTACGTTTAGATCGTACTTTTTCTTCATCCGTTGCTGCATGATGGCTATATATAGGAATATCTTCATGTTGCTGTTTCACTTCTGGGAAGTCACTCACATCTTTCATGACTTCATCTTTCCTTTGTTGTTCTTCTAATTCTCTTTGGTGTGCCAATGCTTGACGCTGTTCTTCTTTTTCACGTAATCGTTCTTCTCTTCTAATTTTATTTGCTTCTCTTTTTTCTTTTAAAGTAGATGAGGCATTCTGAGTAGAACGTTTAAAATAATCAATTGTGTTTCTCGCCACATCTCTATGATGTAATTTTAGTAATAGGATAAAACTTGATATCAGTAAAATCAAAGTCACAATGATAATCCCAGCAATAGAGATTAAAGGTACAAATAATTTTAATAAATAAAAGCCAATAATACCTCCACCGAAATTTGGAAAATGAGTATGTTCATAAGATTTATAAACGTAAGACAATACCGGTTCTCTTTTCGCAACTTCTCCTTTAGAAAAATAATAAATGAGTTGAGAAACAATCAGTAATACAAATTGTAATAAAATGAGACCGAATGTACGACGTGTTTTTGGAAAATGTCTTTGCATTGCAATATAAATTGTAATTAAACTTACTAAAATATATGTAAGGTAACGACTTGCGCCAAATAAATAATTGAAAAAGCTATCAATCATTCTACCAAAAAGCCCTAATTGAAATATTCCTAAAATAGATATAATCACAATTACAATAGCAATAATATACCTTACAGAACTATCTGTTTTTTGTTGCTTTTTCTTTTTAGTTTGGCGTGCTTTCGTTTTCGACTTTGAATTGGTTTTTCTAGTCGTTGTTTTTTTCTTAGTTCGTGGCAAATGTTACACCTTCTTTTATTTTTAATTATAATAATGACATTTTCAAAAATATAAAAAATGTAAGTTATGTTTTAGAGTTAAAAGTATGAAAGAGGTTGAGACAATATGTATCACATAGACCTTTAAGCCCATTTTTAAATAATTAAAAATAAATGAGTCAAATCATCTTTTAAAATTATAGAGTTCACTATAAAAGTTAGGGTAAATGTCTTATCTTTTATATACTTTCAATTTAATACATCAATGAATCTATAAATAAGAATGATAAACGTTTATATTTTTAATTATTTTATAAAAGTGATATTGTCCCGACCTCTTTATTAAATGTATATCTTTTAAATTTCAGAAATAACTGGAATAATCATTGGGCGACGTTTTGTACTTTCGAATAAAAGCTTGCTAATTTGGTCGCGCATATTTTGTTTAATTTCAGACCACTCTATACGTTTTTCTTGTAGTCCAGCTTCCACAATTTCTCGAACTTTATCTTCCGCTTCTTGCATTAATTCTTCACTTTCACGTACGTAAACGAATCCGCGTGATTGAATTTCAGGTCCAGCAGCTATACGTCTATTTTTAGGGTCTAATGTTACTACTGCAATAAAGATACCATCTTCTGCAAGAAGATGACGATCTCTTAACACAATATTTCCAACGTCTCCTACACCTATACCATCGATGAGAATATTACCTGAATTTACTTTTTCATTTAATACCATGTGTGAGCCATCAAAATGAATCACATCACCTTTTTCGACAAGGAAAATCTTTTCAGGTGCAACGCCTGCTTCATTTGCTAATTTTGCATGCGCAATTTGCATTTTAAATTCACCTTGAACAGGAATAAAGTATTCAGGTTTCATAATATTAATCATCATTTTTAATTCTTCCATACAACCATGACTAGAGGCATGAATTTTTTTATTATTTGGAATAATATGTGCACCTGCTCGAACAAGTTCATTTAACGTATTGGCTATAATAACTTCCATATTTGCTGAAGCAGTGATGGCTAAATAAACTGAATCGCCTTCTTCAATATTTAAAATCTTATGTTTATGTTGGGCCATTTGACTCAACGCTTCAATAGGTTCGCCTTCCATACCTGTTGCTATAATAACGACTTCATTTTTAGGATAGTTTTCAACTTCATTGATTGGAAGCAATAAATCTTTAGGAATATCAAAATATCCCATTTTGCGTGCAGTATTAAATGAACTTTCAAGAGATTTTCCTAAGAAAGATACTTTACGATTTAATTTACTAGCAACATTTAATACTTGTTGAATTCTAATAAAATTCGATGCATAGCATGAAACAATTAAACGACCTTTTACTTTAGCAAATGCATCATAAATATGCGATTCTATGACATTTTCTGGAGTATTATAACCAGGTTTTTCTGCTTCAGTTGAATCACTAATCAAAGCAAAAACACCTTCTTCTCCAATTTCAGCCATGCGTTTCATATCAGGAGCATAATGCCCTTGTAAACTTTGGTCAAATTTAAATTCACCTGTATATACAATTGAACCGTGTGAAGTATGAATACAGATACCTAAACTATCTGGAATACTATGTGATGTATTAAAGAAAGTAATATTGACGTTTTTAAATCTCATCACTGAATCATGATTTACAGTATAATATCGTACTTTTTTCTTTATATTTCTTTCTTTGATACTTTCTTTAACTAAAGCTAAAGTAAGTTTTGAACCATAAATTGGTGCATCAACTTGCTCTAAAATATAACTCACTGCACCAATTGCATGTTCATGACCATGACTTAAAAATATCCCTTTTAATTTATCTTTGTTTTCTACTACATATTGGATGTCAGGAATAACAATATCTACTCCTAACATTTCATCTTCAGGAAACATTAATCCTGCATCTAACATAAACATCTCATCGTCTACTTCGACGATATACATATTTTTAGCGATTTCGCCTACGCCCCCAAGTGGAATAATGCGAATATCGTCATTCTTTTTCTTTACTAAACTCAAAATGTTACCTCCTATAATTAATTCCCGTCCATATAAACTCATAATTTATTATAATTTAATTTACGAAGGATGTACACTATTAAAGTGTGTTGTAACTAAGGAGTAAAAGACCTTTAATAAAAATATATATACTTTCATAAAATCATTCTTTATATATATAAAGAAGGTTAGGACTTCATTTTGTCCTAACCTTAACTTCATTCATTTATTCATCTAAAACTTTATGAGACGCATTTACACGGCCTTGTTTATCAATTTCTGTAATTTTAACTTGAATCGTATCACCGATTTTTAAAACGTCTTCAACTTTATTTATTCTATCTTTAGAAATTTGAGAAATGTGTAATAAAGCATCTTTACCTGGGAATAATTCTACAAAAGCACCATATTTTTCAATACGCTTAACTTTTGCATGGTATACCTGGCCAACTTCAGCTTCGCGGGTAATTTCATTAATAATTTCTCGAGCTCTATTTATCATTTCTTGATCAACAGCGCCAATAAAGATAGTGCCATCTTGTTCAATATCTAACTTAACGCCAGTTTCGTCAATAATTTCATTAATTTTTTTACCACCTGGACCAATGACATCACGAATTTTTTCAGGTTTGATATGCATAATTTCTACCTTAGGTGCATATGCACTTAATTCACTACGTGGTTGATCGATTGTTTGTAACATATGATCCATAATCGCTAAACGACCTTGACGAGCTTGTTCAAGAGCTTCTTCAATCACTTCACGTGTTAAACCATCAATTTTGATATCCATTTGAATCGCAGTAATTCCCTCTTTAGTTCCAGCAACTTTGAAGTCCATATCACCTAAAGCATCTTCCATACCTTGAATATCAGTTAAAATTGTATAACTATCTTCACGAGTGACAAGACCCATAGCAATACCAGCTACTGGAGCTTTAATAGGCACACCAGCATCCATTAACGCTAATGTTGATCCACAAATTGAAGCTTGTGAAGATGATCCATTTGACTCTAATACTTCACTCACAATACGAATTGTGTAAGGGAACTCTGTAGTGTCAGGAATGATATATCTAAGCGCTCTTTCACCTAGTGCACCATGACCAATTTCACGACGACCTGGCGCTCTCACTGGACCCGTTTCACCTACTGAGAAATTAGGGAAATTATAGTGGTGCATAAAACGTTTTTCAATTTCAGGTCCTAATCCATCAATAAGTTGATAGTCTCCTAATGCTCCTAAAGTAAGTACAGATAATGCTTGAGTTTGTCCACGGGTAAACAATCCAGAACCATGTGCACGTGGTAATAAACCAACTTCTGATTCAAGCGGACGAATTTCATCTGGTTTACGTCCATCAGGTCTAATTTTTTCATCTGCAATTAATCGACGAACTTCTTCTTTTACTAAATCATTTAAAATCGCATATACTTCATCGATAAGCAACTCATTTTCTGGATCCGCTTCGTCTACAAATTCAGTAGCGATTTCTGCTTTAAGTGCATCTAAATTTTCATCACGTTGTTGTTTGTCAAATGTTAATACAGTTTCTTTTAATCCTTTTTCTTCCGTTAAAGATTTTACTCGTTGTACTAATTCTTCATCACGTTCAACAGGAATAAATTCTTTTTTTACAGGTTGAATATGCTCAACAACTTTTTCTTGGAAAGCAACTAAGCGTTTTATCTCTTCATGACCAAAGAAAATCGCTTCAAGCATTTCTTGTTCTGTAATTTCACTCGCACCTGCTTCAACCATATTTACAGCATCTTTATGACCAGCAACTTCTAAATCTAAACGAGATACTTCTTTTTGTTCAAGTGTTGGATTAATCACGTATTTTCCATCAATATATCCTACATTTACACCGGCAATTGGTCCTTGGAATGGAATATCAGACACGCTCAATGCCATTGACGATCCAATCATTGCTGCCATTTCTGGGGAGCAGTCTGGATCCGCACTTAATACAGTATTCATAATTTGAACGTCATGTCGATAACCTTTAGGGAATAATGGTCTAATTGGTCTATCAATTAAACGTGCAGTAAGTGTCGCTTCATCTCCAGGACGACCTTCGCGTTTTTTAAATCCACCTGGAATTTTACCAGCCGCATACATTTTTTCTTCATAGTTAACTGTTAAGGGGAAAAAATCACCATCACGTGGCTCTTTAGAAGCAACTGCTGTAGATAATACAACAGTATCACCATAACGTACTAAAACTGCACCATTAGCTTGTTTCGCTAATTGACCTGTCTCAATCGTTAACGATCTTCCAGCCCATTCAGTTTTGAACACTTTCTTTTCTTGAGACATTATGAATCTCCTCTCTGAAATCTAATACTTACATCATATCATTTATTTATATATTTTTATATTAGTGTTTATGATAAAAATACAAAAAAAGGAAAGTACCAATCTAAATGGTGCTTTCCCTTCAATATATTTAAAATTAACGACGAATACCTAATGATTTAATTAATTCACGGTAACGTTGAATATCTTTACTACGTAAGTAGTTTAATAAGTGTCTACGACGACCAACCATTTTTAATAATCCACGACGTGAATGGTGATCTTTTTTGTGTTCACGTAAGTGTTCGTTTAATGCAGAGATTTCTGCAGTTAAAACAGCGATTTGTACTTCTGGTGAACCAGTATCTGTTTCGTGTACACGATATTCTTTAATAATTTCATTTTTACGTTCTTGAGTAATAGCCATAATTAAATTCCTCCTAATTTTTGTTTACACCTTAATCTGAGCAAGGCGTCGGAGTTTCAACCTGCCAAGATAAAGGATTCAATAGTAATAAGTTTTTCAAAAACTCAACTTTAAATATTATACGATACATCATCACCAAAATCAACTGCTAAAAGATATTTTGCACGTTCTTTATCGTCATTCATTTGACTTACTAAAGCATCTATACCATCAAATTTTACCTCTGGTCTTAAATAATGGTGCCAATATACGATTACACGTTCTCCATAAATATTTTCTTCAAAATCAAAAATATTTACTTCTATCACTACTTCTGCTTTAGATGGATCGTGGAATGTCGGCTTAACACCTACGTTAGCTACCCCACGATATATTTTGTGTTCGGCACCTATTTCAATACTTACCGCATATACCCCTTTTTTAGGAAGGACATAATCATCGCTAGGTTGGACATTAGCTGTTGGAAAACCGATTGTTCGACCTCTTTTTTCTCCTTGAACAACTGTGCCTTTAATTCGATATAAATACCCTAATTCATCATTAGCTTTTTGTAGATTGCCTTCATGTAACGCTTGTCTAATTGATGTTGTTGAAATTTTTTCAGAATCTAAATCTAATTTACCGACTATTGTAGTATTAAATTCATCTATTTCATTTAACACGGCCATATTTCCTTTACCAAATTTACCAAATGTAAAATCAAATCCAGCAACAACTTCTTTAACATGATTATTAATAATATAGTCTTTGATAAACTCTTCAGCTGTGACGTTAGCGAAACGTGATGAGAAATTGATAACAATACAATAATCAATATCATGCTGTTCTATCATTTCTAATTTATCAGATAGTGGCGTTAAGTAATCTGTACGTTTACGTTCAGGATTTAATACTACTGATGGATGCGGATCAAATGTTGTTACTGCCTTTTTTAAATTTTTTTCTTTTGCACGTATATCTAATGCTTCAAATACTTTACTGTGACCACGATGCATACCATCAAAAAAACCAAATGCCATTGCAACATCTTCTTTTATGAGTTGTTCATTTTGTATTGGATGTGTTATTTCTATCACTTTCATATCAATCAAAGGCTCCTTTAATTAAATACTTTTTTAGGCTTTATTTCATTAATTTTGTCAGGATGATGTTCATAAATGGCTAATGCTTTTTCACTTATCTTATCAATAAACACAAATTGCTTTTCTAATGATAGAGTAAAATCTTTTTTTAGGAGTTTTTGACCATTTAAGATTCTATACTTTAAAGTGTCATCATCAATGACTACATGTTGTAAACTTTTCAAACCATATTCTATAGGAAATAGATAATGTTGTAATGTTTCATGCTCATGTAATTCAGAAATTTTTTCAAGTGATAAACTTTCATTTATATTAAATCCACCCGAATTTATACGAGTTAACAACGACATATGAGCAGGATAGCCTAAAGCTTTGCCAATATCTGTTGCTAACGTTCTGATATAGGTGCCTTTTCCACACGTTACTTTTATATCAAAATGACATGTTTGTTCTATAAATGTTAAATCAGATATTCGTTCAATTTCATCAATTTTAACTTGTCGTTTTGGCCGTTCAATAGTTTCTCCTTTTCTAGCATATTCATATAATTTTTTTCCATTTACTTTTACAGAGGAATACATTGGAGGAATCTGCTCTATTACTCCTTTAAATTCTTCTAAAACACGATCAACTTCTATAGAAGTAATCGTATTCGATGATATATTTACTTTTTCTATTACTTCTCCAGTTTGATCTTCAGTTGTCGTACTTTCACCTAATGTAATGGTTGCTTGATAAGATTTCCCCATATCCATGACATAGTCGCTTACTCTTGTTGCTGTCCCTATACAGATAGGTAGTACACCTGAAACTTCAGGATCTAATGTTCCAGTATGACCTATCTTTTTAGTTTTTAAGATTTTTCTAAGTTTAAATACAACATCATGACTGGTCAAACCACGTTCTTTATACACTGGTAATATACCGTTGTACATTTTTTCACACCCTTTAGTTTATTATGTCTCACTATGTATTATTAAATCATCTAATGTCTTATCCATATTTTATCAGTATTAATCATATAAAAAGGAGTAGGACTGAATTCATGTAAATGTTATCGTCCTACCCCCATCATATGTTGCATCTAAACTTCTTTTTCTGAAGTTATTTGATTGAATGTCACTGATTAATAACAATGATAAAGTATTATTTATCTTGTTTGTGTAAATCTTGAATCATTTTTTCAATTTTATTACCGTATTCAATTGATTCATCATATTCAAAGAATAACTCTGGTACTATACGTAATCTCATTCTTGAACCTAGCTCAGATTTAATGAATCCTTTTGCTTTATCTAAAGCTTTAAACGTATCATTAACTTCCTTCTTATTGCCAAGCACTGTTAAGAAAACTTTGGCTTGTGATAAATCATTTGTTAATTCAACGTCAGTAATAGTAATAAATCCTACTCTTGGATCTTTTACTTTATTATTAATGATATCCATAACTTCTTTTTTCATTTGTTCGCCAACACGTTCAGCTCTCATATTACTCATGGATATGTCACCTCTTTATTATTTAACATATGATTAGAAGAGAATGCTAAAGTGCCTACCTATATCATATACACTTTAGCCTCTTACAAATTAGTTATCTTTCAATTTCTACCATTTCGAATGCTTCAATAATGTCGCCTTCTTTAATGTCATTAAAGTTTGCAATTGTAATACCACATTCGTAACCTTGTGATACTTCTTTAGCGTCATCTTTAAAACGTTTTAACGTATCAAGTTCACCTTCGAATTGAACAATACCATCACGAATGACACGTACGCCTGCGTTACGAGTGATTTTACCTTCAGTCACGTAACTACCAGCAATGGTTCCAACTTTTGAAACTTTGAATGTTTGACGTACTTCAGCTTGTCCGATAACTTGTTCTTCAAATTCAGGATCTAATAAACCTTTCATCGCTGATTCAATTTCTTCTATAACATTATAGATGACTCTATGAAGACGCATATCAACATTTTCAGCTTCTGCTGCACGTTTCGCACCTGCATCAGGACGTACGTTAAATCCAACAATAATACCATTTGAAGCATTAGCTAATGTAACATCTGATTCATTGATTGCTCCTACAGCTGTATGAATAATACGAACATTTACGCCTTCAACATCAATTTTCATAAGAGATGCAGCTAAAGCTTCTACAGAACCTTGTACATCACCTTTAATAATGACATTAAGATCTTTCATTTCTCCTTGTTTCATTTGTTCGAATAAATTGTCTAATGAAACATTTTTGCTTTCTTGACGTTGTTGAATCACACTTGCTTCATGACGAGCTTCACCAATACGACGCGCTTGTTTTTCATCTTTGAAAATAACGAAGCGATCACCTGCTTGAGGTACATCGTTAATACCAGTAATTTCAACCGGTGTAGAAGGCCCAGCTGTTTTAATTCTTTGACCCAAATCATTTACCATAGCTCTTACGCGACCATACGTATTACCAACTACAATTGAATCACCTACATGCAACGTACCATTTTGAACTAATAATGACGCAGCTGGTCCACGTGATTTATCTAATTCTGCTTCAATAACAGTACCTACTGCTTGCTTATCAGGATTAGCTTTTAATTCTTGTACTTCGGCAACTAAACCAATCATTTCTAATAAGTCATCAATACCATCACCATTTAATGCTGAAAGTGGTACAAAGATTGTGTCGCCACCCCAATCTTCTGGAATTAAACCATATTCAGTTAACTCTTGCATCACTCGGTCTGGATTTGCAGTTGGTTTATCAACTTTGTTGACCGCAACAATTGTTGGTACATCCGCTTCTTTAGCATGGTTAATTGCTTCAATTGTTTGAGGCATAACGCCATCATCTGCTGCTACTACTAAAATAGTGATATCTGTTACTTGAGCACCACGTGCACGCATTGTTGTGAAAGCTGCATGTCCAGGTGTATCTAAGAAAGTAATTTTTTTACCATTATTTTCAATTTGATATGCACCAATGTGTTGTGTGATACCGCCTGCTTCTCCTGCTGTGACTTTAGTATTTCTAATTGAGTCTAGTAATGTTGTTTTACCATGGTCAACGTGTCCCATAATTGTTACAACTGCTGGTCGTTCAATTGCATCTGGATCGTCTTCTTCATCATCAAAATAAGTTGTTAGGTCTTCTTCATTAACAACAACTTCTTTTTCAATTTCAACACCATAATCATCTGCGATAAGTTCTAATGTTTCTTCATCTAATGATTGGTTAATATTAGCAACAATACCTAACAAGAATAATTTTTTAATAATGCCAGATGATTCGATATTTAATTTATCAGCAAGTTCTCCTACTGTAATACCTTCCTCATACGTGATTTTTGAAGGCATTTCTTTAGGTTCAGCAGCAGATTTGTTATTCTTACCTTTATTATTATTTTTGTTGTTTTTATTGTTTTTGCTATTTTTATTGTTTTTTTTCTTTGAATTAGATTTGTTTTGATTATTATCTTTTTTACTTTGTTGTTTTTGGTGATTATTTTGAGTGTTTTGTTTTTTATTTTCTTCATTTTGTGATGATTTGAACTTTTTATCAAGCATCTTAATTTGGCCATCTTCTAATGCTTGCATGTGATTGGATACTTCAACGTCCATTTTCTTTAACTCATCTATAATCTCTTTACTTTTAACATTTAATTCTTTCGCATATTCGTAAATTCTCTTTTTACTCATATAATCACTCCTTACAATATTCATCAATCATCGACATAAGTTTTTTAGCAAAACCTGAATCTGTCACGCCAACATTTACACGTTCTTCTTTGCCCAATGATTGTCCTAATTCTACTCTCGTACCGAAAACTCTAAACGGAACATGATATGTGTCACATTTATTCTTTATATTCTTTTTAGCGTTATCTGAAGCATCAGTAGATAAAATCACAAGTTTAATATTACGTTTTTTTATCTCAGATATGAGTACTGATTCTCCAACTTTAACTTTTCTAGCTCTCATCGCTAAGCCTAAAAAATTAAATATCTGTTCTTTTATCATTTAGGAATCTCTTCTCTATAAATTAATCGAATTACTTCTTTATATACAGGATCTAATTTTTCAGGACTTTCATTAAAGTACTTCTCGAGTACACCATTTTTTTGAGCATCTTCTACGCTTTTAACATCTTTTGAAACATATGCACCTCTACCTTGTTGTTTTCCAGTACCATCAGCGAAAATTTCGCCTTCTTTATTAATTACTACTCGAATCATGTCTTTTTTAGGACGCATTTCATTCGTGATGATGCATTTGCGCATTGGAATTTTCTTCTTCTTCATTTACTACTCACCCCATATGCTTAAACGTATTAATGTTCTTCTTTATTATCTGAAGCGTCTTGTGCTTCATTTGAAGTTTCATCAACTTCCGCTGATAATTCAGCTGTTGTTAAGTTTGTTTCTTCTAAATTTATGTCATCAATTTCAATATCTTTATCTTCAGAAAATACTATTTCATCAGCTTTTTCTTCAGATTCAATTACAGGATAAATCCCTGCTTCGCGAGCATCTGTTTCAGATTTAATATCAATTTTCCATCCTGTAAGTTTGGCAGCTAAGCGCGCATTTTGTCCACGTTTACCAATAGCTAATGATAATTGATAATCAGGTACTACCACTACAGTAGATTGGTTATCTTCATCAACAATAACTTCTAAAACTTGTGATGGGCTTAAAGCATTACGTACAAAAACGTTTGGATCTTCATCCCATTGAACAATATCGATTTTTTCTCCACCTAATTCTTCAACAACCGCTTCAACACGTGAACCTTTTGCACCTACACAAGCTCCCACTGCATCTATATCTGGATTTTCAGAGTATACACTAATTTTAGAACGATCTCCTGCTTCACGTGCAACTGATTTCACAATAACAGTTCCATCATAAATTTCTGGAACTTCTTGTTCAAATAAACGTTTTAATAAACCCGGATGACTTCTTGACACATAAATTTGTGGACCTTTTGTTGTTTGCTCTACTTTATTAACATAGACTTTAATTCTTTCATTTGGAATGTATGTCTCATTAGGACTTCTTTCAGCTTCAGATAAAACCGCTTCGATTCTACCTAAATTAACATACACATATCGATGATCAACACGATCAATCACACCTGTTAAAATATCTTCTTCTTTATCAATAAACTCAGAGTATAAAATTTCTCTTTCAGCATCTCTTAGACGTTGCATTACTGCTTGTTTAGCAGCCTGTGCGCCCACACGACCAAAGTCTTTAGGTGTGACATCTTCTTCGTAAATATCACCTATTTCATAAGCAGGATTTTTAACTAAAGCTGTGCTTAAATCAACTTCTTCACGATCATCAAATACTTCTTCTACAACTTCTTTACGTGCGATGACTTTAAATGTGCCTTCATCCATATTTAATTCTACACGGACGTTTCTAGCACTATCATAATTTTTCTTATATGCAGTAATTAAAGCTGCTTCAATTGCATCAATCAAAACTTCTCTTGGAATTTTCTTTTCCTTTTCTAAGTATTCAGTTGCTAATAATAATTCATTACTTGCCACAATTATTCCTCCTCATCACGTTAAATCATTACAGCGTGACGTGCTTTTGCAATTTTATTTCTTGGTATCTCAATTGTTTTTTTCTTTGCTTTTTCTTTAACTTCCATAGTTATTGTGTCATCATCGACAGACTTCAGAATGCCTAACCATTCTTTATCACCTTCAATTGGCGCATAAAGAGATACAAATATAGGTTGCTCTATCGCATTTTGATAATCTTTTTCTTTTTTTAGTGGACGTTCAGCTCCAGGTGAAGCTACATCAAGATAATACATTTCAGGAATAGGATCATTTTGATCCATTGCTTCACTTATTTTTTCAGAAGCAAGCGTACAATCATTTAAATCCACGCCACCTTCTTTATCAATAGAGATTCTCAAAAAACGATCTTTGCCTTCTTTTGCATATTCAACATCAACTAATTCAAAGTTTAAATCATCTAAAATGGGAGTAATGATAGTTTCTACTTCTTCAGTAATTTTACTCATACAGGCCTCCTTTTTTGGCAAATAGAAAAGAGCGGGTATATGCCCACTCTTTCTGCCTGAGTCTAAATTTTTACACAAACTAATTATAACATACTTTATATGCTTAAACAAATGAAGCTACTATTAATACTTCTAAGTTGTCCATTTACATATCAAAAATGGACAATTGTGCTTTATCTGGTAAATCTGGTAATGAACCCAAATCATCAAGGTATTCAATAATTTTTTGAGATAAACCTGCTTTTTTATTAAGGTCTTCTTTGGATAAAAATGGACCGTCTTCACGTGCCTCAACAATACGTTTAGCTACGTTTTCACCTAATCCTGGCACAGCAATAAATGGTGGGATCAATGTATCATCTTCAATAATGAAATCAAAAGCTTGACTTTTTTCTAAGCTAATCGGCTGCATTTTAAATCCACGATGTGCCATTTCATTCATTATTTCTAATACTGTTAATACATCTTTTTCTTTTTTTCCTAAATCCATATAACGAGAATACATATCTTTAACTGTGTTCTTAATACTTTCTTTATCTTTAATCATTGTAATTAAATCAAAGTCTGATGCACGAATTGTAAAATATGCTGCATAATAGTATAACGGATGATGCACTTTAAAGTATGCAATACGTACAGCCATAAGTACGTAAGCAGCTGCGTGAGCTTTAGGGAACATGTATTTAATTTTTAAGCATGAATCTAAATACCAATCAGGTACATCATTCGCTTTCATCGCATCTATCATTTCATCCGTAAGTCCTTTACCTTTACGCACAGACTCCATTGTTTTGAAGGCCATTGATGGTTCAAGCCCAGCATACATAAGATATACCATAATATCGTCACGACAACCAATTACACTGGATAAATCGCAGATGCCTGAGCGAATTAACTCTTGTGCATTACCAAGCCACACATCGGTACCATGTGATAAACCTGAAATTTGTACAAGTTCAGAAAATGTTGTTGGCTTAGTGTCTTCTAACATTTGACGAACGAAACCTGTACCAAATTCAGGTACACCAAATGTGCCTGTCTTACATAAAATATCCTCTTCTGTTACACCTAAAGAAGCCGGACTACTAAATATTTGCATTGTCTCCTTATCATCAACAGGAATCGTTTTAGGATCGATACCCGATAAATCCTGTAACATCCGTATCATTGTAGGATCATCGTGTCCAAGTATATCGAGTTTTAACACATTATCATGAATCGAGTGGAAATCAAAGTGTGTGGTCATCCAAGATGCACTTTGATCATCTGCTGGATATTGTATCGGTGTAAAATCGTAAATATCCATATAATCAGGAACTACAATAATTCCTCCTGGATGCTGTCCAGTTGTACGTTTAACACCTGTACATCCTTTGACAAGTCTATCGATTTCCGCACCACGTTTATGAATACCTTGATCATTTAGATATCCTTTAACGAAGCCAAATGCCGTTTTTTCAGCCACTGTACCAATTGTACCTGCTCGGAATACTTTATCTTCTCCAAAAAGTACTTTCGTATAGTTATGGGCATGCGGTTGATATTCACCACTAAAGTTCAAGTCAATATCTGGTACTTTATCTCCTTTAAATCCTAAGAAAGTCTCAAATGGAATATCTTGACCTTCTTTAATTAATTCGCCACCACATGTTTCACATGTTTTATCAGGTAAGTCGAATCCTGAACCTACCGACCCATCATCAAAAAATTCACTCGTCTTACAATGTGGACATATATAGTGTGGAGGGAGCGGATTCACTTCTGTTATCTCTGTCATCGTTGCAACAAAGCTCGAACCTACAGAACCACGTGACCCTACCAAATATCCATCATCTAATGACTTTTTAACTAACCGTTGTGATATGAGATAGATAACTGAAAAGCCATTACCAATAATACTATCTAATTCTTTTTCGAGACGATCAATGACAATTTGCGGTAAGTCATCACCATACAATTTTTTCGCATTTGTATAGCTTAATTCACGTATTTCTTCGTTAGCGCCCTCCATACGTGGCGTAAATAATTGATCTTTAATTGGAATTACTTTCTCAATTCGGTCTGCTAATTCATTCGTATTTTTAACAACAATATCATAGGCTTTATCTTCTCCTAAAAAATGAAATTCATCTAACATTTCATCTGTTGTTCTAAAATGTGCTTCTGGAAGTGTGGAACGATTTAATGGATTACCTGGTTGTGATGCAATTAAAATTTTACGAGCAATAGCATCATGCTCAAATAAGTAATGAGCATTACCAGTAGCTATCACAGGTATTCCTGTACTTTCTCCCGCTTTTAAAATACGATCATATATTTCATACAATGTTTCAGTATCACGGATTAATTCACGATCGATTAAATCTTGATAAAGCTTAGGTGGTTGTACTTCTATAAAATCATAATACTTTGCTATTTTTTCAACTTCAGATTGATCACGTTGCATCACAGCTGTAAATAATTCCCCTTCATCACAAGCTGTACCTACTAGAATGCCTTCTCGATATTCATTTAATAATGATCGTGGAATTCTAGGTGTTCTATAATAATATTTTACTAAAGAAGCACTTACGATTTTAAATAAATTCTTGAGTCCATCTTGATTTTGAACTATGAGTGTGACATGGGTTGGTCGTGCACGTTTATAGGCATCTTCATTTGATAACTTTTTATTAATATCTTTATGATTAGTCACACCTAGTTCTTTCATCTGTTGAACCATTTTAATGAAAATATAAGCTGTTGCTTCAGTATCATAAATCGCTCTATGGTGTTGAGTAAGTTCAACGCCATATTTTTTAGCTAAGAAATTTAATCCATGTTTACCATATTCAGTGTTAATGGTACGTGATAATTCAAGAGTATCAATCACTCCATTAGTTGATGGACCGAAACCTAATCGTTCGTACCCTGTATCAATAAAGCCCATATCGAATGAAGCATTATGCGCTACAAAAATGGCATCTCCTACCCATTCCTTAAATTCTGTTAGTACTTCTTCAATTTCTGGTGCATCCACTAGCATGTCATCTGTAATGTGTGTCAGATTAATTATTGTTTCTGATAATTTTTCATGTGGATTACTAAATCTTTCAAATTTATCTATAATTTCGCCGTCTTTAACTTTGACAGCAGCAAGTTCGATAATTTGATCATATTGATTAGATAAACCTGTTGTTTCGACGTCAAACACTACATATGTAGCTTCTTTTAAATCTCTATCAGTAGGTTTATAGGCAATAGGCACACCATCATCGACTAACATGCCTTCCATCCCGTAAATCATTTTAATTCCATTTTTTTCCGCTGCACTATGAGCATCAGGAAAAGCTTGAACCACATTATGATCAGTAACAGCTATTGCTTTATGTCCCCATGCTGCAGCCTGATTAACGTACGCACTGATGTTTGGAATACCATCCATTTGACTCATTGATGAATGTAAATGAAATTCGACACGTTTCTCTTCTGCTTTATCTTGTTTAGGTGTCTTTTTGATTTCTTCAATATCTGACATCATCATGACTAAATCACGTACAAACGTATCTTCTTCTATACGACCTTGTGCACGTACCCATTTACCTACACTTAAGGCTTTAAAGTGATTTAAATCATCCTTATTTTTTCTAGTAAACATTTTTAATACTAAAGAATCTGTATAGTCTGTCACTTTAAGTTCAACAATGTGACGTCCACTTTTTAGTTCTTTAATGTTAATATCAAAGATAACCCCTTCAATGGCTACTTTAAATTCTTCTTCAATAATTGTTTCAATAGGTTTAATATTTTCAACGTGAATTGGCTTTCCTATTTGACATTTTTCAACACTACTGCCGTTATTATCTTGTTGTTTTGCTTTTTCAGCTTTTATTTTTTCAATTTTTTCTGTAGCTTCTTTAGCACTTTGTTGATCTTCTTCTTGAATATGTGCCTCTAATGAAGCAAGATCTTCATCTCTATTCGAATCATCAGTTTCAAATATTACTTTATCTATATCAAAGCCACATTTTTGAAATGCTTTTACTAAACTACCATTACATACTTTATCAAAATGATTTCTTTCAATATCATTTGAAGTCATTACTTTTAAAACATTACCTGACATAATTAAACGTTTTTGTTTAAGTTGACCCTTCACTTTTGGTGATAAAGCTGTGTGTTCAATACAATGTCCAAAATATTTAATCACATGTTCATCTTGATTCGATGTATTTTGAATTGTAAAATGCCAGTCCACATGTGCAATATCTTTAAACTCTTCTTTAATTGCATGAGTAAAGATTAAATAATCTTCATTTGAAAGAAAATAAGGTAACGTAATCTGAAATTCCCAACTTCTATTTTTATTTGATACATCTATTCGTGTGAGTTCACCTTTTTCAAGTATTTCTTTATCCAATTGATTTGAAATCTTAATTTGATCGGCAAGTACTCTAAATTTTTCCTGACTTGTCATTGCCACAAAGAATAACCACCTTATTTCGAACTTATCATTTACTTTAAAAAACTTGATTTATATTATACTACTTTCACATTTATTTTTCATGATTACAGTTTAACTAATAAAAACAATAAAAGAGGTTGGAAACAACAAAATGTTCCAACCATTTTTATTCATGTGCACCTATAGTTTTTCATAGAGTGAAGCAATGTGATTGTCTAATTCATTAACATGAACTTCTTCACTTTCACCCGTTTGACGCACTTTAACTTCAACAATACCTTCACTTGCATTTTTACCTACAACAATTCTTATCGGTAAACCAATTAAATCAGCGTCATTAAATTTAACGCCTGCACGCTCTTTACGATCATCATAAAGTACATCATATTTAGATTGTAATTCTGAGTATAATTTATCTCCTAATTCAAGTTGTTCTTCTTTTTTAGGATTGATTGTAATTAAATGTAAATCAAATGGAGTGACTGACTTTGGCCAAATAATACCATTTTCATCATTATTTTGCTCAACAATCGCACTTAATGTTCTAGACACTCCGATACCATAGCAACCCATAATTAAAGGTTGCGCTTTACCTTGATTATCTAAAAATTTAGCATTCATTGCTTCAGAATATTTCGTTCCCAGTTTAAATACTTGTCCAACTTCAATACCTTCTGCAAATTTTGCATTTCCAGAACCATCACTTAACGGTTCACCTTCTAAAATAAATCTAAAGTCTCCGTATTCATCGATATTAAAATCACGCTCAACATTTGCATTAATATAGTGATAGCCATCTTCATTAGCACCTACCACTATGTTATTTAAATCTTTAACAAAATTATCAGCAATAATTTTAATGTCTTTATTATGAATAGGTCCTAATGAACCAGGATTTGCTCCAAGTAAATTTACAATTTCATCTTGAGTCGCCATTTCCACATTATCAGTTTCAAAGTATGCTTTCACCTTCACATCATTGAGCTCGTGATGGCCTCTTACTAAAAACATCATGAATTCTCCATCCACTTTGAAAATCATTGTTTTTACAATTTCATCAATTGGACGATTTAAAAAGTCAGCCAATTCTTGAGCTGTTTTAATATTTGGCGTTTCTATTTTTTCTAGTGATTTAATGTCTGTATGTTTCTCATTTGGATAATACTTAACTTCAGCTTTTTCAATATTTGCTGCATAATCACTATTTTCACTATACACAATCGTATCTTCACCAATTTCACTTAAAGCCATAAATTCATGTGTATGATTACCGCCAATAGCACCTGAATCAGCTACTACTGGACGCGCATTAATTCCAACACGTTTAAAAATACGACTATAAGCATTGTACATCTCTTGATATGTTTGATCTAATGATGCTTCATCAGCATGGAAAGAATAAGCATCTTTCATGATGAACTCTCTTCCACGTAATAAACCAAAACGTGGACGTTTTTCATCACGGAACTTAGATTGAATTTGGAATAATGTTAATGGTAATTGTTTATAAGACTTTAATTCGTCTCTAACGATAGAAGTCACTACTTCTTCGTGAGTAGGTCCTAAAGCAAATTCTCTTCCATTACGGTCTTTTAATCGCATTAATTCAGGACCATAAGCGCCCCAACGTCCCGACTCTTCCCAAAGTTCTGCTTGCTGCAATGCTGGCATTAAAATCTCAACTGCATCAATATTTTCCATTTCTTCACGAATGATTTTAGAAATATGATTTAGTACACGTGTTGCTAAGGGTAAATAACTATAAATACCACTTGTGCTTTGTTTAATTAAACCTGCTTTTAATAACAACTGATGACTTAAAGCCTCAGCTTCAGAAGGGACTTCTCTCATTGTTGGTATAAAGACTTTCGATTGTTTCATTTTTTATCCTCCTAAATTATAAGAAATAACGTTGTATATCATTCCAAGTGACTAAGACCATAATAATCACTACAAATATAGCTCCAACAGCAATAATTGCAGTTTCAGCTTTTTTGTTTACTGGTCTTCTAAATATCGCTTCATAAATAACAAATAAAATTCTACCACCATCTAAAGCTGGAATAGGTAATAAGTTCATAATCCCTAAGTTAACACTCAGCAATGCCGTATAGTATGTTAATGCAATAATACCTTGTTTTACTACAGAATCTACATTGTGATAAATACCCACTGGACCATTTAACATATCAAAAGTAAAGCCACCTGTGAAAATACTTCCAATCATTGTTCCAACTGCTTTAAAAATAAGTACACTTGCATCTAAAAATTGTTGTACGCCTAATGCTAATGGCTTAAATAGTGAATGTTCATTCGCAGGTTGAAAACCTAATACATAAGAAGTTTTAGAATTTAATTTTGTCTGTTTAATCACTTGTTTTTTAGGTGTAACATCTAGTGATTTGGTGTGACCATCTCGTACAATTTTAATTGTTGTTTGATGGTCTTTCGTTTTATTAAGTGCACTTTGAATATCGCTAAAATCGTTAATTTTATAGTGTCCAACTTGAACAATTTTATCTCCAGCTTTTAATCCAGCTTCTTGTGCTGGATAATTGTCTGCTAATTGTTTTACTGTAGGGGTAGGCGTACCTTGATAATAAGCTAAGCCAATAAATAGTACGAGAGCTAAAATAAAGTTAAATAATGGGCCCGCAAATAAAGTTAAAAACTTAGGTAATGGTTTTTTATGTGTAAATTGACGATGCCTTGGTGCAATTTGAATTAAACTACCATTTTCAACAAAGTAAGCTTTTTTAGCAATATTAAAATGATGTCTTTCATTATCATATGCTGTAATACCTTCAATATATAAATCATCTTTAAAATCACATCGTTTAACTTCAATCGCTTCAATTTTTTGGAATTTATGTTGATCATCTAAAATAATATGTGTAATTTCATCTTGTTCATTTAGTTTTATTTTAACATTCATTCCTGGCTGAACGGGTGGTTCTTCTAATCCATCTCCTGCCATTCTTACATACCCACCAACTGGAAGTAAACGTATTGTATATAACGTTTCATCTTTACGGAAACTGAAAATTTTGGGTCCCATTCCAATCGCAAATTCTGGACACATAATACCTGCACGTTTTGCAAAAAACATATGTCCATATTCATGTACTGTAACGAGTACACCAAATACGATAATAAATGAGACGATTGTGATTAAATAACTCACTTACAACACCTCAATTAATTTTAATATTTAAATTATCTAGAATATAAGATTTTAGATTTTAAATTTTATAATAATTTCTAGTATAAAAAAACAGTTTTAAAAAAAGAGCTATAAAGTACACGATTATATAATATTAATCAAATGTGAACTCAATAACTCCTCAATTATATCATTATATGCTTTTCATAAATAAAAAAAACGTTAATTTTTTATTACATTTGTAGTAATAGAATGTTTAACAGTGGTAAAACAAACATAAAGCTATCAAATCTATCTAAAATACCGCCATGTCCTGGCAAGATTCTGCCTGAATCTTTAACACCAAAATGACGTTTAAAACCAGATTCTACTAAGTCACCTAATTGACCAAATACACTTAAAATAATTGTAATTAATAATAACAGCCAAATATTTAGATGAAAATCTACAAAAAACATCATTACAAGTGGAACAATTAAACTACAAATGAGTCCTCCAATAAAACCTTCAATCGTTTTGTTTGGACTAATAACTGGCCATAGTTTGTGTTTCCCCATTAATCGTCCAAATATATATGCGCCAGTATCTGTTAACCATACGATTAAAAATGCAAAAAGTATATAATGTAAACCATAAGAACGTGTAGCATAAAAATACATAAATCCTATTCCAACGTATGCTACAGACATTAAACAAAATGCAGCGTCCATAAAGCTAAATCTGTTTTTCGAAAGTACAGTATAACTTAATAGTATGAAGCTCATTGCAATTAAACTTTTTAATTGAACATCACTCACCCAATCTCCGGCAGACTGAGGAAGCATAATAATAATAAGCGCTATAGCACTGAAAATACCTGGAATTGATAAAAATTTAATCATATTCATATTTAACAATTCTTTTAAAGCAATGAGCGCCAGCAAATAAGCAAAAAGCATTAAAATAGTTCCACCTTTTAATAATATAGGTAGAAAAATAAGCAATGCTATAATCGCGGTCAATGTTCTTACTTTCATAATTTACTCCTCACTTAATCCTCCAAAACGTCTTTGGCGAGATTGATATATTTTTATACATTGTTTTAATTCTTCACCATCAAAGTCTGGCCATAACTTCTCATTAAAAATAAATTCACTATACGAAGCCTGCCAAATTAAGAAGTTACTAAGGCGTTGTTCTCCAGATGTACGTATTAATAAATCTGGATCTGGATCTGGATGGGTCATTAAATGTTTGGAAATCATCAATTCATCAATATCATCACTGTTTTGACCATTACGTTGAAGTTCATCATAAATTGATTTCATACTTTGAACAAGTTCAGCTCGTCCACCATAATTAATGGCAAATACTAATTTCAAGCCTGTATTATTTTTGGTTTTTTCTTTAGCATAATTAATCGCCTCAATTGTTGATTGGGGTACTGCATCTAAAAAACCAATAGTTTCTATCTTAACATTTTTCTCTACAAGTTCTGGTAGAAATGTTTTTAAAAAATTCACAGGTAAATTCATGATATAATTAACTTCACTTTCAGGTCTTGACCAATTTTCCGTTGAAAAAGCGTATAAAGTTAAATATTTAATACCTAAATGACTTGCTTCACGTGTCACTTTTTTTATGGTTTGCATACCTTCATAGTGACCTTTAATTCTAGGCATTTTACGCTTTTTTGCCCAACGACCATTTCCGTCCATGATAATTGCTATATGTTCAGGTAAATTATGTATATCTAAATCATCATTTTGATTGATTTTAGTCTTATTTCTTTTTATTAGCTTTCTAAACATGGTCTTTCCTCCGAGCCTGATCATTTCTGTTATATTATATAGGTTATTTAAGAAATCATCTATCATTTTATCATACTAAATAATGGCATTGAATAAGCAAATTAAAAAACTGTACCAAAGTCTGACTTGGCACAGTTTAGACTAAAACAATTTATAATCTTGTCATAGAAGAGTATGATGAAATATTAAACAGACATAATATCTTTTTCTTTTTCATCAACTAAATTATCAATTTCTTTAATTGAATTGTCTGTTACTTTTTGAACATCTTCTGTTTGGCTTCTTAAATCATCTTCAGTAATGTCTCCATTTTTTTCGTCTTTTTTCAATTGATCATTGATATCACGACGAATATTACGGATTGAAACTTTTGAATCTTCACCGATTTTTTTAACATTTTTAACTAATTCTTTACGACGTTCTTCAGTTAAAGCAGGAACAGTGATACGAATAACTTCACCGTCACTAGTAGGGTTCACACCTAGGTTAGCAGCAATAATCGCTTTTTCAATATCAGCTACAGATGATTTATCATATGGAGAAATGACAAGTAAGCGTGCTTCAGGCACGTTTATACTCGCTAACTGTTGAACTGGTGTTGGGGCACCATAATAATCAACATTTACTCCGTTTAATAAATTAGAATTCGCTCTACCCGCACTAATATTAGCTAATTCACGTGATAAATTTTCAATTGATTTTTTCATTCTAGATTTTGTATCTTGAATTATCTCACTCATACATTTACACCTCTAATTATTTAGTAATTAATGTACCAATTTTTTCGCCCATAACGGCACGTTTAATATTGCCTTCTTCCATAATAGAGAATACATTTAATGGAATGTTATTATCCATACAGAATGAAGAAGCAGTTGAATCCATAACTTGTAGGCCTTCTTGTAACATTTGAATATGTGTTAGATGATCATATTTTACAGCATTTTTATCAATTTTTGGGTCGGCAGAATACACACCATCAACATTATTTTTACCCATTAAAATGACATCGGCCTCTACTTCAGCTGCACGTAGTGCTGCAGTTGTGTCAGTAGAGAAGTATGGATTACCAATACCAGCTGCAAAAATAACTACGCGTTTTTTCTCTAAATGTCTAATTGCGCGACGACGAATATAAGGCTCAGCAACCTGTTTCATTTCAATTGAAGTTAATACTCGTGTATCACAATCTAATTGCTCTAAACTATCTTGTAATGCCAATGCATTCATTACAGTAGCAAGCATGCCCATATAATCAGCTGTACCACGGTCCATGCCTAAATCGCTACCTGTTTTACCTCTCCAAATATTACCGCCACCAACGATAACAGCTATTTCACAATCCATTTTAGCTACTTCAGCGACTTGTTTTGCTACACTTTTAATGATGATAGGATTGATACCAAAACCTTTTTCACCTGCAAGTGCTTCACCACTAAGTTTCAGTACTACACGTTTATATTTAGAAGTCTGCGCCATTATTTTTTCCTCTCTATGATTAATGATATGTAATATATACAAGTAAAGAAGACACTAATGGTCTTCTATAATAAAAGAATTTTATTATATAGAATTCCTTAAAGGTGTCTTCTTTCTTGTTAGAATAATGTGAACAAATTATTTCATTTGACCTTTAACTTCATCAGCAAAGTTTTCTTCGCGTTTTTCCATACCTTCGCCTACTTCATAACGTACGAAGTCAGCTAATTTACCGCCTTTAGATTTTAAGAAAGCTTCAACTGTTTGATCTGGGTCTTTAACGAAGTTTTGGTCAACAGCACAAATTTCTTGAAGATATTTACGTAAACGACCTTCAACCATTTTTTCAACGATATTTTCAGGTTTACCTTCATTTAATGCTTGTTGTTTTAATACTTCTCTTTCGTGATTAATTTCTTCGTCACTTACTTGGTCTGAAGAAACATATTTAGGATTAATTGCAGCGATGTGCATTGCTACATCTTTAGCTGCTTCTTCATCAGTAGAACCTTCAACAACAGTCAATACACCGATACGTCCACCCATGTGTAAGTATGCACCAAAAGCATCGTTATCAGATTTAGTTCTAATAGCAAAACGACGGATGCTTAATTTTTCACCGATTGTTGAGATAGCCTCTTTCATTCTTTCATCAACTGTTTGACCACTTGCTAATTTAGTTTCTAATAAAGCTTCTACTGTTTCAGCTTTACTTTCAAGGATTTGATTAGCAATTTCTTTAACTAATTCTTGGAATCCTTCGTTTCGAGCAACGAAATCAGTTTCAGAGTTAATTTCAACGATTGCTGCTTCATTACCTTTTACTTCTACATGTACTAAACCTTCAGCAGCGATTCGATCAGCTTTTTTAGCTGCTTTAGCAATACCTTTTTCACGTAAGTAGTCGATTGCTTTATCGATATCTCCATCAGTTTCAGTTAGCGCTTTTTTACAATCCATCATACCTGCGCCAGTTCTTTCACGTAATTCTTTAACAAGTTTTGCTGAAATTGCCATTAATTATTCCTCCAATATGTCTAATTGTAATAATAGATGATATTTAAATATTACCATTAAAGGTACTATTATTTCCAATACTCTATTACGATTTATTAATAATTTTTTAAATTAAGGTTATTTTAAAAATAAAATCTGATTTAAAAGTATAATTGAATATTTATCTTTTATATTTATACCCAATTTACTATCCATTTTAAATAAATATTTTAAAAAAAGGGCGATAAGCATTACATCTTATCACCCATTTAAACTATATCTTAGTTTGATTCAACAGTAGTATTTTCTTCAGTTGATTCTGCTTTTTGAGTTTCTTCACTTTCATCTAAATCGATGTTTTGTTCTGCAGCTACTTCATCGTTTGAAATACCTTGTTGACCTTCTAAGACAGCGTCAGCCATTTTACCAGTTAATAATTTAACGGCACGAATAGCATCATCATTCGCTGGGATAACATAGTCGATTTCATCAGGATCACAGTTAGTGTCAACGATACCAACGATAGGGATATTTAATTTACGTGCTTCAGCAATCGCATTGCGCTCTTTACGAGGGTCAACTACGAATAATGCTTGAGGCATAGATTTCATATCACGAATACCGCCTAAGAATTTGATTAAACGGTCATATTCTTTTTTAAGTTCAACAACTTCTTTTTTAGGTAAAACGTCAAATAAACCGTCTTCTTCCATTTTTTCAATTTCAGAAATACGTTTAATACGTTTTGAGATTGTTTTATAATTAGTTAAGATTCCACCTAACCATCTTTGGTTAACGTAGAATTGACCAGCACGTTCTGCTTCAGCTTTAACTGATTCTTGTGCTTGTTTTTTAGTACCTACGAATAAGACTTTACCGCCATCTTCAGATACTTGTTTTAAGAAGTTATAAGCTTCTTCAACTTTTTTTACTGTTTTTTGTAAGTCAATGATATAAATACCATTTCTTTCAGTAAAGATATATTTTTTCATTTTTGGGTTCCAACGGCGTGTTTGGTGACCGAAGTGAACACCGGCTTCTAGTAATTGTTTCATTGAAATTACTGCCATGTTAAATTCCTCCTATTGGTTAATTACCTCCATAGTAAACTAATATAAAGACAATACTTAAGACTGCACCCTTTATATTTACATTCACTACGTGTGTATTGGCTTTATAGCCGTCAATAATAATATCATATCTAGAATCATTACGCAACATTTTTTAACTGCATAAAATAAAAAACTACTATCTTAATTTTAATAGATAGATAGTAGTTTTAAAAAATATTTATTCACTTCGATTAAGTTCATCTAAGAATTTTTCTTTTTTAACTTTAATAAATGTACCTTTCATGCCAAGCGATCGTGATTCTATTACACCAGCACTTTCTAATTTACGTAACGCATTTACAATTACAGAACGTGTAATACCTACTCTATCTGCTACTTTAGATGCAATTAATAGACCTTCATTACCACCAAGTTCCTCAAAAATATGTTCAATCGCTTCTTTTTCAGAATAAGATAATGAATTAATTGCCATTGTAATAGCAGCTTTATCACGTGCTTCTTTCTCAACTTCATTATGTTTCTCACGTAAAATTTCCATACCAATAACAGTTGCAGCGTATTCGCCAAGCACTAAATCATTTTCATTAAAGTCATCTTTAACTCTTCCTAGAATCAGTGTACCTAAGCGTTCGCCTCCCCCTAAAATCGGGAAGATGGTTGTTCTACTATTAATAAATACATCTCTGTGTTCTGGAGGGAATACTGTCAAGTCTGAATCAATATCAATATTCGCTTCAGTTTGTTGAACTTGCATAAGTAGTTCAGTGTATTCACTTGGAATATGTTTACTTTCAGTCAACATATTACTAATTCGTTCACTCTTTAAAAGTTCATTTAAACTTGAACCTAAAATTTTACCTCTACGAGAAACGATGAAGACATTTGTAACAGTTACATTACTAATAGTCTGAGCAACATCTTTAAAGTCTACCGCAATGCCTTTATGTTTTTGTAATAATGTATTTAATTCTCTAGTTTTAGATAATAAGCTCATAAAATTTCTCCTTTATTTATATTATAAAATAAATGCACTTAAATCTTTGTTTGTTGAAATAGATTTCAACTTATCATCAACATACTGTGGTGTTATATCTACTACTGCATTTGGCATATTTGGTGCTTCAAAAGATAAATCTTCTAACATTTTTTCTAAAATAGTGTGTAATCGACGTGCACCAATATTGTCTGTATCTTGATTCACTTGATATGCCATTTCAGCTAATCGTGTTATCGCTTCATCAGAGAAGTTGACCGTAACTTCTTCAGTTTTTAACAGTGCTTCATACTGCTTTATAAGAGATAACTTAGGTTCAGTCAATATTCTATAGAAATCATTGACTGTTAAGCTTTCAAGTTCAACTCGAATTGGAAAACGCCCTTGTAACTCAGGAATCAAGTCACTTGGTTTAGAAACATGGAAAGCGCCAGCACCAATAAATAGCATGTGCTCAGTATTTACAGTACCATACTTAGTTTGAATCATGCTACCTTCAAGGATTGGTAATATATCTCTTTGAACACCTTGTCTTGATACATCTTGACCACTATTGGAATTGTTTGTAGCGACTTTATCAATCTCATCGATAAAGATAATTCCCATTTGTTCTGCTAATTCTAAAGCTTCTTGATTAGCAGTTTCTTGATCAATTAATTCATCTGCAAAATCATCAGTAAGAATTTTACGTGCTGTTTTTACTGGTACTTCTCTTTCTACTTTTCGTTTAGGCATCAATTGATTCATCATATCTTGCATTTGTTGATTTTGACTCGTGCCTAACATTCCTAATGCGCCAGGGTCTTGTTCAACTTTGATTCTAACTTTTTCTTCTTCTAGCTTACCTGCTAAAAGTTGTTGTCTTATTTCTGACCGTTTTGTTTTGATTTCTTCTGTAGGGGCTTCTTCTTCCTCGTCATTCTGATTAAAATTAGGAATAGCACCACCTAAAAGAGATTCAAGTGGATTATTATTTTGAGCTGCTTTTTTCTTCATACTAGGAACAAGTAATTTTACTAATTTTTCATTAGCTTTTTGTGTTGCTTCATCTTCAACTAATGATTTCTTTTGCTCTTTTACGAGTCTTACAGACACGTCCACCAAGTCTCTAACCATACTTTCTACATCACGTCCAACATATCCAACTTCAGTGAATTTTGTAGCTTCTACTTTAATGAATGGTGCACCTACGACTTTTGCCATACGGCGTGCAATTTCTGTTTTACCTACACCAGTTGGGCCAATCATTAAAATATTTTTGGGTGCAATTTCTTGCTTAGTTTCTTCATCAAGAAGACTTCTTCTGTATCTATTTCTTAACGCGATTGCTACTTTACGTTTTGCATCTTCTTGACCTACAATATATTCGTCCAATTTAGATACGATATCTTTAGGTGTTAATTTTATACCGTTTGCATCCATTTACTATTACCTCCACCTTAATGTATGTCCATATCAATTCATTTCCGTTTTGTTTATATATGTTATTTATAAAGTCTCAACAATAATATTATCATTTGTAAATACACAAATATCTGAAGCCACTTTTAAGCTTTCATATGCCATTTCTTTAGCAGTCATATGTGAAGCATGACGTTTAAGTGCTCTTCCTGCACTTAATGCATAGTTTCCTCCTGAACCAATAGCGATTAAATCATCGTCAGGCGCAATGACTTCACCTGTACCACTTACCACTAAAATACCATCTTTATCCATTACGATAAGCATGGCTTCCAGTTGACGTAATTGCTTATCTCCACGCCATTCTTGAGCAAGTTCTACAGCAGCGCGTTCTAAATTACCGCTAAATTGTTGTAATTTAGTTTCAAATTTTTCAAATAATGTAAATGCATCGGCTACGCTTCCTGCAAATCCTGCTAACACTTTACCTTCGTATAAGCGTCTTACTTTTCTAGCTGTTTGCTTCATAATTACTTGTTCACCAAGTGTAACTTGACCGTCTCCAGCCATTGCCGCTTCTCCATTGTGTCTTACAGCATATATCGTTGTAGCATGTAATGATGTCTTACTCATTTATTTACTCTCCTTTTTTGCTCGAGGATGTGCATTTAAATACACTTTGCGCAATTGTTGATTAGATACATGTGTATACTTACCAGTTGTAGAAAGGTTAACGTGTCCTAATAAAGATTGAACTGTTCTTAGGTCTGCACCTTGATTCAATAAATGTGTAGCAAATGTATGTCTTAATTTATGAGGGTGGATTTCAGTTACCCCCGCTGTACGTTTAACTACATCATTGAGAAGATATCTAATACCTCTCTCAGTAATAGGATCACCTTTCATATTAACAATTAAATAAGGATGACTTTTACCTTTAAGTGGTTTGAATTTTTCTAAATATTGTTCAATACTTTGTCTACAAAACTCTCCAAAAGGCACAAATCGTTCTTTATTTCCCTTACCCAATACCTTTACCCCTGGAAGATTCATATCTAAATCCATAACCTTTATATTCACAAGTTCTGAAACACGAATGCCTGTTGCATATAATAATTCAATTACTACTCTATCTCTTAATCCTTTTTTTGCATCGTTTGAAACAGTATTAAATAATGCTTCCATTTCTTCTTCATAAAAAAATTGAGGAAGATATTGCTCTTTCTTAGGATGTACAAGTTGTATAAAAGGATTATTTACAGATGTATCTTGAGTCATCCAGAACTCATAAAATGTTCTTAATGTTGATATTTTTCTTGATACAGTAGTACGTTTCAAATTATTGGAATATAAATAACTTAGATAATTTCTTGCATCTTTATATTCAAACGTTCTTAAATTTAACAGTTCTTGTTCTAAAAACTGATTAAATTGAGCTAAATCGTCATGATACGCTTTTAATGTATGGTCGGAGAAATTTCTTTCAACTTTAAGCATATTCAAAAATTTCTTTTGGATTTCTTCCACTAAAAATCCCCTCCATCATATGCATTGTAGCATATAAACTGAGGGGGACTAAAATAATTAGCTATAGAATTCAAAATCTTTTGAGAATTTGTGAATAATTTAAAAATTCCTTCAAAATATTTTATTATAATTTAAATCTATAACGTTTTTTTGAAATTTTCTAAATAGTCTAGTGCACGATATGCTTGTGCTTCATAACGTTCTTTTTTATCTTTAATGCGGCGATCAAGTGACGGCAATAAACCAAAGTTAGCATTCATTGGTTGGAAGTTTTTTTCATTTTTAGCATGAGAAATATAATAAGCCATACTGCCTATCATTGTTTCTCTTGGAAAAATCACTTCTCCTTTTCCAAGTAACTTATGCGCTAAATTGATACCTGCTACAAGTCCACTTGCTGCACTTTCAACATATCCTTCCACACCTGTCATTTGTCCTGCAAATTGAATTCTATCATTATTAATTAATTCATATTTTTCATTTAAAACATCAGGTGAATTAATGAAGGTATTTCTATGCATCACACCATATCTAACAATATCAACATTTTCTAAACCTGGAATTAATTGAATGACTTCTTTTTGAGCGCCCCATTTTAAATGTGTTTGGAAGCCGACAATATTATAAAGCGTACCAGCTGCGTCATCTTGACGTAATTGCACTACTGCATATGGACGTTTACCAGTTTTAGGGTCTTCTAATCCTACTGGTTTCATTGGACCAAATAGTAATGTTTTACGACCTCTACCAGCCATCACTTCAAATGGCATACATCCTTCAAAATATTTTTCTTTTTCAAATTCATTTACAGGTGCAACTTCAGCTTCTAATACCGCATCATAAAAACGATTGAATTCTTCTTCAGTCATAGGGCAGTTTAAATATGCTGCTTCACCTTTATCATAGCGTGATTTCAAATAGACTTTATCCATATCAATTGAATCTTTTTCAATGATTGGAGCTGCTGCATCGTAGAAATATAGTTGATCTTTACCTGTAATTTCTACAATTTCTTTAGCTAAATGTTCAGTTGTTAACGGGCCTGTTGCAATGATTGTATGTCCTTCTGGAATACTGTGAATTTCTTTATTCAAAACAGTTACATTAGGATGATTTTTCAATGTATCTGTAATATAACCAGCAAAGTCATGTCTATCTACTGCTAATGCACCACCAGCTGGAACTCTAGCTTTATCAGCTGCTGCGATGATTAATGAATCTAAACGTCGCATTTCTTCTTTAAGCACACCTACACCATTTGTTAATGCATTACCACGTAGTGAATTAGAACATACTAACTCAGCAAATTTATCTGTATGATGGGCAGGCGTTTGTTTAACAGGACGCATTTCGATTAAATTCACTTTAATACCACGTTCTGCTAATTGATAAGCTGCTTCTGAACCAGCTAATCCTGCGCCTATAACATTAACAGTTTGACTCATATACATTCTCCTTTAATAAAACTCTATTTTTGTACTTCTTCTTTATAGTCGCAATTAGAACAAATCACTTGAGAACTACGTCCTTTTTTATGTTGCATCAAGTAATGATTACATTTTGGACAATCTCTTCCTATTGGTTTATCCCAAGAAATAAAATCACACTCTGGATAATTCGAACAACCATAAAATAATCTATTTTTCTTAGATTTTCTCTCAACTACATCGCCATCTTTGCATTTTGGACAAGTGACACCAATAGTTTTAACAATAGCTTTTGTATTTCGACAATCTGGGAAATTCGAGCACGCCATAAATTTACCATAACGTCCCATTTTTATTACCATAGGAGCTCCACATACTTCACAATCTTCGCCGGCTGGTTCATCTTTAATTTCAACTTTTTCCATTTCTTCCTCTGCACGTGCAACATCTAATTTAAAACTACCATAGAAATTATCGATAACTTTTCTCCAACCGATATCACCTTCTGCAATTTTATCGAGCAAGGTTTCCATATTAACTGTAAATTCAACATCAATAATTTCTGGGAAGTAATCCTTCACTTGCTCATACACGATTTCTCCTAGTTCAGTTGGTACAAAACGTTTACTTTCAAGTTTAACATAATTACGTTTTTGAATTGTGTCAATCGTTGGAGCATATGTTGAAGGTCTACCAATTTTTAATTCTTCTAATGTTTTAACTAATCGTGCCTCTGTGTATCGTGGAGGTGGTTGAGTGAAATGTTGTGCCGGTTCAATTTGTGTTGCAGTTACTTTGTCACCTTGATTTAATTTTGGTAATTTATTTTCTTTATCATTATCTTTGTCATCTTTTGCTTCAACATATAATGTCATAAAGCCTTTAAATTTGATTGTTTGTCCATTTGCTCTAAATTTAATGTCATTTTGTGTTACATCTAAAGCCACAGTATCTAAAACTGCAGGAGCCATTTGACTTGCTACAAAACGTTCCCAAATTAATTTATACAAGCGATGTTGATCACGTGTTAAATATGCTTTCATTTCATCTGGTGTACGTAATGTACTTGTTGGACGAATAGCTTCATGGGCATCTTGATCCCCTTGTTTACCTTTTGTTTTACGGTTTGAAGTATACTCAGTACCATACTTCTCTTCAATATATGATTTTGCTTCATCTTTAGCAGTTTGTGAGATTCGTGTTGAATCTGTTCTCATATATGTGATTAATCCAACTGTACCTTGTCGTTTCAAATCGATACCTTCATATAATTGCTGTGCTAACATCATAGTCTTACGTGCTTTAAAATTAAGTTTACGTGCTGCTTCTTGTTGTAACGTAGACGTTGTAAATGGATTTGCAGGGTATCTCGTTTTTTCTTTTTTATTTACATTAGTGATTTCAAATTCATCACCATTTAATTCGGATGTAATTTTTTCAACATCTTTTTTTGTTTTTAATTTATACGGTTTGTTTTTATAATGTAAGAATTTAGCAGTGAACTTTGATTTTTTATATCTAAATTCACCTTCAATTGACCAATATTCTTCTGGTTTAAAATTACGGATTTCATTTTCACGGTCAATGACTAATCTTAAAGCAACTGATTGTACTCGACCAGCTGACAATCCTTTTTTTACTTTCTTCCATAGTACTGGAGAAATATTATAACCTACAAGTCTATCTAAAATACGACGCGCTTGTTGTGCATCAACTAAATTCATTTCAATACCACGAGGATGTTTAAAACTTTCTTTTACTGCATCCTTAGTGATTTCATTAAATACAACTCTGTTTTCTTTTGATTCTTCAAGTTCTAAAATTTTTGATAAATGCCAAGCAATCGCTTCACCTTCGCGGTCAGGGTCACTAGCTAAGAAAACTTTTTTAGCTTTTTTCGCATATTTTTTTAAATCTTTAACAACAGGACCTTTACCTCGAATAGTTATATATTTTGGTTCATAGTTATCTTCTACGTCTACACCCATTTGACTTCTTGGTAAATCTCGTACGTGTCCCATAGAAGCAATAACTTTATATCGTTTACCTAAATATTTTTCAATGGTTTTCGCTTTTGCAGGCGACTCAACGATGACTAAATTATCTGCCAAAGTGAATTCCCCCTTGCTTTTTCAATTACTAAAGATAAATGATAAACGGTTAATTTTGTTTTTGTCAATATTTTAATCCAATATAGATATTTTTTTGTGAAATATCCTTTGAATTTTCACAATTAATTATTTATATATTTAATCGTTTAAAAAGCGATAATCATATAATATATCTTCTGCTTCTGAAACAATCATTGCACCTTCTTGAGCACGTAATAAATTTCCTTTTGTCAAAGGATTAAACATCGATCCAGGCAGTACATAAACATTTCTATTTTGATCTAAAGCACAATCTATTGTAATTTGACTACCACTTTTAATTTTAGCTTCAGTAATTAATACACCACGAGACAACCCGCTTATCAGACGATTTCTTTCAGGGAATTGATATTTGTTTATTTTTGTTAAAGGAGGATATTCACTTATGACTAAACCAGTTTCTTCAATTATATTGCGTAACTTTCGTGTTTCCTTTGGATAATGATTTAAATGACCAAAACCTAGAACTGCAATAGTTGGAAGATGATGTTTTAATGCGAATTGATGAGCTATGCTATCAGCACCTTTCGCTAAACCGGATACAATCGTTAGTGGAATATTTATAAAGTGAGGAAATAGATAATCTAGTGCACACTTAGAATAATTTGTGGCCTCACGTGAACCTACAACACCTAAAGTATACGTAGATGATAATAAATGTATATTTCCACGATAAAATAATATAAAAGGATAGTCGTAAATAGTTTTAAGCAATGAAGGATATTGAGAAGAAAATGAAGTAACATAGTTAACCTGATATCTAGAAAGTTGGGTTTGAATATAATCGTAAGAAATCTCTGTTAATTGAGTAAAACGCTTCTTTTTTAAATATAGAGATTCCCATTCATTGATCATTTCAAATTGATCATGTTCATTAACATTGAAAAATTTTGGAAATACATTGAGTAAATGATGAATATGTTGGGTCGTATACCCTATCCATCTCATTTTTAATAAAATAAAATCATTCATGAAGTAAATGTCTCCTTTTAATTTATTATACCGTGAATCATTAACAGTAAAATTTCATTTATAAGACAAATTTGATATATAAATGTAAGGAGTAATAATATTAAAAGATTATGTATACTTTTTGATTTCATAACATGTGAAAAATAGAGCGTTCAGTCATTTATAATATATTGTAGTCTACGATATATATAAGAAAAACTGCCAACAAATTTCAGTAATTGTTGACAGTTTGAATTCAATTATTAATTACATAATTGCTACTTCACTGTTAATAGTTCTTCATAAATGCCTGCTTCTTTTGCCGCTTCAATTAGTGTTGTACCAATTTCTGATGGTGTATCTGCTGTTTTAACACCACATTCATTAAGCGTTTTAATTTTTTCTGCAGCAGTTCCTTTACCACCTGAGATGATTGCACCTGCATGGCCCATACGTTTTCCTGGAGGTGCTGTTTGTCCACCAACAAAACCAACCACTGGTTTAGTCATGTTTGCTTTGACCCATTCAGCTGCTTCTTCTTCAGCAGTACCACCGATTTCGCCAATCATAACAACAGCTTTTGTTTCTTCATCTTCATTAAATGCTTTAAGTACATCGATAAAGTTTGTACCGTTAACTGGGTCCCCACCGATACCTACTGCTGTGGTTTGACCAATACCTTCTTCAGTTAATTGATGTACTGCTTCATATGTTAAAGTACCTGAACGAGAAACAACACCTACATGCCCTTTTTTATGAATATAACCTGGCATGATACCAATTTTACATTCATCTGCCGTAATTACACCAGGACAGTTCGGTCCAACTAAACGTGTTTTTCTACCCTCTAAATAACGTTTCACTTTAATCATATCAACAACTGGAATATGTTCAGTAATACAGATCACCATATCTAATTCTGCATCAGCTGCTTCTAAAATTGAATCTGCAGCAAATGGTGCTGGTACGTAAACTACTGATACGTTAGCACCTGTTTCTTTTTTAGCTTCAGCTACTGTATTATACACTGGCACGCCTTCAACAACTTGTCCACCTTTACCTGGTGTTACCCCTGCGACAATTTGTGTGCCATAATCAAGCATTTGTTTTGTATGGAAAAGGGCAGTAGACCCTGTAATACCTTGCACCATTACCTTAGTATTCTTATCTATAAATACACCCATTTTAGTGTTCCCATCCTTTCCTTACGCTTCTTTAACAAGTTTAACAATTTGTTGTGCACCTTCAGCCATTGTTGCTGCTGGTTCAATTGCTAGACCAGATTCATTTAAAATCTCTTTACCACGTTTAACGTTTGTGCCTTCTAAACGAACAACTAAAGGTAAAGTTAATTCGACTTCTTTAACTGCTGCTACAATACCTTCTGCAATCACATCACATTTCATAATTCCACCGAAGATATTTACAAAAATACCTTTAACATTATCATCCCCCAAGATGATTTTGAATGCTTCAGTTACTTTTTCTTTTGTAGCACCGCCACCAACGTCTAGGAAGTTAGCTGGAGTACCACCGAAATGATTAATTGTATCCATTGTAGCCATGGCTAATCCGGCACCATTAACCATACAACCAATGTCACCATCTAAAGCAATATATGATAAATCATATTTAGATGCTTGAATTTCTTTTGGATCTTCTTCTTCTAAATCACGTAATTCTAAAATATCTTTATGTCTAAATAATGCATTATCATCAAAATTTAATTTCGCATCTAAAGCCAAAACATCACCATCACCCGTTGTTACAAGTGGATTAATTTCAACAATAGAACAATCTTTTTCAACAAAAACATTATATAAAGAAAGTAAGAATTTTGCTGCTTTATTTACAGATTCTTTTGGAATATTGATATTGAATGCAATACGACGTGCTTGGAATGGTGATAACCCTATCACTGGATCGATTGTTTCTTTAAAGATCTTTTCTGGCGTTTTAGCTGCAACTTCTTCAATTTCAGTTCCACCTTCTTCAGAAGCCATCAATGTAATACGATCAGTAGCACGATCAATGACAAAGCCTACATAATATTCTTTTTGAATATCACAACCTTCTTCGATATATAAGCGTTTAACTTCTTTACCTTCAGGCCCAGTTTGATGCGTTACTAATTGCTTGCCTAATAATTCATTAGCATAAGTTTCAACTTCAGACAGTGATTTAGCAATTTTAACTCCACCTGCTTTACCTCTACCCCCAGCGTGAATTTGTGCTTTCACTACATAAACATCTGAATTTAATTCTTTTGCCTTTTCCACCGCTTCTTCAGCAGTAAATGCTACACGTCCTTCTGGAACGGCTACACCCATAGCACGAAATATTTCTTTACCTTGATACTCGTGGATATTCATCTTCCATCCTCCTGTTTCTTAGGTTAAGTTCACTTTAATTATAGAAAATGTAAGCGCTTTTGTAAACTGAAAGTGTTATACTTTTTGCAATAGTTTTTAAATTCAAATAATTTTATTTTTATTTAATTATATCATTGATTTAACAGGCTCAAACGTTTTACGATGATATGGCGTTATGCCTAATTGTTTTAATCCTTGAAGGTGTGATTTAGTGCCATATCCTACATTTTTTTCAAAATCATAACCAGGATATTTCAGTGCTACTTCCGCCATTAAACCATCCCTATATTCTTTTGCCATGATACTAGCAGCAGCAATAGAAACACTTTTAGCATCTCCTTTAATAATAGAAGTTTGAGGAATTGCATTATCCAATGTCATAGCATCAATAAGTAAATGGTTAGGTTGTTCTGTTAATTGATTAATAGCACGTTTCATAGCTAATTTGGTTGCGTTGTAAATATTGAACTCATCAATTTCTTCAGCGCTTGCTATCCCGTAAGCATAATCATAAACGCCTTCTTTTAATTGTTCGTTAAGTATTTTTCGCTTTGTTGCTGAAACTTTCTTCGAGTCATCTAATCCTAAATATTGATGTTCTTTATTTAAAATGACTGCACAAGCTACAACAGGCCCAGCAAGTGGACCACGACCTACTTCATCAATCCCACATATTAAAGCATTAGGATTGTCCTTTAATATTTCATTTTCATATTTATTCATTTGTTGATAATGTTCTCGTGTTTCTTGATCTTTTAAAAGCTGTTTACGACGTCGTACTATATTTTGCTGTACCCCTTTTCTTGTATCACTCATTAATTCATGTTGTTCAAGTGCTTCAATTGAATCAATTGTGTCTAATAATGCTTTAATCTCTTTAATTGTTTGAGGCATAATCTAAGTCCCCTTTCATTTCTGAATAAATATCAAAACAATAAGTTCCAATTTTAGCATTACGCACATCATTAATAATCAATTCGATGACAGCCTCGTAATCGACTTCATTTCCTTTTTGTAATAACCCACGTCGACGTCCAATAGCATCAAACCATTCTAAAATTTCTGCATCAGTTTCTACATCAATATTGTAATGATTCTTCAATCCTTCAATATCATGTTTAATTAAGAAGTGTAAACCGTATATTGCTACTTCATCTAAGTGTACGATACTATCTTTAATGGCACCAGTAAGGCTTAGTTTTTTACCTACAGTTTCATCTTCAAATTTAGGCCATAAAATACCTGGCGTATCTAGTAGTTGTAATGCTTTACCTACTTTAATCCATTGTTGTTGTTTCGTTACTCCCGGCTTATTTCCTGTTTGAGCAATATTTTTTTTAGCTAACTTATTAATTAATGTAGATTTCCCCACATTAGGTATACCAACAATCATGGCACGTATTGCTCTAGGTTTAAGTCCTTTCGCTTTTTCTTTCTCAAATTTTTCTTTAGTCGCTTCAATTGCAGCATATTCTACACCTTTTAAATTTTTGCCGTGTTTCGCATCAACTGCTACAGGATAAAAACCTTTATCAGTAAAGAAATGTTCCCACTTTTGCATTTCATTTAAATTCGACATATCTTTTTTATTTAAAATAACTACGCGTGGTTTTTGTTTAATGACATCATCAATCATTGGATTTCTTGAACTATACGGTATACGTGCGTCAACAAGTTCAAATACCACATCTACTTTCTTAAGTTGTTCTGTCACTTCTCTTTTGGCCTTTGCCATATGCCCTGGATACCATTGAATCACCATGACATTCACCCTACTTTCATTAAATTTATTTCAACTGTTCGATTATAATCAATATTTAAAATCTTCACTACTATTATCAATTCTATTATATTTTAACATGCTATTTCATATTCATTAAATCGCTAATATTAAAAACAAATTTCTAATTTTTTATAAAACATATAAATACTTTTATTAAGAAGTTTAATACTCTACAATTTAGTATGTAGTCATTTTTTAATTATGAATAGTACATTCTAACTATAGAGGTTTAATATGAAAAAATTCTTTACTTATCTAGGACTTTTTATAGCACTGTCCATCATAGGACATAGTTATGTCATTTATCGTTTTATTCACGATGGTATTTTATTTACAGGTCCAAATGATGGAATGGAACAAATGGTTCCAATTCAAATGTATTTATTTGATAAATGGAGTAGTGGCAATTTGTTTTATTCCACTGATTTTGGATTAGGTGGCGATTTCTTTACAGATCTTAGTTACTACTTCTCCACAAATATTTTATTTATAATAAATGTAGTATTTATTGCACTTATTAAAATTTTTATTCCTTTACATACGCATAATGTATTATTTTGGATGATTAATGCACTGATTATGTCCATGATTAAAGCAATGATTGCCATGTATTGCACTTATTTATATAGTAAATACATTTCAAATAACAAATGGTTAAGCTTAGTTGTAGCGTTTTTATTTGTTATGTCACCCTTATATTATCGCTTTACAGTGTATTGGCCCTTCTTTAGTGATGTGTTTGTTTGGATGCCGTTATTATTACTCTCTATTGAAAGAGTCTTACAAAAACAGAAGTTTGGACTATTCATTGTTACTGTTTCTTTAATACTAATTAATAACTTTTATTTTGCATACTATCTTTGTTTAATAGGTGCGGGTTATATACTGATTCGTATAATATTTAGACATCCAAAAGATATTCTCTCAAGAAGTAAAGCATTTTTAACTTTAATCATTAGTGCCCTGTTAGGTTTAGGTAATAGTTTATTTATCTTTTTTCATGGTGCTCAAAGCTTTTTAAATAACCGTCGTGTACCTTTTTCTGGAGCAGTTGATACATTTGAAAAATTAGATATTAATACAAATATTTTCTTTGATAATTATTTAATTGTATTATTATTTATTACCATTCAAGCTCTTTTAAGTTTTAAATTATATAAACATTATTATTATCGTTTATTTGCTATCCTTACCTTTGTATTTATTATATTTAGTTTTATACCTTTCATCGACCAAGTATTTAATGGTTTTTCAGCGCCTCAAAAGCGTTGGCATTTTATTTTAGCTTTTAATTCCACACTATTAATCGGATTATTTTTAAAATATTTCAAAACACTAACTACAAAATCTTATCTAATAAGTAATATTATTGCAGAATTAGTTATATTTATAAGTGCTATGATATATCATAAATTTTTAGCATGGTTCATATTAGTCCCTATTGTATCTTTGATTGGATTGATGGTTCTTATCATTAAAGATCGTACATATCGTTTTAAATTAAGTTATTTATATAGTGTTTCAATTATATTATTAAGTATCTTGGTCTCTATAGTATTTATTAAAAATCAAATTTACTATAAAGATCACACTGATCGTGGAAATACGTTTTATATTAATTCCAGTTTATATAGTTCCGACTTACAACGTGCACTTGTTCAAGAAATGAATCAAAATAAGCATGAAGATGAACGTATCGATTGGAGAGTCAACGAGCAAGATAATACACCGATGTATCAACATTTTAAAGGGTTAAGTTTATATTCAAGTATTTTTCATCATAATATACTCGATTATTATTACGATGCTTTAAAAATTAATTTAGCTGAGGAGTCATTGAGTAGATATCAATCAACGAATGGACGACAAAATATCGCGAGTCTATTTTCAGTGCGTTATATGATGCTAAAAAATTATCAAAATAACTTACCTTCCTACTTCAAAAAAATAAAATCAAGCGGACAATATGGTATTTATGAAAATACACTTAACTTACCATCTGTTAAAGTAACTGATTCTATATACAATAGTAAAAAATTGACGACTGCAATTGATAGAGAACATGCAATGTTAAAAGGTGTGATTTTAAACAATGAAGGCACAAGTTATAAAGCTAAAGCTCCTAATTTATTAAATCAATCATCATTGAGTTATAAAAATTTAAAACATTTAAATGGTAATGTCTATAAAGTAATTGGAGATAAAGGTGGAACATTAACGATACACTTACCTCAATCATTACGCCAAAAGTATGATGATTTTTACGTTACGATGAAAATAAAGCGTGGTAATCCTGATAGTAATTACACAGTCTCTGTAAATAATTATGCAAATCACCGATTATTTAACAATTCTACTTATCGTACTGGTATTGATACTCAACTTTATCGAACACAACCTGATAATAAGGGAAACATTAATATCACTTTATCTCCTAAAGGAACATTTTATTTAAACCTTCAACAATTAAATGGTGAAAACTATAAAATGTTAAAACAAATGCATAAAAAAGCTGATTTTAATAACAAATATAAAGATATTAAAAACGGCGTTGAAGTCAACTTAGCTAAACATGATAAAGGGATTGCTTCAATTAATATTCCTTATAGAGAAGGGATGCAAGCGTATGTTGATGGACACCGTATTAAACCTATGAAAGTTAATTACATGATGACAGGCGTTCCTGTTAATTCATCTGCTAAAAAAATAATTATTAAATATCAACCACCGTATTGGAATACTATGATTTTAATCTCACTCATCAGTATAGTAATAAGTGTTGTATTTGTTAGATTTGTGAATACCAAAAAGAGAAAGTTGAGGAAAAACATTGATCAATAAAATTCGGTCCAATCGATTATTGACCTTTTTATCTATATTTATAATTGCTAATATCATTTCTTTAGCAATTTATTATCCATTTATTCGAGATTATTTCAAAGAAGGATTTGTATTTAGTGGTTCTGGAGATGGTTTTAGACAAATGATGCCATTTCAAATGTACTTATATGAACATTACAGTAAGTTCAAAGGAGCCTATGATCAATCTTTTGGATTAGGCGGAGATTACATTAAGGGGTTGGCCTATTATTATTCTTTATCTCCCATAATGTGGATTAATTTTTTTATAATCTGGGTAAGTCATTTTTTATTTCATTGGCAAACGAGTCATATCGCCTTTTGGGCAACTAACCAATTAATAATCGCTTACGCTAGAACGATTATTACAATTATTGTTGTATTTTACTATTTAAAATGGTTAAAGTTGAAAACAGCGCCATTGCTTATCGCTACTATTTTATATGGTGCATCCACTCTTGTGCTTTACTATAACTATACATGGTCATTTTATGGAGACTTATTGATTTTATTACCTTTATCTTTATGGGGAATGGAACGTTTCTTCCAAAAAAGAAGAATAGGGCTATTTATCTTTTCAGTTGCTCTGACCTTATTTTCTAATTTTTATTTCAGTTACTACCAAGCTATTGTATTAGGGATTTATTTCATATTAAGAGTCATTTTTAAATATCGTTGTGATATCGTATCAAGATGGGAAAAATTTTATTTACTCGTTATTGGTGCAATACTTGCGCTTTTATCTAGTATTTTAGGATTCTATACAGGTGTATCTTCATTCCTAAACAATGATAGAGCCCAAAATGATGACTTTAATATTACATTGTTTACAGATTTAACACAAAGTAAATATCATATTTTTTCTGATGGTTTTTATATCACAGTTTCGATTATTGCATTAATGGCTTTATTTACGTTTAAGTTATATCGTCACTACTATTATAAAATTTTTGCTATCATCACTTGGTTTTTACTTATTGGATCGTTATCACAATACTTTGATAGTGCATTTAATGGCTTTTCATTACCACAACGTCGATGGGTATACTTTTTATCTATTTCAACTAGTATCTTAATTGCATTATATATTCAATATTTATCTGAACTTACATTAAAACAATATTTACTTGTAGCAATTCCGGTATTTATATTTGGTTTATATCACTATATATTTGCAAGTGCTTATGTCAATTGGATGATTGTACCATTATTTTTAATCATCGTTTTAACCTTTGTAGTATGGAAAAAGCAATGGTTATATCAACCTTATATACTAATAGCTATTGTATTACTATTCTTTGTACAACAAATTATAATGACACACGATTCACGAGCCCGTACTATTGATCCATATGCAACGACTACGAAAACATTAACAGATTCAAGTTATTATAATCATAAACTTGCTAAAAAAATTAATAATATTAAAAAACAAAAAGATAATAAAAATCCTTTCCATCGTATCGATTACATGTCAGCCTATGCACTCAATTCACCATTTATTTACCATTATAATGGCATTTCACTTTACTCAAGTATTTTTGATGGTGACATATTAAAATACTATGATAAAGAAATGCAAATTAATATGCCTGTTGATAAAAATAGTACATATCGATACTTAGGGAATCGAGCAAATTTAGAAGCCATGTGGGATGTTCAAGATCGATTCCGACATCCTAATGATCTGAATATGCCTTATGGTTTTAAAAAGGTAGATACTATCAATAATGGTTCAGATAAATTAATTCATTCAGAAAATACTATTAATTATCCAGCCACGCATATTACTAATAAGATTTTTAATAAACATGATCTCAAATCGCCATTAGATCGTGAGCAAGCGATGCTACAAGGTGTAGTATTAGATGATGATTCAATAAAAGCGAATACTTCTTTCACTCAAAATAAAAACCTATTAAGTAAAGCATATCAATCTACAAATAATGCTACTTGGAAAGATAAAACTCATTTAAACGTAGAAAAAAATAATGGTGGTATCACATTGACATTACCTAAAACGTTAGCTAATCAATATAAAGATATGTATGTCGAAATGGATGTAGAATTGTTAGCTCCCGATATTGAGCATTCTATAGGAGTAAATGAATATGCTCAAAATCGTAATATGCTAAGTTATAAATATCGACGTTTTGTAACGCCTGTAACAATGAGAGTAAAAGCTTCGGATCAATTAAAGATTCGTCTTACTAAAGGACATTATCGATTATCTATTAAAGGTATCTATGGAGAAGATTATCATACATTGAAACAAGCTTCTAAATCACTTAAACCTGTGACTATTTCACAATTTAGAAGTGGCTATACATTCACTAAACCTAAAGGAACTTCTGGATACTTAGTGGTACCAATCGCCTATGCTAATGGTATGCATGCACGTGTTAATGGACACGATGTAGATGTAAAACAAGCTAACGGTATTATGACAGCTATTCCAGTCAAGAAAAATGATACTCATATTGAATTATCTTATACACCACCACATTTTTATATACTATTAATTTTGAGCGTTATCGGAATAATAAGCAGTATAATATTTAGCAGATATTTAAAACGAAAAAATCAATTAAAATAAAAAGAGCCTGAGTCATAATTACTAGAAAAATAGCCAGTAAATGAGTTTATTATAAATTCATTTACTGGCTTCTTTATTTACAATACTGCGTATTGTTGGCTCGCTTTTTTAGGGAATAGCTTCAGCCTGCAGTCTTCAGCTTGTTCTGTTCTCTCAAGAGTCTTGCCAAAATATTTTGTATTTATATGTAATTTTACATTGAAATACTTAAGAAAATAAGGCATATTCGTACAATTTAATAAACATCACTAAACTAAATCAACGAGATGTCTTATGTATAAAGATTATAATATGATTCATCTTACTCTACCAATGGTAATTTCAGTTCTCATTCCCATACATGATATTTCACGACATGTAAATGATATTGTAGAAACAAATACTAAGACTGAATTTATTTGTCCGAACAATAAAAGACTAGTATTTAAAAAATATACCTATCACCATGATAAATATGGCTTTAAACGAGATTTTAAATTATATGAATGTGATGATGATTCAGAATGTCCTCTGAAACACCCATGTATGAACTTCAATTCAAAAACAAATAAAAAAGTAATGAAGAATTATAATTGGGAATATTTTAAAGCGCAAATTAATAAAAAGCTTTCAAAAACAAAAACCATCTATAGTCAAAGAAAAATTGATGTGGCGTCTGTTTTTAGATTTATAAAGGCTATTTTGAGTTCCACTCGAATGTCCGTTCGAGGGATAAATAAAGACAAAAGAGAACTAGGATTTGAGCTAATGACACTTAATTTAAGAAAAGTAACAGCTCAATGAGCAGAAAATAATCACAAAAATTATAAAAAAGACAATTTCTATATTATTTCAATAGAAATTGTCTTTTTTTACTTATCTTGAAACTTTATATCCAAGACTCTTTTTTAAATGCGTATTAACTTACCCATTTTTTAGTATAGTTTTCTATATACTGATTAGCGAATTTCTTGAATTCTTGCAGCTTTACCACGTAAACTACGTAAGTAGTATAATTTAGCACGACGTACTTTACCGCGACGTTTAACTTCGATTTTTTCGATTTTTGGAGTGTGTAATGGGAATGTACGTTCCACACCTACACCTGAAGAAATTTTACGAACTGTGAAAGTTTCAGAAATTCCTCCACCGCGGCGTTTAATTACAACACCTTCGAAAACTTGGATACGTTCACGTGAACCTTCGACGATACGTACGTGTACACGTAAAGTGTCACCAGTACGGAAAGTTGGTAAGTCTGTGCGTAATTGTGATTTTGTAACTGCTTCGATTAACTTATGATTACTCATTTTTATACTCTCCTTCAACCTATGTTCTTGCCTAGACATTCATATAGCAGCGGATCATAGTGATTTTTAGTGTCTTTTCACACTTGATATATATTAGCATACTCCTAATTGTTTTTCAATTGGTTTTTATAGCTTTCTAAAAATTCTTTATCCTTATCACTTAATTGATACTTTTCTAGTAAGTCCGGACGTTTATGCAAAGTACGTATTAATTTTTGTTCATGTCGCCATTTTTCTATATTTGCATGATTTCCAGATAACAATACGTCAGGTACAGTCATACCTTTATATTCTCTTGGACGTGTATATTGTGGGAATTCAAGTAAACCATCGGAGAAAGAATCATCTTGATGGGATTGTTCATTACCAAGTACTCCAGGAATTAATCTAACGATAGCATCAGTCATAGTCATAGCTGGTAATTCTCCGCCAGTCAATACATAATCCCCCATTGAAATTTCATCGGTTACTAAATTTTCTCTAATTCTTTCGTCATATCCTTCGTAGTGTCCACAAATAAATACAATATGTTCAGCTTCACTCAATTCTTCAGCAATTGCTTGAGAGAATGGTCGTCCTTGAGGACACATGAGAATGACACGCGTTTTATCAGTACATTTTAAATCTTTCATTGCATTAAACACTGGTTCTGGTTTTAAAACCATTCCTTGACCGCCACCATACGGATAATCATCCACTTGATTATGTTTATTTTCAGCGTAATCTCTAAAGTTTACAGTATTAACTTCAATAATATTTTTATCTTGCGCACGCTTCAAAATCGAATGATTTAGAACGCCGTCGAACATTTCTGGAAATAATGTTAGGTAATCTATTTTCATTATTCTAATAATCCTTCCATTGGCGTAATACGAATTGTTTTATGTTCAACATCTACTTCTTTAACGACATCTGCTATATATGGAATAAGGTATTCTTTGTCACCTTTAACAACCCATACATCATTGGCACCTGTTTCAAAAATATTAATGACTCTTCCAATTGGTGTATCATTATTAAAAACCGTACACCCAATAATATCAGAATAGTAAAATTCATTTTCATTCAATTCAATATCCTCATGATCACGTTCTTGGAATAAGTAGTCGCCTTTATATTGTTCGACGTCATTAATATTATTAATACCTTCAAATTTAAGCATGTGAAATCCTTTATGTATACGATATGATGTAATAGTCATTTCTATTTCATTATGGTGGTGATTCACGATAAGGACTTCTCCAGGTTGAAAACGTGTATCAGTAAAATCAGAATTAGATTTTACTTTTACTTCTCCTTTAATCCCATGTGTATTTACAATTTGTCCTACTTCTACTTGCATCCTTATCCTCCTTACATAGTCGTTTATTTATACATATTAACATGTTTCTTATAAAGTGAGAATATAATAAAAGCCTGTGACATACCTTATGCCACAGACCTGTTATTATATGATATTGATATTATTATCAATTATTTTGAACGTTTTTGTTCATCAAATGTTTTTAAAATACCTTGTTTTGATAAGATATTGTGAACAGTATCAGTTGGTTTTGCACCGTCTTTTAACCATTTTAAAGCTAATTCTTCATCGATTTTAACTTCTGGTGCATTTACACTTGCTGGATTGTAAGTACCGATTTGTTCGATGATACGACCATCACGTGGTGAACGCGCATCAGCTACAACGATACGATAGAATGGATTTCTTTTTGAACCTAAACGAGTTAAGCGAATTTTAACTGCCATTTATAAAACTCTCCTTTAAATCTTTTAATTTTTATTTTCTACAAGAAATAATGATAACAGGAACCTCCAACTTTGTAAAGACTTTTTTCTTTACCAAATCTAGATTTATGAAATAAATTGTAGATTTGATTATGTACTAGCTTTAACTAGAGCTTACCTTTATTCATTTTGGTTATGCATGTGCCAATGTACATGCATTCCTTTACTTATTTATGAAAAAGCGGAATAACACTTAGGATGTTATTCCGCTTTCATTACTTTTTAGAATGGTAAATTCATGCCTTTTAACATATTTTCCATTTGGCTACGTTTACCTTTTTTACCTTTACGACCATTACCCGTAAATTGTTTCATCATTTTTTTCATATCATTAAATTGTTTCATTAAACGATTCACTTCCTGCAATGAACGGCCTGAGCCTTTTGCTATACGTTTCTTTCTTGAAACATTTAAAATTGCTGGATCTTGTCTTTCATTAGGTGTCATTGATTGAATAATAGCTTTAATATGGTCAATTTGTTTATCGCTCATATTTAGCTTATCTAAACCTTTCATTTTATTCATACCTGGAATCATTTTCATAATATCATCCAGTGGTCCTAAATTCTTCACTTGATCCAATTGTTCTAAGAAGTCATCTAATGTAAATGAGGACTCACGCATTTTCTTTTCTAAATCTTTAGCTTTTTCTTGGTCCACATCTTGTTGCGCTTTTTCGATAAGACTTAATACGTCACCCATACCTAGTATACGAGATGCCATACGCTCTGGATGGAATAATTCTAAACCATCCATTTTTTCACTCATACCAACAAATTTAATTGGTTTATGTGTTACTGCACGAATAGAAAGTGCCGCACCACCACGAGTATCTCCGTCTAATTTAGTTAAAGTCACACCAGTGACATCCAATTGCTCATCAAATGATTGCGCAACGTTCACAGCATCTTGTCCTGTCATTGCATCTACAACAAGCATAATTTCATCTGGTTTTGAGATTTCTTTAACATCAGCTAATTCATTCATTAATGTTTCATCAATGTGTAAACGTCCCGCAGTATCGATAATTACAAAGTCCAAATGTTCTTCTTTAGCATATCTTAATGCGTTATCTACAATTTGTTGTGGTTTAACTTGATCACCTTCACTATAAACAGGTACATCAAGTTGTTTACCTACTGTTTGTAATTGATTAATCGCAGCTGGACGATATATGTCGGCTGCTACTAACATTGGCTTTTTATTATATTTTTTACGCATTAACAATGCCAATTTACCAGCGGTAGTTGTTTTACCTGCTCCTTGTAAACCAACCATCATTACAACTGTGGGTGGCTTATTAGCCATTTTAATAGATGTATTTTCTCCACCCATTAATTGTGTTAATTCATCTTGTACTATTTTTATAACTTGTTGTCCAGGTGTTAAAGACTGCATAACGTCTGATCCCAAAGCACGTTCGGAAACTGTTTTAACGAAGTCTTTGACTACCTTGAAGTTAACATCGGCTTCTAACAATGCTAATCTAACTTCACGCATCATTGTTTTAATATCCGCTTCTGTTACTTTACCTTTACCGCGAATTTTTTGCATCGTGGCTTGTAAACGATCGGATAATCCTTCAAATGCCATATTAACAACCTCCTTATAAATTATTCTAGTTCTTCTAATTTTTGGATTAAATGTTCCAGTTTTTTAGTATCATGAATAGATTGTTTCATTTCGTTATAAATCATTTGACGTTGTTCAAATTTCTCATATAACTTTAATTTAGTTTCATAGTCTTCTACTAAATCGCCAGTTCTTCTTATATTATCATAAACCGCTTGTCTACTCACTTTAAACGTTTCAGCAATTTCACTTAATGAGTAATCATTTAGATAAAATAACTCAAGATAATTCTTTTGTTTTTCAGTAAGCAAAGAATGGTAAAAATCAAATAGATAATTCATTCTTAACGTTTTAACTAAATCATTTTTCCCCATTTTGGTGTTCCTCATTATTATCTGTTAAGCTTTGCATTTCATCAGGGATATTATCATTTTGCTCAATCATATCAGCAAACAATCCATATACATAACTTTCAGGATTAAATGGTTGTAAATCATCTAGTTTTTCACCTAAACCAACGTATTTTACTGGAATATGCAATTCGTTTCGAATCGCAAGTACAATACCACCTTTTGCAGTGCCATCTAATTTAGTGAGCACAATCCCTGAAACGTTGGTTACTTCTTTGAATGAACGTGCTTGTGATAGTGCATTTTGACCAGTGGTTGCGTCTAAACATAATAATGCTTCATGGGGTGCATCTGGAACAGCACGACTAATGACTCGTTTCATTTTGTCCAATTCTTGCATTAAGTTTGATTTATTTTGTAAACGACCTGCTGTATCGCAAATTAAAATATCTACACCTTTATTCTTAGCCGCATTGATTGCATCATAAACAACTGCTGCAGGATCAGAACCTTCGCTTTGTCTGATTACCTCTACGCCTACACGATCGCCCCAAACTTGTAATTGTTCAATTGCACCTGCTCTGAAAGTATCACCAGCAGCCAACATAACTTTTTTACCTTCCATTTTATAACGATGTGCCAATTTACCAATCGTTGTAGTTTTACCTACACCATTGACCCCAACCATTAAAATGACATTTAATCGGCCATCTTCGATGTTCATTGCTTCTGAATGATCATCTTCTTGGTGATAAATTTCTACAATTTTTTCAACGATAACTTCTCTTAAACCTTCAGTTTCTTTGATATTACGACGTTGTGCTTCTGTACGTAATTCATCCGTTAATTGCATAACCGTATTGAAACCTACATCCGCAGTAATCAACATTTCTTCTAAAGCTTCGAAGAAATCTTCATCTACAGTTCTATAACGTGCAATCAAGTTATTTAATTGCTCTTGGAAGTTTTCTCTTGATTTTTCTAAACCTGCTTTAAACTTCGCTCCCATTTTTTGAGCTTCAATTTCTTCAAAATCTTCAATTGAAATTAACCCATCTTCGTCAAAGTCAGCTTCGCTTAATTTACGTGGTTTTTTCTTTTTTGGTGCAGGTTCTTCATTTTCTTGTTCATTGTCTTTTGTTGATGGTTGATCTAATTCCTCATCTTCCGTTAATTCCTTTTCAATATCTTCAGTCGACTTTGTAGAAAATTTATCTTTTAGTCGTTTGAAAAAACTCATGCATTTTCCTCCTTCATAACCTCATCTATTGTATTTAAATTTACACTTACTAATTTTGAAACGCCTGACTCTTGCATTGTAACACCATATAAACGATCCGAATACTCCATGGTACCTTTTCTATGCGTAATGACAATAAACTGTGTTTTTTCCGATAAATCATTTAAAAATTGTGCGTAACGAATAACATTAGCTTCATCCAAAGCTGCTTCCACTTCGTCTAGTATAACAAATGGTGCTGATCTTACTTTTAAAATAGCAAACAGTAATGCAATAGCACTTAATGCGCGTTCGCCACCACTTAATAAAGAAAGATTTTGTAATTTTTTACCTGGTGGTTGAACAATAATATCTACTCCTGCAGACAAGTAATCATCATCCGTAAGCTCTAACTTGGCATGACCACCACCAAAAAGTGATTGAAAGACAGTTGTGAAATAATCTTGTACTTCAAAAAATGTAGCTTTGAAACGATCTTTTACTTCTTGATCCATTTCATCAATGATTTGTTCTAAAGTCTGTTTTGCTTCTCTTAAATCATTTCTCTGTTCATTCAAAAATGTATAACGTTCATTTAATTCTTCAAATTGTTCAATAGCATTAACATTAACTGAACCTAATTCTTCAATTGACATCTTAGTTAATTTTACTTTTTTTCTTAATGTTTCTATTGGAACATCTGATTGATAAGTTTCTCTCGCACGTTCAAGTGTAAGATGATACGTTTCATTTAAATGATTCATTGCGTGATTAATAAGAACATCTAATTTAGACTGTTGGGCCTTAATATCTTGATAAAAACTTTCAATAGATAATAAATCTTGATGGCATTGTTCGAGTTTGTACTCATGAATTTCAATATCTTCATTTATAGAATCTTTCTGTTCTTTTAAAGTATCAAGTTTTTGTTTTAATTTATCACGTTGAGACGCTTTATCTTGGATACTTGATTGAAGTTGTTGAAATGCTTTTTCGCCCATCATATCGTCAGAATTAAATAATTCTATTTTCTCTTTAGTTGCAATGATTTGTTGGTTAATTTGTGCAAGTTGCTTATCTATTCTTTCCAATGACATAATTTGATGACTTATTTTTTCTTTAACGACTGCAACATCAGAACGTTTTTGATTTAATTCTTTTTCAACTTGCGATACATTTTCTTTACCTTCTTTAGAGAGTTTTGAATATACCTCTATGTCATTTTCAAGTTGTTTTAGTTGCTCTTGAATTTCAGATAAACGCAATTGTTGTTGCTTTAATGTGTGACGACTTTTTTCACTTTGATAGCCATCATTTTTCTCAAATTCAAATTCTTCATGTTCACTTTTTATATGTGTTTCTTGTTTTTTCAATCGATCTAAAGTCAATGTTTCTTCGTGAGCGGTATCTTTTAATTGATGATATTGTTGGCTTAACTCTACATACTTATTACTTAATGTCTCAACTTTCTCTTTTTGCTTTTGCAATTGTTGTTCGAATTCTTTTGTTTTCTCTTCGTAGTCGTTTAATTGTATTTTCATTGTTGCCAATTCATCTTTTTGAGCTAAAATACTTTTTGATTGACGCATTCCGCCACCTGTCATTGCTCCTCCTGGATTAACGATATCTCCTTCTAAGGTAACGATTCGTGCTTTATATTGAATCGCTCTTGCAAGTTCATTCGCAATTTTAAGATTCTCCACTATAATTGTAGTACCCATCAAATTATCTATCACAGCTTGATACGTTTGATTAACTTCAACCGCTTCCGATGCAATATTAATAAAACCATCAAAATTTCGAGCTATATTTTGAATATGATGAGATAAACTTCTTGCTCTAATTACATTTAGTGGTAAAAATGTTGCTCTTCCTAATCCTCGTTGTTTTAAAAATTTTATCGCTTGGCGACCATCTTTTTCATTATTTACAATAATGTGTTGTAATGAGGCTCCTAACGCTGTTTCAATCGCTTGTGTCAATTTTGATGGTACCTTGATGACTTCAGCTACTGCACCATGAATACCACTTAAAGTATTCTCTTTTGCTTTTAATATATGTTTTACTCCATTAAAAAAGTAGGAATAGTCTTCTGCTTGTGTTTCTAAACTTTCCATACGCACGCGCATTTTATCAGTATATCGATATGCTTGATATAACTTATCTTCATATGTCGCTTCTATACGTTTTGCTTCAGATAAACGATCTTCAACATCACGCATGTCTTTCTCTGTTATGTTCATTTTTTGTGATGTAGTAGTATGCGCTTGTTCTGTTTGATGTATGTCATTTTGAATATGTTTAAGTTGATCAAATACTTCTATTAATCTTGCATCGAGACGTGTTTTTTTGGTTTCATTTTCTTGAATAGTACGTTCTAAAAAACGAATATCATTATTCACTTCAGATTGCTCGGACATTAATTCATAATATTCATTTTTAATAGTTTCTAATTTTTCATCATGTTGTGCATCTGTAAGATTAAGTTTTGATTCTAACTGTTTAATCTCTTTATTAAGCGATTGATGCTGTTTTTTAAGTTTAGATACTTGTTCTACAGAAAGTTCTCTTTCATCTTGAACATTCTTTAATTCATACTGTAAATTATCTAATTCTTCTTCAAATCGTGCATTCGTTTCTGATTGATTTCTTTTTCGCTCTTCAAGTACATTTAATTTTCCAATAAATTTTTCATATTCCTCAGTTGTAGTAATTAAATCTATATTAGTGTGGTCGGTATCTCTTTCAAGTTTTTGACGTTGCGTTTTTTGTTTTTGTAAATATTGATTTAATTGAGCTTGTTGACCTTCTTTTTCAGCTTGTTGGCTTTTTAGATGATTCAATCGTTCATCGAGTTGACGATTATCTTCATCATATTGATTAATATCGTGTACAGTTACGACAACATCACTATGCTCCATCTCTTTTGATAATTGTAAGTATTCTTTAGCAATAGATGCTTCTGCTTTTAGAGGTTCAACACGCCCTTCTAAATCATATAAAATATCCTCTACTCGAGATAGATTATCTTCTGTATGACCTAGCTTTTGTAAAGATTCCGTTTTTCTTTTTTTATACTTTAAAACACCCGCTGATTCTTCTATGATTTGACGTCGGTCAACAGGTTTAGCATTTAAAATTTCATCTACTCTACCTTGTGAAATAATACTAAACGCTTCTTTTCCTAGACCAGAATCTAAAAATAACTCTGTAATATCGCGTAGACGTGCCCTATCATTATTTAAATAATATTCGCTTTCTCCACTACGATAAAGACGACGTGTTACAATCACATCATCAGCCTCAATCTGCAACTCTCTTGTAGAATTATCTAATTTTAATTGTACTTCTGCATAATTTTGTGCTTGACGATGTTCTGCCCCTGAGAAAATAATATCTTCCATTTTAGAGCCACGAAGCGACTTAGCAGATTGTTCTCCTAAAACCCATTTAATCGCATCAGTAATATTACTTTTCCCACTACCATTTGGACCAACAATTGCTGTCACGCCTTTATCGAACTGTACATTCGTACGATCTGCAAATGACTTAAAGCCAACGGTATCTATAGATTTCAAATAAACCATACTCTTCTCCTTAATTCATTCATACTCATTCTTGTTGAAAAGAAGATAATATATGAAATGCGTTCATTATTATTTGTTCTCATCTCTTAACTTATGATAAGCACTTTCAGCTGCTTTTTGTTCAGATTCTTTTTTTGTTCTGCCTTGTCCTTTTGCGATTGCTTTATTTTCTAAAATCACTTCAGATGTAAATAAACGATGGTGTGCTGGACCTTCTTCTTTAATCAAATGATACGTCACATCCCCTTTACTTTGACTATGAATATATTCTTGGAATTGTGTTTTAAAATCGACCACGCCAATTAATTCATTATGTTCTACATAAGGAAAAATGACTTTTTGAGCAAACTTCCAGACTACTTCTAAGCCTTGGTCTAAGTATAAAGCCCCAATAAACGCTTCAAAAGCATCTGATACTAATGAAGGTCTTGATCTACCACCTGTTTTTTCTTCACCTTTTCCAAGTAAAATGAGTTGATTTAATTCAATTTTATTTGCAAATATTACAAGTGAGGGTTCACATACGATTGTCGCTCTCATTTTAGTTAAATTTCCTTCTGGTAAATTAGGATATTTGTCAAAAAGGTAACGTGAAACCGTCAATTCTAATACCGCATCTCCTAAAAATTCTAAACGCTCGTTATGAGCTAATCGATCCATATTAAAATCATTAATAAAGCTAGAGTGCGAAAACGCTTGTTGGTACACATCTAAATGAGTATAACTAAGACCAAGCATCTTCATTTTTTTATCAAATTGATATTGAAAATCTTTAATCATTTCTGATTGTTTCGGGTGCATGATTGATAAACCTCCGTTCATGTTATTGATGTCCTATGAAAAAAATCTGAGCCATCATGACGACGACTCAGATGTAAGTTTTTATTTTTCAAGACTATTGATGTATTTAACTGCATCACCAACAGTGTTGATTTTTTCAGCTTCTTCATCAGGAATTTCAGTACCAAATTCGTCTTCTAATTCCATCACTAATTCAGCGATATCAAGTGAGTCAGCGCCTAAATCATCTTTGAAAGATGCATCTTCTGTTACTTTATCAGCGTCTACACCTAAACGGTCAACGATGATATCTTTTACTTTATCGAAGTTTTCCACGTCGATTCACCTCCTTTAAAAGTGTCTATCCATAGACTATTATATTTTCCCATTTTAAGGGCTAAAACACAAGTATTTATTAAAAGGATAATGACTATTTATCCTTTTAAATACATGACGTATATATTACATATACATGCCACCATTAACTGATAACGTTTGACCTGTAATATATTTTGCACGATCAGATGCTAAAAATGATACTGCATAGGCAATATCTTTATCTTCTCCAAAACGTGATAATGGAATTTGCTCCAACATTTGTGATTTAAGATCTTCATTTAATGCATTTGTCATATCTGAGACGATAAACCCAGGCGCAACTGCATTAACAGTAATACCACGTGAAGCAAGTTCACGTGCACTTGATTTTGTCAGTCCTTCAATACCTGCTTTTGTCGCAACATAATTAGCTTGTCCAGGATTACCCATAGCCGCTACAATACTAGATAAATTGATAATAGCACCGCTACGTTGACGTAACATTTGTGGCGTAGCTTTTTGAATACAATTAAATGTCCCTTTTAAGTTAGTATTAATAACGTCATCCCATTCTTGCTCTTTCATTCGCATTAATAAATTGTCTTTTGTAATACCTGCGTTGTTTACAAGAACATCTAAAGAGCCAAATTGATTTACAACTTCTTTAATCATAACTTTGACTTGATCACCTTCAGCAACATTTGCTTGTATTGCAAAACTTTCTACGCCTTTTTCTTTAATTTCTTTAACCACTGCTTCTGCTTTTTCTTTATTACCCGCGTAATTAACTGCTACATTGAATCCATCTTCTGCTAATTGCAATGCAATACTACGTCCAATTCCTCTAGAAGCACCAGTTACTAATGCACTTTTAGTCATTTTCATTCCATCCTTTCACATCTTCTAATGTTTGAATCGATGTAATTTTAACATCTCGATTAATTTTTTTAATTAAACCAGATAATACTTTACCAGGTCCAATTTCAATAAAATGATCCACACCTTGGTCTATTAACCATTCTGTCGATTTAATAAATTGTACTGGTGAATAGAGTTGTTTCACCATATTTTGTTTAATCGTTTCTGCTTTTGTTTCTCCATGAGCATTGTAATTTTGAACGATAGGAAATTGAGCATCATTCCAAGTGAATTGATCAATAAATGAAGCGAAATTCTCTTCAATTACTTGCATCATTGAAGAGTGGAAAGGACCTGATACTGCTAAAGGAATCACACGCTTCGCACCTAAAGATTTTCCTTCTTTAGTTAATTTATCAATCAGCGCTTTATGCCCAGATACAACGATTTGACCTGGTGCATTAATATTGGCAGGTTCAATTAATTGATCTCCAAATGAAATTTCTTTACAAATTTCATTTACCTCTTCATAACTTAGCCCTAAAACAGCAGCCATACTTCCTACACCATTTGGAAAAGCTTGAGTCATTAATTCGCCACGCTTACGCACAATTTTCACTGCATCTTCAAATTTTAGTACACCAGCAGCCACTAAACTTGAATATTCACCTAGACTATGCCCCATTGTATAGTCAGCATCTATATGGTTTAGTGCTTTTAGTAATGCAATACTATGTGTTAACAATGCAGGTTGAGTATTCTCAGTTTCTCCTAATTTTTCCTCTTTATCTGTAAACATCGTTTCTAATAAATCAAAATCAACCGTTGTTTGCGCTAATTCTAAAATAGAAGTCGCATCTTTATTAACTTGATATAAATCTTTAGCCATTCCGACTTTTTGTGCACCTTGTCCAGGAAAAACAATTGCAGTTTTACTCATTGTCACTACCTACCGTTTCTCTCATAATTTTTACTATTTGTTCATCACCAGCAATTTTAGCTTGTCGAATTGCAGAATAGAATGCACGTGCATTTGAACTGCCATGTGCTTTTACTACAGTACCATCTAACCCTAAAAGAACAGATCCACCATATTCTGCATAATCTAATTTTTTCGCAAACTTACTGATATCTTTTTTCAATATCGCCGCAGCAAGCTTATTTTTTAAATTAGCTAATAGTGTACCTTTTAACATTTTTCCAATTGATTTAGCAGTACCTTCGATGTTTTTTAGTACCATATTTCCAGTATAACCATCAGTGACAACTACATCTGTGTCACCCTCCATCAATGTTTTAGCCTCAATATTTCCATTAAATCGAATAGTCGCTTCATCTTTTAATAATTGATATGTTTTTTTAGTCAAAGCATTTCCTTTTGCTGGTTCAGTTCCGATATTCAACAATGATATTTTAGGTTGTTGAATACCTCTAATTTTTTGAGCATAAATATTACCTAGCTGTGCATATTGCAATAAGTGTTCAGGTTTTGCATCTGCATTGGCTCCAACATCTAAAAAGACAAATCCTTTACCATCGATAGTAGGTAATGTGACAACAAGTGCTGGTCTAGCTACGCCTTTAATACGTCCGACGATAAATAGCCCTGCTGACATTAAAGCACCTGTATTACCAGCAGATACACAGCCATCTGCCTCACCAGATTTAACCGCTTCTGCCATGCGTACCATTGAACTGTCTTTTTTTCTTTTAATGGCACGTACAGGCTCATCTTCCATCTCAATTTTTTCTGAACAATGTCTAAACTCTATACGCTCATGATTTAATGTATATTGTTTTTCATCACCAAATAAAATAATTTCTAAATCTTTAAAATCATTGATTGCTTTTTCTACAGCTTCTAATACGATTCCTGGTGCATTGTCGCCACCCATCATATCTACAGCAATTTTAACCATGGTTTTCATCCTCACTTATATAAAACATTTTAAATATGCCTGTAAAAACGCGTGTATCTTTTACAAAAGATTCCACTTTTATATCATAATGTCGATTTGTTCTATTGATTACGGTTGCTTCTGCTCTAACATTATCATGCAACTTTACTTTTTCAATAAATTTCAAATTACTTTCTTGAGTTAACACAGTAGAGTTATGTATTAGGGCTACACATAATGAATTAGCTTGAGCAAATAAAATATGCCCCCGTGCAATACGTGTTTTTTGAAACACATACTCTTCTGTAATTTCTATAATAGATTGGGCAGAATAATTAGGTTTAACTTGAATAAGATCCCCAATCACTTCATTAGCTTCCAATCCTTTGATATATTCATAATTTTGTTTAGCTACAGATTTAATACGTTTACGTAATTCAGGAATATTAAGTTGTGTGCGATCCAGACGGATAGTTTGAATACTTACGTTGAATAATTCACACAATTCACTATCCGTAATAAAGGGGTTTTCATTAATCGCCTTCTTAATCTCATGACGACGTTCTGTTTTTTTTAATTTCATACTTTCCTCCCCTTTAAATATTTTAGTACCAAGTCTTAATCATTCCTCACATATCATAACACTTTCTATTTATTATCCTCAACAAATATTACATGTTCATATAATAAATAATTTGAATTAAATATCAGTTTACTGATGTTAATCAAAACTTATGTTAAGTAAATGGTCGTTGATAAATGCTCTTAAACGTTCATATTTCTCAGTAAAGAACTCCCCGGATTGAATGAGTTCTGCAGCCTCATCACGAGCTACTTCTAGCATACGATAATCTTCTACTATATTAGCAACCATAAAATCTGGTAACCCGCTTTGTTTAACTCCAAAGAAATCACCAGGGCCTCTCATTTCTAAGTCACGTTCACTTAATTCAAATCCATCTGTAGTTTGTGTCATAATGGTCATTCTTTCTATGCCAGTTTCTGTTTTAGGTGATGCAATTAATACACAATAACTTTGATGTTCACTACGTCCAACACGACCTCTAAGTTGATGTAATGTAGATAATCCAAAGCGATCAGCATCATAAATCATCATGAATGTAGCATTAGGAACATTAACGCCTACTTCAACTACGGTTGTCGACACTAAGATATCAATATCATGATGACTAAAACGTGCCATTACATCATCTTTTTCGTCTGCTGACATTTTCCCATGTAATAAACCTACATGTGTTTTACCATAAAATTCTTGTAGTGACTCAAAAAGTTCAACAACATTTTGTACATCTTCTAGATGTTCAGAACTTTCAATTAGTGGACAAATCACATAGGCTTGGCGTCCTTTTTTTAGTTCGCTTGTCATTTGAGCTAACACTTGGTCATACTGTTCATGTTTCGCCCAATGTGTAATAATTGGCTTTCGACCTTTAGGTAGTTGTTTAATTGAGGACACATCCATTTCTCCAAATACTGAAATGGCTAACGTTCTCGGTATAGGCGTCGCAGTCATAAACAATACGTTGGTCATAGCACCTTTTTCTCTTAGTAATTGACGTTGATTCACACCAAAACGATGCTGTTCATCAGTAATCACTAACCCTACATTTTTAAATTGTACATCATCTTGAATCAATGCATGTGTACCAATTAAACAATCGATCGTTCCATTCTCTAATTGTTCTAGCAATACACGTCTTTTTTTTCCTTTTACCGATCCAGTTAATAAAGCCACATTCATATGGTCACCGAAAAGTTCTGTTAAACTGTTTGCATGTTGTTCAGCCAAAATTTCTGTAGGTACCATCAGTGCAGATTGATAACCAGCAGTTTTGAGTGCATACATACAAATTGCTGCTACAACTGTTTTCCCTGACCCAACATCACCTTGTAATAAACGATGCATGCGTATTGGCGCTTTCAAATCTCTAAATATTTCATTAACGCTCGATTTCTGTGCATCTGTTAATTCAAAAGATAACGACTGGATAAATGACTTTACTTTATTAATATCATAATTAATTTCAATGGCTTCATCTGAAGCTTTTTCTAAGCGATTTAACCATTGCATACGTAGTTCAAACATAAATAATTCAGTAAAAGCATATGTACGTCTCGCACGCATAAGCGCTTGTTTATCTTTAGGTAGATGCAACGTTTTAATAGTATAATCTAGTAATTCCAATTTGTACTTTTGTCTTAATTCCTCTGTAATCCATTCATGTATAGTGACATCATTAAGAGATTGATGAATCATATCACGCATCTGTTTTTGTTTAATACCTTCTTTAAGTCGATATACCGGTTCTAATCTCACTTCTTCAGTAGAGGTATGAGTGTCATTAAAAAAAATACGATTGCCATTAATTTCTTGTTTAGCACGATTCCATTTACCTTTTATTGTTACTATTTGATTTAACTCAATTTTCTTTTTTAAATACGGTTGATTAAAAAATACACATTTAACTGCGATATTATCAATCATTAAATGGACAGTTAATTTTGATTTATTCCGGCCAAAAAAGGCTACCGTGGGTACAGAATAAATTTCTCCTGCTACTGTCACAGTAGATTGATCTTCAGCTAAGTTTAAATCTACGACAGTATTATCTTCATAACGTGTTGGTAAATATAACACTAAATCTTCTATTGTGTGAATGTTTAATTCATGTAGTAAAGCAATTCTCTTTGGTCCAAGTCCTTTTATAGATTGAAGCGGATATGGACTTTCAATTAAACTAACTTTCGACATTATTTCTCACCTAATATTTTTAATCTTATTTATATTTTATCACGTTTATTATAAATATTTAGTGATACCATCTTACTATAGCTCACTCGACAAATGAATATCACTCGCTTCATTTAAACGTATAAACGTACAACATTCACTTTTAACACTAATATCAATTATCATACTTAACCAATAAAAAGAGATCCTACAATGTTTCAATCTATTTTAATTGATTTTGCATTAGCTCTTCATCTTATTTAAATTTTAGAAGTACGAAATATTTTATATTTCATCAAGGTCCAAATCAAGAACGATTTATACATATATTCCCAGTTATTATTACTGCTGAATTATATGATATTTTTAATCACTCTTTGAGTATTAGATATCTTCTTAATTGTTATATCTTCCTCTATTTTACAGTTCATTACTGATAGCATATCTTTCTATTTTACTATATATTGATTGGTCATTATGTCTTGAAAAATCTATTAAATTAAGCTCTCCATTGTCATATTTTTCAATACTTTTCTTAAATATAAAATGGGGAGTGACAACGACAATTATTTCATCGTTATCACTCCCACTATTAAATCTCACTTTATTCTACAGCAAATAAATATGGATAAATTGGTTGATCACCTTTATGGATTTCTATTTCAACATCTGGATATTCATTTTCTATCCATTCTTCTAATTGAGTTGTCATATCAGATTGTGCATCTTCACCAGTTATCACTGTTAATATTTCACTTTCTTCATTTAACAATGTACTTAATAAGCCAGTAATAGTTTTAAATTCATCTGCATTACTAGTCACAATTTTACTTTCAGCTAATCCCATAAATTCATCTTTTTTAATATCTACACCATCAATCTTGGTATCTCTGACAGCAAATGTAATTGATCCAGATTTAACTGTTTCTAACGCTGTATTCATATGAGACGCATTTTCTTCTAACGTAGATGCAACATCATATTGGAAAAGTGCTGCAATACCTTGAGGAATAGATGTAGTTGGAATGACTACTGTGTCAGCTTTAACAAGTTGTGCTGCTTGATCACTAGACATTCTAATATTTTTGTTATTTGGTAAGATAATTGCACGCTGGCATTCAGACTGTTCAATCACCTTAACAATATCCTCTGTAGAAGGATTCATTGTTTGCCCACCACTAATAATGTGTGTCGCACCCATTGAAGTGAACAACTCAGAGATACCTTCACCCATTGAAATGGCAATTACTGCTGTTTCAACTGTTTTAGGTTGTTGCGAAGCTGTTGCTTGTTGATGACTTTGTTCTTTTCTAATTACTTCACGATGTTGTTCACGCATATTTTCTACTTTTAATTTAATAAGTTCACCATATTGTTGTCCATAATTGAACACTTCACCTGGTGTTTCTGTATGTACATGGACTTTAACTATTTCATCATCATTAATAACTAATAATGAATCACCAAATTCGCTCATATCATTTCTGAATGTTTGTTCATTAAATTCTTTTTTATCTTTTCCAAAGCGTACCATCATTTCAGTACAATAACCGTACTTAATATCTTCTGTATTAATAACCCCATGAAAATCATGTTCTTCATGAACCAAATCTTCTGTGTCTAATTTTTGTTTGTTAGCTTCAACTTTTTCGCCTTTTAGTCCTTTTAAAAAGCCTTCGTAGACACATAATAAACCTTTACCGCCACTATCCACTACGCCTACTTCTTTTAAAACTGCTAATAAATTTGGCGTATTATTTAAAGATTGCTCAGCTTTTTCGATTGTATATTCCATTACTTCGATGCAGTCATCTGTTTCTTCTGCTTTAGTCATAGCTGCACTTGCTGCATCTTTGGCAACAGTCAAAATAGTTCCCTCAACTGGTTTCATGACTGCTTTATAAGCTGTATCGACACCTGCTTGAAAACTACTAGCAAATTGTTGAGCATTAATCTCCTTTTCATCTTCAATATTTTTGCAAAATCCTCTAAATAATTGAGATAAAATAACACCAGAGTTACCACGTGCTCCCATTAAAAGTCCTTTAGAAAAAGTTTTACCTAATTCACCAATACTTTGAGATAAATTATTTTCAACTTCTTCGCGACCTGAGGTAATTGTTAAATTCATATTTGTTCCTGTATCACCATCAGGTACCGGGTATACATTAAGGGAATCAACTAAATCTGCATTATTAGATAAATTGTGTGCCCCTTGTATAATCATATCGGCAAATAATTTACCATTAATTTTGCTAATCATCGTGCTTTGTCCTCCTATACCTTCTTGCCCTTGTTATTAAGTCTTACACCTTGTACAAAAATATTAATAGAATTCACTTTAATATTAAGTGAACTTTCGAGTGTATATTTTACTGATGATTGTACATTGTTAGCTACTTCAGAAATTTTGACACCATAACTTACAATGATGTACATATCTATATCAATCACACCATTATCTTCTTTAACAACAATGCCTTTAGCATAATTCTCATGTCCTAATATTTCAGCAATACCGTCTCTTACTTGTTGTCTAGATGCCATGCCAACAATGCCATAACTTTCTACAGCTTTACTTCCTACAACAGAAGCAATGACCTCATTTGAGATATCAATTTTGCCATAGTCATTTAAGATTTCTAATGTCATCTTCATTATCCTCCTGAATTATGGTTAAAATCATATTTAATAAATGATGTATACATATATGATAAAGATAACTATTTTATAAATAAGCCAATCTACATAAAAATATATTATAATAACTCCACAATAGTTAATTATACCATAGATTTACATTTTCAAAACAATTAACATAAATTACATATGATTTTATTGCTTTAAATATTGATATATGGTATCTTATTTAAGTATATAAGTAGTTAAGTGTATTTATATTTATTAAAGGAGGTACTTTGATGGGTAAACAATGTTACGTAACAGGTCGTAAAGCTACGACTGGTAATAATCGTTCACACGCTTTAAATGCGAACAAACGCAGATTTAACGCTAACCTTCAAAAAGTTAGAATTTTAGTTGACGGTAAACCTAAAAAAGTTTGGGTTTCTGCTCGTGCTTTAAAATCTGGTAAAGTTACTAGAGTTTAATAAATATAATGCACTAAAAATGCCTTCATATGTGGTGAAGGCATTTTTTTATTACTCTAAATCTCTACTTCTCATTTGCAGTACTTGACCTTTTTCAACTTCGATAATTGCCATTGATCGATTGACTTCATTAGAAATTGTCAGTGTAGAGCCTATTTCTAAGTGCTGATGATTTAAATTATATTTAAACCCAGATAAAGATAATATCACTTCTCCATTTACTGGAATAAATGAAACATATTGATATTTATCAGATTTATGAAGTTGATGTGTTCCGGTATTAAGTAGCATGATTTCATTTTGCTTATCTATTACTTTAATTATAATTTCTTTTTTTATATAGTCTGACTTGAAAAGAATTTGTAATGTTCCCATAAAATGATCTAATCTTCCACCCGTTGCTCCGTAGATATCTATTTCTGTATATCCCTTTTGAATAGCTTGTTCTACGCCTAATGCTAAATCAGTGTCATCTTTTTCAGCTTTAACTGGATGAATATTTAATGTTTTTTTTAAAATTTCTCTTTCTTCATCATTGACGGAGTCAAAATCGCCCACTGAAAAAACAGGTACAATACTGTGTTCAGAAAGAATTAAAGTCCCACGATCTATTCCACCCCAAGGTTCAGTTGATAATTTTGAAAAAATATGAGGTGGTAAATGACGATCTCCACATAGTAAATTAATTTTCATTATCTCAACCTCTCAATATTTTAGTCACTGTTTTATAATCATCATGGTTAAAAAAGTATGAACCTGTAACAAAAAGGTTAGCCCCATGTTTTGCACAAATATCTATCGTTTTATCATTTATACCGCCATCGACTTCAATATTAAAATTTAAATTAAAAGATGACTTCAAATCATTTAATAACTTAATTTTTGAAGCACACATGTCGATAAATGTTTGTCCACCGAAACCAGGATTAACCGTCATTACTAAAACATAATCCACCATGGAAAGAACAGGTACGACCCTATCTACAGGGGTGCCAGGATTAATTACTACACCTGCTTTTTTATCTAGACTTTTGATAAGTTGAATAGCACGATGAATATGAGGGGTTGATTCAATATGGACTGAAATCATGTCTGCACCATGTTTTGCAAATGTCTCAATATAGTTTTCAGGATTCTCAATCATGAGGTGTACATCAATTGGTAATTGTGTAGTTGATCTTACTGCATCTAATATGGGTAATCCAATTGATATATTAGGTACAAATTGACCATCCATAACATCAAAATGTAGACCGTCAACGCCCGCTTCTTCTAATAATTGTATTTCATGTTTTAAATTCAAAAAATCGACTGATAATAAAGAAGGAAAAATGTGTCTCATTAATATCTAACCTTTCTATTCGAAATTTCATTAACTAATTGTAAATAGTGTTCATAACGAAATTGTGCTAAATTATTGTTTTCTAATTGATGTTTAACATTGCATTTAGGTTCTTTAATATGATTACAATTTCTAAATTTACAATCATTTCCAAAAGTATTAATTTCTTTAAAGTAATACTTTACATCATCTTTTTCAATATGATCAAAATCAAGTGCACTAAAACCAGGTGTATCTGCTATAAAACCATTTTCTCTTTCAAATAGCTCTACATGTCTTGTCGTATGTTTGCCTCGATTAAGTGATTTAGAGATATCATTGGTTTCAAGATTTAGTTCTGGTTTAAACGTATTTATAAATGTTGATTTTCCAACACCAGATTGTCCACTTAGCACAATTAGACCATTGGGCCAAGTATTCACAATATCAACTTTATTAGTTTTTTTACCTACAAATTGAACAGAATATCCTATTTCCTTATATGTATTTAGTATTGTTTCGATATGATTGATTTGCGTTTCACTAGCAATATCTTTTTTAGTGACTAATATACTAGGAGATAAGTTGTAAGAATGTGCAATCACTAAAAATCTGTCTAACAATTGTGTTGAAAATTTAGGTTCAACCGCACTCATTACAATAATCAGACCATCAATATTACTTACTGGAGGACGCTTTAATGCATTGTGGCGTTCATGCACGTGGTGAATATAACCTTCATCTTCATTTTGAATGTCAAAGTCAACGATATCTCCTACTACAGGAGAAAATTTTTTCTTTCTAAAAAGACCACGAGGTTTAGTATTATATTTTTTTCCACCTACATCTACTTGATATACTCCACTAATTAGTTTAACAATACGTCCTGTTTCCAAATTAACACCTCAAATTAAGTATTTATGTTTACGTTATTATAGCAAACATAGAATTAATAATATATATATTCTATACCCTCATCATAAAGATAAGGATAGAAAGACATTGAAATCACTTAAAAAATTAACTTTACATAATAAAACTATAGTTGTTAAAAAGACAATTTCTATATTATTTCAATAGAAATTGTCTTTTAAAAATTAACATCATTTATATGATAAAATACACGTTAATGTATAAACAGTAAACGATGAATAACTTATCATTACTATCTTACTCTTATTCTGATATTTGAAATTTATTCGTAGTCAATATCTTTATCTGCAATAACATTGTCATCTACTTCAATCGTATATCCAGCAGAATCACCTTGTTCAATTTTTAATGGAATAGTAATGATTTTATCCTTGTGAATATTGTATGTTTGACTTACCTGTGTACCACTATTATTTTTATCTCTAATATAAATCTTTACCTTTTGGCTTTCTCCATCATTTCCAGTATACGGAATATGATAAGTTTCCGTATAATTTTTTACGCTTGTCGTATGATTATCTTTCTTATCATCAGAAGAATCCGAGTCCTCTTTTGAATCTTTTTTTTTATCTTTCCCCTTAGAAACCATAAGTTCTACTGTACTTCCTTCATTTACTTCAGTCTGTTTTGGAGATTGTGAAATAATGATATCCTTATCTTTAGTATCACTATTAGTCGTCTTAACTTGTACTTTTAGACCCCTCGACTCTAATTCTTTTTTAGCATTTTGATAGTTTTTATTTTCATAGTCTTTGACGTAAACTTTTTTTACACCTAACGATTCAGTCAGTACAATATGATGATCGTTAATTTTCACCGATTCATTAGGGTTAATATTTTGCTTGAAAATATATCCTTTTGGCATTTGACTATTATATTCTTGATTAATTGTCACATGATTTAATTTATGATCTTTAAGTTTTTTTATAGCATCTTCTTTTTTAATCCCTATCACATTAGGCATATTTATCTTTTCTGGACCTTTTGATAATACAACATCTACTTTTTCTTGTTGGTTAACACGTTCTCCTGCTTTAGGATTGGAGTTAATAATTTTATTTTCGGGATAGTCATCATTATATTCTCTAGATATATGTCCTATTTCTAAATGCGAAGCTTTTAATACTTTTTCTGCTTCTTTTTCAGTTTTACCCGTTAAATCAGGCATTTCTGCATATTTATCACCAAGCATGCCCCAAGCGATAAACCCAATCAAGCTTAATAATAAAAGCGCTAGAATAAAAATAATAGCGACCTTTTTCTTTTTAGAACGTTTTTTACGTTGAGATGTGTACACATTATTTTCACTTGCTTGAAATTTATGATGATTGATAATAGGAATTTGCATCGTTTGCGCTATATCTTTTTTATGATTTTCTTCATCAAGTTTGTTTTTTATTTCTTTTTTATCAATGGGTACTGTTTGGGTGGTATCACTTATACGCGTATGCTTTTCTTCATTTAATCTGCTTGTAACAAGCACACTACTCAAATCATTATACATTTCTTCTATCGTTTGATAACGATTTTTAGGGTTTTTTTCAGTCGCCTTAAGTACCACATTACTTAAAGATTGTGGAATATTTGGATGTTTTTCAGTAATATTAGGAACTGTTTCTTGAATATGTTTAATAGCAATACTTACAGCTGTCTCTCCCCTAAAAGGAGGTTCACCAACTAACATTTCATACAATACTATACCAATTGAATAGATATCGGTTGTTTCATTCGTTTTATCTCCTTTAGCTTGTTCAGGAGATAAATATTGAACCGTTCCAAGCACATGATTTGTTTGAGTCATTGATGTCTCACTTAACGCTTTTGCGATGCCGAAATCAAAAATTTTTAAAATTTTATCTTTATTAATTAGTACATTTTGAGGTTTAATATCTCTATGTATAATACGTTGCTCATGTGCTTGTTTTACCCCATTTAAAATTTGCTTAATAAAATCAATAGCTGTTTCTATATTCAATGGACCATGGCTATGTATATACTCAGATAGTGTCGGTCCATCAATATATTCCATAATAAGATAGAAATTATCATCATCTTCTTCAACATCATATACTTCCACAATATTTTCATGAACAATTTGTGTAGCACTATTTACCTCTCTGTAGAAACGTTTCATAGTTTCATCTTTTTCGTTTTGTGAAATAGAAATTGCTTTAATAGCCACTTTACGTTCAAGTATAGTGTCTTCAGCAAGATAAACAATACTCATTCCTCCGCCACCAAGTTTATCTAAGAGTTGATAGCGATCATTAATTAGCTTGCCATTCATACATTATTACCCTCAATTTCAGCTAATAGTACACTCACATTATCTTTAGATTGATGATCTAAGGCAGCTTGTATTAGTGCTTCTCCAAGTTCATTTAATGATGTAGACTGATTCATTAACGTTTCTATTTCATGATTTCTTACATAATCTGACAGTCCATCAGAATTAAGTAATAAATAATTATAGTAACTGATGCGCTTTGTAAAAATATCAGGACTTACTCGGCGATCAGTACCCATTACTTTAGTGATTATATTACGTTGAGGATGATTAAACGCTTCTTCTTCAGTAATTTGTCCGGTCATAAGCAAATGATTAACAAATGAATGATCATATGTAATCTGTTCAATTTCTCTTGAATTAATCACGTATGCTCTAGAATCACCAATATTTGCTACTACAATTTTATTATCAAATATGAGGGCACATACACACGTTGTGCCCATACCACGATATTCTTCATTCGTTGTAGCATATTCAAATAATTCGAGATTAATATCTTTTAATGTTTTACTTAACCATGATTCAGCTTGGTCTAATTCAATAAAGTTTTCTGTTTCAAAATAGTCTCGTAATTGATTAGTAACAAATTGACTTGCAACTTCACCTGCTTTATGACCACCCATTCCATCACACAACACTAACAATTGTTGATGTGTTTGGTTATAAAATATACCTCCCGCGTCTTCGTTCTTTTCTCGATGTTGTCCAGTATCTGTGAAAAACTGTGCGTTAAGCATGATGATTACCTCGTTTCTACTTGTCGTTCCTTAGCTCTTAATTGTCCACATGCTGCATCTATATCTGAGCCTTGTTCTCTTCTAATTGTTGCATTGATGCCTAAACGTTTCAATTCTTTTTCAAATTTAAAAATATCATCTTTTGGTGTTTTAACATAATTACGTTCAGGAACATGATTGACTGGTATAAGATTTACATGACAGTTTAAATCTTTAATTAAATGTGCTAAATCTCTTGCATGTTCAAGTTGATCATTTACGCCTCCAAATAATCCATATTCAAATGTAATTCGACGATTCGTTTTTTCTTGATAATATTTGATTGCTTCCATTAATTTTTCAACATTATACGCTCTATTAATTGGCATTAATTTTGAACGAATTTCATCTTTAGCAGCATGTAAACTTACTGCAAAATTAATTTGAATTTGTTCATCAGCAAAGTCATAAATACGTGGGATAATTCCTGACGTTGATACTGTAATATGTCGCGCCCCAATGTTTAAACTATTATCATCATTGACTATTTTTAAAAAGTCCATCATTTCATCATAATTTTCGAAGGGTTCACCAATTCCCATAATAACAATTTGTGATACACGTTCATTAGTAGCATCAAGTGCTTTTTGAACTGTGAGTACTTGAGATACAATCTCGCCAGCCTCTAAGTTACGCTTTAAACCACCTAAAGTTGAAGCACAAAATGTACAACCAATTCGACAGCCAACTTGAGTCGTTACACATACAGAATTACCGTAATCGTGTCTCATTAATACCGTTTCAATGGTATAACCATCTTGTAATTCGAATAAAAACTTAATTGTTCCATCTTTACTTTCTTGTTTAACTACGGTAGTTAACGTTGTCATAACAAAGTTATCTTTTAACAATTGTCTTAAGTCTTTAGATAAATTAGTCATCTCATCAATAGTGTCTACACGCTTTTGATATAACCATTCAAAAATTTGTTTAGCTCTAAATTTTTGTTGTCCGTGCTCAATTAACCAATTTTGCATTTCATCATATCTTAACGAATATATTGATTGTTTTTCAAAATTTGGTAAGAATTTATTTTTTTTCTTTTTTTCAGCAGTTATCATCTTAACTTTCCTTTCTTTTTATTTTAGTAATGAAAAAGCCATCTGAATTAAAGTCTTGTGGCAAAATTTGTAGTGTTTTTACTTTTTCACCAGTAACAGGATGCGTCATCAATTCAAATTCAAAATCTTTATTTTCTTTTAAAAATGTATAAATTACATTTTCATTTTCCATTTGTTCAATTGTGCAAGTTGAATAAATAAGTGAACCGCCTGGTTTCAAGTTATGTTTAACATTATCTAATATACTTAATTGAATTTCTACAAGATCATTAATACTATCCTTAGATTGTACATATTTAATTTCAGGCTTATGTCTTAATACACCTAATCCACTACAAGGTGCATCTACTAAAATTTTGTCATATAGTTCTGAATATGGTTGTGTTGCATCATGGTCGAAAGTGGACACATTCTTTAATTTTAACTTTTTGATATTTTCTTTAATTAAACCAATTTTATGCTTATGAATATCTGTAGCATCTACATGGCCTGTGGATGCTAGTAATTCTGCCATATGACAAGCCTTACCGCCAGGAGCACTGCATGCATCTAGTATGGTATCGTCTTTTTGAACATCCATTAAATATCCTACTAACATTGAACTTTTATCCTGGATGGAAATAAGTCCATCTTTAAAAGCTCGAGATTCAATCACTGGTTTACCTGTAAGGTGTAAACAATATGGAATGAGTTGATCGATATCCACATGATAGCCTTCTTGTAAAAGCTCCTTACTTATTGTTTCAACATCCGTACGACTTGTATTCACTCTTACTGTACTTGCAGATTGTACTAGAAATGATTTTGCAATCTTATGTGTCGTTTCTATTCCGTAATGTGTAATCCAATGCTCAATAATCCATCTTGGTATACTATATTCAATCGTCATACGTTGCTTTTCATTCTTAATTGTTTCCAATGTCGGTAAGTCACTTTTAAATATGTGACGAAGTATAGCATTAACGATGTTCCCATTGTGCTGGCCACCACGACGTTTAGCAATATTAACTGCTTCATTTATAATTGCATGATTAGGTATTTTATCTAGGAAGACATATTGATATAAACTCATCCATAATAATTGACGTACCCAACCTTTAATTCTAGTCTTAACAAAGGGTTTTAAATAAAAATCTAAAGTCATTTTACGCTTTATTGTTCCATAAACTAATTCTGTAAACAATGCTTTATCGACAGTTGCAATATTATATTGGTTAATGACTTCGTTAATTTTTAAATTGCTATAAGCATTATCGTTTAAAATATCTTGAATGGTATGAAATGCAAGGTCTCTTACTGATTGTGTCATACTAATTTAGTCCCCACTAATGAATCTTGTACACCACTTAAATATTGAGCAGCAAGCATTCGTTTTTTCCCAGATAATTGAATATCTGTTAATGCAATAGCATCCAAAGAGCCAGTTCCTACAATAATTGCAGTCTTAGTGATTTCTATAATTTCACCTGGTTCTCCGTTTTTTCCTTTTTCAATATGAGCTTGATATAGTTTTAAATTTTTATCATTCATAGTTGTATAAGCCACTGGCCATGGTGATAATCCGCGAATATGATTGTGTATCTCTTTAGCGCTTTTAGTCCAATCGATACGTTCATCTTCTCTGCTAATATTAGACGCAAACGTTGCTTTTGAATCATCTTGTGGAATACTTTCATTTGAACCATCTATAATAGAAGGTAATGTTTCTTTTAATAAATCTGCACCTAAAAAGCTTAATTTATCGTGCATTGATCCTACATTATCATCATCTTCAATGTCGATGGCCTTTTGAGAAATAATATTACCTGCATCTAACTTTTTCACCATATACATGATTGTAATACCCGTTTGTGCTTCACCATCTATAATGGCTTGGTGAATAGGTGCTCCACCACGATATTTTGGCAATAATGAGGCATGTACATTTACAGCACCTAACTTAGGAAGATTTAATAGACTTTCAGGTAATAATTGTCCAAATGCTGCCGTTACAATTAAATCAGGATTTAAATCCATAAGTTCATTTAACTCATTAGAATCTTTTAACTTTTCAGGTTGATATACTGGAATGTGATATGTTTCTGCCACTTTCTTTACAGGAGGAGGGGTTAATACACGCTTACGTCCTACTGGTCTGTCTGGTTGAGTAACTACTGCGATGACTTCATGTTCAGCGATTAACATCTCTAGTACTTTTGTTGAAAAATCTGGTGTTCCCATAAAAATTATCTTACTCATTGTCAAAATATGCCTCCACTTCTTTTTCAGTCAATATTTTTGTAGCACGTTCGGTAAATGGAATACCATCTAATTGATCAATGATGTGCAGTATCATTCTAGCCACATCATCATAAGCAGTTAATTCAATCTCGTGACCTTCTAAATCATTTGCTTCTACAGTTATCATTTTACTACGTTCTACCTCCCCAAATACATTAGGAAGATTAACCGAACCTTCTAAATCAATGATTTTTTCATTAGATTCTGTTTTGATTTTAGGATTGATTAATTGCAAGAGTCCTTCCGCTTCCATGTCAATTATAGCAACACGTTGACTTACACCAATTTGTGGCGCTGATAAAGCTGATGCTTCTTCAGAATATAAAGTGTCTTCAATATCTAATAATAAACGTTTTAAATTTTCATCAAAAGTTGTTATCTTTTTTGCTTTTTTAGATAAAACAGGATGAGTCGATGGAACTAATTTCTTTATTGCCACTTAGAACGCCTCCCGAAAAAAATTCATCATATTATTATAACGTAATTCAATTTAAAATGCGACCTTAGTCTTATCTTCACTCTTCTCAGATAACTTTAATTGCTTTTAATTTTTTTCATATCTAAAATAATTATGAAGACAATTAATATATTAAATAGACTAAGGAGGTATAAAGAATGGAAGTCAATAAAGTGATTTACATTATCCTAGCTATCTTTTTAGGTGGCTTTGGCGTACACAAATTTTATGCTGGTAAAATGATGTCTGGTCTTCTTCATTTATTATTCTGTTGGACAGGAATTCCTCATATTATTGCAATCATCAGTGCGATTCTGACATTACTAAGACCAGCAGATGAAAATGGAAACGTAACAATGTAACATGTAAATACAAAAAGAGTTACACCACGCAGTTAAACGCAAACGGTGCAACTCTTTTTTTACATTAATATTTGAGGATTGATATCAATCTTTAATGATAATTTATCTTTAATATATGCTTCATGATAATAATCATCTAAGTACTGTAATGCATGAATTAATTCTGGCTCACTCTTGTATTTAACCAATATTTGAAAACGATGTTCGTTATTAATTCTAGCAATTGCCGCTGGAGAAGGTCCAAGTACGAGTGCTCTTTCTGAAAGATGTTGCAGTAAAATTTGATGTACATGTTTAGCAGCTTCCATTACTTTTTTCATATTTTTATGCGCAATAGTAAAATTAATTAAATAATAATAAGGTGGATATTTACCTAATTTTCTAAATTGCATTTCTTTATGATAAAACGTTAAATAATCATTTTTTTGAACATCTTCTATTGCATAATGAGTTGGATTATATGTTTGAATAATCACTTTACCGGGTTTTTCATGACGACCAGCACGACCTGAAACTTGTGTAAGTAACTGATACGTTCTTTCACTCGCTCTAAAGTCGGGCAAATTTAACATTGTGTCGGCATTAAGCACACCAACTAATGTTATATTTGGATAATCTAAACCTTTTGCAATCATTTGTGTGCCTAATAAAATATCGCCTTTTCCCTTTTCAAAATCAGTCAATAGCTTTTCATGTGCACCTTTTCTTGACGTCGTATCTACATCCATACGAATAATACGTGCCTCTTCAAATTCTTGTTGTAAAATTTCTTCTACCCTTTGTGTACCTGTACCAACCTGTCTGATATGCGGGCTTTCACAATTAGGACACAGGTTAGGAGGCAAGTCTTGATAGCCGCAATAGTGGCATTTTAGTTGGTCTGTCGTCTTATGATAAGTTAACGAAATATCGCAATGTGGACATTGTGGAACATATCCACAATCTCGACATAACATAAACGAAGCATAACCCCGTCGATTTAAAAATAAAACGATTTGTTCATTTTTATTCAGTCTATCTTGAATCGCTTGTCTTAATTCTTCTGAGAACATGGAACGATTACCTGAACTTAGTTCTGCTCTCATATCAATGATATCTATTGAAGGTAAAGCTTGTTGATTAACTCTTTCAGGTAAAGTAAGTAATTGATATACATTTTTTTCTGCCCGTGCATAAGATTCAAGACTTGGTGTCGCACTTCCTAATACTAATGGACATTGATGAAATTGACTTCTCCATTCTGCTATGTCTCTAGCATGATAACGTGGATAATCTTCTTGCTTATATGTTGATTCATGTTCTTCATCAATAATAATAATGCCTAAGTTTTTAAATGGTGCAAAGATACTTGATCTCGCACCTACGCTTACACGTGCTCTTCCATCTCTAATTTTTTGCCATTCATCATATCGTTCACCATTTGACAAACCTGAATGTAAGACAGCTACATCATCACCAAAACGTCGCTTAAAGCGTAAAACCATTTGTGGTGTCAGCGCAATTTCTGGAACAAGCATCATGGCTTGTTCATCTTTTTTTAATACTTCTTCAATGGCTTGCAAGTAGACTTCAGTTTTACCTGAACCTGTGACGCCGTGTAATAAAAATGTACGTTGTGCGTTGTGATCTATTTTTTCTTTAATTTGTTGAAATGCGTTATTTTGATCAGGGGTTAACATTCGTTTTTCTTCTTTTTCAAAGATACGATTTGCAAAAGGATCTCGTTCAATTTCAGCATCATATTTTTCAAGGAAACCTTTTTTGACGAGACCCTCTATACTTGATTTAGAAAACCCCATTTCTTCAAGTTCTTTTAAAAATACATTTCTATGATGTTCTTCTAAAAGATAAGCATACACATCATATTGTTTTAATTTCTTTTCTAGTAAAGCTAATATATCATCTGGATTGTATCCTTCAACAACTCGTACTGCACGCTGTGTTTTTCTTTTTGTATGTTGAGATAATATGGTTTCTTCTTCTATTAAATGTTGTTCAAGTAAACGATTTAATATATTTAAATGATTATTTTTTTGCGCATCTTTATACTTATAATATCCGTTGTTATCAAAATATTTTAATATATCTTCTTCAATATCATTGTGACGGACTATTTTAAATACTTTAGTGTATTTTGCTTTAATCGCGCTTGGAAGCATTGCCTCTAACACAGAAATGCGTTTTGAAATATGATAATGACTCAACCATTCACTTAATTGGATAAGTTCAGGTGTTAATTCTGGTCGAATATCTCTAATTTCTTTAATTGCTTTCAATTTATCTATATTGACATCTTCACTTGGTTGTTGTTGTATATCCATAACATATCCTTGAATGGTACGTGGACCAAACGGTACAACAACTCTTACACCCACTTTTATAAAATCTTTTAAATGGTCAGGTACGAGATAATCGAATTTAAAATCAACACTCTTAGAAGGAATATCTACAATGACCTTCGCAATCATTATTGCCACCTAGTTTCCAGTTCATCTAAAATTTGTTGTGCAAGTTGCACTTTCTTTCCTTTTTTTATATTAATACGTTGTCCATTTTTAAAATGCATAGTGAGTTCATTATCATCAGATTGAAATCCAATGGTCTGATCTCCTACATTATTCGAAATAATGACATCCGCATTTTTACGTTTTAATTTATCTTGTGCATAAGCATTAATATTTTGGGTTTCAGCTGCAAATCCGACCAAGTATTGATGTGTTTTATGTTCACCTAAATATTTCAAAATGTCCTTTGTTCGCTTAAAAGTGACAGAAAGATTGCCATCTTGTTTTTTCATTTTATGATTCAATACATCAGCCGGCGTATAATCTGAGACGGCTGCTGCTTTAACAACAATATCTTGTTCTTCATATCGACTTGTAACTGCATTAAACATTTCTTCTGCACTTTCTACATGAATGACTTCTACATTCTCTGGATTATCAAGTTGCGTTGGTCCTGCCACAAGCGTCACCTTTGCACCTCTTTTAGCTAAAGCTTCTGCAATTGCATATCCCATTTTTCCAGAGGAACGATTAGATACAAACCTTACTGGATCAATTACTTCAATTGTAGGACCGGCAGTAACTAAAGCATGTTTCCCTTCAAAAGAAGTATGAGATATGTGTGATAGTTCATTCTTATCTTTAAAATAATCATTTATGATTTTGACAATTTGAAGAGGTTCCTCCATACGTCCCTTTGCAATGTACCCACATGCTAAAAAACCATCTCCAGGTTCAATAAAATGATATTCATCGTCTTTTAATACAGAAATATTATGTTGCGTACGTTTATTTTCATACATATGAACATTCATAGCTGGAGCAATAAATTTAGGGGTTTCTGTAGCAAGTAGCGTTGATGTGACGATATCATCAGCAATACCTACACTTAATTTGGCAATAGTATTAGCGGTAGCAGGTGCAACAACGATACAGTCTGCCCAATCACCTAATGCTATATGTTGAATGTCTTCAGGATTTTCTTCAATAAATGTATTGGTATATACAGGGTTTCTACTAATGGCTTGAAAGGCTAAAGGTGTAACAAATTCTTGTGCATGATCAGTGAGCATTACTCTTACATCATAATTCGCTTGCGTAAGTTTACTAGTTAAATCAATTGCTTTATAAGCAGCAATGCCTCCTGTAACAGCTAATAGAATGTTCTTCATGATTCGACTCCTTTAGTTATATTTATAGTCTTCACTTTTAAATTTATTATACACAACTAAGATGAAAAACTAAAAACACGGGAGTAGAACAGATTTTTAATTCACTGTTCTACTCCCGCAAGATTAACTGATTCTAAAAACGCTTATATAAGTACATTTTCAATTGAATCAGAGATTGCAAAAATGTTTAAAAGTCTGAAATACATGGTAACTTATATTTCAGAACAACAACTTAACTGATAACAAAATAATTTTATTTATGCTTGAAACTCTTCAGGTACAACAGGTGAAATTTTTCCGCTTGCGATCTCTTCTAGTGCTTCACCTACAGGTTTTGCTGAATGATAACCCTTTAGTAATGCAGTTTCAGGCTTTTCGTCTAATTCACGTGCACGTTTAGCAGCTGTTGTTGCAATTAAATATTTTGAATTAATTTGTGATTGTAATTGATTTAACGGTGGGTTTAACATTATTTCTTTGCCTCCAATAACATTTTTCTATATATCGCTTCAACGCGTTCTCTTTTTAAGTGCTCGGCTTCTACAATTGATTGAATTCTTTCTTTAGCCAAATGAACTTCATCATTAACAACGACATAATCATAAAGATTCATCATTTCTACTTCTTTACGTGCTTCATTTACCCTACTTTGAATCTTTTCATCTGTTTCTGTACCGCGACCAATAAGACGTTCTTTCAAATGATCTAAGCTTGGCGGTGCAAGAAAGATAAATAATGCGTCAGGAAATTTTTTTCTTACTTGTTTCGCACCTTCAACTTCAATTTCTAAAAACACATCATGACCTTCAGCCATTGTATCTTTAACATATTGTACGGGTGTCCCATAGTAATTTCCTACATATTCGGCATATTCAATAAATTGATCTTCTTGAATTAATGCTTCAAATTCTTCTTTCGTTTTAAAAAAGTAATCTACACCGTTAACTTCTCCTTCTCGCATTTGACGCGTAGTCATCGAGATTGAGTATTTATATGATGTAGTTGGATCGTCAAATATCTCTTTACGAACAGTTCCTTTACCTACTCCTGAAGGACCTGAAAGAACAATTAGTAATCCTTTTTCATTATCCATGCCTTACGACCTCTCTAAGCTATTCTTCTATTATTTAAATATGATATCACATTGTTGTTTACGTTGTATAGAGTGTACTAGGATAAACTTAACTCATGACGCTCTATTGTTACCATGTTACAATATAATGAATGACAAAACTGAAGGTGGAAAAAATTATGGCTTATGATGGCTTATTTACAAAAAAGATAATAGAATCACTACAATTTTTAGTAACAGGTAGAATTCACAAAATTAATCAACCAGAAAATGACACAATCATTATGATTATTCGTCAAAATCGTAAAAACCATCATCTATTGTTATCTATTCATCCCAATTTTTCAAGAATGCATCTCACCAATAAAAAGTACGACAATCCCTTTGACCCACCAATGTTTGCACGTGTCTTTCGTAAGCATTTAGAGGGAGGTATTGTTAAATCAATACGACAAATCGGTAATGATCGTAGAGTAGAAATTGACATTGAAAGTAAAGATGAAATTGGCGATACGATATATCGAACAGTGATATTGGAAATCATGGGTAAACATAGTAATTTAATACTAGTAGATGATCAATATAAAATTATAGAAGGCTTTAAACACTTGACGCCAAATACAAATCAGTATCGTACAGTGATGCCTGGTTTCAAATATGAAGCTCCTCCTACTCAAAACAAACGAAATCCATATGATATTTCAAGTGATGAAGTGCTCAAATTCGTTGACTTTAATTCCGGAAAAATTGCTAAACAATTACTCAATGCGTTTGAAGGCTTTAGTCCTCTAATTACAAATGAAATTACAAATCGTTACCAATTTATGAATCAAGATACTCTACCTCAAGCTTTTGAAGAAGTGATTGACCAAACATTAAAAGTACCCGTACCAGTATTTCATAAAAATCATGAAACAGGTAAAGAAGATTTCTATTTTATGAAATTAAAACAATTCTCGGATGATATTGTTATCTATGATTCATTACATGATTTGTTAGATCGTTATTATGATGCTAGAGGTGAGCGAGAACGTGTAAAACAACGTGCGAATGATCTAGTACGCTTCGTACAACAACAATTACAAAAATATCAACACAAGTTAAGTAAACTTATAGACGAATACGAAAGTGCTAAAGATAAAGACACACAACAATTATACGGTGAACTCATTACTGCTAATATTTATCGTATTCAACAAGGTGACGCGTCTATAAACGTTCTAAATTATTATACTAATGAAGAAGTAACGATTCCATTAGACCCTACTAAATCACCATCTGTGAATGCTCAATACTACTATAAGCAATATAATCGAATGAAGACACGAGAAAAAGAACTCGATCTTCAAATTGCTCTTACACGTGAAAATATTGACTATTTTGCCAATATTGAACAGCAATTAGAACATATTACAGTTGATGAAATTGATGACATTCGTGATGAATTGGCAGAACAAGGATTTATGAAACAACGTAAAAATACTAAAAAGAAAAAACAAGATAAAATCCATTTACAAACATATATCTCTTCAGATGGAGACACGATTTTAGTAGGTAAAAATAACAAGCAAAATGATTATTTAACAAATCGTAAAGCTCAAAAATCACATATATGGTTCCATACTAAAGATATTCCAGGTTCGCATGTTGTCATTTTAAATGATGCACCGAGTGAGACTACGATAAAAGAGGCAGCAATGCTTGCGGGATATTTCTCTAAAGCTGGAAATTCTGGTCAGATACCGGTAGACTATACAGAAATCAAAAATGTCCATAAACCTTCTGGCGCTAAACCAGGATTTGTCACATATGATAATCAAAAAACGTTATATGCAACACCTGATTATGACCAAATCCAGCGTATGAAGCAGGATAAAAATTAAAAAAATAAAAATCCGTAGATGCTTTTTTTAAGTCATCTACGGATTTTATATATCATAGTGTCTATTTTTCTGGTAATGCAAGTTGGAAACTTACTCCAAATTTATCTTGCACCCATGCAAACTCACGAAATGGTGGCATAGAAGTTTTAGGCATCAGTATAGCACCTTCTTTTTTTAGACCATTAAATAAACGTTCCATTTCCATAGCATCTTCAACAGTGATATATAAAGAGATGGAAGGATTCATTGGTAATTCTTCACCATTATCGGCATCTATCGCCATGAATACTTGACCATTTAATGTGAAAATAGAATGTTGAACTGTCCCAGGTTCTCCAGGACCATCTTCTCCGTATTTTACCATTGTTAAAATCTCACTGTTTTTAAATAAGCTTGTATATAAATTGACTGCTTCTTCAGCTTGATTATTAAACATTAAAAATGGTGTTACTTTAGGTATTTCCATTGTAATCCTCCTATAATTTATAATTAATGTCTATTTTAAACTATTTTTAAAAATAATAAAAAGTTAGCTATTAAGAACTTTGAATTAAAAGTAGCTTTAATTTTGAAAACTTTCCATAAACAGTTAAAATTAAATAAAAGTATAATAGGAGGCATTTAATATGATGCATTATATTCTACCACTATTAGCAATGGTCATCGTTTTATTAATCGGATGGGTGTTAATTAAAATCTTTATACGTTAAGTTAATTATAGATTGATATAAAAAGATACATATAAATATGTTGATTCATATTTATATGTATCTTTCTTTCTATATTTAGATTTTATCTTTTTGACGTAAACGTGCTTTGGCTTTTTTAAAGAAGTCACTTGTATGCTCAAAAGATTCCATTTGTGCGTGATGCATATGTTTAATACTTTCTTTAATAGTTAACACATGTGCTGTTTGTTTAAATTCTTTTTCACTGTATAAAAATTGATTCACATGTTTTAACTGATTATAAAATGCATTATTATCTTTGTCTTTAGACAACTTTATCACCCTTTAAGCGAAACTTAGAGATTATCGCGCCAATCCACTAATGTTTGAATATCATTTTCTGAAATTTTGCCTTCTTCTTTAGCTACTTCAATAAGTTCATTATAATTACTTAGCGTATAGAATGGTAGATTCGCTTGTTTGAACATGTCGTCTGCTTTAGCTAGACCATAAGTAAAGATTGCAACTACACCTACGACTTCAGCCCCTGCTTCTCTTAAAGCTTCCACTGCAGTAATTGACGATCCCCCTGTTGAAATTAAATCTTCCACGACAACGACTTTTTTATTTTTACTTTGTGCGCCTTCAATTTGATTTTGTTTACCATGACTTTTACTTTTAGATCGTACATAGTTCATTGGTAAGTTTAGTTTTTCAGAAATATAAGCAGCATGTGGAATACCAGCAGTTGCTGTTCCTGAAATAACCTCTACATTATCAAAATGTTCTGTAATAAGTTCACTTAATCCATCACGAATGTCTTGACGTACTTTAGGGTAACCTAATGTAATACGATTATCACAATAAATAGGTGATTTTATGCCTGAACTCCATGTGAATAAGTCATTGGGTGATAAACTTACTGCTTCAATATCTAATAATGATTTTGCTATGTGTTTTGACATATTAACTTAACCAACTTTCCTTTATTTTTGTATAACTCTCTTGTGGATGCTCACTTTGAGTTATTGGACGACCCACTACAATGTGAGTTGAACCTAATTGTTTCGCGTCTTCTGGAGTTGTAATACGTTTTTGATCATTCACCGCTGCACCTTTAGGTCTGATACCAGGCGTCACCTTTAAAAAGTCAGAACCTAGAGACTTTGTCAGTAATTTAGCTTCTAATGGTGAACATACTACGCCATCTAATCCTGACTCCTGCGCTAATTTTGCATAATTCAACACTGCTTCTTCAATAGACGTTTGGATATTTTGTTCTTGATGAAGCATTTCTTCAGTCGTTGATGTTAATTGAGTCACTGCTATTATTTTAGTAGTTTCATTATATTTACGTAACCCTTTTACAGCATGTTTCATCATTTCAGTTCCACCAGCAGCATGCACGTTAACTAAATCAACATTTAACTTACCTAAACCCTCCATAGCTTTTTGAACTGTATTAGGAATATCGTGTAACTTAAGGTCTAAAAATATATCATGTCCACGTTCTTTTATTTTCTTAATTAAAGCTGGTCCAGTTTGATAATATAATTCCATTCCTACTTTTACAAAAAGTGGTTCATCAAATTGATCTAAAAAATCAAGAACATGATCCTCAGAATCAAAATCTAAAGCTATAATTGGTAAATCTCTCATTCATTAAACTCCTTTAAATAACTCACTTTTATTTTAAAAAGAAGCGACTTGTGCTTAAACATAAAGCAAGTTAACACATAAGTCGCTTATAATTACGGCATTACATATTTCTCATTGAAAATGTCATACTTTCAATGACATTTGTTAATGCACTTGCAGTATCTAATGAAGTTAAACATGGCACTCCGTTTTCTACAGTAGTACGTCGAATTTGGAAGCCATCTCTTTCAACTTCTTTACCTTTTGTCATTGTGTTAATAACAATTTGTACATCCCCATTTTGAATACGTGTTAATAAATCATCTTCTCCACCGATTTTACCAACAACTTCAACAGGGATATTGTGCGCTTCTAATTTTTGTGCAGTACCTTGTGTAGCTAAGATTTTATAACCTACTTCATTTAAACGGTGCGCAATATCAACGATTTCTTCTTTATCTTTATCACTTACTGTCATTAATACGGTACCATGATCTTTTACTTCTACACCACTACCTGTTAAACCTTTATATAAAGCTTTTTCAAGTGTTAAATCTTTACCCATCACTTCACCGGTAGATTTCATTTCAGGTCCAAGTGTCACGTCAACATTTTTTAATTTATTAAAACTAAATACCGGTGCTTTAACAAACACACCCTCTGAATATGGTTGAATACCTTGTTGATAGCCTAAATCTTTAAGCTTTGTACCCATTATTGCTTGCATGGCAAGTTGTGCCATTTGAATATCAGTAATTTTACTTAAGAAAGGCACTGTACGACTTGCACGTGGATTAACTTCTAATACATACACACCATCATGTGCAATAACGAATTGAATATTGATGAGACCCACAATGTTTAATCCTTTAGCTAATTTAATTGTATAATCTTCGAGAGTTTTTATTTCTTTATCGCTCAATGTTTGTGGTGGATACACTGCAATTGAATCACCGCTATGAACACCTGCACGTTCAATGTGCTCCATAATACCAGGAATAATAACTGTTTCACCATCAGAAATTGCATCGACTTCTATTTCTTTACCTGTTAAATATCTATCCACTAATACTGGATGTTCTGGACTTGCTTTAACAGCTTGTTCCATATAGTCTTCTAATTCTGCATCACTATTTACAATCTCCATGGCACGACCACCTAATACATAAGAAGGTCGTACAACTACTGGATAACCAATTTCGCGTGCATTTTCTAATGCTTCTTTAGGAGAAGTGGCTGTTTTACCTTTAGGTTGTGACACATCAATTTTTCTTAAAAGTGCTTCAAATTCTTTTCTATCTTCTGCACGATTTAAATCTTCTAATGATGTTCCTAAGATTTTCACACCATGTTTAGCTAATTTATCAGCTAAATTGATTGCTGTTTGACCACCAAATTGAACTACTACACCTTTAGGTTGCTCTAAATTAATGATATTCATTACATCTTCTTCAGTTAGCGGTTCAAAATATAATTTATCTGAAATTGAAAAGTCTGTTGATACTGTCTCTGGATTATTATTAACAATGATTGCTTCATATCCGGCATTTTGAATTGCCCAAACTGCATGCACTGTCGCATAATCAAACTCTACACCTTGTCCGATACGTATTGGTCCAGAACCTAATACTAAAATTTTCTCTTTATCTGTAACTATAGATTCATTTTCTGTTTCATATGTTCCGTAATAGTATGGTGTAGATGATTCAAATTCTGCTGCACACGTGTCTACCATTTTATACACAGGTTTAATATCATTATCTTGACGTAATTGATATACTTCTTCTTCAGTCATATCAAAGCGATGAGCAATCACTTTATCACTGAAACCATAATCTTTTGCATATTTAAGATATTCTAAGTCTCCTGGATGCGCTTTAAGTTCATGTTCAATATGAATAATATTAAGGAATTTATTTAAGAAGAAATAATCAATTTTAGTCATTTCATGAATTTCTTGTAATGATGTGCCACGTCGAATCGCTTCACCAATAAAGAATAAACGCTCATCATCTTGATGACTAATACGTTCTTTAATGTAGTCTAAGTCATAACTTTCACCGTTTGGTAAACCAAGATGATGGACACCATATTCTAATGAACGAATCGCTTTTAATAATGATTCTTCATATGTACGACCAATAGCCATCACTTCACCAGTAGCCTTCATTTGTGTTCCTAATTCACGTTCACCTTTTTCGAATTTATCAAATGGGAAACGTGGAATTTTTGAAATGACATAATCAAGTGTTGGTTCAAACGCAGCATAAGATGTTCCAGTTATAGGATTTAGCATCTCATCTAATGTTAAACCAACCGCAATTTTAGCCGCTAATTTAGCAATTGGATAGCCTGTTGCTTTTGATGCTAGTGCAGATGAACGAGACACACGTGGATTAACTTCAATAATGTAATAATTTAATGAATATGGATCTAAAGCCAGCTGTACATTACAACCACCTTCAATACCTAAAGCACGAATCACTTTAAGCGATACATCACGTAACATTTGGTATTCAACATCTGATAGTGTCTGACTAGGAGCTACAACAACTGAATCTCCAGTATGGATACCTACTGGGTCAATATTTTCCATATTACATACTACAATGGCATTGTCATTTTTATCACGCATCACTTCATATTCAATTTCTTTATATCCTGCTATTGATTTTTCAATTAAACATTGAGTCGCTGGACTATAATGTAATCCATTACTTACAACTTCTTTTAATTCTTCATCATTATGACAGATACCACCACCAGTACCCCCCATTGTAAAGGCAGGACGTACAATTAATGGATATCCTACTTGTTCTTTGAATGCAAATGCTTGTTCTACAGTATTTACTATATCACTTTCAGGTACCGGAACATCTAATTCATTCATCAATGATCGGAATAATTCTCTATCTTCTGCTTGTTGTATAGATTCTAATTTTGTACCTAATAACTCTACATTATTTGCTTTTAATACACCGCTATCATGTAATTGTATTGCCATATTTAAACCTGTTTGTCCACCTAATGTAGGTAATAATGCATCAGGTTGTTCTTTACGAATGATACGTGCAATAAAGTCATGAGTTAAAGGTTCAATATATACTTTATCTGCAATTTCTTTATCAGTCATAATAGTTGCAGGATTTGAGTTTACTAAAATAACACGGTATCCTTCTTCTTTTAAAGCAAGACACGCTTGTGTTCCAGCATAGTCAAATTCTGCAGCTTGTCCAATAATAATAGGACCTGAACCAATTACTAAAATCGTTTTAATATCGTCACGTTTAGGCATTCGTTTTACTCTCCTTTTTATTATCTTTAAAATCTCTCATCATGTCTAAGAACTCATCAAATAAGTAATTTGAGTCACTTGGGCCTGGTCTTGCCTCTGGATGATATTGCACTGAAAAGGCTGGTAATGTTTTATGTCTTAATCCTTCAACCGTACCATCATTTAAAGCAATATGTGTCACTTCTAAATCTGTATTTTCTAATGAGTCTTTATCAATAGCATAACCGTGATTTTGACTTGTGATATCGACTTTACCTGTGCGTAAATCTTTTACAGGATGATTCGCACCACGATGTCCGAACTTCATCTTAAATGCTTTGGCACCTTGAGATAATGCAAATAACTGATGACCAAGACAAATGCCAAAGAATGGTATATTTCCTAAAACACCTTTAATCATATCTAAGGCAACATTAACTTCTTCTGGATCTCCAGGTCCATTTGAAAGCATGACACCATCTGGTGACATTGCTAATATTTCCTCTGCTGAAGTATCATAAGGTACTACAGTAACATTACATCCTCTTGAATTAAGCTCTCTAACAATATTTTGCTTTTTACCAAAGTCTAATAACACGACGCTTAAATCTGAGCCTGTTGATACATACGGTGTTTTTGTTGACACAGTAGTTACCTCATCACGAGGTAATTCTGCAGTTTTTAAGTTAGCTGCAAGTGATTCAATTTCCTCTTTATTGTCAGTAAATCCTGCTTTTAATACACCATATTTTCTAATTTTTCTAGTAATACTGCGTGTATCTACCCCTGAAATACCAGGAATTTGATATTGAACAAGCACTTCATGTAATGTTTTTTGTTTTCTAAAATTACTTGGATGCGTACTTGCTTCCTTAACCACTACCCCATTTAATGTAGGTGTAAGTGATTCAAAATCGTCTCTATTAATACCATAATTTCCAATTAAAGGATAAGTAAATGTAACAATTTGACCAGTATATGATGGATCAGAAATCGTTTCTTGATATCCAGTCATCGCTGTATTAAATACAATTTCACCGATTGATAATTGATCTGACCCTAATTTATATCCTTCATAATATGAACCATCTTCAAATACGAGATATCTACGTTCAAACATTTTACTTGTCCTCCTTAAATTTAACTTCACCCTCAACCATTGTTAAAACAGGGTTACCATATACTTTATATCCTATAAATGGTGTATTATCTGCTTTAGATAAGAAGTCTTCACCACGAATTTCTCTTTCTTCATCTAAATTGATGATTGTTAAGTCTGCATAGCTGCCTTCTTCTAATTTTCCATAAGGTAAATCAAATATTTGTGCTGGTTTAATTGTTAAGTAATCAACAAGTTGTTGTAATGACCAGTCTCCATTTTTAACAAAATGAGTATATAATAATGGGAAGGCTGTTTCACTTCCTACAATACCAAATGGTGCTTTTGTCATTGGCTGAGCTTTTTCTTCTTTGGCATGAGGCGCGTGATCTGTAGCAATACAATCAATGGTACCATCTAGTAATCCTTCTAATAATGCATCTCTATCTTCTTTACTTCTTAATGGTGGATTCATTTTAAAAATGGCATTATCACCTGGAACATCATCTTCAGTTAATAACAGATGATGTGGTGTCACTTCAGCAGTAACATGAATGCCTGCTGCTTTAGCATCACGAATTGCTCTTACACTTTCTTTTGTTGAAACGTGGCACACATGATAGTGACAATTTGCTGCTTCTGCTAATAAAACGTCTCGTGCAATTTGTACAGATTCACAAATGTTTGGAATGCCAGGAATACCTAATTCTTCACTACGTTTACCTTGATGCATTGCACCACCATAAATTAAGCTATTATCTTCACAATGAGCAACAACTGCTTTATTTAATTTTGCAGCTTGTTGCATCGCTTCATACATCATTGCTGACTCCTGAACACCTACACCATCATCTGTAAATGCAAATGCACCCTCTTTTGAAAGTGCTTCAAAATCAACATGCTCTTTACCAGCTTGACGAATTGTAATTGATGCATAAGGCAAGACACGGACTTGTGCATTTTCTTTAATTAATGATTGCAACTGATCCATGTGTTCTACTGTATCAGGTACAGGACGTGTATTAGGCATAGGACATACTGTTGTAAATCCTCCACGTGCAGCTGCTTTTGTTCCAGTTTCAATTGTTTCTTTATGTTCTCCACCTGGTTCTCTTAAATGTACATGCACATCTACTAGTCCTGGTGCTACAAACTGACCATTTGCATCAATGACTTCAGTACCTTCATCAATATTAATATTTTCATTCATTTCCTTGATATATTGTCCATCAATTAAAATTGACGTTGATTTAAGTTCACCATTGTCTAAAATTTTAGCATTTTTTATAAGTTTCATAATTATTCTCCTTTTCTTGATAAAAGTTTATCTATTACAGCCATTCTTAAATACATTCCATTTTCCATTTGTTTAAAGATTCTTGACTTAGGTGCTTCAACTAGTTCACTATCGATTTCTACGCCACGATTTACTGGAGCAGGATGCATCACTATCGCATCATCTTTTAAACGACGATACCTTTCTTTAGTTAACCCATATTGTTCATGATAATGATCAGCTTTAAAGTTTGCTTCATCAGTAATACCATGTCTTTCATGTTGAACTCTTAAAAGCATAATGATATCAACTTTATCAATCACATCATCAATATTTACATAGGGAGCATCTAATGTTTCATCTACCCATTCATTAGGACTTGAGAACATTACTTTAGCGCCAAGTGAGGTTAAACTTGTATAATTACTTCTTGCTACACGAGAATTTTTAATATCTCCACATATTAAAATATTTAATCCTTCAAACGTTTCGTATTCTTCATAAATCGTCATTATATCCAATAAGCTTTGAGTAGGATGCTGACCACTACCATCTCCAGCATTTGCAATCGGAATATTTAAATTTTCTAGTTCTTCGTAATATGCATTTTGAGGATGTCTAATGACTAATAAATTGACGCCAATACTCTCTAACGTTTTACAAGTGTCATAAAGTGATTCTCCTTTTTGTACTGAAGAAGTGCTTGTTTCAAAGTTAACTTGTTTCAATCCAAGATTAAGTTCAGCTACTTCAAAACTGCATTTTGTACGTGTTGAATTTTCAAAGAATAAGTTAGATACATATTTTCCTTCATACTGAGGGACAATTTCTTTTCCTGATTTAAAACGACTCGCTGTTTGAATAAGATTAAAAATATCGTCGTTTGTTAAATATTCCATTGAAAATAAATTTTTCATGACCTGCCTCCTAAAAGATCCTCTTTTATTTAATGTCTGATTCTTCTTTTTCTTTTGGCAAAATAAGATTTAATATGATTCCTGATAATGCTGCTAAAGCCATGCCTTCAATTTGTAGGTTCACACCAAGACTTTTTAAATTGATAAGTAAATTTCCAATACCAACTACTAGTACTACTGATGCAATAACTAAATTACGATTACTAGCAAAATCAACACGACTTTCTACCAACATTCTAAGTCCACTTGCTGCAATAATACCGAATAATAAGATAGATACACCACCCATAACTGGTGTAGGAATTGATGAAATTAATGCTGAGAACTTACCTATAAATGATAAGATAATTGCAATCATTGCTGCGCCACCAATGACATAGATACTATATATTTTTGTAATTGCGAGTACACCAATATTTTCGCCATAAGTTGTACTAGGCGGTCCTCCAATAATACTAGCGAACATTGTTGAAACACCATCACCTATAATTGAACGATGTAAACCTGGATTTTCAAAGAAATTACGTCCTACAATTTTATTAATTACCATTTGATGGCCAATATGTTCACTGACTGTTACAAATACTATAGGCAACATGACTAAAATAAGTCCGATATGTATCGATGGAACATAATCTTTAAATGGTAAATATATATCTGGAAAATCTAGCCAACTGGCTTTAGCAATTGGTTTGAAATTAACAATGCCTACAAAAATTGACACAATATAACCTACAATAATTCCTATTAACACAGGAATAAGAGAAAGGAAGCCTTTAAAGAATCCTTGAACAATAATAGTTACAAGTAAGGTTACTAATGCTACTAATAAATAGCTTAAATTGTAACCCTTCATATCTCCTGAATTCTCATACATTGCCATGTTTACTGCTGTTGGTGCGAGACTTAAACCAATGACCATAATAACTGGACCAACAACAACTGGTGGTAAAAGATGCATCAACCAACCGGTACCACTTAATTTTATGAAGATACCAATAACGATATACATTACGCCACTAGCGAATAATGCGACAAGCATATCTCCTAAACTGTGTGTACTTAACCCCGTAATAATTGGAGTAATAAATGCAAAGCTTGAACCTAAATAGGCAGGTATCTTTGCTTTAGTAATTAATATATATAGTAATGTTCCTATCCCAGATGCTAATAATGCTGCAGAAATAGGTAACCCTGTTAAAAATGGAACAAGGACAGTTGAACCAAACATTGCAAATAGATGTTGTAAGCTTAAAAACGCCCATTGTGCTGGTTTTGGTTTATCTTTTACATCTAGTACTGGTTTGACAGTACGTTCAAACATTTGCTCATTTTCCATGAAATGTTCTTCCTTTCTAAAAAAGTCTCTTTACACTATGGTAAAGAGACTAAAATAAATTAATGAAATATTATAAAAAGCTTCTTTAAGTTTTTTATAACATGACATAGGAAAAGTATTTAATTTAAGTGAGACATATCATCTATCCAATTAATAAATACATTACACGCTCACCATTAAATACTTTACCTTTTTCAGTCTCTCGTACTGGTTTAAAAGGTTAGTTATTCAATTACTACTGCATTTCTATCATCTATTTCTTCAAGATAAACAGATACTGCTTCATCTTTTGCAGTAGGTATATTCTTTCCAACAAAGTCTGCTCTAATTGGCAGTTCACGATGGCCACGATCCACAAGGGCAGCGAGGCCAATTTTTATAGGTCGAGAATGTAATAAAATTGCATCTAAAGATGCTCTAACTGTTCGTCCAGTATAAAGTACATCATCAATAATGATCACTATCTTATCTGTAACATCTTGATCAATTTCAATGGCATCTTTAGTGATAGGCTTTTTCGAGTTTTCAATATCATCTCTAAAATGAGTAATGTCAATCGTACCTGTTGGAACTACATGATGTTCAATTTGTTTAATTTTTTCTTGAATACGACGTGCTAAAAATTCGCCTCTTGTTTTAATACCTAAAAGAACAAGTTGTTCAGTTCCTTTATTATATTCTAGAATTTCATGTGCTATACGTGTAACAGTACGTTGTATAGCTGCTTCGTCCATAATAATACGTTCTGACATGATTACACCTCTTAAAAGAAAAAACCTCATGCCTTTTACAAAGACATGAGGTTTAATGTATATAAAAATATTTTATATGATTCGTCTGATAACAATCGAACAATTAAAGTTAATCATATTTATATCATTAGTCACCCTGTCTTTTGAGCCTCTCTGGACTCTTTTTAAAAGACACTGTTTTGTTTAATTTTAACTGTTATTAGCTTAAATCTTTTTAGTTCATAAGTCAATATGCTTTCTTTTAATTTACGACTTTGTTCTCTAATTTTATGATTCTCTTAATCGAATATCTTCTAATAGCGATTGAAACTCTTGAGGTAACTCAGCATGACGTTCAATATATTCATGAGTGACAGGATGTTCAAAACCAATAACTCCAGCATGTAAAGCTTGTCCACCAATATCTAATGTTTTTCTAGGACCATATTTAGGATCTCCAACAAGTGGGAACCCAATATATTTCATATGAACACGAATTTGATGAGTACGACCTGTTTCTAATTGACATTCAATTAATGTATAGTCATTGAAATGTTCTATTACATTAAAATGAGTCACTGCTTCTTTTCCATCATCAACAACATCCATAGATTGACGGTCTTTTTTGTTTCTGCCTATTGGAGCATCAATTGTTCCATAATCATGAGGGATATTACCATGTACTAAAGCTGTATACTTACGCTTTACTGTTTTATCCATAAGTTGTTCTACTAGACCACGATGTGCTATATCATTTTTAGCTACCATAAGTAAACCAGACGTATCTTTATCAATACGATGAACAATACCAGGACGTATCTCTCCATTGATACCTGATAAATCTTTAATTTGATACATTAAACCATTAACTAATGTACCTGTATAATGACCTGGTGAAGGGTGTACAACCATGCCTTTAGGTTTATAAACAATGGCTACATCTTCATCTTCATAATAAATATCTAAATTGAGGTTCTCCGGTAAAATATCGGCTTCAACCACTTCTTTTTCAGTCACTTGAATCTCATCATTTAATTTAACTTTATAATTTGATTTGATTATTTTACCATTAACAGTGACTAAATCATTTTTAATCCAATCTTGAAGTTGACTTCTAGACCACTCACTATTGAAATCAGATAATAATTTATCAATACGCTGACCTACGAGTGCTTCATCTTCTATTTTATATTCATACGTTTCCACTACGTGCCCTCCTATTCTTTTTTAGTTGCATCCTTAACCAATGCAATAATGACAAAAATAACACCAATTGTTAAGCTTGAATCTGCGATATTAAAAATTGGAAAATCATATCCAAAAATATTTGTATCAATGAAATCAACAACTTCACCATTGAATAAACGATCGATAAAGTTACCTAATGCACCAGCAAATAATAAGCTAATTGCAACTTGCATAAACGCATTATATTTAGTTTCTTTAATATAAAATATAATAAGTACAGCTAAAATAATAAGAGTAATAATATAGAAAAATCCCATTTTACCACTTAAAATCCCCCATGCTGCACCATTATTTCTATGTGATGTAATATTTAAAAAATGAGGAATCACTTCATAAGAATCACCAATGTTCATGGTTGCTGTAATTATTTTTTTAGTTAATTGGTCTATAATTAAAATCACGATGGCTACTATTAAAGATAAACCAATATAATATTTCTTTTTCATTCATGTGCCTCCATTCAGCCCTCAACTCTTTGACAACACTCTACATTATAGCCTACTACTTAGCATAAAAAAAGCTACAATCTTCTATGTCATATTTGTGTTACTTTTAGGATGAATATAATTAAATTGATCGACTTGATCAACATCTACAAAACGTGTTGTAATTTCGTAAGGTTTTCTGAAATTCATATCAGAGACTATTAAAGAGCCATCATTATTGACTTGTTCTACATAAGCAACATGTCCATGTTTTCCTTTTGGATAATGTAAAATAGAACCCTTAGTTGGATTTTCATTGACTGTATACCCTTGTTTCTTAGCCTTATTTGCCCAATGTTTAGCGTCACCCCATTGGTTACTTATTAAATGATGGTCTTCTTTTACTCGATCAAATACATAGTAAGTACATTGACCTTTAGCGTATGTGTTATATTTCATAGGATTTTTTTCCCAAAAATGAATTGTAGGTTCAGTCATATCTTGATTGTCTAGACCATCAAAAACTGCACCGGCCGTAAATATCATGCACACAAACACCATTAAAAAAATCCATTTTTTCATTTCATCACTCTACCTCTATAAAATTAAATCTAAACTGGATACCATCTGGACCTTTTATATTGATATGATGTGTTTCTGGATAATGAAAGTCAACGATAGATAAACCATAAGTATGTTCATTATCTATTCGCTTTATTTTTGAATTCCATTGATTCATTGAAAGATGACAATAATATTGTTCAGAAGCTAAATAAAACGATTCATCATCTAAATATGCAGAAGGTACTAGTCCAAAATGGTTTAAATAATACTCTCTTACTTCATTTAATCGAATGGTTTTTAAACTAATATTCCCAATTTTACTATCATTAGGTAAACCTTGCCATCCGATGGTGGATGCATATGGTAATAATGAAGAAACATCGAGCGGCTTAATATTGAGTCTAATCCATTCACTTTCTTGTTTCCAATCAGAAATCGCTTTATCAACATAAAATTTAAACATATGACCTTCTGGATCTTCGACAAAAATAAATGTACATACATTTTGTTCTCCACCATTAATTGGTAACTCATAATCATTTAACTTTTCGATTAGATCTGCCAGATGTTGTTTATTGGATAATTGAATTCCTATATAAAATAAACCAGCTTCTTGAGATAAAGGATTTCGTCCAGACTTTATCTCTCTTAAAGTAATATAATGGTGACTGTCTCCAACTTGATATTTGACAGCGGTTAATGTCTCTTCCACTTTTTTAAACCCTAATAATTCTTCATAGAACGGTTGTAAAGTACGTAAATCTCTTACATTTAAAGTGATACCATTAATAAAATGTGCATCATTATCATGAAACATAGGACACCTCCTAAATTTTAAAATCTCTCTTTCAATTTAAAAAAGCTATGATTAATGATTATTCTATAATAAAATATTTAAAATTTTATCAGTCTTAATGCGTAATATTCAACTATTTAGACTAAAAAAGCTTTCGATAGAGAGAACTTCATTGCGTTTCCATCGAAAACTTTTAAATATATATAAAGTACATTATTTTTTAGCTAAAACTTTATTGTAGATTCTTGTACCAACACATGCACCAAACATTACACCAGTAGTCATAGCAAGATTAGTAAAAATTTTATTAACGGAATCTTGTTTATCTTTTTCATAACTAGCTAAATGATTCATATACTGTTTGAATACACCCATCACAAACTTATGTGCAATGGCTTGAGTAAACTTATAAACTCCCCATGGTAATGTTGGTTCATATCCTTGCAACGCTGCAATACCTTCGTTGGTATCTAATATACGTCTAAATTCAAATCGTGCATTACTACTGTCTTTAACCATAGCTAAATCTCCACCAACAATTTTATACACAATCATTTCATTAATAGAATCATGATTATCTCTTTTCATTTTTAAAATACATTTCCTTATTAATGGTAATTGAATATTAAATTCATGCTCATTAATGGTACCATTTACTAAATGGAGCGTGATATTATTAATAAATTCTGCATATTCTCTTGTTACATCCTGTATCGAATAACTTTCCGGAATTCTAAAACGCGTCATTGCTCTAACATCTTTAACTTCATCTCTCTTATTTTGATTTGATTTAGATTGTTTTGTAGTTATTATTTGTTGTTCATCTTGTTTTTCTTTAAGTGCTTTTTTCACATTTTCTTTACCATTCATTTTCTCTTTAATCCAATATCGACTTAACCGAATAAGGATGGTTGGTAAGTGCAATATAAACAAATGTTTATCAAGAATAGTCGCTATACGTTCAAATAATTCTTGATAATTCATTACCTTAGGCCTTGTAATATTAAATACTTCATTTTCTTTAGGAGAACGTTCGACTAACATAGCTAATTTATCAATAACATCATCCATACATACTGGCGCAATCATATTGTAAGCCCAGTTCGGTAGAATCATTGCTGACAAACGCTCTATCATTCTTTTAAAAATAGGATGTGAACTACCGTTTGAATCTATAATTAACCCAGCACGTAATGTGCTTACAGGGACACCATAATATCTTAATATTTTTTCACATTCTAACCGACTTTTTAAGTGAAGTGACAAATGACTATCATTCGTGATAATACCACTCATAAATATAATGTGTTTGACCCCATGTTTTTTCGCTACGCGCCCAACATTATCAGCTAGTAGTGCATCCATATCTTCAAAATTAGCCTGTGTAAGTTTAGCACTTGTCTTCATTGAATGACCAAGATAAATCGCAGTATCTATACCTTTCATTACTTCAGTTATAGCATCTAAATCAAATAAATCTGCTGATTTCCAAGTTACATTTTTTTCATTTTTTTTATTTTGAGCATTTCTTGATATTGCGATAATCTCATGATTAACTTTTAATTTATCTTTTAAGTGACTACCAATATATCCAGAAGCCTCTGTTAGTAAAATCTTACCCATCATTTTATCTCTCTTCCTATATTACTTACGAGAAACATTCTATCACTTATTATTTGATATAACCTCATCCGTTTTTATCTAAACTTGAAACTCTATTCAGATATATTTTCAAATTATTATTATTTAATATTTATATACTTTATAAAAAAACGCTCGTAACCCTTAATTAGGTTACAAGCGTTCTATCTCTATTGAATTAAACTAAAGTTTTTACGACTTCTTGACAACGTGGACATAAATGATCAAGTTCACCAACAGATCCTAATGTTTCACTATAATTCCAACATCTTTCACATTTTTCACCTGAAGCATGTTCAATACGAATGTCACCATGTTGGTATTCATTTCCATTGTCTACTTTTTCAGTCACTTCAACTTGAGAGACGATAAATAATTGTTGTAAGTCATTAAATTGTTGTAAAAATTCTGCAGCTTTAAAGTGATCATTGTTTCCAATCACTACTTTAGCTTCAAGAGATTTACCGATAACTTTTTCATTACGTGCTGCTTCTAATGCACGGTTTACATCATCACGTAATGACATAAATTGATTCCATTTATCTAATAATTCTTGATCAACGTCAACAACTTTTGGCATATCTGCTAAGTGAACACTTTCTTCTTTAACATGTGGTGTATGAGACCATACTTCTTCGGCAGTGTGTACTAAAATAGGAGCAAGTAATTTAGTCATATCTACTAAAATTTGGTACAACACTGTTTGCATACTACGACGTTTATGTGCTTCTTTTTGTTCAATATACAGAATATCTTTACCATAATCTAAATAGAAGTTACTTAATTCAACATTGATAAAGTTTTGAACTTCTTGATAAATATTTAAGTAATCAAAGTTATCATAGTGATTAATAGTACTAGCAGTGAATTCACGTAAGCGATTCAATAAGTAGCGATCTACTTCTAATAATTCATGTTCAGGTACACTGTCTGTTTCAGGATTAAAGTCGTTAATATTACCTAACATAAATCTTAAAGTATTTCTGATTTTTCTATAAACATCAGACGTTTGTTTTAAAATTTCATCTGAAATACGTACATCTGCTAAGTAGTCTGTACTACTTACCCATAATCGTGCAATATCTGCACCTTTTTGTTTTACTACTTGATTAGGCACGATAACGTTACCTAAAGATTTACTCATTTTTTTACCTTCGCCATCCATTACGAAACCATGTGACAATAAGAATTTATAAGGTGCTTGTCCTCTAGTCGCAACTGCTGTAGTAATTGAAGAGTTAAACCAACCACGATATTGGTCACTACCTTCAAAATATAAATCGGATGGGAAACGCAATTCTGGACGAGTTTCTAACACGCCTCTATGAGATGAACCAGAGTCAAACCAAACATCCATAATATCTGTTTCTTTAGTAAATTCTCCATTAGGGCTTCCAGGATGTGTGAATCCTTCTGGTAATAAATCTTTAGCTTCTCTTTCAAACCAAACATTTGAACCATATTCTTCAAATAAATCAGCTACATGATTGACTGTTTCTTTTGTCATAATAATATCGCCATTTTCAGCGTAAAATACAGGCAATGGTACACCCCATACACGTTGACGAGAAATTACCCATTCACCACGGTCACGAATCATATTATAAATACGTGTTTTACCCCAATCCACTTTAAAATCAGTCTCTTCAATCGCATCTAAGATATCTTGTCTTACTTTATTAATTGAAGCAAACCACTGAGGTGTTGCACGGAAAATAACTGGTTTTTTAGTACGCCAATCATGTGGATAACTATGTGTAATAAAGTCTAATTTTAATAAGGCGTCTTTATCAGTTAAAAGGTCTGTTACAGCTTTATTTGCTTTATCATAGAACATACCTTCAAATTGTCCGCCTTCCTCTGTGAAGACACCTTTATCATCCAAAGGACTGATGACAGGTAAATCGTATTTTTGACCTACAATATAGTCATCTTCCCCGTGACCAGGGGCAGTGTGTACACAACCAGTACCAGCATCAGTTGTTACATGACCACCATTAATGACTAATGACACTCGATCTAAGAAAGGATGTTGTGCTTCAACATACTCTAATTCTTTCCCTGTAAATTCTTTTTCCAATTGAATAGTATCTTTATCCCAGCCTAATGCTTCAGAAACACTTTCAGCTAAAGCTTCAGCAATCACGTATTTCTTACCATTTACATTATATTGACCATATTTCAAATCTGGATGAACTGTAATTGCTACGTTAGAAGGTAATGTCCAAGGTGTAGTTGTCCAGATAATAAATTGAGCATCCTCATCGATAGTACCTTTTGAATCTTTAACATCAAAGGCTACATAAATAGATGCTGAACGTTTATCGTGATATTCAATTTCAGCTTCAGCAAGTGAAGATTCACTTGATGGTGACCAATAAACAGGTTTTTTACCTTTATAAATTAATCCTTTATCAGCCATTTCACCGAACAAACGAATTTGAGCTGCTTCATATTCAGGTTTAAGAGTAATATAAGGATTATTAAAATCCCCACGTACACCTAAACGTTTAAAATCTTGTTTTTGAAGTTCAACTTGTTCTAAAGCAAATTCTTTACATTTTTCTCTAAACTCAGCAATTGACATTTTTTTGCGATCAACGCCTTTTTTAGTCAATGCTTGTTCAATTGGTAAACCATGTGTATCCCATCCTGGAACGTAAGGTGAGTAAAATCCTTGCATCGTTTTATAACGTACAATAATATCTTTAATAATTTTATTTAATGCATGTCCCATGTGAAGATTACCATTTGCATAAGGTGGGCCATCATGCAAAATAAATGATTGATTTCCTTCATTTTTCTCTAAAGCTTTTTGATAATGATTATTTGCTTCCCATTGCTCTTGAATTTTTGGCTCTTTATTAGGTAAACCTCCTCGCATTGGAAAGTCGGTTTTTGGCATTAATAACGTTTCTTTGTAATTCATATTTTCCACTCCTTAAATATAAAAAGAACTCTAAGTTCAATTAATAGGGACGGGAAATCCGCGGTACCACCCTTCTTAACTCAACTTAGAGTTCTCTTCTTAATATTATAAAATTTTAATATGTCAGTGATATAAAAAATAGACTTATATTAGGCTTGCACCGTCTCCTAACTCGCTGTGAAAAGTTTATTATTTTTTACGTGTCTGACATTTTATTAACTATTTATTTGATGATGATTCGCTACTTGAAACATCCTTATTTTCAGATGTAGACTTACTTGTATTAGTTGTTTCATTAGAATTGATTGACTGATTTTCCTCATTTGATACTGTCTCAGTTGTTTCATCCGTTGGAGTTTCATTATTAGCATTTGGATTTACATCTTGTGGATTTAAATGCTGTATATTTTCTTGTGTCACTTGTTCTGCATCAAAATCATAATTTAATAAGTAATCCCAATCATCATTTTTCAATAAATCCAGCTGTGCTTCTACAAGCATACGAAATCTTGATCTAAATATTTTAGATTGACGTTTCATATCTTCAGTTTGGAAAGATAAATGACGTGCTTTTTCAATAGCATCATTTACAATCACATCAGCTTGCGCTTTTGCTTTAGAGATAATTGCTTCTGATTCTTTTGTGGCAGCAATTTTTGTTTGTTCTCCAGCTTGTTGAGCTTGAATAAGCGCATCACTTACTGATTGATGAACATCTTGATAAGATTTAATATTAGTATCTCTCTCTTCAAGCACTTTTTCAAGTTGTTTTTTTTCTTCTTTAAGTCTTTCAATCTCATTACTTAATTGAGTTAAAAAGTCGCTAACTTCAGCAGGCTCCAAACCATTTTTCACTCTTGTAAATTCCTTATTTCTTATTTCATTAGGTGTAAAAGCCATCTGTTATCCTCCTTAAAACAAACCATCATAAAGGTGTTTTTATTATTTATCAATCAATATCATTTACTTAAATAGTGTTTGATACGTTATATGAACTTTTTCTTTTTTAGTTTTGCCACCTATATCAACAATTCGAGCACGTCCAAATCCTTGAATAGAGAGCAAATCATTGTTTTGAAGTTGAAAATCGGGAGAATCGATTAAAGTATGATTCACTTTTACCCGTTTTTTTTCAATTAATTGTTTAGCGATTGATCTAGATTTTCGAATCATTTCTTTTAAAACGACATCTAATCTTAAAGCACTGACTGTACTATGATGAATATTCCAATTCTCTTTTGATTGTATCATATCTTTAAATGGAATAGAATCAAGTTTAACTGTAGCACCTTTAATCTTTGTTAATTCCATCATAATATATGATTCCAATTGCTTTGTCAAAACAAACTGAATAGTATCACCAACAAGTATATCTCCTACTTGTTCTCTTTCTATACCTAAAGACATTAAAGTTCCAAGTACATGTTGATGTTGAATAGACACAAATTTCTCGGGATAATTAATTTGGATTAATACCTCTTCAAAATCATCTTCAGTAGGTTCAAAATAACTAGGCGCAATAATTGCTCTCTTTCTTTCTGCCGATTGACCCCCGAAATAGCTCACTTTCATATCTTCAAAACTACCGACGATGACTTCTAATATATATTGTCCTCTAGGATCTAAAAATGAAGTCAATACAGGTGCATATTGTTGATTAACTTGTTCAAATTTATCTAATAATTGATCAATAAGTGGTTGTTCTTCATTTCTAAAGTGCTGATAAATATCGATGATTAACGCCTCCTCTTTTAAGTGTTAAAGAGCCTGAGACATTATGCATATCACAGGCTCTACTAACTTATTATAAAATTATTTTAGTATTAAATAATTTAATATCATATCAAAAATACTTTTCAATCCATATTGAAATAATACAAGTACAAATAATGCTACAATTGATGAAATATCAATCATACCAATGGGTGGAATAATCTTTCTAAATGGCTCTAAGAAAGGTTCATATATCTTACTTAAAAATGATCCAAATTTAGATTCTCTAATTGTTGGAACCCATGAAGTAAAGAAATAAATAATCATTCCCCAATAATAAATTTGAACTAGTAATAATATAAAGTTAAATATACTAGCTAATATACCAACATCCATATATTATATTCTACTCCTTAAATTATTCGTAATGTTGTTGTGTATTCATCTGTTCAAGGTGATCGGTAATACTACCTGCCACCTCAACATTATCAGGTGTACAAAGGAAGATATCAGCACCTACACGTTGTATATCTCCGCCAATGGCATAAACTGTTCCACTTAAGAAGTCAATAATACGTTTCGCTGATACTTTATCAATACGTTGTAAGTTAACTAATGTCGCACGACGATTTTTAAGTTCATCTGCAATGTCTTGAGTATCTGAAAATACACGAGGTTCAAATAAGCACATTTTTGAATTTTCGTAATTACTATAACCTGTACCAGCTGATTGATTCATAGTAACAACATTTTTTGAATTAGACTTATTTGATGTATGTCCCATACGATAATTCCTTTCTTCAGTATTGTAATTTTTTGATACTTTCTTTTGAGGTACAGTTTTTAAGTGATTTTGATTATTCTGTGTTCTTTCAATAGGTTGCTGTTGCATATTACGATTTTGATTTTCTTCATTTTGTGTTACACGCTGTTGTCTTTCAGCAGGGCTTTCGACTTCTTCTTCATCTTCCATTAGGAAAAAATTATTAAATAAATCCTTGATAGCCACGGGGCTCACTCCTCTTCTCCAACAAGTTTAGTCCCTATTCTTATAAATGTAGCACCTTCTTCTACAGCAATAGTATAATCATTACTCATTCCCATAGATAAATATTCACATGGTGCATAATTTAATTTAAGGTTTTTAATTTCATCTCGTTTTAATCTCAATTGTTTAAATAACTGATGTATGTAGTCCTTATCATCGGTATAAGGCGCCATTGTCATTAATCCAACAATTTTAATATTGTCGAATGCTTTAATTTGTTCAATAAAATCATTAACTTCACTAAGCGCAATACCATGTTTAGTTTCTTCACCAGAAACATTCACTTGGATAAAGCATGAAATAGTGTGAGTTGCTCTTTTATTAATTTCTTTTGCTAAATTCAAACGATCTAGTGCATGTAAATAATCGATGTCATTAATCACATCTTTTACTTTTCTAGACTGTAGTGAACCGATAAAATGCATTGTAACATCTTTAGGTAAGGCTTGTTTTTTTTCTAGAAAACCTTCTACTCTATTTTCTCCAAAGTGTCTTAAACCAGCATCATACGCTTCTTTTGCTCGGTCTATTGTAACATATTTTGTTACTGCAATCACGTTTGGAGCGGTCTTAATCACACTTTTTTCAAGATGATGATTAATTTCCGTTTGTATTTTTTCTAAATTTTCTGTCACTTTCATTATATATCAACCTCTTAACTTTGTAATGACATAAAGGATTATAGTGATATAACTGCATTACACTACACTTCTCCTTTTTGACCTATAAATGCTAGCATCCTGCCAGTTTTACCTTTTTCAACACGATAAGAGAAAAAAAGCGATAAGTCTTCTGACGTAGTATATTTTGTAATGTTAATATTTTCAGCTGGTACGCCACTATTTATTAATAATAAAGCGTTGGCTAATTTTAAATCAATACCATGTCGATCAGTATCTCGTGTTTCAATATATTTGTCAGAATTAATAGGCAATGTTTCAAATTTCTTTTTAATATCATCATTTATTTCATAGGTTGAAGAAGTCGCTGGACCTATGACTACATTTAAATCTTGATAGTCAAATTCTACATATTTAAGCATTTCTACTACTATTTGACCATATGTTCCTCTCCACCCCGCATGAGCTAGAGCGATAAAATGATGTTTTTCACTATAAAAATATACAGGTACACAATCAGCATAACACATCGTTAATAATATATCTGAATCATAAGTGTACATACCATCAATTCCATATAATTCATTACCTAATGTCTTAATATTAGCGCCACAATGTGCTTTAGTAATGTGAGCGATATTATTTTCGTGTGTTTGAATAGGAAAAACCCATTGTTGTGTAGGAAAGTTGATAGCATTAGCTAATATCTCTTGATGATGCGTCACATAACTAGGTTCATCATCAATATAACGTGCCATATTAAATGCATCTCTTGGATATGGACTCTTTCCATCTTCGCGTGTAGTAAAACCAAGTGTTAACTGATCATATTGTGATGTATAACTCAAATAATGTGGCTGTTTTATAAATTTTTCCACGTTGTGAAAACCACCTTCACTTTTAAGAATAGTCATACCTAGACTATTGTTTTATATTTTATCAGCATTTCGATTAAAAGATGTAGATAAATGTATTATATAACATATTTCTTTTTAAATTAAACAAAACAAAAAGAGCAGCATTCTCCTCAGAAATCACTGCTCCTTTCTTTATATTTATACTTTAATATTAGCGTCTAGTTCTTCTAGAACGTCTTTCTTCTCTATTACGAATAAAGCTAGGAATATCATCATCTTTAGTAGTATGACTTCTTTCGCTTAGACCATCAGAAGGACGTGAATTAGATGTACTATGTGTGAATGAGTCTTCTTTTGGTGCACTTTGAGTTGATGTACTAGAAGTTGCACTTGAACCAAAACCAGTACTTGACGCTTTACGTCCTTGAGATGTTGGTTTATCTTCAAATCCAGTTGCGATTACTGTTACAACAATTTCATCTTGCAATTCTGGATTAATTACAGTACCAAAAATCATATTTACATCTTCATCTGCTGCATCTTGTACAATATCAGCTGCTTCTTGGGCTTCGAATAAAGATAAAGATTCTCCACCTGTAATGTTCATTAACACACCTTGAGCACCAACAATTGATGTTTCAAGTAATGGAGATGAAATAGCTTTTTTAGCAGCTTCCACTGCTCTATTTTCGCCTGAAGATACACCAATACCCATTAATGCAGAACCTTGGTTAGACATAATTGTCTTAACGTCAGCAAAGTCTAAGTTCACTTCACCTGATACAGCGATTAAATCAGAGATACCTTGAACACCTTGACGTAAAACATTATCTGCTTCTTTAAATGCTTCCATCATAGGAGTTGATTTATCAACAATATCTAATAAACGATCGTTAGGAATAACAATTAATGTATCAACTGCCGCTTTCATTGCTTCAACACCTGCTGCTGCTTGTGTAGAACGTTTACGTCCTTCGAAGCCAAATGGACGAGTTACAACACCTACTGTTAATGCTCCCATTTCTTTAGCAATTTTAGCAACTACTGGTGCAGCACCTGTACCAGTACCGCCACCCATACCAGCAGTAACAAATACCATATCAGCGCCTTGAATAGCATCTTCAATTTGTTCGCGTGATTCTTCAGCAGCTTTTTTTCCAATTTCTGGATTTGCACCTGCACCTAAACCACGTGTTAATTTTTCACCGATTTGTATCTTAGATTCTGCTTTAGATAAGTTTAAAGCTTGCCCATCAGTGTTAATTGCAATAAATTCAACATTGTTCATTCCATGATCAATCATGCGGTTAACAGCGTTGTTACCGCCGCCACCTACACCGATGACTTTTAATGTCGCCAAATGATTAAATCCTTGTTCAAATTCTAACATTTATTTTTCCTCCTAGTCTTAATGGCCAATTATTCAAATAGAGATTTCATAAGCTTTTTAAATTTGCTTTCTTCTTTATCAGATTTTTCATGTTCATCATCATAATGATGTGTTCCATCTTGATGGTTGTTTTCATCATACGTTTCATAATCATCATGTTTCTCCGCTTTTTCACGTACTTCCGGCTGATGATTTTCGTCAGTGTCTTCGTTTTTATTAGATTTACGTTTAAACCAGTCAAAGCCACCTGATTTTGAAGTATGATTGTGTTCGTCATTTTCAATGACTTCTTCTTCAAATTCATCATTATCTTGATAATTTATTGTAACATAATCTAATAATTCATCAAATGTGATACTACTAGATATTGTAGAAATCGCTGAAGTAAATTCAGGTTTTCTAATTCCCATTTGAGACGGTGTATGGATTCTTATTTTTTCATTAACCATTGTACTTAGTAATTCTTTAACGCCCAATAAGTTTGAAGAACCACCTGTAACAATGAATCCACCATTTACTTTAGTTAATCCTAAATCTACCAACACATCAAATACTTCATCAAAGATATCTTGCACTGTTCTTTCAATAACTGCACTTAAATCTTTTTGAGTATACTCTACTAATTCGTCACTATCTACCTGATCAACACTGAAAACGTCTTGATCAGACGCTGATTGTGTATAAGCATGTCCATATTGATGTTTAATTTTTTCAGCTGTTTCATATGTAGTGTTTAATTCTTCTGCGATATCATCTGTAATATCACGTCCAGCTAATTCAATTGAATCGGCATCTACAAGTTCACCGCGTTCATAAAAGGCGATTTGAGTGAGATCTTCACCAATATCAATTACACATGCACCTAATTCTTTTTCAGTTGCAGATAAAATAGAGCCATAGTTATAAGCATCTGAATAGACGTCCAATACATCTACTCCACAAGATTCTACACATTTAATCATATTAATTAGAATTGACTTGTGAATTGCAATAACACCTGCTTCTACTTTTAACGAGTGTCTTGCAATGAGTTCTTTAGGATCCGAAACCTCGTTATCTCCATCTACAATGAATCTAATCGGAAACACATCAATAACTTCTGTATCAGGTACATCATTTTTTTGACGTATACCTTCCAATACTGTTTCAATATGTGATCCACTAATTTCTGTATCTTCGTAAAAATCAATTTCGTTTTCTTCATCATACACTTCAGTACCAATGATAGGTAATTTTAAGAAAACTTCTTTTATATCCACACCTGATGCGATAGAAGCTTTTTTAATTGTATCTTTAATTGCTTGTTTCGCAATATCAAAATCATCAATCAATCCATTCTTAATACCGCTAGTGTAGGTTTGCCCTGTACCTATCACATTAATACCATTGTGAAATTTTTCGCCTACTATTGTTTTAACACTTGATGAACCAATATCTATGCTTACATAGTAATGTTCCTCCATAGATAGGCACCTCCTGACAAAATACTATTAAAATACACTATATTTAGTTTACAATACGTCGTTTAGCTTGTGAACTATAAACACATATTATTATCGAAATTTTTTAATTATTTGTATCCGATTGTTCGCTTATTTTATTTAATGCACTTTGTAATTCATTTTTTGCTTCTGTTTCTTGCTGTGTTTTTTGACGAACATTTTGATCGGACTTAGAATTAATACTGCTATTTTCATTATATGGAATAAATGATGCTCCTACAGATAAATCAATATATCCTTGTGTTTTTAATTGACCTGAACTATCTTTTGCAAGAGATTGAGACATTTGAGGATAATACTCGATTTTGTTAGCTAGAGTATTGATGTCTCCTACTACTTGCATGCCATCTTTCATATATAAAAGGACTCGATTTTGTTGATTCTGCAAAGGTGCATATTTTATTTCTGAAATCATATCTCTCGTTTCATTAGACATTTTAGATAATGCTTTCGTGATACGATTTAAATTGTCACCTTTAAAATCTTCTAATACAGGTGCACTATTCGCAATATCACCATTATAATTGTCTAATTTTTTATTTCCTTCAATTATTGGCACATATTTATTTTTATCTTTTACAATACCTACTAAATTATTTTCAATAATTTTAACATTTAAAGTATTAGGCAACTGTTTATTAATCTGAACATCTTTGATTAATGAATTTTTCTTTAAATTATTGATAGCTTTGCTTTTACTAAAAGTATAAATGCGTGATCCTTTTTTGATATTTAATTCTTTTTCAACTTGGCTATCACTTACATTATGATTACCACTAATATTAACATGAGAAATTCTACTTAATGGTGTAAACATATATAGTAGAAATAATATAATTAAAAGTATTAAAGTAGTAACAATAATATATTGGATACGTTTTTGTCGCTTTCTTTTATCTATCTTTTGTTGTTCTCGTTTTTCAGCTACCGTTAAGTGACTATATTTATCATTTTGAAATTTATTGCGCTTTTCTCTTAACCTTGTTTTTACTTCTTTCTTTAAATTTTCACCTTTATTTTTCGAAGAATTTAAAGATTTATTTGACCTTCTATCATTTGAAAGATTCTTTTCTTTTTGGAGTCTATCTTTTGATTTAACATCATCTTTAATTTTTTTATTTTTATCATTTTCTAATTCAGTTTTGTCTTTATCAAATGAACGCTTGATAGAACGAATCTTTTTATTTCTATTGCCCCTTGTATCATCCAATTACTTCACATCCTTTAATTAAGATGGTAGGTATGCACGGAAACTTTCAATAAATCTTTCGCCGCGTTCTTCAAATGTTTTATATTGATCCCAACTTGCACATGCTGGTGAAAGTAAAACAACATCATTAGGTTCAATGACATCTTGAACTTTTTTTACTGCATCTTCTATATCAACTGCCTTGATTACTTCTTTACCTTGACTATTACCTAATTTAGCGAATTTATCTTGAGTTTCACCGAAAACTACCATTACTCTAACATGTTTCATGTAAGGAATTAATTCATCAAATCCATTACCTCGATCTAAACCACCACATAACCAGATAATAGGTTGTTTAAATGAATTTAAAGCAAACTGTGTTGCTAATGTATTGGTTGCTTTAGAGTCATTATAGTATTTATTTGTTCGATTCGTTCCAATATATTGTAATCGATGTTCAATACCTGAGAATGTTGTTAAACTATCTACGATAGCCTTAATTGGTACGCCTGCAAGTATCGCAGCTAAAACAGCAGCTAAAATATTTTCTAAGTTATGTTCTCCTGGTAAAACTAAATCATCAATATTAATAAGGTTAACATCATTATAAACGATATAATTATCTTTAATATAGATGCCATCTACTTCTTGTTGAGTAGAAAAATATAATGTTTTAGCTTTTAAATTTTCAGTTTCAATTAAATGACGTTGATGATAATTACAAATCAAATAATCATCTTCTGTTTGATTTTTGTAAATACGTCGCTTCGCATTTTGATAATTTTCTAATGACTCATGATAATCTAAATGAGCAGAATAGATATTTGTAATGATGGCAATGTGAGGTTTGTAATGTTCAATGCCAAGTAATTGGAATGAAGATAATTCAGTGATTAGATATTCATCAGGTGACGTTTCTTGAGCTACTTTAGAAGCAACATACCCAATATTTCCTGAAAGTCTTCCAGTTAATCTACTTTTTTTAAACATATCTCCAATGAGAGAAGTTGTTGTTGTTTTACCATTTGTACCAGTCACAGCGATAATTGGAGCTTCAGAAATTAAATAACTTAATTCTACTTCAGTTAAAATTTTAAGGCCTCGTTGATATGCTTCATCAATAATTGAAACTGTATAAGGTATACCTGGGTTTTTAACAATAATCGGGTTGCTATCAAGTAATGATAATGGATGACCACCATCAACAATTTTCACACCTAATGTTTCTAAGTCTTTTGCATGGGGATCTTTAGATAAATCTTTCCCATCATTTACAGTTACATTTGCACCTAATTTAACTAATAACTTAGCAGCTTCATAACCACTTTTTGCTAATCCAACTACAAGAACATCTTTATTCTCTAATCCTGTATAATTTAGCATTCTAATGCACTCCTATCCATAATCCAATTAATCCTGAAATTAAGCCCACAAGCCAAAATACTGAAACAACTTTCCATTCACTCCATCCGCTAAGTTCAAAATGATGATGAATTGGTGTCATTTTAAAGATTCTTTTTTTAGTTAATTTATAAGATGATACTTGCAACATTACTGATAATGTTTCGATAACAAATACTAAACCTACAAAAAGTAATGAAAATTCTTGGTTTAACATAATTGAAACTGTAGCAAAAATACCTCCTAATGCTAAGCTTCCTGTATCTCCCATAAACACTTTAGCTGGGTTTAAGTTATACGGTAAGAAACCGAGTAATGCAAAAATCATAATAATACAAAAAGTACCAATTGCAGGAGCATTTAACATGAAACTCATAATTGCATACATAGTGAATCCAATAATTGATAAGCCAGTTGCTAATCCATCCAATCCATCAGTTAAATTAACTGCGTTTGAAAACCCAACTTGCCAAAAAACAATAAAAATAACGTACGCAAACGACAATGGAATTTCAAAATTAGTAAATGGAATATTTATACTTGTTGAAAATTCTATTAAATGAAAAACATCGCTTAGAATGAAAAATATAATTGCTATTGCAATTTGAGCTAAAAATTTCTGCTTACTTGTAAGTCCTTGGTTATTTTTTTTAACTACAATAATGTAATCATCAATAAAACCAATGAGTCCAAATCCTATTGTGACAAAGAGTAATAGAATAATAGGATTAGAATGATCTGTGAAAAATATAGCAATAATAGATGTAATAATAATACTAATTAAAAATGTTAAACCACCCATGGTTGGTGTACCCGTTTTTTTCATATGACTTTGAGGGCCTTCTTCGCGGATACTTTGCCCAAATTTCATTCTTTTAAGTGTCGGTATAAGTACAGGAACTAAAATAAATGTGATAAGTAATGCGATAATCGCAAATATAAAAAGCATGGTAATCTCCTTTATGTATTTTAAATTTATTCGTTTTTCACTTTATTTCCTTTATAATCTTATCAATTTTCAAACTAATTTTATATATATTATGTAAGAAAATGAGATTATAAATAAGGTATACATAATATATGACACCTTATTTATTATCATTTAAAACGACGTCATTTGTTCTTATGAATCGTTTTTATCATTAGACGTTGTATCAGTTGAATTATCTGAAGTGTTATTTGAATCAGAGCCACTCGAATCAGTTAAGGATGTACTATCATTAGGATCATCAGTAGATAATTCTATTTCAATTTTATTATTACTTTTGAGTGTTGACCCACTCGCTACAGATTGTTTTGTTACGTATCCACTGCCTTTAGTCGTAACATTGATTCCAGTTAATTCTTGGAAGGCTAGGACATCGTCTGTTGTCCAACCTTTCATATTGGGCATAGTAATATCGCCGTCTGTCACTGCTAACACTTTACTATTCGGTAATAATTTTGTATTAGCTCTAGTAGATTGAGCTTTTATTGTATTACCATTACCAATAATGACAGGTTGTAAATCTTTTCCTTTAAGACTATCTTGTGCCTTTTGACTTGGTTGCCCTACAACATTTGGCACTTTACTATACTGTGCTGATTGAGTCTCATCTTTTTTAGAGCCTACATTTAAATACTTAAGTGTATTTTCCATGATAGGTTTAAAAGCTTTACTTACCCCTAATTCATATGCTTCTTGGTCATTTTTCTGAGCAAGACTCATACCGGCATAAACAATAACTCTTGGATGTTTTTTTGGCGCATCTCCCATAAAGCTTACAAAGTAGGGATTTGCTCCTTTAACGTATCCACTACCATTTTCATTAACGACCTGAGCAGTACCTGTTTTCCCTTCAATATCATAACCATCAATACGATAATTGGAAGCATGACTTTTATCACTATTTACTACTTTATCTAATTCTGTTTCAACTTTATCCGCAGTTTCTGAAGTAATAGGTTTTCCAGCTATTTTCTTTTCACCTTTATAGAATGTTTTCTTTGAAATTGGATTGTCTATACTTTGAACAAACCAAGGTTTTAACATATTTCCTTTATTAAAGAAAGCTGATTGTGCTTGTATCATTTGTACAGGTGTCACTGTAGTCGATTGACCGAATGCTGATGTTTTTTGTTGTAATTCATTTGACCAAGCAATATTTCCTTTTAATTCTCCGTCAAACATGCCATTTGTTGATTTACCAAAACCAAAGCGCTCGTACCAAGATTTCATTTTGTCAGCACCAACTAAATCTTGAAGATGCATCATCAATGTATTAGATGAGTAAGTGAAACCTAATGACATTGGAATTTCTCCCCAACCGGTTTTATTCCAGTCAGAAATTCTTGAACCCATAATATCACGATGACCAGATTCATATTTTTCTTTAGGATTAAATTTACCTTCTTGAATGGCAGCTGCTAATCCATATGATTTAAATGTTGACCCAGGCTCATAGGCATTTTGATATAAATCATTCGCCCATTTTTTTCCAAAGTCTTTACCCGTTTCGGGGTTGAACGTTGGACGTTGACTATATGCAAGAATTTCTCCTGTTTTCGCATCCATAACCACTGCAAATAAATCTTTTGGTTCATATCGTTTCACCATATCATCAAGGGCCTCTTCGACAAATACTTGTATATTTGAATCAATGGTTAAATGAACGTCATCACCACGTTTTGGCGCTTTTTCATTTTTACTGTTTGGTGCAATATAACCCCAAATGTCATGTATATAAGATAGCGAACCTTTCTGTCCATTTAGATAACTATTAAAAATCTTTTCTACACCTAATGCACCATTTAATTCCCCGGTATCAGGATTTTTTTGAGCCATACCAATTAAATGAGAAGCAAAATTACCGTTAGGATAGAATCGTTCAGTTTCTGGATATAAGGTGATGCCTGGTAAGTCCATTTTATCGAGTTTAACTTTATCTTGATATGTTAAATTTGTCCCTTTCTGTCCAAATTCAACTTGAAAGGCTTTCTTTTGATTAAGACGTTTTTCAATTTCATCAGGTTTCATATCAATAATTTTTGATAATTGTTTTGCTGTTTTCTTTTTATCTTTAACATACCTTGGTGTATCACCAACTTCTCCAGCATTTTTATCAATAATAGCTACTAATTTATATCGTTGAACATCTTCGGCTAAAATTTTACCGTTTCTATCGTAAATTTTCCCTCTTTCAGGCTGTTCTTGCGTTTTTACGAGATATTTTTCATTAGCGCGCATCACTAAATTTTGTCCATCTGAATGTCCAGTTATCATGATATATGAATATCTTAAAACCAATACAAAAAAGAGCAGTCCGAATAATCCAACAAGGAGGACTGCTCCTAATTTATTTTTTCTAATTTTAATTTTTCGCTTCGCCATTAGTACGCACTACCTTTACATTATCGTTCTTTAGGCTCATACCTTGTTTTTTAGCCTGATCGTAAATGCGCTCATAAGAAGAATTTTTCTTAATTTCAGATTGAATTGCATTGTTTTCATTAGATTGTTGTTCAATCTTTTGATCTAACTCGGCAATTTTATCATTTGTATCGTATGCATCCATTTTTAAAGATAGCATATAGATTGCTAGAACAGCAATTGCTGTGACAAGCGTTATGTATAAAAATTTCTCAAATCGCGTAAGTTGAACAACAACCTTTTTAGTTACTGTTTTCGTCTCAGATTGTGTTTTTGGTTGTTCTTTCGGTATGCTAGTGTGCTGAATGTGTTCATATGGTTCGTAAATTTTTTCTACAGCCATCCTCAATTACTCCTTATTTTAATATTTCAGCAACACGTAATTTTGCACTACGTGCTCTATTATTTTCGTCTAAATCCTCATCTGTAGCAGTAATTGGTTTACGATTTACTCGTTTTAACTTAGGTGTATAAGCTTCAGGAATAATTGGTAACCCTCTAGGCACGTCAGGTCCTTTTTCGTATTCTTGGAAAATTTGCTTGCATAGTCTATCTTCCAGAGAATGGAAAGTAATGACTGAAATCCTACCTTTTACTTTAACATGCTCAATGGCTTGTTCAATTGAATCTTCGAACGCAGATAGTTCATCGTTCACTGCTATTCTTATCGCTTGAAAAATGCGTTTAGCAGGATGACCACCTTTTCTTCGAGCTTTAGCTGGAATACCTTCTTTAATAATATCTACAAGCTCTAATGTTGTTTCAATAGGTTGTTGTTCACGGTGTGCTTCTATTCTTCTCGCTATTTGTTTAGAAAACTTTTCTTCTCCATAACGATAAAAGATTTTAACCAATGCTTCATAAGACCAATCATTAACAACATCATATGCAGTTAATTCTTGCGTTTGATCCATACGCATATCTAACTTTGCATCATGATGATAACTAAATCCTCTTTCAGGTATATCAAGTTGTGGACTTGAAACACCTAAGTCATAGTAAATACCATCTACTTTTTCAATTCCTAAATTTTTCAAAATATCAGTTAATTCTCTAAAGTTATTATGTACAAACGTGACCTTGTGTAAGTGATCTTTTAGTACTTCTTTAGCATTTTCTAAGGCAGTAGTATCTTGATCGATTGCAATCAACCTACCGTCATCGTTTAATTGATTTAATAAATAGAGTGCATGACCGGCTCCACCAAGCGTACAATCTACATATATGCCATCCTCTTTGATGTCTAATTCATCTATTGTTTCTTTTAGCATAACGCTTACATGATGAAACACTATAAATTCCTCCATTAAAAATCAAAATCTATCAAATCTTCGGCAATATCTTCAAAACTTTCTTCTGATTCTTCATAAAATTCATTCCAAGTTCCTCTATCCCAAATCTCTATACGATTTGAGACACCTATTACCGTACATTCTTTTGTTAAATTTGCGTATTTCCTCAAATTTTGAGGAATGTTAATACGCCCTTGCTTATCTAGCTCTACTTCGATAGCTCCAGAGAAGAACATACGCATAAACTTACGTGCGTCTTTTTTTGTCATAGGTAAGGTTTTCATTTTCTCTTCAATCTGTTGCCATTCTTCAAGCGTGTAGCCAAACAAACATTTATCAAGGCCTCGTGTGATAATAAAACGTTCATTTAAGTCATATCTAAACTTAGATGGAATTATCATACGTCCTTTAGCATCTAATTGATGCTCGTATTCTCCCATGAACATTATTACCACCTCACCTTATTAATAATTTACCACATCTCACCACTATCCTCCACTAATTATGTAAAATATCTTAAAATTCTTTAATTTGACATAAAAAGACCCATATTATCTATTTAAATAATATGGGTCTCTCCCTTACAAATTAAGGTTTTATAACTATTTGGTTAAATGTATATTTAAGTGGAGGATAAGTGGAGGGACTGAACGCATCTATCCCAAATTCATTCATCATTTGAAGTGGATTCCAAATTCTTTCTTGTAGACCACCCATTGGATGCAATACATGTTCAATCTCTCTAAAATGTTTCATACTTATATCGTTATCTCTTTCAATGTTAAGTAAATATCGGTTTAATAAATATTCAAATTGTTTATTATGAATGTCATAATTTTTCTTTACTAAATTGATATTGTCATGATTATCATTCACTTCTTTAAGAAGTAATTCGTATATTTTGGCATGATTCTCTTTTAAAGACTCTACTTTTTTAATAAATGTATCTGAGGCTTTGCTACGAACGAAGTTTTCTCTATCCGTTTCTATACCGTTCATAATAACATTTTCAGCATTTAACTTATACTGATTAATTAGCTTTTCTATTCTAATTGGTAAATAAGTGATTTTCATTCTTGGTAAAACAATAGGCATTTCAACATCTAAAATTTTAAATACTTCATTCAATTCAGCCCAGTATTTAATTTCACTTGGTCCTCCAATAAAAGCTACCGTATTAAATAGCCATTCTTCCATTACTGGTCTAGTTACAACATTATTAGAAAAACGAGTTGGTTCTTTTTCAACTAATTTTAACAATTCATCTTTATTATATGTAATATCTGATTTACTCAATTTGAATACATCATCTTTTTTAATAATTAGTTGACGCATACTATCTTCATGAAGGAACAAATGGACATTGGTATCTGTTTCAATCATTTTGTTTAAACCTGATTGCGTAGTTAATTTTTGTGTTTTTCTAAACGCCTGGTTAATTTCATTATGTTTTTGAATAATATTTTTTAATAATGGCTTCTCCAATTCACGAATTTTTTCATATTGAGCATCAATAAATAGTACACCGTAATCTTTAAATACTTCTTGAAGTAACCCTTTAAAAATATCAGTCCAATTATTGTACTTTTCTATAATCTCTAAACATACTTGATAAAGTGCGTTAGTATGTTTCGTTTCTTTTAATTCTTTAAAAAATTGATTAAGTGCTTCAATCATCTGTTCCTTTTCTGGAATATAGCGAGAGACGCTTGTTTCAGGCGATGTCATTGTATGATATTTTACTTTATGTAATTGAGCGTCTTTTGCATTATAAGCATACGTATGATTTACTTCTTCAAAGTCATGATCTTCACCAGCAATCCAAAAAACAGGTACAACTGTTTGTTGGTATGTTTCAGTTAACTCACGACTTAAATTAACAATTGAAAGAATTTTATGAAACGTATATAAAGGTCCACCAAAAAGACCAGCTTGCTGGCCCCCAATTACCACTTTAGCTCCTTCACTGAGTGCAGTAAGATGAGTCTGTTGAATTTCTGTTATATTCAAATCTGACATATATGATTTAATCACTTGAGCAAGTTGTTGCTCTCTACCATTATTAGGACGATTCATTCTTTGATTAAAACTAGATGGTTTGACTGGATTATATTGATAAAATTTCAATAATGTTTCATCACTGTTTTCTAACTTAGTAATAAATGAATCTTTTTCTTGAAAATTAGTTACTTTACAGTTCATTCCCTTACTCCTTCAATATAACATTACTTATTCAGTATAAAGATTATATCCTTAGATGACAATTTTACGGCTTAAATATTGAAATTCAAATCCATTTTATCAGATTATAAGTAATTAATATGTTATTAAATGAAAATCGTATATAAATGACGATACAATATATATAAAGAATTTAAATGATAATGAAAACATGAGCAAAGTTCAACATCTTTAAATAAATTAAAAAAACTGTTGAATTATTTGAGGAATTTAAAGAAAAAGAAATTAATAATAAAGATTTGCATAAGGGTTCAATATACTAGTATGGTTTCCAAATCATTAAGCTATAAACGCTATTTGCATAAATAAGCCTGAGCCATTTAGCTCAGGTCTGTTATTAATCATTCTTCCACTAAATTAACCAATTCATACAAAGATTGTATTTCATAATCCGGTACAATATCACTGTTATTTTCTTTATTACGATAATTAAACCAACATGTTGTAATACCAGCATTTTTTCCACCTAGTATATCTGATGTAAGAGAATCTCCTACTATTATTGAAGTCTTTCTTTTTTCTTCACCAATTCTCTCAAAGATATAATCAAAAAATTCACTCATAGGTTTTTGATATCCTGTTTCTTCTGATATATATACTCCAGATAAGATATCTTTAAACTCTAATTGAGCAATACGACGTTTTTGAGTATCTGTAACACCATTAGTCACAATAAACAATTCACATTCTTGGCTTAATCGATCAATTGTTTCTAAAGTAGAGTTGAAGAATTTTAATGGTGCTTTAGCTAGTTCGTCTCTAAATAAAACATCGGCTTTTTTACCATCTACGTCTATGCCATACTCTTTAAAATAATTAATAAAACGATGTGTTAATACTTCTTCTTTAGATAGTTCATTTTTTTGAAATGCTTCCCAATGATTTTGATTTACTTTCTTAAAATATTGAAAATCTTCTTCAGTTGGATAATGACCGAAATGATGTGCCATTTGATGAAATGCTCGATCTTCTGCATCAAAAAAGTCCACAATTGTATCATCAAAATCAAGTAAAATAGTATCGTATTTCATTTTTATACTCCTAAATTATAATATGTATATTATTTTAGCAGATTTGTCATGATTCATTAAATAATGCCAAAAAATAAAAACACTTAAGGATTAATCCTTAAGTGTTGAATACTTGCTATTAAGTATTAGAAACCAAATACTTTACCTAATACACTTGCACCACTTGATACAATGTCAACAATACTTGTACCTAATTTTGTCCAATCTTGATTTTGTGCTGCTGTTACAGTATTTGCAATTGCTTCTGCTAATTTAGTCATTTGAATTTCTCCATTCTTTTTTTATTTTTAAATGTTATTACATTAGAATCCTAAGTATTTACCTAGAATGCTTACACCATTTGATACGATATCAACAATGCTTGTACCTAATTTTGTCCAGTCTTGGTTAATTCCTGCGTCTACTGTATTTTTGATTGCATCGAATAATTTTTCCATGTTAATAACCCCTTTATACGTAATTAATAATTAATTAAAATCCGAATACTTTACTTAAGATACCTACACCACTTGATACGATGTCAACAATACTTGTACCTAATTTTGTCCAATCTTGGCTTTGTGCTGCGTCTACTGTATTTTTAATTGCTTCTACTAATTTAGTCATTTGAATTTCTCCATTCTTTTTTTATTTTTAAATATTATTACGTTAGAATCCTAAGTATTTACCTAGAATGCTTACACCATTTGATACGATGTCAACAATACTTGTACCTAATTTTGTCCAGTCGTGGTTAATTCCTGCGTCTACTGTATTTTTGATTGCGTCGAATAATTTTTCCATGTTTGTTATCTCCTTTGTACTATTTATAATTATCTTTAAATTAGAAACCTAAATATTTACTAACTAAACCTACACCGTTTTCTACGATACCAACAATACTTGTACCTAATTTTGTCCAATCACCATTAATACCTGCAGTTACTGTATCTTTAATTGCGTTAAATAAACCTTCCATTTCATACACTCCTTAGAAATTAATTGGTAAAATTCTAAAACGATAGGTTACTGTATTGCTTGCTTTGTTTTGTTTAACTATCGTTTTGTTATCTTTACTATAAAGGGTTTATTTAGATAGTTGTGTCATTTTCCGTAACTTATACTTAAATCATCAAAACTGTGCAATTTAAAAATTTATATTTACAGTTAGGAATTCAAATATGTCTATCTCGTCAAAGTTTTTTAGATTATAAAAATAAAATAATTAAAAATATTTAATACATAATTATATGATATAATCCAAAAGTGTATATTTTCATTATATTTATTCTAGTAAACTTAATTAAATGGTTATAAGGTGGTGATGTTAAAAGTAATTCCTACGTAAAATGTGAATAAAAGGACTGTGTTATTAATAATTACTAATTGAGTGAACGAACGGAGAATACATATGAAAAAATATTTCATTTTATTATTTAGTAGTTTTTTAATATTAAGTGCATGTGATAATGATTTTTCTTTAACTGGTGATAATAAAAAAGAACAGAATGATACCAACAATAAAAAAGAGAAAGAAGATAAGCATATTTCAAAATCAGATAAGAATTCTATAGAACATAATGACAAAACTATCCAAAATCAAAATACTGAAAATACAAGTAATGAACAGAAGTCAAACGAAGAAAGAGATTCAAAAGATACCATAGAAGATGTTTCATCTCAAAATAATAATCAAATTGATTTCTCTAATATTAAAGATAGAAGTACATTAGAATCAATTATTTATGGAAATTATAGTGAAGAACAAAAGATACAAGCTTACAATAGTGCAGTTGCAAATGGAATTATTCCACAAGGAAATGTAATGGAAGGTCCTGCTAGTGTAGCGTATCAAAGTTCACTTAGAGTTGAAAATGGTCAAGAAAAATCAATTTATGACCGACCAAATGAGTCAGATGTTTCAGTAGATGATGAAAATGCAACTCCGGATCCTAATGCTGAAATCAATGCAGCAGAAACTGAAGATGAGTATTATGATGCACTCAGAAAAAAATATAATGGCGGTCTTTCATCTGGAGAACTTCAAACAAAACATGCAATTGAGCAAGGTTACTACGAAGGTGATGACGCTGAAGAAGTCTATCAAAACATTAAAGAACAAGAAGCTGACATAGCAGCTGGAAAATGGGATAAATATAATAATTAAATTCTTGAAGCAAGTCATCATAGTGAGTTTAAAATAGATAAGCAAAAACCCCGTAACCACAATGGTTAACGGGGTTTATTAGCGTCCTGGGAGGGATTCGAACCCCCGACCGATGGCTTAGAAGGCCATTGCTCTATCCAGCTGAGCTACCAGGACATTATTTTTTAACACAAGTATTATTATATCTAAAGAAATCTTATTTAGCAATAGCTTTAATATAAAAAAAGTTTATATTTTCCACTAATTACGTATAATTGCAACTAATCACATACTTTCTTCGTTGCTATGTAGTTAAACTAAATAGCTAAATGTTTGGTATCAAATTTGAAATTAGCTAGGACTAGACTATCTTGCATTGTAGTCCTAGCCCTTTTAATAGTTAATTAATTTCAAATTCTATTGATTGTATGACTTGATGATCTCTATTTCTAAAATTCAGCGTAGCTTTTTTACTTTCATCCTCTATAAGTAGTTCTGCGTATGTTTCTTCTATATTACTACGCGACTGTGAAATACTACCAGGATTTATAATATGGACGTCGCCTAATTTTTCATATTTAGCTATATGTGTATGCCCATAAAACGCAAATTGACAACCAAGAGATTGTGCTTTTTCAGCCAAACGCATACGTGTTTGATTTACACCATAAAGATGACCGTGGGTGTATAATGCTTTAACACTGTTCTTTTCAATGATGTCTTCATTTGGAAATTCAGGATAAAAGTCACAATTACCTTTTACACGTTGATACAAGCTTAATTCAGTATCATTATATTTAAATTCAGAATCTCCTAAATGTAAGCATATATCTGCGTCTTTATGATAGTCGTATAATTGATACAGAATTCCAGATTCAGTGTGATTATCACTTACAATTAACCATTTAGACATTATTTTTCACGCTCCAAAAATTCATTTAAAGCTTTAATTGCATTTCCACGATGACTCACATCGCTTTTTTCTTCTGTAGTTAATTCAGCCATTGTTTTGTTCTTCTCTGGAAGATAAAAAATAGGATCATATCCGAATCCATGATCACCTTTACGTTCTGTTGTAATTTCTCCTGATACAGTTCCTTTGAACATATGTGTTGGTTCATTTGGCGTACTCATGCTAATGACACATACAAATTGTGCCTTTCTATTTGTCTCACCTTCTAACTTTTTAAGTACTTTATCAATATTTGACTCATCATTTTTCTCAAGACCAGCATAACGTGCAGAATATACACCAGGCTCACCATTTAGAGCATATACTTCTAGACCACTATCATCGGCAATTACTCTTTTATTGAGTGCTTTAGCTGCCGCTTCAGATTTTAATCGTGCATTTTCTTCAAAGGTAGTGCCTGTTTCTTCAACATCAAAGTCCTCTATAATTTCTGAAATGCCAATAACATTATCATTTGGAAAAATAGCTTTAAAATCATTTATTTTACCTTTGTTGTTAGAAGCTATAACAATGTCTGCCACTTAAATCTTCCTTTCACTTCTGTTTTAAATTCAATCTACTTTTATACGTTCAACTTCTACATCTAATTTCAGCCATTGAGAAATGATATGTTTAATATGAACCGTATCACCTGTTGCAAAAAATCGATGTTTTGGATGTTGCGTATAGCTTGCATGTTCATTACTAAACGTAAGTAATGCACTTACTTCACGTGCAGTTTCAAGCCCAGAAGAAATAACTTTTTTATTTCCACCAAAATAATCATTAATAGGTTTATATAATAATGGATAATGCGTACAGCCTAAAATAACAGTATCGGCATCTGTGTTACGCCAATGTTTTAAAGTCTGATGTATTACAATACTAGTTATTGTAGGGTCATCATAACGCATTTGTTCAACGAGTGGTACGAAACCTGGACATGCTACCCCATATACTTCGACATTTGGGTTTATTCTTTTAATATGATGGCGGTAAGCTTCTGATTTAATCGTGCCCTCAGTACCTAAAATTAAAACTTTTTGATTTTTTGTAGTCATAATAGCGGTTCTAGCACCAGGTTCAATGACTCCAATAACTGGAATTGGTAATAACTGCTGTAAATGTTCTAACGCCACTGCAGTTGCAGTATTACAAGCAATGACTAACATTTTTATATCAAATTCCATCAGTTTATTAGCAAGTTGCGTCGTAAAAGTTTTTACTTCTTCTCCAGGTCTTGGACCGTATGGACACCTTGCGATATCGCCTAAATAATATATTGTCTCATTAGGAAGTTGTCGCATAATTTCTTTAGCTACAGTTAGTCCTCCAACTCCTGAGTCTATGACACCAATAGGTTTATTCATTTACATTCATCCTTATAATGCATAATACGTTTATTTTACCATAGACAAACCTAATCATTCATTAATTGATATTTTTGCTCATTTTTATTTTACTCAATAAACATTTATATCCGTATTGAATTCCCCATTAATAAAAACCAGCAAAGTTTTTACTTTGCTGGCAAATATGTCATATTTAATTTACTTGATGATCAGAACCAAAGAATGATTTAAACATATGGAATGATGTTTCACGGTTCATTGCTGCAATTGACGTTGTTAATGGAATACCTTTTGGACATGCATTAACACAGTTTTGAGAATTACCACATTCTTGTAAACCACCTTCACCCATTAAAGCATTCAGCCGTTCATCTTTAGTCATTGAACCAGTAGGATGTAGATCAAATAAACGTACTTGTGAAATAGCTTGTGCACCAATAAATTTATTATTACGTGTTACATTAGGACACACTTCTAAACATACACCACATGTCATACATTTTGATAATTCATATGCTGTTTGACGTTTCTTTTCTGGAATACGTGGACCTGGTCCTAAATCATACGTACCATCAATTGGAATCCAAGCCTTCATACGTTTTAAGTTATCAAACATTCTTGTACGATCGACTTGTAAATCACGAATGACTGGGAATGTACTCATAGGTTCCAAACGAATCGGCTGTTCTAATTGGTCAACAATTGCTGAACAGGCTTGACGTGCACGACCATTAATAACCATTGAACAAGCACCACATACTTCTTCTAAGCAGTTCATATCCCATACTACTGGCGTTGTTTTTTCTCCTTTACTATTCACAGGGTTGCGTCTTATTTCCATTAAACAAGCAATCACGTTTAAATTCTCTTTATAAGGAATTTCAAATGTTTCTTCATACGATTTTGCTTCTTGGTTATCTTGACGTTTAACAATTAATTTAACTGTTTTTTGCGTGTGTTTTTCTTCTTTATGTGTTGTTTCTTGATTATGTTGTTCATCTGTATGACGTAATTCTTCTGGAGTTTCTTTTACTGATTGATTGTTAGCCATCATTTTTTACCTCCTTTAGATTTACTTGTATAGTCACGTTTACGTGGTGGAATTAAACTGATATCGACAGGTTCATATGTGAATTTAGGTGCTTCATATTCACCTTGATATTCAGCTAAAGTTGTTTTTAACCATTCATCGTCATTACGATCTGGGAATTCTGGTTTATAATGTGCGCCACGAGATTCATTACGGTTATACGCACCAATTGTTATAACACGTGCTAGCTGCAACATGTTCCATAATTGACGTGTAAAGAATACAGCTTGGTTACTCCAAGTTTGTGTATCTTCCATATCAATATTTTGATAACGTTCCATTAACTCAACAATTTTTTTATCCGTTTCTAATAATTTGTCATTTTCACGTACTACTGTAACGTTAGCTGTCATAATTTCGCCTAATTCACGGTGAAGTTTATAAGCATTTTCAGTACCACGCATATTAAGTAATTCGTCGAAACGTTTTTGTTCTTCATCTACACGTTTTTGATAAATACTGTCATCTAACTCAGTATATGATGTTTCGATATTTTCAACGTATTTAATTGCATTTGGACCTGCTACTGTACCACCGTAAATCGCTGATAATAACGAGTTAGCACCTAAACGGTTACCGCCATGTTGAGAGAAATCACATTCTCCTGCAGCAAATAACCCTTTAATAGTTGTCATTTGATCATAATCTACATATAGACCACCCATTGAATAATGTACTGCTGGGAATATTTTCATAGATACTTTACGTGGTTCATCGCCAGTTAATTTTTCATAATTCTT